>Ga0210402_10001581_pt1 | contig 23393 bp, 18 predicted proteins | sample IncBWC7MmetaG_FD_161055 | JGI IMG/M metagenome (GOLD analysis project Ga0210402, IMG submission 161055) | Forest soil microbial communities from Barre Woods Harvard Forest LTER site, Petersham, Massachusetts, United States - Inc-BW-C-7-M | ecosystem: Environmental > Terrestrial > Soil >... | reverse complement strand
CTTCTTCGACACTATTTCCACAGCGGCTGGGCATTCTTCATGCCCTATTTGTTCTTTTATCTGCTTTATTATTGGCGAAAATGGCCGGTCAACCCCTTGCCTGCCGACACCCTTGGCGCCAGCGGCCGCCTTCCACCGCTGCTCCACGTTTATTGGGCCCTGCACGTAATCCATGGGGTTCTCGGCCTCATCGCCCTCCGCGCGTGGCGGCAGAGCATTGCTCCCTCAACCCTTCACCCTCTGTCCTCTGGCCTCTGTCCTCGTCCTCTGTCCTCACGCCTCCTCCCCTGGCTCCTCCTCGCCCTCATTTTCTACATCCCCGGCCCCTATTTGGAATTTCCCTCTGACCCGTGGATGCATTTGGGCCGCATTATTGAATGGACGAATCTGACTAATGTTGGAAGCCACTCCGCGTGGAGCAAATCAAGTTATTTCTTCGCCTATAGTTTGCTGGGGAAGATCTCGGCCGGTCGACTGCTTTTCTGGCTTGATGCCTATTATACCGGGGCGTGCCTCCTGCTTTGTTGGCAATACTTTCGATTGGCTGAAGCTATTGGCTTAAGTAAGCGCGCCGCATTCATTTTCGTACTGCTGCAAGCCCTCGTCTTCGGCAACGACGTTTTCGGCTTTTATCGTTACTATGGCATATCCAGCTCCATTTTTGCACAACTCGGAGCCATTGCCATGGTTCGCCTCGGGCTCCTCATCGCCCAAACTTCAACCTCTGATCCGAGGTCTTGGGTTCTGACGGTAGGTCGTTGGGCATTAGCATCAATGGCGCTAACCCTTTTCATCGCATTCCATCATGGCCAGGCACTGGGCATCACAATTTTTGGACTGGCAGCCGTCGTCGTCTGGCGTTCAATCAAGTGGAAGCGAGCGATGATCTGGTGGCTGGTGGCTGCGACCCTTGGCTTAAGCACCCTCGCAATTTTACGGTGGCCCCATGATTTGGCCTTGGATCGATCATTCGGTTCCCATGGCGTGCTGACCTCCTGGCATGGATTTAATCTATTTTCATTTTCCTCTTTTGCCGGAGATCGAATGATGCAAATATTGGGAGCCATCGGGGTGATCAACCTGGCGGCAGGCGTTGTCCTTTTATGCCGCAATCACGTGGCTGGCTGGCTGACGGTCATGCCCGTGCTGGCCTTGAGCCTTCCCGTTGTTGCCATTCCGCTCTCGAAAATCATCATCCAGCACTCGGAGCTCGCAAACATCGGGGCCTTCCAGCGCATGCTCTTCGCCATTCCAGCTGGACTGGCCCTCGTCTGTCTTGGAGAAAAGATCCTGCACGATGCGACCAAGGCGGGGATTCCAGGAGTTTCCGGTCTTCCGATTGTGCCATTGCTCGTTGCGATTTCATTGTTTGCACTGACCACCACGCCCGTCACTCGGCCATTCTACAATCACTTTTGGAATGCCCTGGAGAAGTCTCCGGACGATTCAAGCATGCGTACCGTATGGGACAATTATTGCGACCATCTGAAGCTCCTTAGATACTATCAAGCAGATACCCGATTCGCCTCCACCTCAGGACTAGGCTTGATCTTAATGCTACAAACCCAATTTCCCACCGTTTGTGTTGGCCGGAACGGCGTAACGCCAACAAATGATTTGGAACATATACATACCGTTCTGAAAGAACCCGGTCGTTTTGTCGTCATCGCGCCCGAGCCGACGATTTGTTATACTCCGTACTCGTGGGCCGCTATTTGCTCCGGCCACTGGCTGCCGCAGGAAAACACTCTGGCCTTCGCTGGGGCCAGGGAATTGGCGGCCATGAGCCTCCAGTCCAGCCTGCAGCCGGCCGTTCTTCCCGGTAAAATTACATTTTACCAGGATAAATAAACCCACTCGACTGCACTCATCTCATCGCTCGACACCAAGACGCCGATCAGAAGCGGCTATGACGGAATAAGTTTCTTTATATCTTTGGTTGAACCAAATTCGATGTATCTGTAGCTGAGTGCAGAGGCCAATAGTATAATTACCACTGTTGCACTGATCGACCAAAAATTGCGCCCATTATCGAGCATGTTGTTGATCGCAAGTGGATGCCAGACGTACAAAGAATAGGACATCATCCCGATCATTTGAAATATAGACAAATTAAGAAAAAACTTGATGGTACGTCCGCCATACACACCCAGCCCCAGGCATCCCAGCAAAACGAGCCCAAACCCAATATTGGCTGGAATATTATAAAAAGCTTCCGACCAAATTGGCAACCGCGAGGCCATTCTTAAGTCCCACAGGGTTGCGCCGCATAAAACAAAGGCGCCCCCGGCTAAAACCATGGTACCGTCAGCAATGACGGTAAATTTAGGCCTTCGTGCAAAGACATGCGCAACAAACATACCGACGGCAAAATCATCCAGTCTTCCGAAGACCGAATCTCTCACATAATTCAGGTATGGGTTAACGCCGTGCCATACCGGTGCCTGGGTGAAAACGGCAAATAGCCGCGCCGCGAGCGAAAGGGCAATGATTCCATAAGTGGCCCGGGCTGATCCTATGCGCAAAAATGCAAGCACCACGAAAGGAAAAATCAGGCTAAAACAAAGCTCAATGCCCAAAGACCATAAAACACCGTTACATTTAGGAATGAAATATTCCCAGGAAAAAACGTACGTTCCGGTAAACATGAGAATTATTTCTTTGGCGATAGACAGTAGTGGGGTCGGGCCTCTACTTGTTTAATCATGTAAAATTAATGAATTGGCGGTTGAGATTTGCTGTTAAGCTGGAGCGATGGCGAGAAAGCTGCGCATCCAGTTTGAAGGAGCTTGTTACCACATTATCAACCGTGGCAACTACCGTGCGGATGTGTTCGCGAACCAGGGAGCGGCCAAAGCTTTCGAGACTTGTCTCTGGGAGGCTTGCGAAAAAACAGGGTGGCGGCTGCATGCCTTCATATGGGAACCGCCAGCTCCGTCAGCCGTTGGGTTGGGGCTTACCGAACAAAATTCAAAAAGTAGAGGCCCGACCCCCTGATCGGCTCCCTCACTATACAGGCCAAAAAATTTATTCATAGGGGGACCCCGCACGGTCGTTTACGTTCGAACCGGCCCCGGCCCGGAACAGATCGGCTTTATTCTGCCCCTTCTGGAATTTCAACGAAAGAGGATACCATCCACTTCTGTTCAGATGCCGCCACTGAGAAGGCATCCTTTAGATTTCTATATGGCACAACAATTCTCATATAAAACTTAGCTTTGTTATAAATACACAATTTATTCCTACACGAATCAATAAATTTATAACCAAGCACACAGGTATATTTATACAAATCACCCTCATCCGAATCATCCCAATTCCTTGCGGTTAATATAACCGGAATCGGAACGATATTTGCATGCTCATTATGTGATATTAATATCGGACTAAATTTCCCGCTCATGTCTTTACAAATCTCTATATTGTTATCTACTGGAGATAAAGACTGGTACGAATCAATACATTCCAGATAGGAGTAGACCACAGCATCGGTCGCCTTTCCTGGCAATAGAATAAATCGCAGGCGATATGGCTTATCTTTCAATTCTAATTGAACGATTTTTGGGACGTCGCTCAAAGCATCTCCCATATTCATACAATATTGCTTCGTTTGTCCTGAAGCAATTTCGCCAGTCCAGAACTGAACCGCCATGATTATAATAAGCATATTATTATATATATATTTCATATGAGACGTAGTGTAACTCGTTAGGGTGTGGTAGCGTGAAAAGCACTTAGCCTATACGGATCCGATACACTACTCGGAACCTGCGATGGAGGCATTACCTCCCAATAATAATCGTCGGGCGTGCCTTGCAGCGAATGATAATGATCGGTGTCCCAAAAATCATGCGATTGATTGATAAGTCTAGCCCATTCTTTCTCAACATCGGAAATTTCCGCAGAAAGCGACATTGAATTCTTCTCAAGCACGTTCGTTGCATAGTCCTTAAATGCGTGATCAAGCGCTATCCTGAAGTCCGTAACATGTTGCATTTCACCTGCATGTATTTCGTTATACGCACTCGACTTGACCCAAGTCTTGTTGGATTAGAATTCGGATATCCAATGTAAATGTAATCACAAGATTTCCGTGGATGTCGACTGTAGTTTTTACATCCAGTGGATTACCGTTATTCGGGATCGTTTGTGCTCTCCCCCTATCCGGAAGGTTAGCGACCGGTATCATTGCGATAATCTTCCCGTTCGTCGCTTCACGAGCCCGTTCCCCTAATCACGATCCAGGCCGTTTTCGCCAGTATTTTAAAATCCAGCCAGAGCGACCAGTTATCGATATACTCCAGATCCAGCTTCACCCAGTCGTCGAAACTGCTGATTTCATTGCGTCCCCGCACCTGCCACAGGCAGGTGATGCCCGATTGGACGCTCAGCTTGCGTTTGTGCCAGAAGTCGTAGCGCGCCAGTTCCTGCGGCCCGGCCGGGCGGGGCCCCACCAGGCTCATGTCCCCTTTTAACACGCTCCATAGCTGGGGCAGCTCATTGATGCTGTATTTGCGCAGGAATTTGCCCAGTCGCGTGACCCGCGGGTCTTCCTTGATCTTAAAAACCGGGCCCGTCATTTCATTATATTGCATCAGCTCATTCTTATGTTGGTCCGCGTCTGCAATCATGGTCGTAAACTTATATCCGGTAAAGCCAACGCCATTTTGCCCGACGACCCGCCAGGGATAAAGAACCGAGAGCCTCGGGGTGGTGATCTTGATCGCGATGGCGACGATCAGGAACAACGGTGACAGCAGGACAAGCAGGATGCCTGATACGACGACATCGATGAGCCGTTTCGCAAACAAGGCATCCGAGTTGAGCTCATGCGGGCGGAGCACGATGGCCGGCAGGTGCAGCGGATCGTCATGCCGGGGGCTCTGCAGGTCGGACGGCGCATCCGCCAGCAACGTTTCCGGGATGATGCGCAAGGCGATGCGAAAATAATCGCAGTCCTGGACGATTTGCTTGAGCCATTTGCCATCGGCCTCGCCCGGCACCACGACGACCTCATGGATTGGCCGGTGCACGGCCAGCTCGCCCAGTTGGTCGATCGTGCCAAGGCAGGAAACATCCTTGGCTGCCAGCGGTGGCTGATTTGTGCACAAACTCAGATAGCCAAAGAGCCGATACTCCGTCCGCGAAAGATGATCACGGAAATAATCAGCCAGATATTGCAGGCCAAAGGGAGAACCGATGATGACAACGTTCTTGGCGTAAAAACCCGCGTTGCGGCGTTTGTGCCACCAAGCGAGAAGAATGAGACGAAATGAAACCAGCAGCACGGCAGCGTAGGCGCCATAGAGAAAGAAGAACAACCGGCTCCACGAATTCTGCTTGAACGCAAAGAGGCCCAGCACGACGAGGCTCAGGCTTAAAAATGGCGCGATGGCACCGGTGAGAACGGTGCGCACCAGCGACTGGTTGACCCGGCGATAGGCGCCGAAAAGCTCAAGAAACAGGATCGTGCCCGGAAGCGTGGCGAAAAGGATCCACTGGAAGTCCGTGATCGGCGGAAACGCCACCGATGGCACCGGCGGCAAAAAGTATTTTTCAATCCAAGCGTAGGCCAGTGAACCGCCCGGCGTGAAGAGCGCCTGGACCTGCGGTGCCGCGCTGTAAGCCACGAAAAATGCCAGCGCCAGGACCAGCGAGTCGAACAGCCAAAAAAAGCGACGGGGAATCATGGAAGGAGGTTAAAAATTGGCAGGCGCCGCATAATGGCCGGTGTCCGGCAACCAGGGCGTTTTCGATTTAATTCCTGCAGGCCTTTGCGATCCATCCTTTATTTTGTCATTCCGAGCCGTGCGAGGAATCTCTGCTGTCCTTGTCGACTTCAATTTCGGAGATTCCTCGCACGGCTGCCAATGAACTCATCCCAATTAGGGTGTGTCTTCAAATTCAGCCTTCCAAGGTGGAGCGTGTCGTCCCGACGCGCTCAGAGCGCGCCCGGAGGGTCGCGCTCCACCCGCGCGGCAGCGCGAAACGGTTCATTGTCCGGCGGGATCGACGGGCGCGATCAGGTCATGGACGAAACATTCGAGCTTTTGCAAAATTTTGCGTTGATCAAAGTGCTCCAGCGCGTACGCCCGGTTTGCCCGGCCCATTCTCAGTCGTCCGGATCCATCCATGCGCATTTCCCTGACCGCCTTGGCCAGGGCGACCGGATCCTCCGGCGGAATAATCGGTCCTCCATCGGCTTCGCGCAGGATTTCCGCACCCTGGCTGGCGGCATTTACCGCCGCCAACACCGGCCGGCCAGCCGACATGTAGGTCAACAGCTTGGAAGGAACCACGGTGTTCTTTACTGCCGCCAGTTGATTCAGCAATAGCACGTCGCCGGCCGAAAACATGGCGCTGAGCTGCTCAACGGGCTGGAACGGAATCAGCCTGACGCGATCAACCAGCGCGCGGGACACAACCAAGCGTTCGACTTCGGCGCGGGTTTCTCCCTCCCCCACCAACAACCATTTCACATCGGGGCATTCGTCCTTCAACAGCGAAGCGGCGGCGATCACATTGTCGAGTCCCTGCTTCAACCCCATGCTGCCCGCAAAGAGGATCACGAAGTCTTGCGGCAGAAATCCATGGCGCTGGCGAAAGGCAACATCCGTATCCCTCGGCTGGACGATTTCGACATCCACCGGGCTGCGCACGACTTGAACCCGGGACGCCGGATATCCGTCAGCGACCAGGGCATCCTTGAAACCCTGGCCCAACACCATGGCGCCAGCCGCAGCACGATACGATGCGTTTTCGAATGCATGCAGGCACCATTGCAAAAAAGATGATTTCACAATGCCCACGTCGCCGGCTGCACCGGCGGCCAGATCGTTGATCATGACCCCATACGGCACGCCTTTCAGCCCTGCCACTAACCGCGCAAACATCGCCAGGCTGGGCTGCGCCCCGACATAAATCACCACGTCGGCGCGCGGCCGGAAACGCACCAACGAAAGCATGGCCGTCAGGCAGAAAGTTCCCTCCATCAAAACCCGTTGGATCATTCGGCGGGCAGAGCGGGGAATGAAATGCGTCTGCCGCACGACGCGCACGCCCGATCGATGCTCAAGTTTGATGAACTTCCCTCCATATTCGGGCCAGCGGGCCCAGTTTGGAGCAAAGGGAAATCCCGTGAATACAGTCACTCGATGTCCCACCACCGCCATGTGCTCGCAAAACGCGGTAACGTGGGGCGCGAATCCGGTCGGCTCCGGAGAGTAGTTGATCGATACAACCAAAATATCCAGGGTGATCTTACCGGGCACAGCTTTAATATTACTTTCCGTTGAGGGGCGAGAAGGCGTAACTGCGGTCGTCAATAAACTGGGCCTCGACCTCGCCCGGCACCGGCTCGATGGGCGTGGCGTTCGGAGAATATCCAAACTCGGCGAGCAGGGCCAGCACCTCGGCCCGGTCAACACCCCGATGCAGTTCCACCACAAGCTTGGGACGATGCGTCTTGAACACGCCAGCCAGCCCACGGAGCACAGGCAGTTCCATTCCCTGCACATCGATTTTTATCCCATGGATGGTGGGATCGTCGCCCGCAATCCTCGGCCAAAGCCAATCCATCTGGGCCACAAGGATCACTTCACTCCACTGGGTTGGCTGGCCCGCGCCGCTGACGGATTGTATCGTGCTGTCAATCATGCCGCGAATTGTCGCGATCTTCTGCCGTTGGATGCCGTCGGCCTCGCCCAAGGCCAGCGGCACAACCACCAGTTGCTCCAAGCCGTTCAAATACCGCGTCCGGGCGAGGCATCCGGCCGTCGCCGCCATGGGTTCAAACGCAAACACCCGTCCGGTCGGACCAACCTGCTGGCAGAGTGCAAGCGCAGTATAGCCATAGTGGGCGCCTACATCCAGCCAGGTCTCACCCACCCCGACATTCTGTTTAAACCACTCGAGCAAGGGCCTCTCGGTCAGGCCGATGATGGCCGCGGGATAATCAGCCCAAGATGTGATGATCCGCCGGCCCTTCAGCGGCCCTGACCAGATCCGATGCGTGCGCGGATGCTTGGGCAAAAGTGACTTTAGAATTATCAGGCACTTTTGGACGTTCTTATTCCGTTCACGCCGCGCCAGGCGGTAAGCCAACGGCGCTGATTTGCCATCGTTATTCATTTTTATTCGATCGCTTATTTGCCACCCATTTTTGCCCTGCCCGCCGACGCGAGCCCCTGATAAAGAGGGATGATCTGCCGCAATGCCACCTCCCACGTGAACTGCTGACGCACGGCTTCACGGCCCCTATTCCCCATGGCCCGCCCGGCATCAGGATTCGAGAGTACGCGATCCAGTCCCGCAGCAACCGACGCAGCCGTGCATTCGACCACGACGCCAGCTTCGGCCGCGGCCACTTCATGCCAGATGTTCACTTCGTTGGAAATTACGACCGGAAGCCTACACGCCATCGCTTCGGTGACCACAGCCCCGAAATTCTCGCCCCATGACGGAAGGACGAAAACGTCGCTGTCGACATAAGCGGCCAGTTTGAGGTGCTCGGGCAGGCGCCCGGTGAGCGTCACTCGTTGCTCCAGCCCACCGGCCTTGATCCATTCACGAACGCGCGCACCATAGCCCTCCCCGTCGGGTCCGGCCAACACCAGATGCGCCGCCGGATATTTCGCGGCCACCTCCTTGAAAGCAGGGATGAGCAGATCGAGGCCCTTCTGCCGGCTGATGCGGCTCAAGAACAGGATCACGGTTTTGCCCGCCAATTCGGGATATTCTTTGCGGAAAAGCCCGCGCGCCGGGAGACTTTCGTATTCCCGCCAATCCAACCCGATCGGGATGACGTGCGCCGGCACCCCGGGAGGAATGGCGTGGGCGAGTCGCCGCTCCGCCTCCGAAGCAAAGGAAGTTGCCGCGGCATGCCGCAAAATATATCCGCCCAGCAGCCGGATATAGCAGTTCTTTATTCCCTGATTTTTGCGCATCAGACCAGGATGGAGGCTGCCATTCGGCTGGAAAACATACGGGATACCCGCGCGCCGGGCCGCGAACGCCGCCATGATCGACGAAAAGTTAAAAAGCCAATGGATATGAATCACATCGTAATCGCGGGCCGTGCGCAACAGGTTCCGCGCCAGCGAAAACGAAAATGCCCAGCGATTGACCGGCCAGATATCGTGATAAACCACGCGGGCTCCACGCTGTTTTGTTACCACGCCGAGTTCCGCGTCCGACCGCCCCTGCAGGTCGTAGTTCGTGGCGACCATGCTCGCATCGACGCCATTTTCGCACAGCAATCGCGTCATGTCCGTCAGGGCAATGCTGGGCCCGCCATGGCGCGCCGAGAGGCCGGGGACCACCTGGAGGACTTTCAGCATATATTGATCACGTGCAGGTTCATTGTGCGTTCGAATCATTGGCGTCCCACCGTTGGCGGGCAAGCCGGGCGAGCCGGTTGTCCTGCTGCCGGCGCAACAGCGTGGTTGGCAAAAACCAGAGATTCCACAAGACGCCATGCAGAAATAATCCGAGGTTGATCAACAGATTATTGGAGGGCTTGAGCCTGTGCTCGACTGCGGTATCGGCCAGCGGCGTCGAACGCAAAAGCCGCCGAAAGACATGACGAAATCCGCCCCGCAGCGCTGCGAACATCGAACCGTGCTTGATCAGCAACCGGATTTTACCGCGGATCTGCAGCATGGCGGCACGCATCGGCACCTGTTTGAATGAGCCCTGCCCGTAATGCCAGACAGGCACGTTGATCAAAACCGTCTGGCATCCGGCTTTTTCGGACCTGAGCTGAAAGTCGTTTTCCTCGCCATAGGCAAAATAACCGTCGTCGATCAAGCCGATCTCCCCGAAAAGGGCCGCCCGTACAAACATCGCCATGCCTCCGGCATTCCCCGCCGGGAGAAATCGCACCTCCGACCAAGCCCGCTGAGCCGCCACGAAATCCGCGACATTTTCGATGTTTCCATCCGCCTCAAGGACGTCGAACCCAATGATCCCGATTCGAGGATTCGTTTCCGCCGTCGCGACCGCCTCGCGCAGCCAACGGGAATCCACCTTGATATCGTTGTTCGCCAGGACGACGTATTTTGCCCCGAGTTCGAGCGCTTTCGCAATCCCGAGATTATTACCACCTGACCATCCCAGATTTTTTCGGCTGGCGACGATGGAAACCCCGGGATACTTGTCCTCCACCAGGCCAAGGGAGGCGTCTGATGAAGCGTTATCGACCAGGAGCAACTTATAGTTTGCGTAATCCGTGGCCAGGAGTGAGGGCAGGCAATAATCCAAGTGATAAATGCCATTATAGTTAAGCACGATCACACAAACCAACGGTGCCGGGACAACTTGCTTGTTCAGCATGACAATGTGACGAACACCTTAAATCTCTTTGGCTGGCTTATTCTTTAAACCGGATGATGAAGCTTGCGGTCTCACTGCCGTGACATCGATCGCGCCGGCATTGCCAAAGAAATAGGAAACTGACGCTGGAAAAACCATGCTCAGGTAGAGCAAGCGCGCGAAACGAGAATGCAGCAGTCTCTGTCTCAACCCCGCGGGCAACGCCAGGAGCAATCTTTCGCTAAAGGACGACGCAAACATCGCCGGCCGAATCACCACGTTGGTAAATCCGACATCCAGCAGCAGCCGTTGCAATACCGGCGCACGAAAATGAACCAGGTGGCGAGGCATATCGAGGCCAATCCACGACCGCCCAAAAATCATCGATTCAAATCCCCCGTAGTTCGGAACGTTAATCCGAAGTTTACCGCCGGGGGCAAGGTGCTCGTAACACTGGAGCAGCGCACGCCGGGGATCGTGTAGATGCTCAAGTACATGCTGGAGATTTATGTAATCGAATGATTCGTCCGGCGCGAGGTCGTCCAGCGTCGCCATGCGAATGCTCGCTGAGGGCGCATTGCGCTGCGCTGTTTTTACGGCGACATCGCTCGCATCGATACCGAAGGTGACCCAGCCCTGCCGAGACGCTTCATGGAGGAATGTTCCGCCGCCGCAGCCAACATCAAGCAGGCGACCGCAACCAAACGGCCGCTCGGTCCAATCCGGCGATCCAAAGCGAATCCGGTAGGGAAACATCGCCATTTTTCTCAGCAAAGCTCCCAACTTACGCTCCCTGAGTGCCCCGGCGGGATTATAAGGGGTATAGTTTGCCGGGTAATAGTTGAGCAGCTCATCGAGCGGCACCGGAGGTGCGGTATACACTAGGCCGCAATGGCGGCACTCGATCAATGACCACCGCCCTGGGCAGCCGCACAGCAAGTCCCGGCAATCCTCACGCAAGACAATGTGGTCGAAATTCCCGCACGAGGGGCAGCTTAATGGAGTGTCAGGCATGATCGTTTTGGGAAAGGGCAGATCGGCAAACGATGGTTTTAAACAAGAGGAAATACTGACCCGCAATCGCTTCCGCCGTGTATCTTTCCAAGGCAAAAGCGCGCGCGCGCGCCTTCATTTCGCATCGTAGCTCATCGGATTGGCACAACTTACCGAGAGCCTCCGCCAAGGCCTCGATGTTGCGCTCCGGCACGATCAAGCCGGCATCGCCGATTACATCGGGAATCGCACCGGATGCTGTTCCCACACAAGCCACGCCAGCAAGCATCGCTTGCGCCAGCGTTAGTCCAAATTGTTCTTTCCATCCCTCAATGGAGTAGGATGGCAGGACAAAAATATCGATCGATTTGAGGTAATCGGGAATTTCGCCGTGCGAAACAGCATCGAGACAGAGCAGCCGTGCGCCGAAAATCGGCTGCCATTTGGCATCTATTTCCCGGCGCAAAGGCCCATTTCCCACCAATAATAAACTCCACGGCAAATGTTGCTGGTGGCTGAGCGCTTCCAACAGGATCGTCACCCCTTTCTCCGGCACCAGTCGCCCCAAAAATCCGATCCACGGCCCACCGGAACGAAAGCGGCTGTAAATCGCCTCCGCCACCGGACTGGCATAATCCGCCTCATCAATCCCGAGCTGAGGGAGAACCGCGGTCGGGCCAGTGAACCCTTTCGCCGTTTTGAGCAGTCGTTCGGCTTCCGCGTTTCCACAAATCACCATGGAAGCACGGGATAATGCGTATCGGGTGAACCAGGCCTTGATGAGGCCGACAGGAAATTGCGGAGTGCGCGCAAGGTTGTCCCAAATGAAAAAACTGATCGTCGCTCGCGGCGAGGCCCAGCGGGCCAAGGCCACGGTTTCGACCCCGACCAACGAATGCGGGTCTTCTTCAATATGAATATGGTCGGGGTCGAAGGACCGTAACGTCGCAAACAATCGCACAGGATTGAGCACATAAGTCATGTGCGTCCGGCCGAAGAACGACGGGATAACGACGACCTCTTCCTCCGAGAGTGCAGCATGCCGCTCAGCCGTGTACAGCTTGAACGGATGCGCCATCCGGGGCGGAATCACCAGGCGCAGGCGCAAGTCGGGATCGGCCCGCTTCATCGCCGCGTATTTGCCCTGGGCAAACGCGGTCAGGTAACTATGACCGACTACAAGTAGTTTCATGCCGGCGGCGGCGATGCTCGCACCTTCCATGGGTGTATCGCCGAAAATTAATATTGTTCAAGGGAGTCCGTGCCCCGACACGAGCCAGGTCGAATCGGGCAAACGGTTCCAAACATATGGCGACAGCGTGAGCCCCGCGGTGTGAACATCGGCGCAGCTCCGCTCCGCGAGAGATCGAGCCGCTTCGTTCCGCGCGGTGGCCGCTGCGGCCATGAACTCGTCCAACGCTGGCTTGAGAAAAAATGCCCGATTGAGCGCAGAAGCCTTCGCCAGGTAAAAATCACCTCGCGCCTGATGATCCATTTCGTCGAGCGCCCGGCGTTTTTTGTTGCCGGCTGGTCCCGCCTTGGCATATTGATCGCGAGCCCGGTCAAGCATTCCATACTCCCAAAGCACATCGCCGAGAGCCACTCGATCGGCGTGTTTGGATGGATCGTAAGGCGACAGATCAGATGGATATTTTATCTGGAACAACGCCAGGCCATCCTCTTGGTGCACCTGCGTCAGGCAGGAATAGTCCACCTGGCGAAGCATGAGAACCAAAGCCGCCACGGGAGCCCCCACCAGGTGGTCCGCCGGCGGCACCTGCCCGGGACGAAAAAGCAGATGCGTCACTTTCAGTTCCTGCAAACGAGCCAACAGATCCCGGAATGCCGGCATCGTGCGATAATCCACGTACAGTTGGGTATGTCCAATGCCCAGCACGTACGATTTTTTCAGGTAAAAAAGACTCTGCTCGCTCATCGAAAATACCACGGCATCGCCAGCGACATGTTCGTTGATATAGCGCAACATCCCGTAGTTTGGGAGATGCCGCATCAGATAATCGTCACGCCCGGACGGCCGCAGCGCCACCTTGGCTGCGTCCGCGAGATCCTGCCGCACATAAATCCAAGAGATACTTAAGGTGCAGACGACCGGCGCCAGGAAGAGGCCGAGGATGAACGCCCGCCCAAACCGCCCGCTGTCCCGGCTCCAAAGAATGGCCGCCGCGCCGGCCGCCAGCGCCCAGGCACCGAACGCCGGGATAAGAAATTTTAGCTGGTGCATCTGGAAAAACCAGGCGGTCGCATAAGCCAGGGCAAACAGCGCCAGGAGCCGGATGGCCCTGGAACGCCAGGCGCCCCACAACACCAACGGAGAAAATGCCAGGTAAACCGGCGTGTTCTCATAACCCTCAAATCCACCGGCCAGGAAGGTCAGCCGCCAAGGAAGAGAAAAGTAGTTGTACCATCCGGTCCCGAAGCCATAGGCACCGAAAAGCCACGGCGATCCGGGGTTTCCGAATTCACGCCACATCTCACTCATTTCCGGATCACCCAAATAGCCGTTGAAAAAACGCGAACTGGTGGGAAAAATCGGATTGCCGGTTTCCAGCCAATTCCGCACCAGCCACGGACATCCGACCACGGCCGCGAGGCCCGTAAATCGCAGGCAAGTGAAAAAGTTGCCCCGCCCCCGCGGCGACGTCCAAACGACCCAAAGAACCCCGGCCAAAATAATGGCAAACAGGATGACTCCGTGATAGCGGAAATGCAGCGAGCAACCCACTTCGGCCGCACACAAAAGAAGGGTTCCCTCCTTTCTCGTTTCGGTCCAGCGAAGAAATGCATCGATCGCCAAAAAAACGTAGAGCAGGAATTTCAAATCATCATTCCCACTGCAGGTCATCAATGTGTAAAAATAGACGGAGAAGACCGCGATCCATGCCATCAACCCCACGGGGCCTCCACCCATGCGGCGGCCGAGGAGGACAAATGCCGCGAGCAAAGCAGCCGCATAGACGAGGTTGATGAGCCCGCAGGCGGCGTATTCGCTGCCCAGGACCATACTTGCTGTATATAACATTTCGGCCCCCAGCGGCGAATCGAAATGAGTAAAATATGGGACTGAAAAAACCCGGCCCGCTTGCGCGAAAATCCGCGGCAGGGCCAGATGATAGGTCAAGTCATCCACCCCAAGAGGCGGCGCGAGGCTGCGCACCAGGAAAATGCCCGCAAAAATCGTGATGATCGCAACCATCAGCCAACCAGCCGCACCAAGTTTTCGACTGCACTCGGTCGTGACGCGCCAAAGGGCAAGGATTCGCAGCCGTCTCCATTCCCAGACTGCGGCGAGCGCCATCAGCATCCACAACACAGCAGCATGAAGGCCGCCCACCAGGCCCAAAATGAGGATGCCGACGGAGCAGAACGCCAGCCCGGTGGCGAGCGCATGAACCGCGCAGGTGAGACGCGATTCGGTCGAAATTCCCGCCCAGTTCACTACCACCCGCCCAACGGCCCATGCGGTTGCAAGCAGCCCGCCAACTGCCAGCGCCGCCAATGGATGGATGCAAATCACCAGCACCGCCGCGCCAGTCACGAGACTCAGCCATCCATAAAAAAGGGCCTTCCCTACATTGGGCCCAGGATCCCTCATCATCGACAAGACGGCCACCAATCCACCGGCCGCGATATAAACCAGCTTCTGCCGTAGTGGATCAATATCGTAAATACGATGGTAGACAAACAGGACCCAGGTCGTGAGCGCGGCACTGGCGCACCAGAACCAGCGTCCGTGATATCGCTTCTGCAATCCCCTTGTGTCGGTATTTACCATGACAGCAGATTGCGCCGTGCGGCAAGCCGGTCAAAAAAACCCTGCTCCGCGACGTCTTCGCGCAAAAGCACCTTCCTTAGAATGTCAATGTCCCTCAATTTCACGGCTTCGTGCCCTCGATCGCAAAACCCGCCGTAAGCGAGCACCGATGGGGCGACTCAACGTCTGTTATCTCCGGGATGCCACTGTCAAAGCACTCGCGTCGGCTGACGCTGACGAAGCCCGATTCAGCAAAAAGCCTGATCAAATATTTTTCATCATACATAAACTTATGCTGATGCAGTTGCGTTAAAGCCACGTAGAATCGCCGGAAAAGAGAATCCACCCGCTCCAGGTCCTGGTATCCAAGGGCTTCATTCAAACGCACGACTGCATGGTCAGCGTCGGTTTCCAGATAGGTCCTGATAAAAACCCTCACGTCTGGAACCACCACCCGGAGAATGCCTCCCGGCTTCAGGATGCGTGCGCACTCAAGCGTGACACGTTTTGCCACGTTCAGATGCAGATGTTCCCAAACATGTGAGGCATAAATGGCATCCACCGAATGGTCAGGATAGGGCAGGCGTCGATTGAGGTTCAGATACCGCACATGCCCGGGGAAAACGAGCACGCGCTGCCGGCCGGTAATTCGCCAAAATCCTCTGATCGCTTGGCGCAGCAAGACAGGGAGATGGTTGAGCCGCGCGTTCCAAGAGCCGTCGAGGTCCACCCAGCGCGTTTTTGCCACCGACGGACCACAACCCAAATGAATCAGACTCCGGCGATCGACAATTCCACCTGCATGGTTATTCATAAATCCGTAAAATCGGTTCCCGTTAATTTGCGCCGAGCAGGCGATAAAACGCGGCCATCCGGGGATAGAACATTGCCCAATCATAATCCAAGGCCAGTTTTCTGGCCGACTCGGACATGCGGGTCCGAAGGTCGTGATCTTCACAAAGCGTCGAAATTGCCTGTCTCAGCCGCTCGCCATCCAGACGTGGCACGACGATTCCGGTAATCCCATCGCGAACGATCGAAACAGCGGCATCCGAGACAACGCACGGCAGGCCGGCCGCCTGCGCCTCCATGACGGCACTGCAGGCGCCCTCCGTGAGCGAGGGCATGACGAAAAGAGAGGCCTGCTGATACAGGCGGGTAAGCTCCGTGTCACCGACCCGGCCCAGATACGTCACATTACTGCCCTTGGTCTGAAGGCAATGCTCCCCCACTCGATCAACGACCGGGCCGACGATTTGGATTTCAACGTTGGGAAGCTTAAGTTTCTTGACCTCGTCGAGAAGATGCCACGTGGCCTTTCGGAAGCCGACCTGGCCTACCATCAAGATACGCACCCGCTTGCTTTTATCTTCAATCGAGCCCCTGGGCGCTGGTGCGAACCGGGCGACGTCAATGCCAAACGTGAGTTCAAACACACGAGAAAGGCCCCCGAAGGCCATCCGCTTCAAATACTCGATCGTATAGGCAGACTGTGCCATGATGTGGTCTGCCGCGGCCAATTCGGATGCAAAATGATCCTCCATCTTGGAAAAGTCATTTTTCACCACGCCGAAACCCGGCACCTCCACCTGCCAGTGCCGGCGCTCGAGCGGCGGATGCGTCACTTCGATCAATGTTTTAATCGATTTGCGCTTTGCGGCTCTAAGGGAATGCAGGCAATTATGCTGGAAACCATGGAAAATATCCGCCGGTTTCGCCTCCCGTCGAAGCCAGCGCGCCACCAGGCGATCGTGAGTCGAATCGATCAAATCGTAACTCATACGGAGAAATCGCATGGGCTCGACCGCGAAGGCAGAAATTTGAATCACCTTCGAATCCGGCAACCCGTCGTGATGCCGCTTTTTCAGCCAAGATTCGATCGGTCTCCTTTTCCCGCCTGGAAGAAGCGGTACAAGGTTATATGGAAACGTTCCAGGCTTGTAATATCCGCCCGTCACCAGCCGGCAATCCAAGCCAGCGAGATGCGCGGCATAAGCACGCTCGTAAATATTACCCTGTTTTGCATTATTTGAAACGATTATCATGATTTTTTCTGCTCAAGATGCCCGCCTCCAACCTGCACGTCGTTGCAGGAGACAAAGTCCCACCCCCCATCTCGGCCTGCAATCGGGGTAGCTTGAGGAGCATCCCAAAGAACAGCCAGAAATATACATTGAGAGGATCGTAGTCGATGGGCGACCCTTTCACCAAGTAGGCCACGACAATGGCAAAAAAAGCGGTGAGGGTCGCGGCGAAGTAATTCAGCGCGCGATCCGAAACGAGCCGACGCACCCAATATGCCCTCATCGCGATTTGCACCATCAGAATGATCACCACGATCATGCCCGGCACACCTAACTCGACCCGGGCCTTTGCATAATAATTCTCAATCCCGCCCACCCCAAGGTCCTCCATGCTCGTGAGGGAGGTGAAGGCGACCCGGGCAGGCCCGGTCGTCATCCCTGTGCCCACGCCCAGCCAGGGAGCCTGCGCGGCCAAGTGAAATTCATAGGGCAATGCCGTCAGCAATTCTATATTCGCGGCGTCCAACACATGCATACCCAGACTCCGGATTTTGCTGTCCAGCAATGTCGTGACGACGAACAACCCAAGGCCGGTAAGGACCACCACGCCCAGGATACGTCGCACCGCCCCTCTGCCCCCCCCCACCAGGACCGCCGTGAACACGAGCAACGCCGGCATCATGACAAACGCTGCCCGCGATCCGCTGAAAAAGCCGGCCATAAGAATGACCGCCAAGGCGGCACGCGCCACGATCCGCGCCGGGCGCGTTTGTTCGGCCACGGCCAGCGCCGCAGCGATCGGCAGCATTGTGAAAAGAAAAAAAGAATACTGCAGTCCAAACGTAAACAGGCTCGGCAGGCGCGTTAGTCCGTTTGTGCCGCCGACGGCACTGAAACTGGTGAATCCCTGCGTAACCTCGTATGCGGCGGTTCCATAAATGGCGTATGCCGCTTCTTTATCTCCACTATAGTACAGGAGCGCCTGGACAATTCCAAAGAGGGCAGGCACTGCCGCCATCAAGATCATGAGCCGTGAAACGGATATCAACTCGGCTTTGCTGCGAACCAGATGGTAGCCAAGGAAGACCATCGGGATATAAAACAGCCAGGTCCGCAGGCCGATCAGGCCCACCATGAAATTTGCGAGGGCCGGGTTCAACAGGCCAAGCGTTGCGATTACGGCCAGCAACACCAAGGCGCAGATTGGCACAGGGGGAATCAAGAAACGGGCCGCTCCCTTCTGGCCAAATACATACCATCGCAAAAAGCCGATGTAAGCCGGCAGGACAAACAAAACATCCTTGAGCACGTGCGTCCACACCGGGGCGGGATAGAGCAGAATGGTTGGCAGGCCGCAGAATGGGATGAAAATGATCAGTCCATATATGCCCAGGCGCCAGTTCTTGAGGATTGCGACATACAGCACCAAGAGGCATGGCATCGCGATCGAGGCCCAGAGATAATCCACATCACTCACAAGAGAAAAGTTCACCCGGGAGCACCGGTCTACTCCGGCCCCACTTCCGCATTCGTCGGTCGGCCAACCCCGAGCACCATCATGAATTTATGGCAGACTGCCCGGAATGATTCCCAGTCGCCCGAAGTGGGCCATAACAGACCGGCCCAGGCAATTCCGGTCTGCCTTCTCAAGGCACAAATCATGAAAACGGCCGTCGCCGAAGCCGAAAGAAGCGACGCCCATGCAGCCCCCAAGTATTCATAGCGCGGAAGCAAAGCCCATAGTCCGAGTGCGGCTACCATCAAATTGATCGCCTGTGCGGCACTGGACATCAGCGGCCGGTTGAAGGCTTTGAAAAACGCGGTGATCACGGCAATGGCGCCCTGAAGGACGGCGGCCGCAATCAGGATTCGGGTCGTGCCTGCCACCGGCAAATAGGCCCGGCCAAAAAAATGCGCCAGGATCCAAGGATCCATAACCCATAACACCACCGCGCACGCCAAAGAGGACAGAATCGTCAGCCGGAAAAATCTGCCGCAAACTTCACTTTTGGCCTGCTCCGAGGCAAGGCTGGCAAGGTGGGGAAACGCCACCATGCCGATCGTGCTGGCGATGATGGAAGCGCCCGCCGCCACCGTGATGGCCACAACGTAAAGACCCAATGCGGTCGGCTTAAGAAACAACGACATCAGAATCTGGTCGAGCCGCATGGTGGCAAGCGAAACGAGAGACCCCAGGTGGACCTTCAATCCGTAGCGCAAAAGACGTTGGGCGGTGGCCCAGTCGAATTGCCATTGCAACCAGCCCCGGTGCCAAACGGCCCAGGCCGCGGCCGCGAGCGTGATGACATTGGCCAACAGGCTCGCCATGGCGAAGGACCCGGCCGATGCCCCGTGCAAGGCGTACAAGGCCAGCATTCCGACCACCGTACACACGTGAACCAGGGTTCTTATCACATTGTATTCAAAAAAGGCCAGTCTTCCCAGCAAAATAGCCGCCATTGTCAGGGTCGCAAAATTGATCGGTATGTAGACCAAGTAAAGCCGAGATGCATATATTACATCGCTATTATAATGAGCCAGCACCCAGGGCATGATGAGATAGCCCGCCACAACCAAGGGTAACGCCAACACACCAGTCAAAATCAACCCGGAGGCGACTATCTTGGAGCTGCCATTCCTGGCATCCGAGGCGAAGAAAGTCGCGGCCTCAATGAGGCCCAGATTGCCAATTGCCGCAAGGAGTGATGGCCACAGCAGAATCGCCGTCAGCGCCCCTTTGCCCTCCGGCAACAGAACCCGCGCCGACAGAACTCCTCCAACCACAGTTACAACCTGGATGATAAAGGTGGAGACGAGGGAATTAAAGAGGTTCTTCATGGCTCCTATTTCGCAATCAACGGCGGGAGATGTTTTGGATCAGCAATAACAGCATCCTGGCCCAGGGGCTGCGAAAAAAGCCTGTTCTTCGCGCAAAAGCGCACCCACCTTTTCACGTTCAATCATCGGGCCTGTCATCGCCTTGCCGGCTTTACCCATAGCTTCGCCCCGTCGCTTCCTTTTATATAAGGCGGGGTGGATGCAAATCCAGGCCAACCATGATCAATGGTTCAGGGTCGCCCAAAACCAAAAAAAGTTTTCACCAGAGGCAGGAGCAATCCGAGCTGGCGACGCCAGGTTTCGAGCTGCTTGACCCGTTCAATGGAAAATTTTACGCCCGGTGCGCTTGGCGCCCGCCGCGCACATTCGCGCAAGCGTCGCATGCGTGTGTCACCCGCACCCAGCAGTGGCTCGATTTTTTCACGCAGCACACCGCCAATGAGCGGGCGCAAGCCCAATTCCGGGACGAATTGCTCACGCCGACCGTCACCGCTGTGCTTCGCCCCGCCATTGCCGTCGGCCTTGCGTACGGCCCCCAGGGAACGCAACAATTGCAACCCCTGGCTGGCTGAACCTTTGCTGATGTCCAACCGCTCAACAATATCGGTGAAGCTCAACGGATCCGGCGAAGCGAACAGCAGGCCGTAAATCTGGCCCAGTGAGCGCGGCACGCTGAGTGCCTGGGCCAGCTCGGCAAAAAAATCCACGCACTCCCGCTCGAAACTGGCCGAGACTCCGCCCATGGCGCGCGAATTGCGCGCAGCAACGGGCGAGGCGGGGCGAACATCCTTCATGGATATCCCTCCTAAAAAGCAACCGGCCCATAAGTTCAAGAAAAAATGAACTGAGAGACCGCGGGGAAATGAAAGAAAGGAAAGCCGCATCCCCTATATTATGGGAGCGGGCTTTTTTCCTCGACATGGATGAAGCAATAAAAAAAGTTGAGCCATGAATAACCCTGGTGAGCACGCGCAGAACCCCTCCAGCCTTGCCACCGGCCGGGGCATGATCGCAGACGATGCCCTGGTCGACCTGCGCGACATCTTCAGGCGGCTCGGCCGCGGGCTTGGGCAGATACTCGGCGTCGCCCTGCTTGGGACCGTCATTGCCATTGTCGGATGCCTCATCTCCCGCCCAGGGCAATCGGTTTCGACTTCGACCAGGGTCGTGTTCTCCTTCGCCGGTTTCGAAAAAGGTGAATATCCCGATCATTCTCCATTTCAGCCGGACGATTTGCGCGCGCCGGGCATCATCGCCGAAGCGCTCAAACGGCAGGGACTGGATACCTCGGGCGAATTTCAAGGCCAGGTCAGGGGAGCCCTGAGCATTGAAGGCGCCATTTCACCGGGAATAACCAAGGAACGCGACCGGATGCGGGCCGCCGGGCAGCCTCTTCCTGTTTACGTACCCGATGAATATATTGTTTCCCTGTCTCTGCCGGCCAGATTTCCAATCGGCAAGGAGCAGCGAGCCCGCCTTCTCAACGAAATTGTTAATGTATATAGTGAAAACTTCCAGCGCACCTACACCAGCACGCTGGCTGCCTTTGGCCATGCATTCGATGACCTGCACAATGCGGATTTTCCTGAATACGAGCAGATTTTCGGCCGGGAAATCGATAACCTCACCGACTACCTCGCCCAACAACTCGAACAAGGCAGGTCCTTCCGTTCTCCCACCACCAACCTATCCTTCAAAGACCTGCTGCATCAAACCCAGCTTTTTGCCCAGGATCGACTCAGCGAACCATTGGAGCTCATCTATCAGCATGGTTTGTCCCGGAACCGCACCATGGCCATGAAAAAAATGGAATATTCCCTGCGCATCCTTGGTGATCAGCAACGTCATGCCGCGGAAGACCAAAAAATCTTTACGGACCTGCTGGCCCAGCTCCAGACACGGAACGATGCTTCGGAGGCGAGATCACCGGCAGATCTGCCGCATTCCGAGCCCCCCACCCTCAACCAAGATCCGGACTCCCTGCTTGCAAACAACACCCAGGCTTTTCTGGTGATTCGTGCGCTCCAATCGGGTTTAAAGGCCAGCCAACTGCAGGCCGACAAGGTTCAACTGCTCGAACAGCTGGAAGCCATGAAATCGGCCAAGGAAAATCCCGGCGACATGGCCCAGGCTCAGAAATCGCTTAATGAACTGGAGCCGGCTTACCAGGAATTAATCGACCAAATCCGCAAGACCCAGGCGGATTTTGCCCGCCAGCAGTTTGCCAACGCCATCCGCATAAGCGATGCCGTTGCCACAACGAATGGAGCATTCAGGATGCTGGCTTTGACCGGCGCCGTGGGTTGTTTTCTTGGCCTGGCCGCCGGCATGGGGCTGAGCCTGCTCGGTGTTTACATAGGCTCCTGCAAGAAAAGCTAAAGAAAAGCGGAACCCAGAAAACGGGCGCATGAGAATGCCGATACGGCGATGAGTCTCCGCGGGCCGGAGTTGGAAATCGGCGAGTGGTTTATCTCCGCAGATGGCACGGATACCCGCGGATCCGGAGCATAGTTTTCCATCAGCTTGCTAATATCCGCGATAATCCGAGTTATCCGCGGGAAAAGCAGGCATTAGTCTACGGGGTTTGGACAGCCGGCAAAGCGTACTGCGCGTAGTGAATCGAATTTTTGATCAGACCGCGATTGCCGACGAGGGAAAAAAGCAGGGCCAGGAAAGCCAGGGCAACAACCGCCCGCGCGATTGCCCGCCCATCGCGGTGCAGCCTGAGAGCGAAGTAAACGGCCAGCAGAAGAATCCAGAGCATCAGCGCAAGGTAGCCGGACGAAAGGAGACAGCGCCTGAGGTTGCGCCCGTTCATGCCCTGCGGAATGATTGGCCGGGAGAGCTGGACTTGCGAATGGGGATCGTCGGCCTGCGCTCCAACCACCAGCTTCCACCCGTCGCCCGTGGGAATGATGGCATCAATCTGGTGGGTTGGCTGAAAATCTTCCCTCGTAAAGCGGCAAATCTCTTCGCCCCGGCGATTGATGATCCGGAAGTTGGTGATTTTAAATTCCCCGGCTCCGCTGACGAAGGGATCAAGCCTCAGGTGAAACAAGGGCGCATCGGGCAGCGGGAAAGTATAAGTATAGGCGGATTGGCTGGGGCCGATCGGCAAGCGGATTTTTTCAAGTTCATTGAAGCCACGGCCATTATCCAGGTAGACGTCGGTTTCGCCCTGCACATTCGCCGCGCAGGTGATTTCAAGATAGTTCAATCCCGACGACGGATGATTCAGCGAATAATATTCCAACGGCACCTTTTGCGGCAGCAGGAACCCGATTGCCGCCACCGCAACAGCCAGCAATCCACGGCACCATGTGGGGTGGAAGGGATCGTTTGCGGATGGAAGCTGTGGTTGGGAATTGGTAATGGGGAGTTGGGGTTAGGAATTCTCTACCTGTCACCTGCCTGTCCTCCGTGGCCCTGAGCCTGCGGGCGGTGAGCCGTTTCGA
>Ga0210402_10001576_pt1 | contig 23438 bp, 20 predicted proteins | sample IncBWC7MmetaG_FD_161055 | JGI IMG/M metagenome (GOLD analysis project Ga0210402, IMG submission 161055) | Forest soil microbial communities from Barre Woods Harvard Forest LTER site, Petersham, Massachusetts, United States - Inc-BW-C-7-M | ecosystem: Environmental > Terrestrial > Soil >... | reverse complement strand
CACTGTTGGTGACCTGCAGAAGGCCGCCCAAGCGCTGGATCGCATCGATCACCAGCCGGAGCGATGGGCCGAGCTGAACACGGCGTTCCACACCCTCCTCTACGCGGCCGCAGAGCGTCCGCGGCAGCTCGCGACGATCCTTTCGTTGCAGCGCAGCCTTGAGCGGTATGTCTATTACGTCTATTATCAACTGAAGATGACGAATGCCTTCGCGGACTCACAGCGCGAGCACCGCAAATTGCTCCAGCTCGTCGAGCGAAGAAAAACAGATGAAGCGTGTGCACTCGTGAATGACCATATTCTCAAGCCGTGGCATATCGTGGTTTCCAAGTTACGCGAATCGGGCCACGCTTAGGCGGTCGTCTCACCGCTGCGCCGGTAGAGGTTGCCCAGACTTGACCGGCGAGCTAGTGCTTTCGGCCTATTCTGTTGAAAACTCTCTGCGCGTGTTCCTGGAAAGCGGGCGGCGGCCAATGACTGTGGTGGGTCGATGACGGACGGATGAGGCCATCGAGAAACGAACTCGACCGAGGGACCGATGGACGCATTCGATCAAATGAACTGTAGGAGCGTCGAGACTGTGGGAACTGGGCGACAAACTAGGTCGCGACCTAGGGCAACGTAGGGACACGCCAGGCAACGAAAAGTGGAGCGGGCGATGGGAATCGAACCCACGGCTCAAGCTTGGGAAGCTTGGGTATTACCATTATACGACGCCCGCTGCAGCGTTGGATTCTAGTCGCCTTGCGATGCTTCAAGCAAATCCGCCCAGAACGGGAAAGGCGCCTTGCGGCGCCTTTCTCATCATCGAATGCAAGACCCTCGCGAGTCAGCTAGTAGAACTTGTAGTCCACCGCTATCTGCATCGCGCGGCCGATAATGCCGGAAAAGTACTGTGTCGTCGCATTCGCGAAGTTACCGCCGGTTCCGGATAACGCTGGGAATGGCGGTTGCTTGTTGAACACGTTGTCGACGATGAACCGCGCTTGCAGCTGCGGGGTAAACTTCATGCCGATGGTCGAATTGATGAGCCACCAATGGCCGACGGTCATGTAGTCCTGATCTCCCGTCTTATTCTGATTGTTCAGATTCATCGGCCCGATGAATATCCCCTGCCAATCCCAAGAGAATCCTTGGTTCGCGTACAGCAGATCGATGCTTCCCTTGCTCTTGGCAGGACCGGGGTTCGGGCCACCCAAGGAACCGGCCAATTCGTTCGGGCTGGCGGTGGCGACCTGCGACTTCAGCCGCTGCGTATCGAGGTAGTGTGCACTGGTCTCGAGGCTCCCCAGCGCCCAAGGCAGCTCAAAGGTGTAGTCCAACGCCGCCTGGATGCCGGTGAACTCCAGAAGTCCCGCATTCACGAATCCCGCATGAAAACTCGTGATCTGGCCGGCCGCGTTGCGTGTGAACGTACTGCACGACGGATTGTTGGGATAATCCGTCGAGTCGTAGCAGGCGTCCAGATTGTTGACCAGGGTCAAGGTCTGGATCGCGTCCTTGAGCGAAATGTCGATGTAGTCGACTGATATATTCAATTTGGGAACAAATCGCGGACGCAACACCACACCATAGGTCTTCGAGAAAGCCACTTCGCTCTGCAGCGCGGTGTTGCCGGAGGTCGTACCTACTGCCGTTGCATTGACGACGTTCGACACAAAGGTGTCGGGATTGATACCCGCCGCGATGCAGTTCGCACGGCGCTGAGCCGGATCCGACCCTTGAGCGACGAAATTTTTATCGCACGGGTCATTGGCAAACTGGAACGACGTTGCCGCCGGCAGGAACAGCTCCGTGATCGACGGCGCACGAATCGATTTCGTCTTGTTGCCGCGGAACTGCACATCCTCGACCGGCGACCACCGCGCACCATAGGTATAAGTGGTGGCATTGCCGGCGATGGAGTTGTCGACGCGACGTGCGGCCGCTTCCAATTCGACTCGATGGAGCATCGGAATGTCCTGCATCGGCGAGAAAACCGGCAGCAAGGTCTCTACATAGACTTCGTTGGTGTGATACGCCCCCGAGATAGGCGTGACCTGGGCCTGCCCCAGATCCAGAGTGTAGAACGCATCGGGTGAGAACGCCGCCGACTCGCGACGGTTTTCAAAGCCTGCGGACGCCTTCCACTCTCCGGCCGGCAGTTTAATGAGGTCACCGGCGATGAACGCGGTGACATCGCGCTGCGTGTTGAATGATTCGGCCTGCGCCAAGTGCGTGATGTATTGTTCCGCAGCCAAACTCGGCGAGCCGTTGCCGAAAACATTCAGCGGCGCGCACGTGCTCGATTCTGTGGAGATGGGCGCGTTGACCGGCGTGCCTCCGCAAACAATCTGGCCCGCCGCGTTCCTGACTGCATTGAGCGCATTGGTTACATTCTGGAATACGTAGGACGGGGTCACTTGATTGTTGCTCGAGGAGCCATAGCTTGCCGCAACTTCCCAGTTGAAATTCCTTTCACCCCATGAGAAGTCGCCGTTCAAGCCGGTCACGCCGCGCCACAGGGTTTGAGTCCCGGTTGCACGGCCGCTTTGCAGATCCGTGCTGGCACGGCCGATGTAGAACTGCTGGTTGTTCCACGCCGGATACGTGACCGGTTGACCCGGTCCTGCCGTTACACCCCCGTATTGCAAACTACCGAGCGGCAGGGTGGCGGCATAATTATTCAGTGCCGCTTGAATCAGCGCCCGATCACCCGGGGTCAGATACGGATTGTTGAGACTGATGACGAAGTTGCCGTTGACCGTGCCACCTCCGCCGAATATTGCCGCATTGTAGGCGGGCTGAGAGAGCAAATTCGTCGCGTGAGTCTCGGAGAAGTAACCTTCACCGAACGCATTGATACGGTCGTTGATCTGAAAGTGCATGAGCGTGTCGACATTGATACGCTCGGTCGGCGACAGCAGGTTGCTGACGGTGGAGAGCCGCAGACCGTCGCCGCCGCTATTGAAGATGGGATTCCCGGTCTGGATGCCCGTGTTGTAAGGGATGAGCGTGCCGGTGGGTCCGAACGTGAGCAACTGGCCCGCCCCATTCGTGATGCCAAGCGCGGTGTTAGGAACGCCGAAAATGGGCGGCGATAGGAATACATCGTCCACCATCGGGACGCCACCGAAATTCACCTGCGGCACGGAATTCGCCGCCGTCAGGACGGTCTTGAAAGGGCCGGGAGTCGCCGGCGCGAGGAAGCCCAAGTCCGCCGCGTAGACGGGTCGAGCCGTGCCGACGAGTCCGTCAGTCTTGGTAAATTCGCCGACCGCGGTGATGTTGGCCCGGCCGTCGAAAAGATTCTGACCCCCGAGGATTCGCGCGCGATAATTCCATGCATCGCCTTGTCCGCTCGCGCCGACCAATGCGTCGACATCCAAGCCCTGATAGTCCTTCTTGAGAATGATATTGACCGCACCCGCAATCGCATCGGCGCCATAGATCGGCGCGCCGCCCACGGAAATCGCATCCACATGATCGATCAGCTTGGTCGGAATCACGTTCAGGTCGACTTGGCTGCCGGGACCGCCGATCGAGGTGTTAGAACCGTTGTTGTTCAAGCTCGACGTGTTCGACGATACGAAGCGGCGGCCGTTGACCAGCGTCAGGGTGCGCTGCGAGCCCAAGCCATAGAGGTCGACGAAGCTCTGCGCAATGCCGAAGCCGCCTTGCGTATTGGCGGCGCTCGAGGGCTGCGTGCCGAAGGCCGGCAATTCGCTCAATGCCTGGCCGACGTCGAGGTAGCCGCGTTGATCGAAAGTTTTCGCGTCGACGGTCGCTGTCGGCTCGAGGTTGTCAAATTCCGGACGCGCGATGCGCGAGCCGGTGACCACGACTTCCTGAAGAGAGGCGTCCTCGGGTGCTGCCGCCTTCGGGGTTGCTTGACCGTGCGCCGTCATACTCAGCGCAAGAAGAGCGGGCAGCGCGAGCAGTTCGCGCCACGCACGATATCGACGCAGTCGTGTCGTATTCATTGGTATTCATCCCCTGCAGCGTTATATTTAGCGATATCGGTATATGAGATATCTCATAGCCGAGCACCGATAAGTAACAAATCCGCCGGGAACTGTAAAGAATTCCCAAGAAAATAATTTGATCCGGTGTCCGCGCCTAGAACGTTCAGGGCATGCGGCTGACCTGACTACAAATACAAGGGGTTATTCATGGACCGCCGAGGCTTTCTTACAACAGCAGGGGCCCTGTCGCTTGCCGCCGCGGTGGGCGATTTGCGCGCCGCCGAGCATGATTTTGACCCTAGCGAGCAGTCCATTGCCGCATTGACGCGCGCGCTGGCCGCGGGAGCTGTGACCTCGGAAGCCTTGGCAGCGGCCTACCTCAAGCGCATTGCCCGATTTGATCACCACGGTCCGCAATACCGGTCGGTGTTGGCGGTCAATCCCAATGCGCTCAAGGACGCACGGGCGCTTGATTCGGAACGCAAATCGGGAAAGCTGCGCGGCCCATTGCACGGCATTCCACTTATCGTCAAAGACAATATTGAGACGCGCGACCCGATGGCGACCACGGCCGGCTCCTACGCGCTCGCGAAATCCTTTCGTACCGCCGATGCTCCGTTGGCGGCGCGTTTGCGGGCCGCCGGCGCCATCATCTTGGGCAAGGCCAACTTAAGCGAGTGGGCTAATTTTCGCTCGACGCGCTCCTGCAGCGGCTGGAGCGGTGTAGGAGGCCAGGTCCGCAATGCCTACGATCCCGCCCGAAACCCGTCCGGGTCGAGCGCCGGCTCCGGCGTTTCCGCGGCGGCGAGCTTTTGTGCGGCGGCGATCGGCACGGAAACCAATGGCTCCATCCTTTCGCCTGCATCGATCAACGGACTTGTAGGACTGAAGCCCACGGTCGGGGTCGTCAGCGGCAAAGGCGTCGTGCCCATTTCGCCGCTGCAGGACACGGCGGGCCCGATGTGCCGCACTGTGGGAGACGCCGCAATTCTCGCGGCCGTGATCGCCGAACGGCCCCTGGGCTTCGGCGCGCATGGCACCGACATCGAGAGCTTTCGCCTGCGTGGCGTGCGCATCGGTGTCATGCCCGTGCCGCAAGGTGCGCATCCGGACACCGCCCGGTTGTTCGCCGATGCGCGAGCCGTTCTCGAGCAAGAAGGCGCGGTAACCGCTGACTTGAAGCCCGCAAAAGCCTTCGACGAGATGGGCGATTCGCAGCTCGAAGCGCTGCTCTTTGAATTCAAGGACGCCATCAATGCCTATTTGGCGACGCTTGATCCCTCGCAGGTTGATTGCAAGACCCTGGCCGACCTCATCGCCTTCAATCGAGCGCATGCAGACGATGAACTGATCGTCTTCGGCCAGGAGCTCTTCGAAATGGCGGAGGCAAAAGGACCCTTGAGCGATCCCGCCTATCAAAAGGCCCGCGCCACATTGACTCGCACGGCAGACGTGGAAGGGCTCGCAACGCTGCTCGGCCAGCAGGGAGTGGAGGTGTTGGTGGGCACGAGCAACGGGCCTGCCGACCTCATCGATCCGGTCTGGGGTGATCGGCGCGGCGGCGGATCATCGCAAATCGCGAGTGCCGCAGCGATCGCCGGCTATCCCAGCCTCACGGTGCCCGCGGGGTTGATCAGCGGCCTGCCGGTGGGCATCACGCTGGTGACGCGACGCAATCAGGACGGGCTGCTGCTGCAGGTCGCACGGGCGTATGAACGGACGGCCAATGCGCGCGTGCCGCCGCATCTGATGATCTGACGCCGACTGGCTCTTAGGGGCTTTATGGGACGCAAATGGGCGCGCGCGGGCATCGAAGAAGCGGCCTACACCGCGCTTGCAGGCGGGTTGGCCGCGTCCGAGCTTTGGTCTCTGCTCCTCGATGTCGCTGAGCAGCGCGCCGCGGAGCGATCGGCTGCGAATGTTCAGCAGCAGTGGGAAAGAGATCGCTTCGTCCGCCCTGCTTATATCGACCAGCGAACGCTGAACCAGCTGGACGGCCATCTGCTGGCGGCCGCGTCGGCATTCGAAGCCCTGGAGCTCTCGCCGCTGGCACCGCTCGGTTCCTGCTCGAGCATCGCGCTGGCGAGCCAAAATAAAATTGTGTCCACGGTTCGCGGTACAGAAGTGGTATCGGATCCCACCAACCTACTGGCTCTCGAAAGCGCGCGCCGATTGCGCAAGAACGCCGCGCAAACGATAAAACTCGCCACGAATCATCGCTGCGTTCGCGCTCAAGCAGTGCCGGATGTCCCCGGCTTCGCGGCGCACTTTCGGCTGTTTTGCATCACGACCGCGGGCCACGAGCGCAAGGATCAGGATTTTCTGGTGGAGTCGTTGTCCGAGCACATTCAAACGCACTTGAGCGCCTTGAATCGGCTCGAGCGGCATGGCTACGCGTTCCCGGACAGGATCATCAAGATTCTCGCGACCCCCGCGCGCAAGGGGTTGGGAGAGCGCATTGCGGGCCTTCTACCGGGAACCCCGGTCCAATTCGAGACGCTGTCGCATGACTACTACGACGGATTGCGGTTCATGATCAGCGCGCGCTGCCGCAGCGGCGAGCACATGCCGTTGATCGACGGCGGCGCTTTTGATTGGCTGCGCAAGCTGACCTCGAACAACAAGTTGGTCTTTGTCGCCAGCGGATTGGGTTCGCAGCTCGCGGCTTATCTGTATCGCTTGACCGACTGGCCGCGATCGACCGACTGACACGCAATCGACACCCGGCATCAGCGGCGCAGGTACGCGTCCGTTCCGTTCAGCCAATCCTGACGCGGCGGATTGAAGACATCGACGTCGAGTGTCTCTTCCAGCGCCACGGCGCGGTGCTCGAGATTCGACGGGATGACCAGCACTTCACCGGCGCGCACCGTGACTTCGCGATCGCCCTTGGGTCCCAGCCAAAAATGCAGGGCCCCCTCGAGAATGTAAGTGATCTGTTCGTTTTCGTGCGAATGCGTCGGCACCTCGTCGCCTTTCTGGAGGCGCACGTGGGCAATCATCATGCGCTCAGAGGTGATCAGCTGGCGGGTGATACCGCCCTTCATCGCTTCTTTCGGTATTTCCGTCCACCGATAATGCTGGGCGCCCGCCTTGGTGCCGCTCGCCTTTGTGTCGCTCATTTGCGCATCCTATGTAGTTAGCCTAACCGACGGCTTCGATTTCCACGAGCAAATCCTCTCGGCAAACATCCGCTTGCAGGTACACGATGCAAGCCGCGGGATCCAGCAGCTCGGCCAGCGTGGCCTCGACGTCGGGGAGATCCGAGGGATTGCGCAAGTACACCTTGAGCTTCAGGCCGTCCAATGAATAGCGGCCCGGGCCGACGAGGCGATTGGCTTGCTCCAGCAATGCGCCGATGTTGACGATGGTCTCGCGAGTCTGCGCGATCACATCGCCGCGATGGATCGTCTCGTGCCCGACGATGCTGGCGGTTCCCGAAACGAATAGTTTGCTGCCGCCGGATTCGCCCCAGACGCAGGCGCGCGAAAATATCGGACTATGCCTGCCGAATTTCGGCGGGTAGTGATACGCGCTCGTCTGCCGCGGATTCTCGATCATTTTGGGCGGCCGCCGTGCCGCCAAAAAATAAATGCACAGCGGGCTGCCGGCCGGAGAGCCTAACGCGCTGGCAGCGGGCACTGTCCCCATGGTCGCCCGCCCTGATTTTCTAAATGCCATTTGCCGCGCTGAATTGAAATGCCGATAGCGCTCATCGCCGCCGGTCTGCGCATTGATGTTCGGCAGGTAATTCCAGATGCGAATCACATGCGCGTGCGCGGTCTCATCCAGCAAATCGAAGATTTCCTGGTATGCGATCTCGGTGGCGCGCTGCAGCGCCTCCGCCTCGCTGCCCGCATCGATGGCCTGCTCCGCGATCGAAAGCGAGCCGAACAGCACATCATCGGAATAGCGATAGCGTATTTTTCCGTGCTCCGACCCGCTGGACAATTCGCTACTTGCGACCCGCCATACTTCGCAAAGATCGCCCGCGCACAGTGAGCGAACCATGCTCGCCGTCACTGGAATGCGAGCGCGATCGATGTTCGGCGGCTTGTCGAAGCCGACGACGCCCAGGACGCCCCGCCACCAAGATGAGGGCTGGGACGCCACTTGCTGCGAAGACAAATACTCGAGTTGCAGACTGCCCGTGCCGGCCGCGGTCGAAGATGCCGTGGTACTCATTTAGGAGGCAGTCTATCCTGCCTCTTAAGACGACGGTAGCCGCTGAAGCATACGGCTCTAGAATGCGATGTAGGGCCCCGTGCCGACGCTAGTCTTGTCGTTTTCCACGGCGACCGCGACTCGCTTGCCGTAGAAAAATGCCAGGCCGAAGTCAAAGCTGCCGGTGTTCGGATTCGTGCCCGCCAGCTGCGGATAGGCGTCAAAATTATTGTTAAGCATCGTCTGGGCATTGCCCACGCTGAACGTCAAATTATTCGCCATGACGCCATTCATCCCCTGAATACTGACCGGTCCAAGGCTGAGGGTGTTGGCGGGACAGTAGAAATTCACGATTTGCGACGTAGGATCGTTGGGCGGCGCCGTGCACTTGGAGATGCTGCTGTCATTGAAGTAAATGCCGTTCGAGCCGCTGTCAATGAAGCTATTCGCCAAGCTCTGGCCGTTGAACGTGATCAGCAAGTTCGCATTGCTGTCGACGGTCAATACCGTTTGGGTTCCGGACTGGTTGTTCGATTGCGTGTCGATGCCGAAGATGAGCGAGCCGCTGACGTTGGACGCACCTCCCGCGGCGACGCTCGGCAAGACGACAATGACGCCGTTGTTGTCGGTCGTGAAACGCGTGACGGGATTCGCCACCTGCATGTTGAGCGGCACGGTGGTTTCGCTGCATGTGGCCGCACAAGCATAGTAGAACCTAGCCACCGTATCGCAATCTCCGCAATCCAGCTCGAACGGACCAACCCCCAAAATCCCGTTGGCGCCAAAGCTGGCGACCGTGTCTTCTTGGGTGCCGCCGGTGTTGGAGCAAGTAGTGGGAATTGTCGTGAATCGGGAATCGCCGATCACTTGCATGGGCAGAGAATGCGCGGTTTCGCCAGCGATTTGCACGTCGGCAGAGACGACGGGGCCCCAGCTGTAACCATCGACGAATTGGGTGCACTCCGCCAGGGAATTTCCGCCCGTCAACGTCACCACGGGCAACGTCAGGGTCAGCACCGGCGCCAAGATGCGCAGCCCATAAGAACCGGTGTCCACCTGAATGTGATTGATCGTCTGGCAGCTGGTGGTGCTCCCGGGCACGCAGACCGTGACCGACGTGAACAGCGTGTTGACGCTGGCGTTGGAAGGACCCTGATCGATGATGACGGCGGCCACATTGCCTGTGCCGGCGCCGCTGCTGCTGCTGCTGGTGCCGCCGCTACTGCTGCTACTGCTGCTGCTGGTACCACCGCTGCTACTGCTGCTACCACCGACACCACCGCTGCTGCTGCCGCTGGCCGCGGTGGTGCCGCCGCCACCCGAGCAAGCAATCGCAGATACGCATAGCGCGGCACACAATCCGATCCGAAGCGCGCGCACCGAAGCCATCAGTGCAAATCTCCAACATTGACGCCGCTCGGGATGGCGCTCAGCAGGTAAGCTCTTCCGGACAGCGCGCGCATGTGGCCGCCGGCCTGCACCACCAGATCGCCCTGTTGAATCTGCACATGCCGGCGATCCGCCAATTTGGATCGGGGTGCCAAGGCATAGGCGTCGAAATATTGGCCCAGCGCCTGCCGTAAATCAGGCCGGGTCGGCCCTTGCCATGCCACGGCGAAGACATTGCCGTTCGGCGCTACGAATTCGCGCATCACCGTTCCCGACGGCAACTGGATTTCATGCACCCGATAGCTCGCGCGATCCTGCGAAGATTTGATCGAGGCGTGTGCCCGTGCGACATCGGTCTGAACCGTGACTTCCGGTTCGCCCAACGTCGCGGAAGCGATGCGGGGAGCCAAGGCGGCGAGGAACAACGCCCCGAGCGCGGCGCGTTTGAAAGCATTCAACTGGAATAATGGCATGAGTATCCTTTGCAGACATTGGAGAGGCGCTCCGTCATTTGGTTCACCGGGGCCCGTTTTTGTCGGGTATCGGCGACATCACTCCTTCACCGGGGGCTTGGCACGGGCTTGTCCCTGGTATGCCAACATCCATCCCGGGTATTCCACCGGCAATGCACTGATCTCGTCCAGCTGCTTCATTTCCGCATCGTCGAGTTGTACCCGCGTCGAATCGATATTGTCGCGCAATTGATCCATTGATTTTGCGCCGATGATCACACTTGTAACGAATGGCTTGGCCAAGAGCCATGCCAAAGCAATCTGCGCCACGGAAACCTTGCGTGCGCTGGCCATGGGGCGCATCGCATCGACGCACCTGAACGCCCGCGGCTTGTCCACCAACGGAAAATCGAAAGCGGCGCGGCGCGCGCCGGGCGGGCCCTTGTCCTCGGCGCTGCTGAACTTGCCGCTGAGCAAACCGCCCGCCAAGGGGCTCCACACCATCAATCCCAGCTTTTGATCTTGAATCATGCGCACAACTTCGCGCTCGAGGTCGCGTCCCGCGATGGTGTAGTAGGCCTGCACGCTCACGAACTTGGCCAAATTCAAGCGCTCCGACACGCCTAATGATTTCATGATTTGCCAGGCGGCCATGTTGCAAAGGCCGATGTACCGCACCTTTCCCGACCGAACCAGATCATTCAACGCGGACAGGGACTCCTCGAAGGGAGTCAGCGGATCGAAACCATGCAGCTGGTACAAATCGATGTACTCGAGCTGCAGGCGCTTGAGGCTGGCATCGACTTGGTTGAACAAATGGTGACGCGACTGCCCGCGGCCGTTGGGCGAGTCGTCCATGCTGCCCGTGGCCTTGGTGGCCACGATCAGTTGATCGCGCCCAAGACCCAACGTCTTTAGCGCTTGTCCGAGCAACGATTCCGACTTGCCGGCGGAATAAACATTGGCCGTATCGATGAAGTTGATACCTGCATCGACGGCGAACCTCACCTGTTCGTTGACCGCGTCCTGCTGCAAATTGCCGATGGTCTCCCAAATACCCGGATTCCCGCCGTAGGTCATGGTGCCCAGGCATAGCTCCGAAACATACAATCCGGTTTGGCCCAATAAGCGATAGCGCATGGCGTCACTCCGATGATCAAATGACAAATACGGATCCGTTCAGGAAGTTTACAATGAATTGGGCCAAGCCCCGGCGCATGTCATCCTTTAAGCTACACAGTTCTTGACGCGAATTTGCGCAAAAGGCAGCGCATCAATTCGCGACACCGCTGTCCTTAGAAGGAACGCGGTCGTCGCGGTAGACTTGTATATTTTCCGGAGAGCACTCGTGAAGATACTGGCCATCGCGGCGATGAGTGCCGCAGCACTCTCCCTGTCGGGCTGCCCTATTACAGGCGGCGCTCGATACACTGTCGGGGGCACCCTGACCGGGTTGACCGGATCCGGTCTCGTGCTGGAACTCAACGGCGGCGCCGACCTGAACTTCAACAGCAACGGCGGCTTTGCCTTCGGCACGCGGCTCGACAATAGCGCCGCCTATTCGGTTACCGTGAGGACGCAGCCTTCCAATCCGTCGCAGAACTGCACGGTACGCAATGGTTCGGGTGCGATCGACAAGGCGAGCATCACCAACGTCATCGTCGCCTGCACGCAAACCGGGCGATTTGCGTACGTGGCCAATGTTCAGTCGAACACCATCTCGGGGTTTGTCGTCGATCCGTCGAGCGGCGCGCTCGCGCCCTTGAGCGGTTCGCCGTTTGCCGCGAACGGCACCGGGCCGGCAGCGCTCGCCGTCGATCCAAACGGTCAATTCCTGTTCGTCGCCAACAGCGCATCCAACTCCGTTTCCGTATATTCGATCAATGCCACGACCGGGGCGTTGACGCCGACGGGATTTCCCATTGCCGCCGGAGCCGGCCCGGACGCTGTCACGGTTGATCCGACGGATCACTTTGTCTACGTGGCCAACCTCACTTCCAATAATGTGTCGGCCTACATGATCAACGGCAGCACCTTGTCTCCAGTCATCGATGCGCCGTTCAACGCGGGTGCCGGGCCGGCTTCGCTGGCGATCGATCCGAACGGCAACTTTCTCTACGTAACGAATTTCAGCGGCAACACGGTCTCCGTATTCCTCATTGACCAGGCAAACGGCATGCTGAGCGGCGTCTCCGGATCGCCGTTCGGGGCCGGCGCGGGACCCTTGTCGATCGCCATCGATCCCACGAACGCCTTTGCATTCGTGTCCAACAATTCCGCTGGAAGCATTTCCGAGTACGCGCTCAACGCGACAACCGGCGCGTTGGCGCCGATCTCCGGCTCGCCCATCGCGGCTGGAACGAATCCGCTGGCGCTGGCCGTCGACCCGACCGGACGCTACGTCTTCGGCGCCAATGCCGAAGCTGCGAATCAAGTCGCCACATTCACCATCACGCCGGCCACCGGCGCGTTGACCCTGTTGTCCGCGACAGCGGCCGGTACCCTGCCGATCGCGGTCGCGATCGATCCTTCAGGAAAATTTCTGTACGCCGCGAATTCCAATTCGAATGACGTATCCGCGTACACGGTGAGTGCCGGCGGCGCGCTCGTCCCCGTCGCTGGCTCGCCCTTCGCGGTGGGTGTACAGCCGCACGCCATCGCGATCGACTAGTTCTAATCTTCGGATACGAGTATGTTCAACGCATGAGTATTCACGACGTGACCCCCGGCAAGCATGTGCCGCGGGAATTCAACGTCATCATAGAGATCCCCCAAGCGTCGGACCCGGTGAAATATGAGGTCGACAAGGAATCCGGCGCACTGTTCGTCGATCGCTTCATGATGACAGCCATGCACTATCCAGCCAACTACGGCTATGTGCCGATGACGCGCGCTGACGACGACGATCCGGTCGATGTACTGGTGCATACGCCATTTCCGTTGATGCCGGGCGTCGTCGTGCGCTGCCGCGCCTTGGGCGTGCTGCGCATGGACGATGAATCGGGCGGCGACGCCAAGGTGCTGGCCGTGCCCACCGACGACATCTGTCCCCTATTTACGCATTGGAAGAGCATCGAGGATGTACCGGAGATTCGCTTGAAGCAGTTCCAGCATTTCTTCGAGCACTACAAGGATCTCGAGGCGGGCAAGTGGGTCAAGGTTTTAGGCTGGTCCGGCATCGAAGTGGCGCACGCGGAGATTCTGGACGGCATCAAGCGTTACCAGGCGGAACAGCTGCAACGCAATTGACAATTGTCGCGGAACGGATGAATCGCGGAACGGATAAATGGGGATGGGAAGAAATCGCGGCCTGATCATCGCCTGCGCGGGCGTCGCGCTGCTGTTGGCCGCGACGCTGGCGGCGTACCGCACGCCTGCGCCGCTGGGAACCGACGCCGCCGCGACCGTATTTTCCGCCGCTCGGGCCCATGAGATTCTCAAAGAGCTGGTGGGCGACGGCGTGCCGCATCCGCTCGGCAGCGCCGCTGATGCGAAAGTACGCGATTTGATCGTGAAGCGATTGCGCGCACTGGGCTATGCCACCGAGCTGCAGACGGGACTGGTGTGCAATGACTTCGGCGCATGCGCCACGCCGATCAACATCGTCGCAACACATGGCGATGTGGCCGATAACGATGCTGTGCTGCTGGCGGCGCACTACGACTCCGTTGCCGCCGGTCCCGGCGCCTCCGACGACGGCGCGGGCGTGGCGAATTTGCTCGAAATCGCGCGCATTCTGACGGTGCTGCCCGCATCCCGGCATCCCATCGTTCTGTTGGTGACGGATGGCGAGGAAGCGGGACTTCTGGGCGCCTCGCTCTTTACGCGCGAACATCCGCTGGCGAAACAAATCAAGGCCGCGGTGAACATGGAAGCGCGCGGCGTTTCCGGCCCCAGCTTCATGTTTGAAACGGGATCGGCGAACGAGTGGCTGATGCGTCTGTACGGGAAATCGACCCTCGAGCCCGTCACCAACTCGTTGTGCTATGTGGTCTACAAGATGCTGCCCAACAATACGGATTTCACCGTCTTCAAAGCGGCAGGGTATCAAGGATTCAATTTCGCCTTCATCGGCGATGTCGCCCGCTATCACACGCCTCTGGACAACTGGGAGAATTCCTCGCCCACCACGCTGCAGCATCAGGGCGCGAATGCCTTGAGCTCGCTGCTCGCGCTCGCCAACGCGCCTGACCTGAATCCAGCCGCCGCAGATTCCATGTTCTTCGATGTGTTCGCGCGCACGGTGATCGTCTGGCCCATCGATTCCGTGATGCCGGCATCCGTCACGGCGCTCTTTCTCCTGAGCATTGCGGCCGTTCTATTGGTTCGCAAGGGACACATGACCTCGCGGCAAGCCGTGTATGGTTCGCTCGCCGCGCTCACCAATGTCTTGCTGGGCGGCGCGCTAAGCGTGGGCGTGCTCCTGCTGCTGCGCTTCTTGGGAAGAATACCGCCCATGCAAGGGCCTCCCTGGATTGCGCACCCACTGGCGATGCATGTCGGATTCGCCGCATTGACATTGCTGATTGCCGCCGCGGTCGCCGGGTGGTTTGCGCGCCGCGCAGGCTTTTGGGGTTTGTGGTTCGGCGGCACCATGCTTGTCGCGCTCTTGTCGCTGGTCGCTGCCGTGATCGTTCCCGCCGCCGGTTATGTGTGGTTGCTGGCGGCCTGGGCCGCGGTGCTCGGATGCGTGCCCAGCCTCATTGCCGCCGTGAAAGATCGAGCGCCTTCGCAGGGCGCGATCGAATTTGCGGCCCTGTTTCCGGGACTCATCGCGTTTGCGGCCCTTCTGCCGCTGCAGCTGCTGTTGTATTCGGCGCTGGGCGCACCCGCTTGGCCCGTCAGCTCCGTCGTGCTGTGCTTGACGGCCGGCTTGCTGCTGCCGCTGCTGGCCAACGCCACGCATCCCGCTCGCCAACGCCTGGCCTGGCTCGCCGCAGCGACGACCTTCGGCGCGATTTGCATCACCGTGCTGCTGCCGACTTACTCGACCAGCTGGCCGCAACGCATGAACGTTGAGTACTGGGTCGATGGCGATGGCGGCCAGGCACACTGGTGGATGCAAGCTGCATCGCTGCATCTGCCGGGCGCCATGGGCGAGGTCTTGAAGTTCGATCGGATTCCTCGTGAACGCTTCCCCGGTTATCCGCTGAAGGGATTTTTTGCAGACGCGCCCGCCTTGAAATTGGCCCCGCCGGAGCTGACGCAAATCTCGAGCTCCGGCGGCTCGCCCGCCCATATGGAATTGGTGGTGCGATCGGTGCGCGGCGCGGCGGTCGCCTTCGTGGTTTTTCCGTCTAGCGCGAATATTCACGGCATCGAGGTCGGGACGTCATCGGGTCCATTGCGCATCAAGCTGCATCAACTACCCAACGGCAGCACGGTGTTGCAGGCTCCGGGCATTCAGGAAGCGGGATTGCGGTTTGCCCTTGATGCGCCCGCCGCGCCGATGACGGTGCAGGTATTCGATGAAAGCTACGGGCTACCTGAAGGGTTGCCGGACGGCAAAAAGCTGCAGCAGGCCCGGCCGAAGAATGCGACCAGCTCGCAGGATGGCGATGTCACGGTGGTGCAGCGCACCGTGCATCTTGATCCTGCGGCTGGCCGCTAGAACCTCATGCCTTTAACCTGCTTTCGGATTTGCGGCAGCATGTAGCGCAGCGAGCCGCTGATTGTGGATTTTGTTAACCGCCGCAGTCAGGGCTTCCTGCCGGCACTTCTGCACGCGCTCATTCACTAAGCGGGTATTGCTCGCCATGGGGCAGACCTGTTCGGCAGCTCGTTCCAGCCGGCGATAGAAGGCGCGCGTTCCGCTGTCAGTTGCCAGGGTATCGTTTGTGTAGTGCACGACAATTTCGGGCACATCCCCGACCACCGTTCCGGCTCCCGCTGCGCCCGCTACGGCGAGGCCGGCCAGCCCCCCAAGCAGCAGCATACTAGTAGCTAATCGAGTCATGACATCTCTCCTTCGGTGAATCAACGAGACACCCCCATAAGACGCCGCGAGAGGGCATTTCGTATGCGGCCGGCCGTCGAGTTCGTCCCACATTGCAACGGTTTCGTCCCGCGGCGGGCCTCCGGCGCGGCAAAATACGGTGTCAGGCGAGTGTGCCGTGGGGTAGGCTTACCTCATGATCGGATCCGTTTCGGCTCAATCTTCGCAGCGCTTTGCCGGAGGGCTGAGCCAACTCCAGTTCCTGGGCATCGTCTGCCTGTTCTGGGTGTATGTGACCGTGTCGAATCTCCTGTACGGCTACAGCATGAGCGCGGGCATCGCGAAGTTGACCAACGTGACGGTGTTCGCCACGTGGGATACGCGACTTTTGCAGCACGTCCTGTTGCTGCCCATGCTGCTGGTGTCATTTTGGGCCTCGCTCAAGGTTCAGTGGCGACCGATCCTGATCGCGCTGCCCTTACAAGTGATACTCGGCGCGGTGTTCGCCGCGATGGCTTACCCGGTGATGATTCTTTCCGAAGTCATCATGGCGACCGATCCGCAGCACGGTACCGCCCTGTCGCATGTGGTCAGCGCCTGGAGCGATCCGTTCTGGGTGACGCTGTGGCTGGCGAGCTTTGTGAGTTTTTTGCCCTCGTATGGTTTCGGATTGGCCTTGGTCACCGGTTTGGCGCTGTATACGCGCTTTCGCGATTCGGAGTTGCGGCTCGCCGCGCTGGAGCGCGAGTGGAGCGCCGCGCGCCTGGCGGCCCTGCGCATGCAGCTCTCGCCGCATACCCTGTTCAATCTGCTGCATACGATCCGCGGACACATAGAATGGGATCCCAAGGCCGCGCAGTCCATGGTGGTGCAGCTCGCCGACCTGTTGCGGCGCCTGCTCAATGCCGGCGAACGCGATTTTTCGCGGCTGGCAGATGAGCTGCATTTTGCGAAACTCTACCTGGAACTGCAGGAGAGACGCTTCACCGATCGCCTCACCATCCAGCTGCCGAATCCGGCTGAAGTTCCCGCCGTCTGGGTGCCAAGCTTGATACTGCAGCCGTTGATCGAGAACGCCGTGGTCCACGGCCTGGCGGGCCATCAAGGCACGGTGCTCGTGCGCGTCACGGTGCGCCTGGTGAACGAAACCATCTTGATGCGAGTCACCAACTCGATGTCGCCGGACAGAGCCGCGGGCGCGGATGGCATCGGACTCAAAAACGTGCGCGAGCGCATGGCCGTGCAATTCGAGGGCCGCGCAGCCCTCATGGCAGGCGCCCACGGCAGCGAATGGATCAGTGAAATTTCCATGCCGGCGATTCGCGAGTCGCCCGCGATGACGCGGGAGGCGCCCGCCGGCAACAAATTGCATACCACCACCCTGCTCGGCACATGATGGATGTCATCATCGTGGACGATGAGGCCGCCGGAAGGCGCACCTTGCGCGAGTTCTGCGAGGCCGAAAAGGACCTGCGCGTCGTGGGCGAGTTCGGCGACGGCACGGCCGCCCTCGCCGCCGTTCGCCTGCAGAGACCGCAGATTTTGTTTTTGGATATTCAGATGGACCCGCTGAACGGCATCGACCTGGCGCGCGCCCTGGAACCATCGCAGCTGCCGTCGCTGGTTTTCGTCACGGCCTACGACACCTACGCGCTCGAGGCGTTCGAGGTGTGCGCGGTGGATTATTTATTGAAGCCGTTCGACCAGGAGCGCTTTCGAAAGACCCTGGCTCGAGTGCGGCCGCGCCATTTGAATTCCGGCATCGACGAACGGCAGACCTTGCTGGCGGGGTTGCTGGCGCAACTCGAACGCGGCGCCCGCACCGCCGGCGAAGAGAAGCCGCGTCTGCTGGCGGAGTTCGGCGGCCATCTGCACGTGCTCGACGTCACGCAAGTCGAAATGATCGAGGCGGACCGCAACTATGTCGTCATTCGAGTCGGCAAGGACAACTTTCACGCGCGCAGCACGCTGCAGCAGGCCGAGGTCGCGCTGCGCTCTCAGCCGATGCTGCGCATCAGCCGCTCCTGCCTGGTCAATTTGAATTTCGTCAGGGAAGTGAACCGCACGCTGCGCGGCGATTTCATTCTGGTGCTGGCGGGCGGCGCCACCGTCACCAGCAGTGAGGGATTTCGCGCCAAAGTAAAGGAATACTTGAGTACGCTGCGGATCTCGTCGTAGGTCTCGATCTCGTCGTGGCTCGCGTCACAGCAGTTCGTCCGGCGCAAAGGGCGAGAGGATGGAGAGCCAAACGCGTTCGGTCCGGCTGGTCTCCGGTTCGGTGTGCCAGACTTTCTGCGAGCCGACATCGCCGCTCACCCATTCGACCCGACCGTGCTGATCCAATTGCAGCTTGTAGCTGCCGTCGGCGCTGCTGATGTCATCCAAGAGACTGGTGACTTCGCGCGCGATCTCGGCGCTGCTGATCACCAGCCCGAGCTCGCTGTTGATCTTGCGCGAGCGCTCGTCCATGTTCAAAGAACCGATGAAGACGATTTTTTGATCGATCACCAGCGCTTTGGCATGCAGGCTCGCATTGGAGCTGCGGAACGGATGAAAGCGCGCATGCTTTTGTCCCAGTTTCGGCCGCATCTCCCGCAGATCGACGCCGAGCTTCAGGAGCGGCGCCCGGTAACGCGCATAGCCGATGTCCACCAGGGGCGAGTCGGTGGACGCCAGGGAATTGGTGAGGATCCGCACATGCACGCCGTTTTCCACCAGTTTGGCGATGAGCGCGACGCCTTGCTTGCCCGGCACGAAATACGGCGAAATAATGCTCAAGTCCTGTTTCGCCGTCGCCATCAGCGCGGTAATGTCGTTGGCGATCGTGAGCTCCTCGTCAGGAGAGATATCGCTGCTGATTTTGGCGGGCCGATCCGCCAGCACCGTCGCCGGCGCCCAAATAAGATCCAATTTCTGAGCATCGATCCCGTGCTCCAGCCATTTGTCGTTGTCGGAGGTTTGGGGTTCCGCGGGCGGCGGGGACCCGGCCTCGGCATCCACCGATGAGGCCACCGAGGCGATCGGAAAGGCGTACTTGCTGTTCCAGAATTGATCGAACGATGCGGACAATTGCGGCACGATGGCGCCCGCCGCGACCACATCCAAATCCACGAAATTGCTGCGCGGATCGAGGGTGAAGTATTGGTCGCCGATGTTGCGCCCGCCGGTAATGGCGAGCGCATCGTCGGCGACGAACAGCTTGTTGTGCATCCGGTGATTGATGCGCCGAATATCGGTGGCGGACGCGAGAAAGCGGGTCCAGGTCGCGAATCTTCCGGCGGTAAAGGGGTTGAAGACGCGGACCTCGACGTTGACGTGGGTGCTCAAGTGCATGAAGCGCCGATCCTCGCCCGCGGTATTCAAGTCATCGACGAGCACGCGCACCCGGACGCCGCGGTCCGCGGCGAGGCGCACGTGATGCAGCAATGCCCGCGTGGAGTCATCCTCGTGAATGATGTAGTACTGAATGTCGAGCGTGCGTTCGGCGTGATCGGCCAATGCGATGAGGCTGGCCAAAGCTTCTTCTCCCGAGGACAGCAGGCGGATGCCGGACAGGTTCTTGCCGAGCTCTTCGGCGCCGACGATGCGACCGAGTGTCGTGGTCTCCGGTTGTTGGAAGGCCGTGGACGGGGTCTTCTGCACATGGCGCGGCAAACCGGCGCAGCCGGCCAGCACCAACATCGCGGCGGCCAGCAGTGGCTTGAGGGTATTGCGCACCATCGAAGCATCATATCAGCCATACTTTGAAGTCATGCACACGCAAAGACGCATCCGCAGTTTCGTCTTGAGAGCCGGCCGCACGACAGCAGCGCAGGAGCGGGCGCTCAGCGAGCTCTGGCCTGCGTACGGCATCGACCTGAAAGAGACGCCGCTGGATCTTGAGACCGTGTTCGGCCGCGAGGCGCCGCGCTGTCTGGAAATAGGCTTCGGGGCAGGAGAAGTGATTGGGGCCCTGGCGGAAACCAATCCCCACATCGACTACCTCGGAATCGAAGTGCACCGATCCGGCGTCGGCAGGCTTCTGCTCCGAGCTCAGCACGGCGCGCTCAAGAATCTGCGTATCATCTGCTGCGACGCTGTCGATGTGCTGCGCGATCACATCGCAGATGCTTCGTTCGACGAGATGCTGGTGTTCTTCCCCGACCCCTGGCACAAGAAGCGCCACCACAAACGCCGCCTGATCGACGCGTCCTTTGCAGAACTCGCGGCGCATAAGCTTCGCGATGATGGAATCCTGAGGCTGGCGACCGACTGGCAGGAGTACGCCGAACAGATGTTGGCGGTGTGCAATGCGAATCCGTCACTGATGTCCTTGAGCCGCGATGCGACCTATGTGCCGAGGCCTGAGTTCAGGTCCCCGACGCGTTTCGAGCGGCGCGGCGAGCGCTTGGGCCACGGCGTATGGGATTTGGCTTATGCGAAACGCGTTCGAGAATATGACGATCGCGGCAAGCTATAGTCGGCCATCGGCGGTTCTCAAGGAGCTCGGATGAACTTCAAAGCGCTTTGCGCCGTCGCGGCGTGTATGACCGCGGCTTATGGTCCCTGTGCCACGGCCGGGGTATTCGCGGATGATTTGGGCAAGTGCCTGGTGAACTCCACCACGAAGGAAAATCGCGCGGACTTGATCCGCTGGCTGTTTGTGGCGGCCGCGCATCATCCCGCCGTGAAACCCATCGCCTCCGTCTCGCCCGCTCAGCAAGAAGAATCCGACAAGCAGATGGGCGCGCTCTTCATGAAGCTGCTGACCGAGAGCTGCAAATCGGAAACGCAAAAGGCGCTGCAAGCCGAAGGCCCGGCGACGATTCAAACGGCTTTCGAAGTGCTGGGGAAGGTGGCGGGTCAGGAGCTCTTTTCCAGTCCGGAGGTCGCGGGCAATCTCAAGGGGCTCGCCAAATACATTGACGGTGAAAAGATCAAGGCGCTGGCGGCCGCACCCGCCGCAGCCAAGTAGAGCTACGCTGGAACGCGAATCGATTCGAGAACTGGAAGCTACGACAGGAAGCTGCCGCGTATTCCTTCGACGATGAATTGCACGGCGAGCGCCGCGAGGATGACTCCCGACAGCCGGCTCATGACGTTGGCGCCTGTGACTCCGACCACTTTCATCAGGCGCGGCGTCGCCAGCATCAGCACCCAGCACACGAGCATCACCAAAAAGACCACGCCGAGGAATGCGACGAACTCAAACGGCTTGCCCCACAACTCGCCGGAGGTCAGCAGGATCGTGGCGAGCGCGCCGGGACCTGCAATGAAGGGGAATGCCAGGGGGAACACCGAAATGTCGTCGCGCGTCTTGGCTTCTTCCTTTTCGGTGGTGGTCGATTTCGTACCCGAGGTGCGCGCGAACACCATGTCGAGCGCAATCAAGAACAGCAGGCTGCCGCCGGCGATGCGAAACGAACTCAACGAAATTCCCATGATATCCAGAAAACGCGCGCCCACCAATGCGAACAGCACGCAAATGATCAGCGCGATGGCCGCCGACTTCCCGGCCATTTTTTTCTTGTAGCGCAGGCTCGCTCCCTGCGTCAGGCCGGCGAACAAAGGGATCAAAGAAATCGGCTCGACCACGACGAAGAAAACGACGAAAAACTTGATGAGCTGTTCGACCATGTAATGTTGCTGCGCGCAAAAATTACATATTGCGCGAATGGCTCATTGGGAGTTGAATGGTGCAGAGCATAGCAGACGGAGACGCCGATGAACGTTATCAGGCCGATCGTAGGCGAATGGTACCGGGGAGGTACCAACGAGCTCTTTGAAGTAGTGGCCATCGATGATCAAGATCAGACGATCGAGATTCAATACTTCGACGGTACCGTTGCTGAAATGGATTTCGATTCTTGGAACGAACATCTGTGGGACGATTTGATCGAGGCCGCCGATGCACCGGAAGACTGGTCGGGCGCCATCGATGTCGAGTCCGAAGACCTGGGCCGCGAGTTCGAGGACAACGCCAGGACGTCTTGGTCCAATCCGCACGATCGTTCGATGCGCCGCTGAGCAACTCGCGCCGCTAAAACACCATGAGTTTGGGCGAGGAGCCTGCCTGCTCCTAACGCTTCGCGTCGCCGCTGTCGCGCGCCGCGAGTTCCTGCATCGGCCGGCGCAAAATCACCAGCAAGACGAGGCCGGGTACCGCCGTGAGGCAGGTCACGACGAAAAATTTCGGCCAGCCGATCGCGGAGACCAAGGTTCCGGCAATGGCGCCGGTGGTGACGCGTGGAAGGGTCGCTATGGCGGAGAGCAGCGCGTACTGCGTGGCGCTGAAGTTCGAGTTGCAGAGCGACATGAGAAATCCTACGAAGGCGGCCTGTCCCATGCCACCGATGCCGGTGTCCAGCGTGGTGGCGAGCGCCATCAGCCACAGCTTCTTGCCGGACAGCGCCAGCACCGTGTACAGCAAATTCGTGAGCGACTGGCCGATGCCGAACACCAGCAATGAACGGAACATGCCCCAGCGCATGTAGATCCAGCCGCCCAAGGTCACGCCGGTGATGGTGGAGATCGTCATGTTGGCTTTGCCCGCGATGCTGAGCTCATCGAGCGAGAAGCCGACGCCCTTGAGCATGAAGGCGCTGTACAGGCTCAAGGCGAACGCATCCCCGGCTTTGTAGAGCAGCACCAGCAGGAGAAATCCCCACGCGCCCTTCTGACTGACCAAGTTGAGCAGCGGATGCCATACCGCATCGGCCAGAGTTTTCGGGGGTTGGCCCGGCGTTGAGGGCTCGGGCGACCAGAATGTGGACAGCATGGTCGCCGCCATGATCACGGCGATCGCCAGAAACGCCACGTGCCAACTGGTGTGTGCGGCAATGAGCACGAGCACCGTGCTCGCGAGGATGGATGCCGTGCGGTAGCCGAACGCCGCAGCGGCCGCGGCGATACCGCGTTCGCTTGCCGGAATGGTGTCGACGCGATAGGCATCGATGACGATGTCCTGCGAGGAGGAGAGAAACACCACGAGCAGCGCGATGGCGGCCAACACATAGGGGGCCTCAGTCGGCGAACTGAAACCCATCACGCCGATGACCACCGCCAAGCAGGCCTGGAAGACCAGGATCCAACCGCGACGCCGGCCGAGAAGGGGCGGCAGGTAGCGATCGAGCAAGGGCGCCCATAGGAATTTAAAGATGTAGGGCAGACCCACGAGCGAGTAGAAGCCGATGGCCTTCAAGTTGACGCCGGCGGACGCCAACCAGGCCTGGAAGGCAAATCCGGATCCGGACAAATTGAAGGGCAGCCCCGAAGCGAAGCTCATCAACAGCACGGCCATGATGCGCTTGTCAGCCAGAGCCTGGCGGAGTGTGAGCTTGGGTTGTTCCGTCAAAGGAAGGCGGTATTCGTGACGATGCGCATCGCGCACGATAATATCAGCCCCATGACCGCGGCGTATCAAAGTGAATTCATCGAGTTGTGCCTGCAGCTCGGCGTGCTGCGATTCGGCAGCTTTACGCTCAAATCAGGCCGAGAAAGCCCCTATTTTTTCAATGCGGGTTTATTTAACACCGGCGCCGCCATCGGCGCGGTGGGACGCGCCTATGCGGCCGC
>Ga0210402_10001575_pt1 | contig 23442 bp, 17 predicted proteins | sample IncBWC7MmetaG_FD_161055 | JGI IMG/M metagenome (GOLD analysis project Ga0210402, IMG submission 161055) | Forest soil microbial communities from Barre Woods Harvard Forest LTER site, Petersham, Massachusetts, United States - Inc-BW-C-7-M | ecosystem: Environmental > Terrestrial > Soil >... | reverse complement strand
GCGTTGCCCGGCGCTTTTCACTCGGGCACGAGAACCGCAGCTCCGAGAATGCGTCTCTCCCGTAAATCCCGCACCGCCTCATTGGCCGCAGTCAGAGGATAGCGCTTGATCGAGGTGTGAATCCGCGCTTGTTGGGCAACCGGCAGAAAACCGGCAGCGTCGCTGCGCGCAAGATTGGCGACCGACACCAGGCGGCGCTCTCCCCACAATAGGCGATACGGAAATGAGGGAATATCGCTCATGTGGATGCCGCCGCACACCACGGTTGCGCCCTTCTTCACGGCTTTGAGGGCCGCCGGGACCAACTCACCCGCCGCGGCAAAAATGATGGCCGCATCCAGTTCCTCGGGAGGGGCATCGAGCGAAGAACCCGCCCAGACCGCGCCCAAGGATCGCGCAAAGTCCTGGCCGGCCAGATCTCCCGCGCGGGTGAAGGCGAAAAATCTGCGTCCCTGCCATCGGCACACCTGCGCGATGATGTGCGCGGCGGCACCGAAGCCGAACAGCCCGATGTTTTGCGCCTCACCCGTCGCAAGCAGCGAGCGCCAACCAATCAGGCCGGCGCAGAGCAATGGCGCGGCCGCCGCGGGTTCGGCAAACATTTGCAACGGAATTGCAAACGCCGCCTCGGCAATTGCATGGGTGGCAAACCCACCGTCGCGGTTGTATCCGGTGAACGTCGGCGCATCGCAGAGATTCTCGCGCGCCGAGCGGCAGTATTCGCACTGTCCGCAGGTGTTGCCGAGCCAGGAGATCCCGACGCGCTGGCCGATGGCCATTGCGGATACAGAAGCGCCCAGCGAATCGACGATCCCGACAATTTCATGCCCCGGAACAATGGGATAGCGGATATCCGGCAGCTCGCCGTCGATGAGGTGCAAGTCCGTCCGGCAAACGGCGCAAGCCTCGACGCGCACGCGAATCTGACCAGGTCGAGGCTTGGGATCGGGGCGCTCTTCCATGAGCAGCGGAGCGCTTCGTGCGCGTAACACCATTGCCAGCATTGATTGTTATCCGCGACGGCCTAGAACGGCAAATCCTTTGCAAAATCCGTTGGTTTGACCACCAGCGCGTCGGCTGTTCCCGTACTCAATCGACAACCACCCCGTCGTTGCGCATGATCTTGTGGACGGCGCCCCGTCCGCGCAGGCGCGATAAAAAATCGGCGGTCGCAGACATGTCCCGATCGTCAAAGCTCTGCAGGAACCGCATGAGATTCTCGTCGACGTTGTGACGATAGCCCTCGCCCAGTTTATGCATTTGCATGACCAGGTAGGCATAGTGCTGATTTCTGAGCGATGGCACGAAACCGTCGCCATTGCCGTGGGCATCTGCACGATGACAGGTGGCGCACTGTTCGTGGAAGATCCCTTGGCCGAGCGCCAGATCCATGCCATCGCCGGTCTGCGCACGCTGCGACGGCGCTGTTTTGTTCAAGTACGCTGCGATGTCGACCCAGGATTGGGGTTCCCGCATTTCCTTGCGCGAAATCACCTGGTGCATGGTGTCGCTGGCGCGTTCGCCGCCGGCAAAATCCGCCAGTTGCCGCACGAGATAGGTGAATCGCTGGCCGGCCAGGCTGGGGATCGAGCGGCCTGCATTGCCTTGTGCCAGCGACCCATGGCAGCGAGCGCAGTACCGTGCAAATTGAGCGGCGCCCCGATCAGGATGCGCATCGAGGGCCAGAGCCGCCTGAGTATCGCGGTCAACACCCTCCTCCGAGGCGCCTGCGGCGTTGCCTACGAACATGCAACAGGCTGCCGTCGCAATGAGAACTGCGGCGCGCACAAAGTTGATTCGCGGCATGGTATAGCCTCGGCAATCTCCCACGATTCCAGCCCAAGTATCCTGCATTGCCGGCCGAAGGGCATAGGGGATTACCCTTAAGTGTCGCCGGCTCGCATAAGCGCCGCTAGCTCGGGCCCAGTTCGGCAATGGCCGCGAGCAGTGCCTTGGTGTCCACGGGCTTGCTCAAAAAACGGCAATTCGGAATGGAGGACTTGACCACCCGCATCATCGACGGTAGATCGCCGCTCAAAAGAATCGCAGGCACGTCGCGGCCCTGCTGCGAGCGCAACTGCTGAAGTACATCGAGGCCGGTGAGCTTGCCATCCAGGTGGTAGTCGGCGATCAGGATATCGCCGGATCGCATCTCGGCAAGCATCCCTTCCGCTTCCTCGACGGTCGCCGCCGCTCGCGCATCAAAACCTTCGAGCGTCAAAAACAATTCCGTCGCCATGCGAACCGCATCATTGTCTTCGAGCAATACCAATCGGCCGCCGGACTGCGGCATTTGCATGGGGACATCGGCGGCCTTGGGTGCCGGCACCTCGGCGGCGGTGAGCACACGATGCCGGGGTACGCGAATTCTGACGCAGGTACCCTCGCCTACTTTCGAGGAAACCGCGACTGAATAGCCGAGTAAACGGCACACCTCGCGGACGATGGTTAACCCTAAGCCGACGCCCAGGCGTTGGGTGCCCTGCGGGCCGACTTGATAGTACTCGTCGAAAACCCGTTCCAGTTTATCGTTGGGTATGCCTGCCCCGGAATCTTCGATTGTGAGCAGCAGCGCATCGGTCTCGAGGCCTTGTGAGATTCGCACGTAGCCCTTGTCGGTATATTTCACTGCGTTGCCGATGAGATTCTGTAGCAGCTGGGCAAATAGAGTACGGTCGGTCGAGATCACGATTTCACTATCCGCGAACTCGAGGCGCAATTGTTTTGCTGCGGCCACCGGACCGAATTCTCGGACCAGTTCCTGAAAGGCGGTCGCCAGGCTGACCGGCGCCAACTGCGGCTCCACCGTACCCGATTCGAGGCGGCTGATGTCCAGAAGCGCGTTGAGCATGCGCGTGGCGCTATCGATGGCGAGTTCCTGCTGACGCGCCAGATCGCTGATATCCGGAATCCGCTGCGTCAACTTCTGTATAGAGGCGTTGATGAGCCGGATTGCCTGGAGGGGTTGGCGCAAGTCGTGGCTGGCGGTGGCGAGAAATCGGCTCTTGGCTCGATTGGCCCGCTCGGCCTCCTCGCGCGCGACCACCAGAGCATCGCTGATCGAGCGGCGCTCGCTCATGTCGCGAATCGACGTGGCGACGAAGCCGCGGCCCTCATCCTGAAACGGCGACAGCCTTATCCCGGCCGGGAATTCGCTGCCATCCGCGCGCCGCGCGAACAAGTCGCTGATTCTCGCGCCCATTTCGCGACTGACCGGCTGCCGCAAGTAGTTCGACACGTGCGCGCCGTGACGCATATGGAATCGTTCCGGGATGAGCAGCTTGATGGGCTGACCCACCAGCTGCTCCGGCGTGTAGCCGAACAACTCGCTGGAGGTTTCATTGGAGTATTGAATAATGCCGTGTTCGTCCACGACGAGCATGGCATCGGGGGAAAACTGCAGCAGCCGCTGTGCGATCGAGCTGATTTCGGCCATTAAGGACCCTGGGATGGTCGCGCTGGACGCTTCTTAACCCACTGTATGAAATAGATTATCTAACGTAGCATAGTTTGCGGTGGGTTCGGCATTGTGCACCAACTCCATTTCACCGCGATTGTTGGGGCACATACGTAAGTTCTTGCGGGAATTCCCGGCTGTCCGACGCCAAGAAAAGACGCACACTGAACCTACATATGTACTCTTGTCGGGTGCTTGTCATTGCGTACCTGATCGAGGTCTGGTTTGGGCGAAATCAAGGCAAATAGTGGGGGTTCCGATCTGATTCTAAAGCAATTGATGGAGATTGCGCGCGCCTCGGCGCTGGCGGAAATGGCCAGTGGGGTGGCGCATGAGCTCAATCAGCCGCTCGGTGCCATTGCTACGTTTTCCCAGGCTGGACAACGCATGCTCGATCGGCCGGAGCCGATGGTAGGCCGAGCTCTCGATGTTTTTCGTCAGATCAATCTTGAAGCCCTGGCGGCGGGCGAAGGCATCCAGCGTATTCGCCGGCTATTCGGACAGGGGTTGCCGCAGCGTACCCGATGCCGGCTACCCGAACTCATTTCGGAAGTGCAGCCTGTGCTTGACGCCATGGTACTGAGCATGGGCGGCTTGAGTGTGGATGTATCACACCCGATACCCGACTTGGTCGTCGATCGGCTGCGAATTCAACATGTGCTGTGCGCATTGACTCAGAATGCGGTAGAAGCCAGCGCCCAAGCGAACAACCCGCCGACGATCCGGATCGACGTTTCCTCTGATCGCTATAGCGTCGAAACCGGGGTGACCGATTCGGGCCCGGGAGTGCCCGCGGATCTGCAAGACCAACTATTCCGGCCGTTCTTCACCACCAAGCCCCAGGGCACGGGTCTTGGGCTGGCGTCCAGCCGCGCCATCATCGAATCTCATGATGGCGCCATAGGATTCGTCAATCTGCCGGCGGGCGGCAGCCGCTTTTGGTTCCGCTTGCCGGTAGCGGAAACGCGTGGGTAGTCAAAATGTCAAAGCCCGATAAGAGCGCGGTACCTGTGGTGTATGTGGTTGACGATGACGACGGCATGCGCCGTGCGCTGGATACCCTGCTCTGCACCGTTGGCTACAAAACAGCGGTCTATTCCCGGCCCACCGACTTCCTGGCAAGCTTCAAGGCGGACCTGCCGGGCTGCCTGGTGCTCGACATTCGCATGCCGGACATGAGCGGTCTCGAGGTACAACAGCAGCTGAATCGCCTGGGCTCCATGATGCCCGTCATATTCATCACCGGCCACGGCGACGTGCCCATGGCCGTGCAGGCCATGAAGGAAGGCGCATTCGAGTTCATTCAGAAGCCTTTCCGCGACCAGGATCTCTTGGACCGGATCAATCACGCCCTCAAGCAAGACGCCGAGAATCGCAGCACCGTGGCGCGCCGCGCCGAGGTTCTGCATCGTCTGGATACCTTGACGCCGCGCGAACGGCAGGTCATGGACATGGTAGTGGACGGCGCCGCCAACAAAGTCATCGCCATCGATCTGAACTTGAGCGAGCGCACGGTGGAGATTCATCGCGCCAAGGTGATGGAAAAGATGGGTGCGCGTTCGGTTGCGCATCTCGTGAAGCTGCAGTTAACGCTGACCGACGACGCGCAGTCTTAAGGCCCGCCGTGAATGGCCGCTCCGCTGAGGCGCTCGACCCCCTTGGGTCGGCGCGGCGGCATGCGGATTTGCCGCAAATCCTGCCGGATATCCCTGATGCAAGGCTGGCGTGGGAAATCGACAATATTGCATGGTTTACCTCGGAGTCATGCAATGCGGTCACCCATGACCCTGACATTTCGCCATACCGGCCACTCGAGCGCCCTCGAAGCTCGGGCGCGCGAGCTGGGGCAGCGGCTACAGCGCTACGGTGAGCGAATCAGCCAATGTCACATGACGATCGAAGGCGCGCGTGGCGGTCGCAGCGGCGGCGCGCCCTTCGTGGTGCAAATCGATTTGGCCCTGCCGGGCGCGCAGATCCACGCCGACAGTCTGCAGATCGATGGCGCAGGCCACAAGGATGTCTATCTTGCGCTGCGCGATGCGTTCAATAACGCCAAGCGCCAGCTGCAAGAGCTGCACAGCAAGCGATTCAGGTTCGATGCTGGAGCCACGATCGAACGGCTGGGCGCCACGAAGACCGGCACCCCGGAGGGCTGCACATGAGCTACGCAACCGCCGTTTCATTCGATGCCGACTGCATGCGCCGCTACGATCGGGAGGGACCTCGGTATACGTCGTATCCGACTGCACAACAGTTCGGCGAGGGTATCGCGGCGAATGCCTATGAGCTGGCGGCGTTCGGCAGCCGCGGCGCCCGCGAAGGACGACCGCTTTCCGCGTATGTCCACATACCGTTTTGCAGCAGTCCCTGCTTCTACTGCGGCTGCAACAAAATCATCACCCATAAGGTGGACCGCATCGAGGCTTATGTCGCACATCTTTTGACAGAAATTTCGCTACGCAGCCGTATTTTCGATCGCAATAGAATTGTTGATCAATTGCACTTCGGCGGCGGAACGCCGACATTTCTGCCCGGCAAATTGCTGATCGAAATCATTAGGAGGCTCGAACGGGAGTTTCAATTGACGGATGCCGAGGACCGCGACTACTCCATAGAGATCGATCCGCGCAGTGTTGATCAAGACGCCATGCAGCTCTTGCGGTCCGTCGGATTCAATCGCATCAGCCTGGGTGTGCAGGATTTTGACGAGAGCGTGCAAAAGGCCGTGAACCGCGTGCAACCCATGGCCATGGTGGCCAAGGTGTATGAAGCCGCCCGCAAATTGGGGTTTCGTTCCATTAATTTTGATTTGATATACGGCTTGCCTCGGCAGACAGCGTCCTCGTTTGCAGCGACTCTGGATCGCGTCGTCGCGATGCGGCCGGATAGGCTGGCAGTCTACGGCTACGCGCACATGCCGCGGCTGTTCAAGGCTCAGCGGCAAATACGCAGCGATGAGCTACCCAATGCCGCCGATCGGCTTTTGCTCCTGCAACTTGCGGTCAGCAAGCTGAGCGAGGCAGGCTACGAATACATCGGTATGGATCATTTCGCCCTGCCGGCCGACTCGTTGGCGCAGGCGAAGCACGACGGTACGCTACACCGCAGCTTTCAGGGATATACCACCCATGCCGATCGAGATCTGGTCAGCTTTGGAGTCAGCGCCATCGGTCACGTCGGTGATTTGTATATTCAAAATCACAAATCACTGCAGACTTACGAGGAAGCCCTTTCGAGCGGCGTATTGCCGTCAAGCCGAGGCAAATTCATGAGCCGTGACGATTACATTCGCAGGGAAATCATCAACGAGATCATGTGCCAGGGATTCGTCGATATTGCGGGGATTGAAGCGCGCAATGGCATCGACTTCCGAGACTACTTCGCGCGGGAGCAGGAGCGGCTGCTAACATTGCAAGCCGACGGCTTGGTTGACTTCAACGGCGAACATATTGCACTTACATCGGTGGGTCGCCTATTGATGCGCACCGTCGCCATGATATTCGACGCCTATGTGAACGCGGCGGCGCAGCCCGCTGCGATGTCTCGGGTAATCTGAAGCTCAATCGCGATTCGCGGCAATCTCCCTGCCGAGCGCGAGATCAACCGCGCCGCTCGAGTTCTGCCGCGCCGGGCTTTAGTAGTAGCTGAACGTCCCGCCCAGCGCCTCAACCGGCGCGCTCGGCCGCAAGCGCGCCCCACGGGATGCGCGGGGAACACGAGCGCGAAAATCGGCCGGCTTGACCACCAGGATGTCGCAGCTCAGGTCATCCAGTATCCGCTCGGCGGTGTTGCCGATCAGCAAGCGCTTGATTCCCGATCGCGATATGGCTCCCATGACGACGATGGCGCTGTGACTCTTGCGGGCAGCCTCGGCAATGGCAAATACGGGTTCGCGAGCGAGCAGATATTGGCGCGAGCGGGGAATCCGAACCGTCCGCAGGCCACGGTGAAAGCGTGCTTTTGCAGCGCGCTCCGCACCCTTTTGCAGGTTCTCAAGCGTTCCCGGCACCATCGCCGCCTCCGGCGGCAATTGCACCGGAAAGCGGGCGTACGCGTGCACGGCGTGCAAGCTGCCTCGCAACGCCTCGGTCAGCCGCTTGCCGGCGCGCAGAATTTCCTTGTCCAATTGCAAGGGTTTCTCGTGCGCGTGACTCGGATCGATGGCCGCGAGCACAGCGGGACGACGATAGGGTCGCGGGTTTTTGACCAAAAGCACCGGCACCGGGCTTAAGCGCACCAGCTCCCAATCGGTCAATCGCAGCAGCCAAGGCATACGGTGTTTGCCGGCGTGACCGGCTGCGACGATGAGGTCCGCTTTGATGGCTTGCGCCCGGCGAATGATGGCCTCATGAGAGGGATAATCCCATTCCGCCGACACTTTGACCCGGATGCTGTGCGCGCGCAGACGATCGGCGATGGCCTCAAGGCGCCGCAGCGCCTGATGCCGCAAATCCCGCTCAAGGGTGTCCAGCCCCTGTTCGCGTACCAGGATGGGATCGCTGTAAAGGGCTGAGGTCAGCGCGTGGAACAGCTCAATCTCGGCGCCATAGCCTCTGGCGAGTTGCGCGGCCTTGAGAACCGCCGGCACGGGTTTGCCGTCGATTTCCTTGATTGACACGAGAATGCGACGCATTGCAGGCATGGTAGGTTCTCCGATTCGTGCGTGCGGCGATTATCGGGTAATCACACCGCGCTGGGTATCCGTACTAATACGGATATCCGGCGTGAGTACCTATCCAGGTTCGCTACGCGCAATCCCTTATGTGCAGGTCAACCGTAAATCCAGATAATACTGCCCAGGTACCTATGAATCGAATCAGCCATATTTTGGTGGTTGTTGATCCTTCGACAAAGGATCGCCAGGCCGCTGTCGACAAGGCGGCGCAGTTGGCCCGATGCAGCAACGCTACAGTGGAGTTGCTGATTTGCGAGATCGCCTCGGCGCTCAATGATCAGGCCCCGGCCGGTGCGCGCCACCCGCAACCCGACAACACCGAACTTCTGGACCTGCTGGAGGGACTGGCAGGGCCGCTGCACGCGCAAGGGATCAAGGTCAGCGTGCGCATCATTTACGGTAGGTCGTTCCCCGACACATTGCTCGACTATCTGCTTGGATCCAATGCGGATCTCGTCGTCAAAGATACCCACCAACACTCCTTTGCGCGACGAGCCTTTGCCAGGAATACCGATTGGCATTTGGTGCGTGGTTGTGCAAAGCCGTTGCTGCTGACGAAAAAGAGACCGTGGAGTCAGCCACCCATGATCCTCACGGCGGTCGATTTGCAACCTGCCGAAGCACATGAGGCGGTGTCGAATAGAGAGCTCCTGAAATTTGTGGCAACCTTTTCGAGCTATCTCAAGGGCGATTTGCACATCGTTCACAGTTACATTCCGACTGCGTTTGCTGCCCTCGTGAGGGCTGGCGGGCAAGCCTTGTCGCGCGACTACTCCGAGTCCTTGCAGGTTGAGAACGCGTTCAGATACTGCCAGATGGAAAGCCTGGGAAGCGCGTACGGCATCTCTCCACAACATCTGCACGTCGAGATGGGAACGCCCCACGACTGCCTGAAACAGATGGTAGAACGATTCAACACCGACCTCGTGGTGATGGGCGCCTCCTCGCATAAGTGGCGCCGCATGTTCATTGGCAGCACCGCCGCAACAATCCTGGAGTCCTTGGATTGCGACATACTCATCATTGGGACCTCGGAGCTCACACAGTCCGATCTGCTGTAAACGCCGGCGGCACGCGAGCCGCAGAGCAGGACGCGGCGTTGCGCCGGCTTGCGAGCAACATCGTGCTCGGCGCCGCGCTGCTGTTGATCGCTGCGAAGCTGTGGGGCTGGATGATGACCGATTCGGTCGCGCTTCTGACCTCGGCCGCGGATGCCGTGGTTGACGCGTTGGCGGCGGCCGCCACCTTCTTTGGCGTACGCTTCGCGCAGCGCCCTGCCGATTCCATGCATCGATATGGCCATGGCAAAGGCGAAGCGCTGGCGGCGTTCACGCAGGCGATTCTGCTCGCCGGCGCCGCTGTCATGCTGGCCGCGCAATCCTTGTGGCGCCTGGTTTATCCTCAGCCCCTCACTGCGATTGGTTTGGGATTATGCGTTGCCGCAGGCGGAGTCGCGATATCGAGTCTGCTCGCGGCCATGCAGAGCTGGATTGTGCGCCGCACGGGGTCGACCGCCATCGCCGCGGACCGCACCCACTATCTCATGGATGCAGCGCTGAACGCGGCGGTCCTCGCCGCATTGGCGCTGACAGGCGTGACCGGATGGCAGCGGGTGGATCCGGCGTTTGCCTTAGGCATTGCCGGATACATGATCGTGGCTGCCAGGCGCGTGGCGTTGACCGCATCGCGACAACTGCTTGACCATGAATTGCCGCTGGAGCTGCGCGAGCGCATCAAACAGACTGCAGTCGCGTGTCGCGGCGTGCAGGCCATACATGATCTGCGCACGCGCGACGCCGGTGATCGGATGTTCGTTGAATTCCATCTGGAGGTCGATGGCCACGTTTCCGTTGAGGAGGGACATGACATCGTCGATGCGGCCGAGAGCGCGATCGCCGCATTATTCCCCAAGCAGACAGAAGTAATCGGTCATGTTGAGCCGGCGGGAATCAAGGACCTACGCCTCGACGACCGGGTTCGCCTGACGGAATGATGGTACGCGAAACCTCTAGTACAATGAGCGGCGCGTTTGAGCGAAAGTGGCGCCCCTTCAGGAGCCTATCGATGCCGGTGCTGAAATTCGAGCGGATTCTCGTGGCCATCGCCGATCCTGCGGCCGGGATGAACAAAGCAATCCGCCGCGCCAGCGCGCTGGCGCGCAACAGCGGCGCGAGCATCGAATTGTTCAACGCCATCCCGTCGTCCATGTCACCCGGTAGGGTGCATTCGGCGGCGGAGCAATTCACCCGCTTCGCGGTGGCGCAAAACCGCCAGTTGCTCGAGCGCACGGCGAACCGTTTGCGCCGCGAAGAACTCATGGTCAGCAGCAATGTGCAGACCGGCTATCCCGTGCATGCGGCGATTCTGCGCCAGGTTCGCATCTCCAAGGCGGACCTGCTCATCATCGAGGCGCGCAAGCACAGTGTGTTTGCCCGCTTGCTGTTGACGCAAACGGATTTTGAGCTGATCCGGCACTGCCCCGTGCCGTTGTTGATCGTCAAAGGACAAGCAGCCTGGCGCAGTCCCCTAATCCTCGCGGCTCTCGATCCTTTTCACAGCAATGACAAGCCAAGCGCGCTCGATGGTGAAATCGTCGCCGCGGCCGGCACAGTGGCCGGGCTGGTGCGCGGCTCGGTACACGCCGCACATATCTATCTGCCGCTGGACAGCTATGTCGCGGACCTGCCAATGGCCCCGGTGGCGCTCGCCGGCGTCCCCGCGCAGGAGAAGGCGCTTAGACAAAACGTAAGGCGACGATTTTACGACGACCTGGGCCGCTACGGCATACTCAGGAAACGCGGCCACCTGGTCGGCGGGGATCCTGCGGTCGAACTTCCCCGTCTCACGCGCTCCCTGCGTGCCGGCCTCATCGTCATGGGCGCAGTATCGCGTTCCGGACTGAAGCGGATCTTCATCGGAAATACCGCTGAGCGCGTGCTCGACAGCCTGAAATGCGACGTGCTGGTGGTAAAACCTTAAGCACCGGCGTCCTAACGGATTTCGGGCGCCTCATTGGGGAATCGAGGTATTTTTTGCCCGGGATACCAGAATTTCAAGTGGCAACCCTCGCATACCTCATCCAGCGCCGCGCCCGCCTCCATCAAGTCATTGGGGTTCTTCGCATCGATTGCCTTGAGCATCTGCTCCCCGACCGTGCGCAGCGCCGCGGCGAACGATGCAAATGAACTTCGATTGTCGTCGATGACCTTCTGCGATTGTTCCGCCGACAGATTACCGGGCGTACCCTGATCCTCGATTTTCTGCACGCCTTCTCTCGCCACGCGCCGTCCGTCCATGAGCAGTAGATTGGCGGCTTCGATGAGCACCACCGCGTGGCCTCTCAATGCGTCCCACTGCTTATCCGTCGTGGGATGATTGTTCTTGATACCCGAACGGGTCACGACCGTTCCCACCGACTCCCATAACGCGTCGGCCGACGGATCAACTTCGGTCGCCATGATGTCGGATATACCTGCGACCGGCTTCAACACCGTCGGCGGCAAGGGTTTGGCAGGCGTCGGCGGCGCCGCGGCCGGAGCCGCAACTTGCGTTGGCGCGACTTTTTCTTGACACCCGATCAGAAGAGTGGTCGATGCCGCGGCGATCAGCGCTGCGATCATCATTGACTTGCGCATAGATTGTCCTTCTCGTACTCGTATGGGTTCCGGCCGGGTCACGCTTCATACAATAATGTAGGATGTACACCAAAGCGCAACGATCAGGAGAATAAATACATGCTGCGTAATTTCCAATCACCCGCGGTGTTGCTCGCCCTGCTCGGCCTGTTGACCCAGGCGGCCGCGGCGGCCGAAGTCGATACGGGATTGATTGGGGGCATGAAATGGCGCCAGATCGGCCCATTCCGCGGCGGCCGTGTGGTCGCGGTGAGCGGGGTACCCGGCGATCCGACGACCTGGTACTTCGGGGGTGTTGGCGGCGGCGTGTGGAAGAGCACCGATGTGGGCGCCTCGTGGAAGCCGGTATTCGACGGACAGAAGATCTCCTCCATCGGTGCAATCGCGGTTGCCGATTCGGATCACAACGTTGTCTACGTCGGCAGCGGCGAGGCCTGCCCGCGCGGCAATATTTCGTACGGCGACGGTGTTTATAAATCCGTCGATGCGGGCCTTACCTGGAAGAACATCGGCCTGCGTGATACCCGCCAAATCGGCGCGGTCATCGTGCATCCTAAGAACCCCGACATCGTCCTGGTCGCGGCGCTGGGACACGCGTTCGGGCCGAACGACGAACGCGGCGTATTTCGCAGTGCCGACGGCGGCGGCACCTGGACCCGGGTGTTGTACAAGGATCGGGACACCGGCGCGATCGATGTCGCTTTTGATCCGGACAACCCCAACATCGTCTACGCCTCGCTGTGGCAGATGCGCCGCCAACCTTGGAATTTTTCGAGCGGCGGTCCGGGCTCCGGTCTTTATAAATCGGCGGACGCCGGGCTTACCTGGAAGCGGCTCGACGGACACGGATTACCGGTAGGGATCCTGGGACGAATCGGCGTGTCCGTGGCGGGCGGCGGTTCCGGGCGCGTGTACGCCTTGATCGAAGCGTCGGAAGGCGGTTTATTTCGTTCCGACGATGAAGGTGTCAACTGGACCCGGGTCAATGATGACCATCGGTTTCGGCAGCGCGCCTGGTACTTCACCCATGTATTTGCGGACCCCGCGACTCCTGACGTGGTCTATGTGTTGAACACCGGCGCGTTCCGCTCCTCCGATGGCGGCAAGTCCTTTGTATTGATGCCGGCTCCGCACGGCGATCATCACGCATTGTGGATCGATCCCAAAGATCCGCGGCGCCTGATCAACGGCAGCGACGGCGGCGCGAGCATCTCAGTGGACGGCGGCAAGGCTTGGACCGCGCCATACAATCAGCCCACCGCACAGTTTTATCATGTGGCGGTTGATAACGGCTGGCCGTATCGCATCTACGGCGCGCAGCAGGACAACTCCACGATTGCCATCTCGAGCCGCGATGATGTAGGCGTGATCGGCAGGCAGAACTGGTTCCCGGTGGGCGGCGGCGAGAGCGGCTTCATCGCGCCGGATCCGAAGGATCCGGAAATCATTTACGCGAACTCCGACAGCGGCCAGATGACCCGGTACGATCACCGCACCAACAACTTCCGCGACGTCTCGGTCTATCCGCTCGACGTGTCCGGCAACGGCGCCGCGAATCTGCAATTCCGCCTGCAGTGGACCGAGCCGCTGTTTGTCTCCGTGTATGACTCGAACGTGTTGTACACGGCAGCGCAGTTCGTGTTGCGCAGCCCCGATCAAGGACGCACCTGGAAGGCGATCAGTCCCGACCTCACCCGCAACGACAAGAGCAAACAGCAGCCCTCCGGCGGTCCGATTACCCTCGATATCACCAGTGTTGAGTACTACGACACCGTGTTTGCCCTCGCCGAGTCGCCGCGGCAGCAAGGACTGCTGTGGGCGGGAACCGATGATGGCCTGATCCATGTGACCCGCGACGACGGCCAGACCTGGACAAATGTCACCCCCAAGGACATGCCGGCGTGGAGCATGGTGAGTCTCCTCGATCCCTCGCCTCATGATGCGGCCACGGCATACACTGCCATCGATCGGCACAAGCTCGATGACTTGAAACCGCTCATTTACCGGACCCACGATTTTGGCAAAACCTGGACCCGAATCGTTGCCGGAATCCCGGATGGCGCCTACGTGCACGCAGTGCGCGAAGATCCGCAGCGCAAGGGACTGCTGTACGCCGGCACCGAGCTCGGCGTGTTCTTCTCCGCCGACGATGGCGCACACTGGCAGGCGCTGCAGTTGAATCTGCCCACCACACCGGTGCACGATCTCATCGTCAAGGACAACGATCTCGTGGCCGCGACCCACGGCCGGTCGTTCTGGATTCTCGACGATCTGTCCCCGTTGCGGCAGGCCGCCGATGGACTGGCCGCCGGGGACATTCACCTGTTCCGGCCCGCGCCTGCAGTAAAACTGCATTTTCCCGACGAGGTCGAGCGCAGGCTCCCGGTGGGCGACAACCCGCCATCTGGCGCGGTCATCGATTACTACCTGAAAAGCAAGCCTGCCGTGGCCGAGGAGATCACGCTCGAGATTCTCACGGCGGACGGCAAGGTGCTGCGGCGTTTGTCGAATCACCGGCCGGCGGACAGTTCCGAGCAGCCGCCGGAGTGGACCGATCGCGAACAGCCGGCGGATACGATACCCGACGCCGCCGGCGCCAATCGCTTCATCTGGGACCTGCGCCGCGAGGATCCGGAGAAAATTCCCGGTGCCTTCTACAGCGACGACGGCCCGCGCGGACCCTTGGTAACGCCGGGACACTATCAGGTTCGTCTCAACGCCGGTGCCAAGAGCCAAACCGTGGCGCTCGAGGTGATTCAGGATCCGCGGCTCATGGGCAAGATATCCGACCCGGAGGTCCTGGCACTGGCGGATCTCTCGATTCGCACCTGGACGGACATCGATGCCCTGCACAAGGCGGTGAATCAAATTCGCGCGACGCGCGCCAAGCTGCAGACAATAACAAAGTGGAGCTCGGGAAATCCTGCGGCCAAGCCGGTGATCGATGCGGCGAATGAGCTCAACGCCAAGATGATGCCGATTGAAGCGCGTCTGTTGCAGGTCAAGATGGCCGCTTCCGAGGACAACCTGCGTTACCCTAATATGCTGAACGAACAATACGACACCTTTGCGGCGACCCTGGATACGGAGGATTTCGGACCGACGGAATCGCAGCGCCAGGTGTACTCCTACCTGCATGGCGAACTGACTGCCGAGCTCGCCAAATGGCGCGCGGTATTCGATCACGATCTGCCGGCTTTCCAGGCGCTGATGCGCGAGCACGGCGTTCCTTCAATTGGTGGACCTTAAGCGATGAACCCAACAACCCGTTTTTTGCTTGCAGGTTTGATAGTCGGGCTTTGCTGCCAGGCGGTGAGTGCATCGGAAGCGCCAAATTCCGCGGCGGCAGCCAGCGCCGCCTCTCAGTCGCTGCAGTGGCGGATGATCGGGCCCTTCCGTGGCGGCCGCACGCGAGCGGTGACGGGAATACCGGGTCAGCCGGATGCCTTTCTGATTGGCGCCGTCAATGGCGGCGTGTGGAAAACAACCGACAGCGGCCGCACCTGGAATCCTCTGTTCGATGCAGCCCCGACCCAATCCATCGGTGCCATTGCGGTAGCGCCGAGTGATCCTAAGATCATTTATATTGCGAGCGGAGAAGGCTTGATGCGGCCGGATCTTTCGGTCGGCAACGGCATTTATCGGTCGGATGATTCAGGCCAGCATTGGACGCACTTGGCTCTCGATGATGCCCAGCAGATTCCAGATCTGGCGGTGGATCCCAAAGACCCCAACCGCCTGTACGCGGCGGTGTTGGGTCATCCATTCGGCGCGAGTCCGCAGCGCGGGATTTTCAGGTCCACCGACGGAGGAAAGAACTGGATCCGAGTGCTCCATGTCAACGATGACACGGGCGGCTCCTGCGTCAAAATCGATCCGGCTGATCCCAACACCCTGTATGCGGGGCTGTGGAACGTTCGCGCAGGTCCGTGGGAAGACAACAACATCTACAACGGGACTGCGGGCGGCCTGTACAAGTCATCCGACGGCGGCGAGCATTGGCGCAAGTTGACGCGCGGGTTGCCGGAGAATTTGTCGCAGATCGAAGTGGCGACTGCGCCCAGCAAGCCAGGGCGGCTGTACGCCACGGTCGCCACCACCTCGGAGGGCGACTACGGATCAGCCGCCGGGCTTGGAGTCTATCGATCTGACGACGGCGGTGAATCCTGGGTCCGCGCCACCACCGATCCTCGGCCCGCGCTGCGCATAGGCGGCGGCGATTTGGCCGTCATCAAAGTAGATCCATCCAATGCCGACGTACTGTACAGCGCCAGCATAGTCACCATGAAATCAACCGACGCCGGCGCGCATTGGATTTCGCTGCGCGGCTCGCCGGGCGGCGATGATTACCAGAACCTCTGGATCTCACCGGACGACCCGCGGCGCATCGCACTGGTCGCTGATCAAGGCGGCATCATTTCGGTGAACGGCGGCGCCACCTGGAGTTCCTGGCTGAATCAGCCGACGGCGCAGCTCTATCATGTCGGCGTCAGCAACACCTTCCCCTACCGCATTTGCTCCGGCCAGCAGGAAAGCGGCTCGGTATGCATCGCAAGCCGCGGCAATGACGGCCGCATCACCTATCGGGACTGGCATCCGGTCGGGGTGATCGAATATGGGTACGCGGTCCCGGATCCTTTGGACGCCGACATCGTGTACGGCTCCGGGCGCAGCGTCGTGACCAAGACCCATTTGTCGACCGGACAGGTTCAGGACATTACCCCGATTCCTCTGAAAGCCCAGGGCGTCCGCGTCGACCGCACCGAGCCGCTGTTCTTCTCCCCCACCGATCCGCACCATATGTACTATGCCGCCAATCGCCTGTACGAGACCAGCGACGCGGGATCTTCATGGCGCGCCATCAGCGCGGATCTGTCGCGTGAAAACCCCGGCGTTCCCGCAAGCGTCGGCGTTCTGAAGTCGGCGAAGGCGGACAAGCAACGTGGCGCTATTTACGCGGCGAGCCCGTCCGCGCTGCGCGAGGGTCTCATCTGGGCCGGGACTGACGACGGGTTGGTATGGGTCACGCACGACGACGGCCTGAGCTGGCAAAACGTCACTCCACCTGCGCTCACGCCGTGGAGCAAGGTGACCCAAATCGAAGCTTCGCACTTCGACAGCCAGGTCGCCTACGCATCGGTGAGCCGATTTCGCATCGACGATCTCAAGCCGTACATCTACCGTACGCGCGACGGCGGGCAAACCTGGAGTCTAATCACGGCGAACTTAAGCGATGATGCGCCGGTCAACACGGTGCGCGAGGACCTGGTGCGCCGGGGGCTCTTGTTTGCGGGCACCGAGAAAGGCGTATGGGTCTCCTTCGACGACGGCGATCATTGGAGTTCATTGCAGTTGAATCTGCCGCACACCTCGATGCGCGATTTGGCGATTCACGGCGAGGATTTGATCCTCGCCACGCATGGCCGCTCGTTTTGGGTTCTGGATGACATCAGCCCTTTGCGGCAGTTCACGGCGAAGGTCGCCGCCGACGAGGCCACACTGCTGAAACCCGCGGCGGCGATCCGCGCGAAGCGCAGTACGGAAACCGACACGCCGATCCAGCCGGATGAGCCGACGGCACGAAACCCGCCGGATGGCGCCGTGATCGATTACTACCTGGCACATGCTGCGAGCCGTCCCGTGACCATCGAGGTGTTCGACTCGGCGGGTACTTTGGCGCGACGCGTATCGAGCACCGATCCGGCGCCTTTCACGCCGGCAGAACTCGAACGCCAGCTGATTCCGACATACTGGGTCCGTATGACGCGGGCGCCTGCGGCGGACGCCGGCATGCACCGCTGGGTTTGGGACTTGCATTATGCGACGCCCCGCAGTCCGAGGCGTGGCTTCCCGATTTCCGCGGTGCCGGGAGATACCCCTCAGGAACCACAGGGACCGCCGGCGAATCCCGGTGTATACCGCGTCCGCTTGAGTATCGGCGCGCACCAGTGGGAGCAGCCGTTGACCGTCAATCCGGACCCTCGAGTCAAAATCACTGCTGCGGATTTCCAGGCGCAATTCGAACTCGCGCAGCGCCTCGCGGGCGCACTCGACTCAAGTACCGGCGCATTATTCGAGGCTCGCTCACTGCGCGCGCAGCTCAAAGAGCTGACCAGCCACGCCAGCGGCGCGCTAAGCGATCGGATTCAATCGTTGGATCATCACATCGGCGATTTGTCGGAGCCGCCGGATGCCGGCGGCGCTGCGCCACCGGGCCTCACAAGCGTGAACGGCGATTTTGCGACGTTGTACGCGCAGGTCACGGGCGTGGACGCGGCGCCAACCGCAGTGCAGGTGGCCGAGACCGGCCGTTGCCTCAAGGAGTGGCAGACACTCAAGGAGAAATGGCAGCACCTGCGCGATGACGAAGTAAGCAGTCTCAACAAGGAGCTGGTAAAGGCGTCCTTAAGCAAGCTGAAACCCGAACTCGCTCCGCCGCAGGATCTGGATTCCACCGATGAAGAGTAAATTCACAGCGGCCGAGAACTCAAAGCCCCGTGTATCTTAATCGCAGCCACCAGGTGCGCGCGTTCAATAAATAGAACGACTCGCTGCCGAACTCGCTGGCGCTGACGGGCGGCCGTTGATTGGTGAGGTTGTTGCCTTCAATGGAAACCACGAAGTGGCCAAAGCCAAAGCCCAAGGTCGCGTCAAGCTTGGTGTAGCCGCCGACCGGCGCGATATTCTCTTCGTCGAGAAAGCGCCTGCCGACGTACTGGGCGACGATGGTGGAGTTGAGGCCCGTTTTAGGCGTATACAAAATACCCGCCGCCGCCAGCACGTGCGGCGACAGGGGTAACTCTTTGCCGGCGACGTTCACGGCAGTAGTGCCGTCGAACAAATTGTACTGCGTGAAGCAGGCGTCATGGTAGGACGCATTGGCCGCGAGCGCGAGATCGGGAGTGACCTGGTAGCGGGATTCGATTTCCACACCCTTGAGTTTTTCCGCCGCGGCGTTCGCCAGCGCGCCGCTGCTCGTCGGCACGACCAGATTGTTGAAGTTCATCAGGAATAGTTCGGCTTGATAGGTAAAGCGGCTGCCGGCGATCGCGCCTTTGAGACCCGCTTCATAGCTTTGTGCGGTCTCGGGACTGAGCAGAGCCGGCTGGTAGTCGGGACCGAAATCGATAGCCGCGGGCTTGAAGGCGTTGCGAAAATCCGCGTACACGATGGTCTCGTCCCTGCCCGCTGCCCAAAGCCGGTAGCTGACGCCTATGGTTTCTGAGGGCCGGATCATGGTCTTGCTGACTCTCTCGTCCACAAGCACCGGCGGAGGCAAGGTGTAGTCGCTGGTGTACTTGCGCTCATAGGCTTCGTTGAGACGAAGACCTCCCAGCACATCCCAGCGCTCGTCCGGCTTCCAGTCGAGCTGCGCATATTGGCCTGCGAACACCCGTTTATCATTGACCGTTCCGATCTCGTTGACCGCCAATTCGCTGGTCGGCGGCGGCTGCACAGAACCGTTCAGCGGCACCGTGTACGCAGAGTTGCCGTTCTGCGTGGTCTGTGTGCCGAGTCCATACAAGAGGTCGGTGCCGACGATGAGTGTGGTGTCGCCGATGCTTTTGTTCGTCAGGTGGGTGTCGAAGTAGTCATCATCGATGTGACGATTCTGATTTTGCGTATCGGCCGCGCCGCTCAAATCCGGATGCAGGAAGGCACGGATGTCGGTGAGATTGGAATAGGCGAGAGATACCAGGGTGTCCCACGTGCCCGCGGCGGTGGGCTGCGAATAACCCACCGCCAGCTGATACTTATCCTCGTCGATCTTGGCGTCGGCAGGGTTGAAATTGGCGTTGAGCGGCGTGAGCGTGGTGAGGCTGGAACCCACGCGAATCACCGGACTGGGCGGCACATCGCGTACAAAATTCAGGTTGGCATCGACGCGCAGCGTGCCGCTGCCCAGATCGAGGGCGCCGCGATACAAAAGATGCCCATCGGAGACATTCTCGCGCTCGTCGGCAAAGCCCAGACTCTGCCCGTCCATCGCGGCCGACTGCCGGTAGTCGGCCAACTGCGGTAACACGAATGAGGCGGAACCGCGCGCCGACCCATAGTTGCCCACGGCAATGTCGGCCTCATTGCTCGCCTCGCCGGCGGGATAATGCAGCAGGTGCACCACGCCGACGAAGGAGGTCGCCCCATACATCACCGGCGCCGAGCCCTTCAGCACTTCGACGCGCTGCACGCCGGTGAAGTCCAGGCTGGTGATGCCCGGATTGAAGGCACCGCCCCAGGGCACTTCATCGACGACCAGGAGAAAGGCGTCAAACTCATGCAGTCCCCAGAAGGACGGCACGGCACTCGAGGGTCCCGCATCGCCTCCGGCCGGCGCTTCCACGCCGGGCACCAAACTCAAGGCTTTGGACATGTCCCAGGCGTCGCGCGCAATGAGCTCCTGCCCGGACACGATCGAAATATCCGCGGGTATTTGATCGACTGGCTCCGGGATACGCGTCGCGGTGATGGTAATCGACTGTAGAAAATCGCCTACGGCGAAGGCCGCGTTCACGAGTCCGGCGCAAAGCGCCGCAGCCAATAAAGTCTTGGTCAAATGGACGACACCGTCGATTGGCAACAAAGGTTGCACAGTCTGTCGGACCTCGATGGGCGAGGCAATGGTGCCCCAGGGAATTCGCTGAAGTCCCCGCAGCCGGCCGCCTCCCCGATCAGCTACCATTGCGCCATGCAGCCTAAGCCACCAAAGCTTGCAGCAGTGCTTCAGGCGCTGAAGAAACATTATGGCGTGCCTGAAACCTTGCCGACCAAGGATCCCTTTGAGCTGATCCTCTGGGAGAACGTGGCGTACCTTGCGCCGCCGGCGCGCCGGCGTGCTGCCTTCGCGCTGCTGCACCGGCAGGTCGGCTTGAGTCCGGACAAGATTCTGACGGCATCACGTGCGGCACTCGAGCGCGTCACCGCGCATGGAATTTTAAAAGCCCGGTTCGCGAACAAGCTACGGGAGTGCGCGCGAATTGCACTCGAGGGCTTCGGGGCGGATCTCGGTGCGGTGTTGCGCGAACCGCTGCCGCAGGCAAAAAAAGCGCTGCGACGCTTTCCGGGCATCGGCGAACCAGGCGCCGACAAGATTCTATTGTTCGCCGGCGTGCAGAACGTGCTGGCGCCGGACTCCAACGCGCTGCGCGTACTCATGCGCTTAGGGATAGTTGCGGAGGATAAGTCCTACGCGCGCATGTACGCAGCGAGCCGCAATGTGGGCGCCAAACCCGCGCTCAAAATACCTGTGATGCAGCAAGCGCATTTGCTGCTTAAACTCCACGGCCAGACGCTGTGCAAACGCAGCGCGCCGCTGTGCGGCGCCTGCCCGCTTGCAGCTCGTCGACTTTGTCCGATAGGAATTAATGTTATTTCTCGTAAACATGTGTAATATTATGATATTACGCCAGTTATATTGCACACAATGAACGATATTGCAGGGTCCAAAATCCCTATGGCCAGTGATGCCAGACTCCGACGCCGCGGACGCTAAACTCGATGCCCTGCTTGAGGAAGGATTGGCACTGCATGGCCAAATGCAACTCGATGCAGCTCGATCGCGCTATCAGCAGATGCTGCATTTGCAGCCGGAGAATTCGCGCGCCTGGTATCTTCTCGGCGCCATCGCGCTGCAAAGCAGCCAGCCGCAGCTCGCTCTCGAGCTGATCGGCACAGCGCTAAAACTCGATCCCCGCAATGCCGCCGCGCATAACGACCAGGGCCAGGCGCTCTACGAACTGCAGCGCTATGAGTCCGCAATTGCGAGTTTTGACCTGGCGATTGCGCTCGAGCCCGCTTTTGCGGGTTTTTACTACAACCGCGCAATGGCGCTTTACGACCTGTCACTTTACGAGGAGGCCGTCGCCGGGTTTGATAAAGCGATCGCGCTCAATCCCGGCCACGCGCGCGCGTTCAATCATCGCGGCAATGCGCTGTTTGAGCTGCGGCGGATGCCCGCGGCTCTGGCAAGCTATGCGGCCGCGATTTCTCTCGATGCCGGCTATGCCGAGGCCTACAACAATCAGGGTAGCGCCCAATTGGAACTCGAGCAGTACGCCGCCGCCTTGATGAGTTTCGACAGGGCGATATCGCTGCAGCCCAATTACGCCGATGCCCACAATAATCGCGGCAATGCGCTGTTTGAACTGGGCAGCATCGAGGCTGCCCTGGCCAGCTACGATGCGGCGCTGGCACTGCAACCGAATTACCCGGGCGTGCACTTCAATCGCGGGCAGATCCTCGATGAATTGCAGCGGTACGCGCTGGCCGTGCAAAGCTATACCAGAGTTCTTGCCATCAAGCCCGATTTTGGGTTTGCCTTCGGTCATCGTCTGCTTGCCCGAATGCAAAATTGCGACTGGCAAGACATCGATGCCGAGCTTGCCGAGCTTAGGTCTAGCATCGAGCGCGGCGAGCCGGCCGCCAATCCCTTCTGTGCGCTCGCCTTGCTGGAATCGGCGGCGCTGCAAAGGAAGGCGGCACAAATCTGGGTCCGCGCGAAAGCGCCGCCGAATCATGGATTACCGCCGCTTGCCAAGCGGTTCGGGCACGAGAAGATCCGGCTCGGATATTTTTCCGCGGACTATTGCGATCATCCGGTGGCGCACCTCAGCGCGGAGTTGTTCGAAACGCACGATCGATCGAAGTTCGATGTGTATGCGTTCTCATTGGGCCGGGATACCCAGGACGAGATGCGCAAGCGATTGCAGACCGCGTTCGATCGGTTCATTGATGTGCGCGGCATTGGCGCTGCGGACATCGCAGCTCGGGCGCGGCAGCTCGAAATCGACATTGCGGTCGATCTCACCGGATTTACCACCGGATCGAGGCCGAAGATATTCGCGCTGCGAGCGGCGCCCATTCAAGTCAGCTATCTGGGGTACTTGGGCACGATGGCCGCTCCATACATCGACTACCTGGTCGCCGATCGCATCCTGGTGCCACCGACCCTGCGAGCACACTATGCGGAAAAGCTCGCCTACCTCCCGAGCTATCAGGCGAATGATTCGAAGCGGTCGACCGGCCACCGGCGCTTTGCACGCCGCGAGCTCGGTTTGCCGCCGCTTGAATTCGTGTACTGCTGCTTCAACAGCAACTACAAGATCACACCCGCCACATTCGACAGCTGGATGCGGATACTGATGAGAACACCGGGCACCGTGCTGTTCTTATATGCGGCAAGCGAGATTGTTGCCGCCAACCTGCGAAACGAAGCGCGGCATCGCGGTGTGGACGTGAGCCGCCTCGTGTTCGGCGCAAGAATCGCACGATCCGAGTATATGGCGCGCTACCGCGCGGCTGACCTCTTCTTGGATACATTGCCGTACAACGCGGGTACCACCGCCAGCGATGCCTTGTGGGCCGGATTGCCGGTACTCACCTGTGCGGGCGAAACCTTCGCCGGACGCATGGCCTCGAGCCTGCTACACGCCATTGGTCTGCCGGAACTCATCACCTCGACTCGGGCGCAGTACGAGGATCTGGCGGTTGCGCTGGGCTCGGATCCCTCGCGCATGGCGGAGATCAAGCAAAGACTAGACAACAACCGCCTCACGACGGCGCTCTTCGATACGCGGCTGCATACTCGAAATCTCGAAGCAGCCTATGCTCAAATGCAGGCGCGCTATGAGTCCGACCTGCCGCCCGAGGACATCATCATCTAGCGAAGCGCGATTGGC
>Ga0210402_10001574_pt1 | contig 23465 bp, 14 predicted proteins | sample IncBWC7MmetaG_FD_161055 | JGI IMG/M metagenome (GOLD analysis project Ga0210402, IMG submission 161055) | Forest soil microbial communities from Barre Woods Harvard Forest LTER site, Petersham, Massachusetts, United States - Inc-BW-C-7-M | ecosystem: Environmental > Terrestrial > Soil >... | reverse complement strand
CCGTTTGCTGATCGAGCCCGGCAAGTGCGAGGATCCCCACGTGGAGCGGCTACTGGAAGCGTTCGCGTTCCTGGCCGCGCGCGTTCACCTGAAGGTCGACGACGAGTTCCCCGAGATCACGCAGGCGCTGCTCGGCATCGTATACCCGCACTTCATCCGGCCGATTCCCTCGATGTCTATTGTCGAATTCCAGGTGGACGTGGAACAGGGAAGGCTGACCAGCGGCTTGAAGATCGATAAGGAATCGATGCTCTACTCGCGGCCGGTGGGCGGGGTACCTTGTAAGTTCCGCACCTGCTATGACACCACTCTGTGGCCGCTCGCCGTCACCGCGGCGGCCTGGACCAGCCCCGACCGGCTGCAACCCGCCTTGCGTGCGGCCGACGCCGCCCACGCGCTGCGGCTGGAGCTCCGTTCCGCTCCCGATACCCCGTTCCCCAAACTAGGTATCGACCGCTTGCGATTCCACCTCTTCGGCGAGGGCAGCATGGTGCATGTTCTTTATGAGCTGCTCTGTTCCAAGCTTACGGCTGTGGTGGTGCGCGATCCCTCTAATCCGCGCTTGCCCCCGCTCACCCTCCCGCCCTCCTGTGTCCGGCCCGTGGGGTTCGCCGAAGACGAAGGCATGCTGCCCTACCCGCGGCGTTCCTTCTCTGGGTACCGGCTGTTGCAGGAGTATTTCGCGATGCCGGAGAAGTTTCTGTTCGTGGATGTGACCGGCCTGGACGCGGCCTGGGGCGCCGGCTTCAAGAGCACCGCCGAACTGGTGTTCTTGATTTCCAACGCGGGCAGCGACGATCGCAGGCAGAGGCTGGAAATCGGCATTTCTCCCAAGACATTCCGTCTGGGCTGCACCCCGATCATCAACTTGTTCCCTCAAACGGCTGAGCCTCTCCTGATGGATCAGCACAAGTACGAATATCCGGTTATCCCGGATATCCGCCGCCCGGCAGCCACCGAGGTCTTCTCCATCGATTCGGTGACCAGCATCGACGCCGCCACGCGCGAAACGGTCACCTACCAGCCCTTCTATTCCTATCGGCACGAGACGTTTCAACGTCAGCTCGAATGCTTTTGGACGGCCAGCACCCGTCTCTCCACCCGCGCCAACGACGACGCGCTCGACGTCTTTCTGGCGCTGGTAGACCGCTCCATGCGTCCCGCGTTCCCCAGCGCGGACACGCTGACGATCCGGACCACGTGCTCCAACCGGAACCTGCCGGCCCGCCTCCCGTTCGGCAGTGAGGATACCGATTTCGAACTCGAAACCAGCGCTCCGATCAAGCGAATCGTCGCGCTTAAGAAACCCACGGTTCCGCTGCGGCCCCGCACCAATAAGGCCTCTCTGTGGCAACTGGTGTCGCACCTGTCGCTCAACTACCTCTCGTTGGTGAGCGAAGGCCGGGACGCGCTTCAGCAGATTCTGCGTCTCTACGATTTCACCGATTCCCCGGTGGCGCAGCGCATGATCGAAGGCATTGCGGCGCTCAACAGCCGGCCGCACTTCGCGCGTCTGGTTTCGGAAAACGGCATCTCGTTCGTGCGCGGCACCCCGGAGGAACTCGCCCTCGACGAGGAGCAGTTCGTCGGAGGAGGCGTCTACCTCTTTGCCAGTGTGATCGAGCAGTTCCTGGCGCTCTACGCATCGCTCAACAGCTTCACACAGCTTGTGGCGACGGTGCGGGAGAGAAAGGAGGTTCTGCGCGAATGGCCACCCCGGGCGGGACAGAACATCCTGATATAGCGCCGCCGGAAACCGTCCGGAACGCGCTGGGCGAAATCGAGCGCGATCTGCGCCAGTTTCCTGGCCGGTTCGATTTCTTCCAGGCAGTGCGCCTGCTTATCCGCCTCTCCGCCGGAGGCGAACCCGTTGGGAGGTTCGTGGCGCCAGACCGCGAAGCATTGCGCTTCGGCGTGAACCACTCCCTATCCTTTCCTCCCAGTCAGGTCCACGCAATCGACTGGTCCGGCGAGATTCCCAGAATGACCGTGAACTTCATGGGTCTGACGGGTCCGCTGGGCACGCTACCGTACGCGTATTCGGAGCTGATCAACGAACGCCTGCGCAACCGTGACCGCGGACTTGCCGATTTCTTCGATATCTTCAACCACCGCGCCATCTCGCTGTTCTATCAGGCATGGGAGAAGTATCGTTTCGCGGTGGCTTACGAACGCGACGGCGTCGACCGGGTCTCGCGGCTGCTGGCGTCGCTGATGGGAATTGGAACCGAAGGTCTGCAGGACCGGTTGGCCGTCCGCGATGAGGCGCTGATATTTTATACCGGGCTGCTTGGGTTACAGCCGCGCTCGGCCGCCGGTCTGCGCAATATTCTGGAAGACTATTTCAATGTACCGGTGGAAGTGGAGCAGTTCGTCGGTTCCTGGCAGCCGCTGGCCCCGTCCGACCGGTGCGTGTTCGGCAGCGCTTCGAGCTTCTCGGAGCAACTGGGGGGCGGCGCGGTAGCGGGCGATGCGATCTGGGACCGCCAGTCGCGGATTCGGCTGAAGCTCGGTCCGCTGGACCAGGAGCACTACCTGGGATTTCTGCCTTCGGGCGGCGCGTGGCAGCCGCTGCGCGCCCTAGCCACGTTTTACTGCGGTAGCCAGATGGAGATCGAAGTCCAATTGATTCTAAAGCGCGAGCAGGTACCGCGCTGCGACTTGGGCGACGCCTCGGCGGGCGGCCCGCGCCTGGGCTGGTTCACCTGGATGAAGTCCGGGACCGAGTTTGACCGCGACCCCGGCGAGGCGATTTTATTGTTAACGTAATACAGCGCAAGATCTGTCGAACTGGAGGGATACATGGCATTGGACTACCGATCGCTGATAGGCAAGCTCAACGATTCCACGCGGGGCGCCATGGAGGCGGCAGCCGGCCTGTGCCTCTCCCGCACGCATTACGACGTGGAGATCGAGCACTTCCTGATGAAGCTTCTGGATGCCAGCGATGGCGACTTTGCCGCCATCGCACACCATTTCGGCATCGATAAGTCGACAGCCGCGAAGGAGCTGACGCGCAGCCTGGACAAGCTCAAATCCGGAAATGCCCGCACCCCCGCGCTCAGCCCCTCGCTTCTCAAAATGATGACGGAGGGCTGGACCATAGGCTCTATAGATTACGGTGCCGGCCAGGTCCGGACGGGTTTCACCATCCTGGCCCTGGTCACTAATGACGAACTCTCCCGCATCCTGCGGGAGGTCAGCAAAGAGCTGCAGAAGATCCAGGCAGACGCCCTGCACAAAGACTTTCTCCAGATCGTCTCCAGTTCCGCCGAGACGGCGCAAGCGGCTTCCCTCGAACAACCCGCGGCTGCCGGACAGCGCCCCGTGGGCGGCAAGACTCCCAACCTCGATCAATACACGGTCAATCTGACCGAAAACGCGCGGCACGGAAAGATCGACCCTGTGCTGGCGCGCGATGTCGAAATCCGCCAGGTGGTCGACATCCTCACCCGCCGCCGCCAGAACAACCCGATCCTGGTCGGCGAAGCGGGCGTCGGCAAAACCGCGGTGGTGGAAGGGTTCGCTCTGCGGATCGCACAGGGCGACGTCCCGCCCGTCCTCAAGAACGTCACGGTTCGTACCCTCGATCTGGCGCTGCTGCAGGCGGGCGCCGGCGTCAAAGGCGAGTTCGAAAACCGGCTGAAGGGGCTGATCAACGAGGTCAAGTCCTCGGCCATCCCGATCATCCTGTTCATCGATGAGGCCCACACCATGATTGGCGCCGGGGGACAGGCCGGGCAAAACGACGCAGCTAACCTGCTCAAGCCGGCGCTGGCGCGGGGCGAGTTGCGGACAATCGCCGCCACTACCTGGTCGGAATACAAGAAATATTTTGAGAAGGACCCGGCCCTGGCCCGCCGCTTCCAGTTGGTGAAGGTGGAAGAGCCCACCGAGACGCAATGCGCATTGATGATGCGCGGCGTGGTTCCCACGTTGGAGAACCATCACAACGTGCGGATCCTGGATGAAGGCCTGCTGGCCAGCGTCCGCCTCTCGCACCGGTATCTGCCCGACCGGCAATTGCCCGATAAGGCGATCAGTGTTTTGGATACTGCTTGCGCCCGACTGGCGCTTGGCCAGAACTCGATTCCGCCAGCCCTGGAAGACGCCAATCGCACCCTGGAAGACCTGGCGGTGCAGACGCGTATTCTGGAGCGTGAATCCGCGGTCGGCGCCGACCACGCCGAACGGCTGACCGGCATCGCGGAGAATCGCGCGGCGACCGAGGCGCACCTGAAAGAATTGACCGCGCGCTGGGATGTGGAACGCGATCTGGTCAACCGGATCCGCGAAATGCGCCTGCAACTCGAAGCGGGCTCCGGCGCTCCCGCCCAGACGCAGTCCGCAGGCGGCGCTTCGGCCCCTGCAAGAGCTCTCGATCTGGAAGCGGCCCGCGCCGAATTAGCCAATCTCAACGCCGAACTCGACGCACTGCAGGGCGAGACGCCGCTGCTTCGCGTCTGTGTGGATGCTCAGATCGTCGGCGAGGTGGTCTCCGGGTGGACCGGGATTCCAGTCGGTAAGATGTTGAAGGACGAAATCGCTGCCGTGCTTTCGATGGAAGCACACCTCGGCGCGCGCGTCATCGGACAGGATCACGCCCTCGGTGCAATCAGCCAGCGCATCCGAACGGCGCGTGCCGGGCTCGACGATCCGGGCAAGCCGGTCGGCGTATTCCTTTTGGTGGGTCCCAGCGGCGTCGGCAAGACGGAAACGGCTCTGGCCATTTCCGACCTCCTCTACGGCGGCGAACGCAACGTGATCAGCATCAATATGTCGGAGTTCCAGGAAGCCCATACGGTATCTTCGTTGAAGGGTTCGCCTCCGGGATACGTAGGCTACGGCGAGGGCGGTGTTCTCACAGAAGCGGTGCGCCGGCGTCCCTACTCGGTCGTCCTGCTCGACGAGGTCGAGAAGGCGCACCCGGACGTTCTGGAACTTTTCTTTCAGGTCTTCGACAAAGGCCAAATGGAGGATGGCGAAGGACGCGAGATCGATTTCAAGAACACGATCATTATCCTCACGTCCAACGCGGGCACCGACACCCTGATGAAACTGACGGCGGACCCCGAGACTATGCCGTCCTCCGAAGGGCTGGCCAAGGCCCTGAAGCCTGAGCTCGATAAGGTATTCAAGCCCGCGTTTCTCGGGCGTCTGGTAATCATTCCCTACTTCCCCGTCCGCGATGAGGCACTGGCGCAGATCATCCGTCTCAAGCTCGGAAAGATCGTGCGGCGGCTCCAGGGAACCCACCGCATCCGTCTGGAGTTTGGCGAAGACCTGGTGGATGCCGTCGCCAAACGCTGCACCGAGGTGGAGAGTGGCGCGCGAAATGTAGATAACATTCTGACCAATACGCTTTTGCCCGAAATATCCAAGCGTATCCTGGCGGGGATTGCCGAGGGCGCCAGAATCGACTGCGTCCGGGTCGGCATAGGCGAAGATGGTTCGTTCGTTTACTCCTAGGCCGGAGACGATAGCCAATTGGCAGCCACGCAGATCCACCGACCCTTTCGCGTGAAGACGCCGCTGGGCGACGACGCTCTTTTGCTTGAGAGCTTCGAGGGGAAGGAGCGTGTCTCCACGCCCTTCCGCTTCGTGCTGAAGGTGCTGGCTTACGATCCCAATATCGACATGAAGGGCCTGCTGCACAAGCCGGCCGTCCTGACGATCGGCCTCACCGATAGTGGAGAGCGCCACGTTCATGGCAACATCAACCGGATGAAGCTGCTGGAATTTGGCGAGGACGGTTACGCCGCCTACGAAATGGAGATCGTGCCGTGGCTGTGGTTTCTCAACCTGTTCTCCGACTGCCGCATCTTCCAGAATATGAATGTCCCCGATATTGTGCAGAAAGTTTTTAAAGATCGCGGCTTTTCGGATTTCAAGCTGCAGACTCAGGGAAGCTACCCTGAGCGCGAGTACTGCGTGCAGTACCGGGAGACAGACTTCAACTTTGTATCGCGCCTAATGGAAGAAGAGGGCATTTTTTACTTCTTCGAACACACTTCGGATAAACATACGCTGGTGATGGGCGACCAGCCCTCGGCGTTTCCAACCTGCCCCAACCAGGGGGAAGCGCGCTTTCTTCCGTCTCAGGGTGGCGTCCTGGAAAAGGACATCGTGCACAGCCTGGAAGCCGAATTCAGAGTGGATATTGGCACCGCTTCGCTGACCGACTATAATTTCGAGAAGCCCAACGTCGGCCTCCTCTCCACTCTGGCAAGCGAGGAAAAGGGCGAGGACTACGACTATCCCGGGAAGTACAAGACTAGGGACGATGGCGACCGGTACGCGCGGGTCCGCCTGGAAGAGAAAGAAGTCGGTTTGACTACCGTCCGGGGCGCCAGCAACTGCCTGGGATTCGAGTGCGGGTATTCATTCAAGCTTCTGGAGCACTATCGCGACGATGCCAATCAGGAGTACACACTCACGGCGCTCGAACACCGGGGACAGAACAGCAGCTACCGCGCCGGCACCCCGGATCCGTTCGAGTACAACAATCGTTTGGAAGCCATTCCGGCTTCGGTCAATTTCCGGCCGCCGCGGCTGGCGCGAAAGCCTTCGATTCGAGGGACCCAGACCGCGGTGGTTGTGGGCAAATCGGGGGAAGAGATCTGGCCGGACAAGTATGGGCGCGTGAAGGTTCAGTTTTTCTGGGACCGTGAAGGCGTCAAAGATGAGAACAGCTCCTGTTGGATCCGGGTTGCCCAGGCATGGGCCGGGAAACAGTGGGGCGCCGTCTATACGCCGCGTATCGGCCAGGAGGTAATCGTCAGTTTCCTCGAAGGCGATCCGGACCAGCCCATCATCACTGGTTCGGTCTACAACGCCGACCAGATGCCTCCGTACACGCTGCCGGACGAAAAGACCAAGAGCGCTTTGAAGACCATGAGCAGCAAAGGCGGCGGCGGATTCAACGAGATTCGCTTCGAAGACAAGAAGGGCAGCGAACAGGTCTTCATGCACGGCGAAAAGGACCAGGATATTCGAATCAAGAACGACCGCAAGGAATGGATCGGACAGGACCGGCACCTGATCGTCACGCGCGACAAATTCGAAAAAGTGGAACGCGACGATCACATCGAGATCACGCGTGACCAGATCGAAAAGATCGGCCGCGACCATCACGTGGAGGTGGCCGGCAAGTCGGCGGTGAAGATCACGGGTTCCAACTCGTTGAGCGTAACCGGAGACGTGATCGAGGAATTCAAAGCCAACCACAGCAGCCAGGTGACCCAGAATCTTTACCTGAAAGCCATGCAGGTGGTGATCGAGGCATCCATGGGGATGACGCTCAAGGTTGGAGGGAACTTCATAACTATCGATCCTTCGGGTGTCGCGATCAAGGGAACGATGGTGCAGATCAACAGCGCGGGGACGGCGCTGTCGGGGTCGCCGGGTTCGCTGGTGCCGCCGCTGGCGCCAACCGACGCGGTCGAAGCGGACAAGGCGGATCCGGGCGCGGTGACGGCGGCGCCTTCGGGCTCGGCTGCCTCGCCGGCGAATATGGCGCTGCAATCTGTCGCGCCGGTTACCGCGAGCGCGGTCCGGCGGTCGGCCGCCAGCGATGCGCCGACGCACGATCCGGACTCCGAAGAGAACAAGGATAAGAAGCATTGGATTGAGATCGAACTGCTGGATGAGGCGGGAAAGCCAGTTGCGGGGGAACCTTACCGCGTTACTCTTCCGGACGGCACGACCGTAGCGGATGGGACACTGGATGAGAAGGGCAAGGCTCGGGTGGAGAATGTCGATCCGGGTACGTGTAAAGTCACATTCCCGAATTTAGACCAGGAGGCGTGGGAACCGAAATAATCGGGAACCGCAACATGCAGATGCCCACTTATAAAGTCGCACAGGGAGATTGCTTAAGCAGCATTGCCGAACGGTTCGGGTTCTTTCCGGATGCTTTGTGGAGCCTTCCCGAAAACGCCGAGCTGAAACAAAAACGCAAAGACCCGAACGTTTTGTATCCGGGCGACTCGGTCTTTGTCCCGGACCTAAGGCCTAAAGAGGCTTTCTGCGGTACGGACCAGCGGCATTCATTCCGGAAAAAGGGTGTTCCCGCGAAGCTGAAGCTGCGGCTGATGGATGACGATCAGCCCCGGAAGACCATCCCCTATCAGTTGGAGATCGATGGCCGGTGGCTCAGCGGCGCCACCGATGGGGACGGATATCTGGAGCATCCCATCCCCCCTTCAGCCCGCAAGGGAAAGTTGCTGGTAGGGGAAGGGCCAACCAAGGACGTTTACGAATTACAGTTCGGCACACTTGACCCGATCGAGACGGAGGAAGGTGTTCGGGGTCGCCTGACGAATTTAGGATATGCGGGCGAGAATCTGAGCGAAGCCCTCAAGGCGTTCCAGCAAAGAACGGGACTTCCGATGACCGGTGAGATCGATGCCGCCCTGCGAACCCGGCTAAGAGAGGATTTTGGGCAATGAGCGCTAACAACATTCTGCAGAGAGTGATCGCGCGGCTGGTGAGCAGTTCCGCGGCATTCAATACGCTGGCCCTGCCGCCGCCCGTTCCTATCCATCTGCAACGCTCGCCAGACTTTCCAGGGGGCGCGGCGCGCGGAATCGACGGTCTGGATTTTCACGTGGTCAGTGGCGGCTCCTTGATCCAGATTGGCAAAACGGGAGCTGATGGTAAGATCGATGTGCGGGTGCCCGCGGGCGGAAGCTCAACGGTGCAGTTGCTGTTCAATGGCGGGGTCGTGGCGGAATACGAAGTCACTAGGGATGACACCGCTTTGGCCGCGGTAAACACGGTTCTGGGGCAACAGCAGCGCCTACGCATGCTGGGCTACCAGATCGGACACGGCCCCCCGGACGGTAACGGTGTGGATGGAAACGTAAGCCTCAATTTCGAGCGCTCAATACTCGATTTTCAGGCTGACCAGGGTATCGTGCTGGACGGCGTCGTGGGTTCCGTCACTAGCGGCCGCCTAACTACCCAAGCGGGGATCTGACCACATGGCGGTGAGCGTCAAAGTTCGAAGAAAGCACCAGATCATAGTGCCCATCCGCTTTGGGCGCGCGGTGACAGGACCACCCTTGATCGATGCCCCCGATGTGGACGACCGTGGGTTCGCCATGGGGACCCGCCCGGGCACCTGGGGGAGCACCGACGCGCGCGGCGCCATGCTAAGCGTCACCGAGGGCGATACGATTCGTGTCAAGGTGCTACGCGAGGATCTGGACGATACCGCTCCGTTGTTTGTGACCAGCACGAATCCCGCCGCCGTAGCCATTGTCGGCGCCGCTGGGCCGCTCTCCCCCGCTGGCATATTCAGCCTGCGGGGAATACGGGACTCCAAAAATGTTACGGTGAAAATTCAGGTTCATCTGGGGAGCGCGGATGGGCCGGTTCTCGGGGAGATGGAGCCGCATGTTTTCCAACTGCGTCAAGTCCGCGTCCGCGCACATCTGGTGACCATCAACGGGACCTCCACGGTGCGTACGGCCGCCAGTCTTGTTCCCTTGTTCGCGGACGTGAATACGATATGGCGGGCTGCCGGAATCGAGTTTCTCTACGACCAGGCCCAGACCCGGATCGGATCGATTAATGGGTTTGCCACCGCAGGTACGGTCACTACCGATCTGCAAAACGGCCGGTTCGCGGAGTTCTCGCGAGTTCTCAACCTGCGAGACCCACCTGGCGATCCCGGCCCCGATGCGAACGCCGGCAACGTCTACTTCGTCCGGAATTCAAGCGATCCCACCAGTAACTGGACCGGCCTGACGCTCGATAAAGAGAGCCCGCGACCGGGTGGATTTGGCGTGGTGTTGCTCGACCGTGGCAACGCGCATGAGCTGGCTCATGAGCTGGGCCATCTTCTCAATCTGGATATCCACGCCGGGGAAAACGGGGCCGGAACGCATTTTCGCGACGATGTCGCGTCGGAGCGCCGGATGATGTTCGACTTCAGCCCTTTGGATGTCAACCAGCCGGCGTTCCGTCACGACGTCGGTTATGGCAACCTGGTTCCTGGCGAGTTGATCGATGTCAAGTCACTGGGAGACGTCAGGGATGCGGTGGGATCGGCTGACGGTTCAGTGGACCGTAGCCGGCGGCGGGCTCTGAATCCGGTATAAGCGCGATGGGAAGGAAACTGCTTGTAGGGACACTGTTAGCTTTGATGCCTGCCGGATCGCCGGCACAGCAACCAAAAGGAGCCAGGATGACCCCCAGTCAGGTGGTCGAACACGTCAAACAAAAGGACTGGAACATCGCTGAGCAGCCCGGAACCGTGGGAGTCGATGCCGGCCCCGCGCTCCTCCCTCTGCTCAACGACCAAGATTCCCAGGTGCGCCAGCTTGCGGTCACCTGCTTGAATGCCGCTGGCGGTCCCTCTGCTCGGCAGGGCCTTCTCAAAGCCTTGCGCGACCGGACGGATACTGTGCGGGCGGTGGCAGCCCGGTTTCTTCAAGGACATTTCACGGTTGAGGATGTCCCCATCCTTCATCGGGAGCTGAGCGGCTCATCCGACGAATACGTCCGCGAGCAGATCGCATTATTGCTCGGCATCCTGGGAACGGAGGTGCACTTCCTTGAAACCCAAATCGTCAAGGAGAAGGACGAGCACGCGCGGCATGCCATGTCACTAGCCCTGACCCGGTTGGGAGAAGCCGTCCACCGGCAGGAATTGATCGGCCGGCTCCAACAGAACGAGCCGGCGGAACGGGTTAGCGCACTTCGCGATTTGCCCTACGTGAGCGATCGCAGGCTGTTGGTCTATGTCCTTCCGTTGCTCGACGACACGCGCCCCGGCATGAACGTTGGCCCCTCACACGGACGGTTCATGATTCGCGTCTGCGATGTAGCGGTTAATGTTGCGAGCGAACTGCTGGGTGGGCCGTTCCCCTGGGTGGAGCATGTAAAGCGCTATTCGCCCCGGGAATTGCAGCAGGCAAAAATGGTGCTGGCTGGAATCCGCTGAACCGATTCCCGGGACGTCCAAATGACGATACCAAATCCGGCTAACCTGTCTTAAAACGGGGCTCCGCAGCTGTCCGTGATCAACGAACGCCGGACTTGCCGCCGGCCGGCTGGCAAGTATCCCGCGCTAGCCCGCGATCATGAATACTTACGCTATGGCTGGTCGATTCTGGCAGCGTTGGACCCGCTTGACTTGACGGACCTGAACCTCGCTGCGGATACTCTCGCGACGGAAACGGAACTAACGGAACGGAAACGAATTCCAGCCATGTACTAAGTCTCAAGGCACTGGCTGTACCGGCGCGCCGTTCAGTTCCGGCTCAAGAACCGGCGCAGATCCTCGCCCCTGGGCGCGCGGGACAAATGGAAGGACGATTTGCTTCAGCCCGCCGGGGAAGTACTTTCCAAGATTCGGCCAATAGTCCTTGCTGGCCACCTTTCCGTTTGGCAATGCCGCGGCCGAATATATTCGCATGGGGGCTCCCGTGCCTTCGATTGCAGGCAGTTCGTCGGCTGCCGTCAGGGACAAGGTATCGATTCGGTCCATCGCACTCCAGTCCAGGCACACTGCCAGGTGCTCGCGAAGCCATTCCTTCCGGGCTTCAAACGATTTCCCCGCGTGCTGTTGGCAGGCGTCGATGACGCTGCCGTGGAACCACCAGACGCCCACCCGCCGCTCCGGAGCACTGGAGTCCCAAAAACGATAGAGCGTGAGAGGGCCGCCGATCAGCTTGGCGCAAGTGGCCGTCACCTCCAGCCCTCCGCTCTTCGCCACCTCCGCCACCGCGATGTGCGCCTGAATTCCCGCGGCCGTGACCAGATTCTCGCGCACCGACGGAGCGGCCGACTTGAGATCGCGAGGAAATTGCGGACCGAAGCCCGCCAATGTCAGAAACTTCCGGTACACGGCGTCGGTAAGCAAACCGGAATAAATCTTCGCGGCAAACAGCTTCTGCAGATCCGTTTCCACTTGGGCCCACATAGTCGCTCTCCCGGATCGCGAAAGATTATTCCGGTTATGGCACCATCACCGTGAACTCGCCCGGCGTAACGAATTGAATGACGCCTGCCCAGATGCACATCAGCTTGGATACGTTGTCGAGCGTCGGCATATTGCCCAGCAGCACCGTCGGCGCGCCCGTTACCCAAGGCGCGGGCGTGTTCGGAATGCAAGGCATCGGCGTGAGAACTCCCAAGGCCGCGGCAGTGGCGGCGGCTACCGTCGGGTTCGCGGGCGACATGCACATACCGAATGGCATGATATTCGTCATCGGTATGTGGTCCATGATGTTGGCATCGGGCACCTGCTGCGTGAAGACCATGTTCTTCGGCAGAACCACCAGCGAACTGGGCGCCATGCCCATACTGCACTGCATCATCGCTCCCATACAGACTTGCATCGGCATAGGAGTATTCTAATCGAAATATCACCCGCCGCTGTTGGTCGGTGGCTGGATCTATAAGGGCCAGTTGCGTGAAATGTGCTATCGGCGATTGAGCGCTCCCGACGGCGCGCTACGGCTGCTTCCGACCGGCGTCACTCAGCAGCGTGGCGGCGATGTCATTTATCTGGACCGCAGGCGCACGGTCTGCACCGGTTCGACAATTCGACGCGCGAAGTGGCCGTCTCGACTCACGTGTTTGGCGCCGACTTCCTCAGCTCCAGCAGCAGTATCGGGCAGTGTTATTTTCCCGAGGATTTGGCCGGCGACAGCTCTGGCGGCTGACGTTATTCCGGTATTGCCGGGCCGGTTGCGTTCCAGCACCGTGATATTCCAGTCGCTTTGTTCGCGCGGATGGCGGCGTACAGACCCGCCGGCCCTCCTCCGACGCCAACGATATTCATGCGGTTACCTCCCGCAATGCTTCCGCCAGCTTCCCGCCGCTTTCATCGGCTAGCGCAGCCTGGCGGAGTTTTTTCGCACCAGCCGCTGGACACGGCATCGAACGCAACATCGGAATCGCGCCCATGACCGCGTCGAAGTTGCGGTTTCCCAAGGTGTTGGTCGCGCCATAGCCCTTGATCAGGCGAGGGCATTCCGCCACTTCAAGTGCCAGCGCGTAGTCTTCGGGCGCAAGGGCGGCAACCTGCGCCAGCCACTCCGCGCTTCGCTTGTGTTCGATCGCGAAGCGCAAGGATTTGCGCCGCCACCGGCGAAGGGCGGCCAGCGCGTAAAGCTGCAAGAATCCAGTGACGGACGTGGTCTGCAGTACGATGCCTTTCCCGGTGAACCTCCCGATCAACCTGCCGATGAACAGCCCGGCCCAGCCGCGAAGCAGCCACCGGCCGAGGCTTGCAGGCACAATGTCGGCGAACTCCTGCACGCCGGGGTGCAGGAACTCGTGGATCTCCACAATTTGCCCAGGTTCAGCCCGCACTTCGTTGTGAACGCGTTCAAAGCGCTGGCGGCGTATTTTCAAATCGGCCACCCTGATGGCATCTTCATACGACATCCAGAGCGCCAGGTGCCGGGCGGTCTCGCGCAAGAGACGGAAACCGCCGTCGCCGTGACGCTGGTCCAGTTCGCGGACGTTCTCCAGGCGGTCCAGGTATTCGGTGGCATAGGCTTCGTCCTGATAGTCGGCGAGCCGTGCGATTCCGGCAGCGAGGATTTCGTGGGCGGCAAGCGGAAACCCGCTCTGCAAGCGCGCGCCGGCCTTCGCCAGGCGTGGACCCAAACGCTGGCCAAAGCGCGGGCCCAAACGCGGTCGGGGCGAGCCGTCAGGAACACCGGTGGGTTCGGGCGTCTGGGCGGGAGCGGCGAAACCGGCGGCGAACGCAGCCAGGCTGGAAGCTACACCTACTTCGCCCTGTCGAATGGCCTCTTCGAACTGCCGGCGGGAAAAGGGCAGCGCACCCGAAGCGGCGAGGGCGCCGAATAACACGGCACTGATGGGGCTGCGGGTTTCGTCGGCGAGGCGCGCGAAATCGCCGTGGATGTACGTCTTCGCGGCGGCCTGAGCTGCGCCCGCCAACTTTTCCGAGTCCACTCGTCCATCGCCCATGGCGGTCCTCTCGCTCATCGAATAGACTCGATTCGTCGAAGCGATCAGGGTGGTTCGATCGGGCGTGACCAGACCGCGCTCAATGGCGCGTCCCGCTTCCATCAACTCGGAGGCCAGCACCACGTCGACTTCGCCCGGCACTGGCATCAAAGCTAACACGGGCTCCTTGCCGGCCGCGCGTGCGGGAGCCTCCGGGAACAGCTCCAGGTAATAGATCGTCGCGCCGGTGCGCTGCGCCACGCCGGGCACGGATGTGGATTGCGCGTACCAGCCGGAATGCTCACCAAGACTGACGATCCAATCGGCCAGGACCCCGCCGCCTTCCCCGCCCATCGCGAGAATGGCAACCGTGATGGCTCTCGGAGTCTCTCCAGTCCGCATGGATCACCGGGCCGTCATGCGGCCAGGCCGGCAAGGCGAAGGTCGATGCGCCGCTGCAGGTAGCCAATGACGGCGCGCCGCATTCGCGTTTTGAAACGATCCCAGGTTCCTGGATTTACGATGATGGCGGTGCGGAAAAATGAAGGACAGAGCACCGCGGCGTGCGCCACCTCGCCGCACAAGCCGCAGCCGATGCAGCTATCGATCACGGCGGCCACCGGATCTTGCCGGAGCGGATCGGGATTCGGCTGGATCGTCAGAGACGGGCAGCCGGAGAGGCGGATGCAGGAGTGATCTCCGGTGCAAGTATCGGGGTCCACGCCGAACCTCTCCCGGACGACGCGCCTGCCTTCTTCCATCGACCTTTGCCTGATGGGCTTCAGGCGGCGCTGCTGGTTCAACGCGCATTCGCTCTGGGCGACGATCACCTTGGGCCCGCGTTCGCTGGTGGTAAGGGCTTCCTTGAACACATCGCGCATCGCCGCCACATCATAGGTCCGGGTGATGGTGCGGACCCATTTCACCCCCACGCCACGCACAGCATCCTCGATTGACAATTTGGTGGTGCGCGTCGGGTTGCTGGCTTTTGAGGAGAGCAGGTCCTGCCCGCCGGTCGCGGCCGTATAACTGTTGTCCACCACCACCAGGACACTGTCGCTCTGGTTGAAGACGGCATTGCCCACTCCGCTGGTCAGGCCGTTGTGCCAGAATCCGCCGTCGCCCATGAAACTGATGGTGCGCTTGGCGGTGGCGGTGGTATTAAATGCGGCGGCGCCGGCCCAACCGAGGCCGTACCCCATCGTGGTGGCGCCGATGTTGAACGGCGGGAGAATCGAAAACAGGTGGCAGCCGATATCGCAACTGACGTGATGGCTGCCCAGTTCGCGTTCCACCAGCATCAGGGCGCTGAAAATCGGCCGCTCCGGACAGCCCGTGCAAAAGGACGGCGGGCGCGCATGGACGTGGGGAGCGGCGGCCAGAATGGGCGGCAGTTTCGGCTGAGCGGGCCGCGCCGCCGCGGGCAGATGCTGGTGGTCGATCGATTCTGGATCGTACTTGCGGACGAACTGCAGGACGCCCCGCATGATCGCGGCCGCGGTATACTCGCCCGCCATCGGCAGCATGTCCTTGCCGTGCACCACGGTATCGAGCCCCGCCTTGTGGAGGATGGAGTGCAGGTTCTGCTCGATGAAATCGGGCTGGCCCTCTTCGATCACCAGGACTGCGCGCTTGCCGGCGGCAAACGATTTGATTTCGTCATCGACCAGCGGATAAGTGACGTTCAAAACGTAAAGCGGAATTTCCGTATCGCCGAATGCGTTGCCCAATCCGAGAAGTTCCAGCGTGCGCACGGTGTTATTGTACATGCCACCCTGCAGGATGATTCCGAAGTCTTTGCCGGTGCCGGCGAACAGCTCATTCAACTGGCGCTCATGGATGAAGCGCTGCGCCGCCGGCCATCGCTTCTGAATTTTCTCCCGCTCGTGCAGAAAACTGGCCGGAGGCAGCACGATGCGGCTCACGTCCCGCACCGGGTTCTCCATGGCATCCTTGAGCGTGAACCGCGGGCGCACATTATTCCTGGTCAGGAAGCGCCCGTGAACGTGACAGGCGCGGATACGCAGTTCCAGCATCACCGGAGTATGGGTGGCCTCCGAGAGGGCGAACCCCTGTTCCACGGCGCGCACGATGGAGGGGAGGTTCGGACGGGGGTCGAGCAGCCACATCTGCGATTTCATGGCGAAGGCGTGCGACCGTTCCTGCATAATGCTGGAGCCTTCCCCGTAATCTTCCCCCACGATGATCAGGGCGCCGCCCGTGACTCCGCCCGAAGCGAGGTTGGCCAGTGCGTCCGATGCCACATTAGTGCCGACGGTGGATTTGAAGGTCACCGCGCCGCGCAGCGGATAATTGACAGAGGCGGCCAGGGTGGCGGCGGCCGTAGCTTCCGAGGCGCTGTGTTCGAAGTGCACACCCAGGCCGGCGAGGATGTCCTGGGCATCGGCCAGCACGTCCATCAAGTGCGAGATGGGCGCGCCCTGATAGCCCGCCACATAAGACACTCCGGATTGCAGCAAAGCCTTGGTGACGGCAAGGATTCCCTCACCGTGAAACTCGTCCCCGTCGCCTAAATGAAGTTTCTCAACTTCCTTCTTGAACGACCGTTCCGCCATGATGCGATCCCCTGTTTGCCCCCGGATCTAACCCTCCGATCTGATCTTGCTCTCGAACTTAGTTTACTTCGCGACCAAAGCCAAAACCCGGCAGGGGCTGCCCGAACCGTTGACGATCTTGAGCGGCGGCGTGACCAGGATGGCTCCCTTCGGCGGCAACAGGTCCAGGTTCGTCAGGCTGGCAAGTCCGAACTTGTTGTTACCGTGCATGATGGTATGGCAGGGAAACGGAGGATCGAACCGGAAGGCCTGCCCGGCATCGGTACCCACACCTTCCGAACCCCATCCAATCACATTTCGCTCTTTCGCCAGGAACGGCACCAGATCGGGATGGGGACCGGGCACGTGAGACCCATCTTCCCCGATATTCAGAAACTCGGCGGCATCGTGACGCTTTGACCAGTCCGTGCGCATCAGAACCCAGGAGCCGGCCTCGATTCTGCCGTGCTTTTGTTCCCACGTCTCGACGTGTTGCAGTGTGAGCAGGAAATCGGGATTCTGGTGCACCTCGCGGGAGACGTCGATCACGCACGCCGGGGCGAAAAATCTCTCCGCGGGAATGGTGTCGGTTGTGTTTTCCGGATAGTCTTTCCCCGTGACCCAATGTACGGGCGCGTCAAAGTGAGTGCCGGTATGCTCACCGCAGGAAAAGTTATTCCAATACCAGGCCGGGCCCCGGCTGTCGTACTTCGAAATCTCCTGCAGGTGAAACGGCCAGGATTTACCGAACTCAGGCGGCAATTGAATTACCGCCGTACTGGCGGACAACGATTGGCTGAGGTCGATGACTCGAATCGCGCCGGTCGCTATTGCTTGAACAAAGCCCGCGAGAATATTCTCTGTCATGAAAACCCGCGCTAGTGCTTGTGGATCTTTCCTTCCTTCATTCAAACTCAACCGATTCCAGAATCTCGACGTTGTGCAGCGGGTCGCCATCCGCCAACGAGATGCACTTCAACGCGAGGTGACATGTTAATTGCAACCGCATCCCTGGCGGAATTGTCGCATACCGTTGAATCAACTGCAAGCGCAAATGATTTTACCTTGACACGTTAGCCAGCCTGTGAAATTCTGGTAGGGTTTCAGGGGCCTTGGAGTCTCTCATAGTCCTGGAGTTCTGCCGCGTCGCCGATCTTCCGGCCTCCAGCGCGGACTTTTCCGGGTCTCTTAGAGGAGAACCTGCCATGCTTACGAGCCACTCGCTACGGGTTGCCGCCGTCGCTTGTTTTCTGGTTGCCGGCGTCTACCGGCTGGATGGCCAAACCGGCACCAGCTTCACTTTGCAGGGTACCCTGCTCGACCCCACCGGGGCAGCCGTACCGGATGGCGCCGTTACGCTCAAGAACGTGGACTTGGGCTTGACGCGGAGCAGTAAGACAGACCAGCAGGGTCACTACGTGTTCGCGGCACTGCCACTGACCGGATCTTACGAGATCCTGGTCCAGGCAAAGGGGTTCGCTGGCCAGACCCGGCGCGGGCTGAAGTTCAGCGCGAATTCCGAAGCTGTGGTGGATTTCGATTTGAAGCCCGGCACCGTGCAGGAGACGGTGGAGGTGACAGCTTCCGCGCCGATTATCGAAACCACTAAGGCCGAAATGAGTCACTCGGTCGGCGAGCAGTTACTAAAGAATCTACCGGACAACGGCCGGAATTTCTTTGACTTCGTGCAGTTGACGCCGGGGGTGGTGGTGAATGGCGGCGGCAGCGGTGCGGTGACGCTGAACGGACAGGGGATCCGCGAATTGACGATTCTGGCGGACGGCATACCGAATCAATTGCGCGAAATTCGTACCCTGGGCGGAGACCTGGCCGGCGCCAACGGGACTTTTTCGCTGGACGTGGTGGAGGAGGTCCAGGTGATCACCAATGCCTTCTCCGCCGAATTCGGCCGCAGTCTGGCCGGAGTAGTGAATTCCACCACCAAGACGGGCACCAATAATTTCCATGGAGACGCGTTCCTATACGGACGGCCCGGGTCGATCGACGCCGGCAACCCGCTCACCAAGGCAAACCCGGACCTGGTCCGCGAGCAATGGGGCGGCACGCTCGGCGGCCCCATCATCAAGGACCGCTTCCATTTCCTGGCCAATTACGAACAGACGCACCAGACCCAACTGGCCAATGGCATCACGTCGCCACTGGAACAAGCCGGCGGCACGGTACTCAACGTTCCGTTCAAGGAATTCAAGACGCTGGGCAAGGTCGACTACCAGATTAATCCCAGGAATCGCGTCGATTTCCGGTACAGCATCGTGCGCAGCGATGCCGAGAACCAAGGCATCGGAGGACTGAACACTTCGCAGCGCGCGTCCACCGCCAAAGACCATACCCAAGACGTGGAGGCCTCCGCCACTTCGATTCTCGGGACGCGCACGGTGAATGAGGCCCGCTTCGCTTTTACGCACGATCTATATTGGGATTATCAGACGATCGTGGGGATTGACCTGCCGCCGAATTTTGTTTCGACCGGGCCCGCCATCAACCGTTCGGGCGTAGGCAATACCGGGCCCGATCCCACCCTTCCGCAGGACCTGAACGAGAAGGGCTTCACCTGGCAGGACAAGCTGTCCCAGACCGTGGGCAAGCACAATCTGAAAATAGGCGGAGAGGTGCTGTACTACGACCGGTTTGTGACGTTTTACAACAACTTCACGGGCACGTACACGTTTGCGGCTGGGACCCCGACCACCTTCGACCCCAACAACCCGCGCACGTTCCCCAGTTCCTACACGCAGGCGTTCGGCATCTCCGGACTCAACTACAAAGAGAGTCTCTACGCCGCCTTCGTGCAGGACGATTGGAACGTCGCGCGCGGGCTCACGCTGAACCTGGGGCTGCGCTACGACTACGAGACGCTGATGCACGACACCAACAATTTCGCGCCGCGTTTTGGTTTTGCCTGGTCTCCGAAGAAAGACGGCAAGACGGTAATCCGCGGCAGTTTCGGGATTTTCTACGCCACCATCGAGAGCTCGATGATCAATCGCGAATCGAACAACGGCCCGAATGGCATCGTCACCATTTCCCTTACTCCCGGCGATCCTCTTTTTCCCACTTTTCCAAACCGGCTGACCAGTCTGCCCGCCAACGCCAACATCATCAAGAGCGATGTTTTTATACCCATCGTACGCGGCCTGAATTCCAACGATTTTCCCCTGTCCGTGGGCGATCGGTTCGGAGGTTTGCGCGTCAATCCCTATTCGGAGCACACCAATTTCGGCGTTCAGCACGCCCTCACGTCCGACCTGGTGATCGGCGCGGATTTTACGAATATCCACGGCTTAAAACTTCTGAACACCCAGGATCTGAACCTGCCGCCGTACTTCATGGTCTTCCCCGGCCATACGCGCACCCAGGCCCAGGCCGACGCGCAACGGCCGTACAGTGTGCCCTCGATTGTGCCCGGACCGCTCGGCATCGCCTTCGGCGGCTACCGCCGCCTGCTGCTGCAAGAGGGCGGCGACCGCAGTTTTTATAACGCCGGAACCCTGCGCTTCTCCAAGCGCTTCAGCAAGGCGTTTGCGCTGGACGGGTTCTATACTTTTTCGAAAGCCCTGAGTGACTCCGACAATTTCCGGGAGAACACCGCGCTGCACGTGGACCCAACCAACTACCGTCTGGACTACGGCCTTTCGGATCAAGACCGGCGCCACAATTTCTCTCTCAACGGGCTCTGGCAACTGCCGTTTGGAATGCAACTCAGCAGCATCTTCCACGCCGCGTCCGGCATCCGCTACAGCGGCGTGGTGGGTTCCGATGCCATGGGCATCGCGACCACCCGCGGCGAGCGTCCGGGCGCCTTGGGGCGCAATACCTTCGGCGGTGCGTCCACCTTTTCCATGGATACCAGTGTGTCTAAAGCAATCAAGTTGGCGGAACGGCACCGGGTGGACCTGCGCGCCGACTTTTTCAACCTCACCAATCACTTCAACGTGAACGCCATTAACAACGTGACAGGCCTTGACGTAAACAATCCGGTGTCGACATTCGGCCGTCCGACCGGAACATCTCCCGGCCGCCAACTCCAGTTTTCCGCGCGCTACAGCTTCTGAGCGGAGCCGAGCCTATGCTGCGCAGCTTATGTTATCTGGCATTGGCGACTCTCACGGCGCAGGGCGCGCCGGCCGTCTTTGGCCCGCGCGATATGTTCGGCATCGCAACCTTCGCCGACGATGGACAGCCGGCACTGTCGCCCGATGGCGCTTGGGTGGCGTACGCCACGGTGGATCTGGCCAAGGAATCGAACATCCTGGCGCGTCATCCGACGGCGTTCCTATTTGTAGTTAGCAGCGGAGGCGGAACGCCCCGGCCGGTGCTGCCGCCGGGGGAACACGCGTCCGCGCCCGCATGGTCGCCGGATGGTTCCAGGCTGGCATTCGTGCGGACGCAGAACGGCCGCACGCAGATCATGATCTGGACCGCGTCTTCCGGTTCGGTCCAAGCCATCGGAGATTCATTCGCACAGGACACCAGCGCATGGGCATCGGAGGGGCTTGGTCCGCTTTGGACTTCGGACGGAAAAACGCTGGTAATCGTGCAGCTTGAAACGGCGCCGCCTGCGGTGGCAAAGCCGCGCGTCACGGTCATCCGGACGGAAGACTCCATCGTTCCCGGTGACGCTTTCTTTGTCGACAAACGCTCCTGGAAGGTGGCGGCGATTGACGCCGCTAGCGGACGGCAGCGCATGCTGGGGTCGAAGACTTACTCGCTGCGCTCGCTGACACTCTCTCCCGACGGCGGCTCTGTAATGTTCTCGGCGGTTACGCCGGAAACGCTGGGCCATTTTCGCGCGGAGAAGATGGTGACCTGGGTAGCGGCTCTGGCCGGTGGAGAGCCCCGCGCGGTATTCTCGGGCCATGAACCTGCCTGGAGCCGGTTTTCGCCCGATGGCCGAGAGCTGCTGTTTCCGGAGGCCGGGAAGTTGCATGCGCGGTCCATCGATAGCGGAGCCGACCGCGTGGTAGCCGAAAACTTCCCGTCTTCCACGCGCCAACCCGCAGTGGCGGCGAAATCGAAGTGGCTGGCCGTGCTCGCCGCCCGCCCCGGCACCGGGCCGAAGGATAAGGGCATGTACTCGATTCTGGAGCCCGTCGACGATATGCTGGTGGTGGACCTGTCGACTGGGCGGAGCCAGAAATTGACCGCAGCGGACAGCGCGGACGAAGTGAGCGGACCGATTTGGAGTCCCGGCGGCGGGGTGCTGCTGTTCCGAACCGTGGACCCCGTAAGCCTGCGCGAAACCATCCTGCGCTGGTCTCCGGGGGAGCCCGCAGCCAAGCCATGGTTCTCGGCCGACGAACAGTTCGCCCATTTTTCCTGTTCGGGCGATGGAAGCCTTGCCGCCTTCTCGGCGATGAGTGCGACGCGCCCCGCGGACGCACTTGTGCTGGATTCGCACAGCCGCGAGCCGCGCGCCGTCTCGCATCTGAATCCGCAACTCAACGCATTCCAGTTTGTGGAGCCGCAAATGTTCGACTACCGGTCCGAAGACGGCCAGCCGCTCCGGGCGCTGCTGTACCAGCCTGCGGGTTCCGGGCCGGAGCATCGCGCGCCGGTGGTGACCTACGTCTACGAAAAACTCTCGCCCATGAAGAATCGCTTCAACCCCGAAGCGCAGATGCACGTGAGCCATGGGTACGCTTACCTCATGCCGGACGTGCTGGTCACGGTCGGGCACACCGGCGAATCGTTCGTAAAATCGGTGGTTCCGGCGGTTAACCTGACGCGCAGCATGGGATTCTCAGACGGCAGATTCGGCATCACCGGCGGCAGCTTCGGCGGGTATGCCGGCCTGTTTCTGATTTCGCATGTCGATATTTTTCGGGCGGCCGTGCTGCGCGCGCCGCCCAGCGATTTCTTCAGCACCTGGGCCGACGGGCGCGACCGCGACATATGGACCATTGAAACCGGCCAGGCCCGCGCCGGGGTGAGCCCCTGGCAGAATCCGCTGGTCTACATCGAGAATTCCCCTTTCTTCAGCGCTGACCGGGTTCACACGCCGCTGCTCATCATGCATGGGGAGAAAGATTATACGGTCCCCACGCAACAGGGCGAAATGATGTTTTACGCGCTTCGTTACCTGAAGCGGCCGGCCGAATTGGTGCTTTACCGCGAGGGGGAGCACAGCATCACACGCGGCTCCCGGGAAGATTATCTGGATTACTATCAGCGTACGCTGGATTGGTGGGAAAAGTATCTTCCAACCGGCCGTCAGGCAACTAACGGGAATTGAGAAAACTATGACTTGGAAACCCGATTCGATATTAATTGCCGGCCTGCTGGGGGCTCTCTGTATGCCGCTGCAGGGTCAGGAAACGCTGGCCATCGACAATGTCACCCTCATCGACGGCACCGGAAGATCCGCCATGCCGAACGCGTGCGTGGTGGTGAGCGCGGGCCATATTGCCAAGGCCGGTTCGTGTCCGGTTCCGGCGCCGGCGGGTGCACGCCATATCAACGGCCAGGGGAAATTTTTGATACCAGGCCTGATGGACGTGCACGTGCACCTGCGCGGTGGCGGAGGCTTCGACAGTTCCGCCCCCAACGAACGGACGGGCATTCGCCACCTGCACAGTTACATCTACGCGGGCGTGACTACCATCCTGGACGTTGGCAACAATCCGAACTTTATCTTCAAGCTGCGGGATATGGAGCGCTCGGGCAAGATTGTATCGCCCCGCCTGCTGGCCGCCGGCGGCATTGTGACCTATCCGGGCAGTCACGGCTCAGGCCCGAACGCCACGCTGGTGGATAGCTGGCCGGGCAGCATGCCCAAGGTGGACGAGGCGATCGCGCGCCAGCCCGACATGATGAAGCTCACTTACGACGAGCACGGCTGGGGCACTCGTCCCATGATTACTCTGCTGCCGGTCGATTTGATGACGAAGGTGATCCGGTATTACAACGACCACGGCATCCGGACCACGGCGCACATTTCCAGCGAGACGCGGGCGC
>Ga0210402_10001573_pt1 | contig 23466 bp, 30 predicted proteins | sample IncBWC7MmetaG_FD_161055 | JGI IMG/M metagenome (GOLD analysis project Ga0210402, IMG submission 161055) | Forest soil microbial communities from Barre Woods Harvard Forest LTER site, Petersham, Massachusetts, United States - Inc-BW-C-7-M | ecosystem: Environmental > Terrestrial > Soil >... | reverse complement strand
GTTGAGGTTGGCCGGCGTGCCCATTCCGATCGCGGCGCCCGAGACGGACGCCGGTCCGCCGACGGCGCCCCGTCCGGCGTTGGCGGAGGCCGCGGCGGCGTTGTTCGCGGCGTGGCCGGACATGATCGGGCTGTCGAGCAGGGAGCGGCCGGTCGCGCCGGCCTCCATCGCCTGCGCCTGACCCAAGGTCATGCCAGGGATCGGGCCGCCGGCGGGCGGACCCTGGCCGGGACCGACCCCCGCGTTGCCCGTGATCCTAATCGCCGGCATCTATCGACTTTCCACCGCGCGTGATGCCCACCGTCATAGACGGCTCCGGCTTTTTCCTGCGTGTCCAAGCCGGCGGCGTAAAGCTGCGCTTCAGGTGCCGCTCCAGCGCCGGACCCTCCAAACACTTCGTCCAGTCCGCGAGTTCCTGCACCATCTCCGACACGCCGCTGACCTTCCCGCCGCGCACGAACGTGTACCGCTCCGGGTCGTCGATCGCGGCCATCTCCAGCACGAAGTCGAGTTCCATCGCGCTGTACTCGGGAAGCGGCTTGCCGAACGGGCCGCCCGTGGTGTGGCTACCCAGGATCTTTGACGCCAACCACAGCTTCCGCGCCAGCGCCGTTTGCGTCGGCAGACCCTGCGTCGCGAAATTTGTTCAACTCCAGGCTGAAGGCGCTTCCGATCTCCTCAACGGTCTGGCTCCTGCCGAAGGAGAACTTGTCGGAGTTCACCCGGCCAGGGCCGTCGGTGAACGGCCACTCGGTCGTGGCGCGGATCAGGTAGAGTTCAAGGACTGCGCAGCACCAGGCGAAGTTATAAGCGCGGTTGCCAGGACCCAACAGCGAAGCCGTTGGTGACGAACCCTCCGGCATCGCTCGGCCGCAGATGTCGTTGGTTTTGTATCCCATCTCCATCTCGAATCGGATCGACGGCATCCGGAACGTGTACTTGTCGCCGCGCACGGTGACGATTACTTCATTTTGCAACACGTCGGTGTTGTTGCTGCCAGACACTCAACTTTCTCCCCGCACCAATCGGTAATTCATCACGCTCTTCTGCCGCTGCGCGGCGGGCCGGCCGACGTGCCAGAAGCCGCAGAACCGGCACCGGTAGTGGGTCCGCACGCCCACCCGCGTGCGCGCGGCGACCGCGACAGCAAGCGACGGCGTGGCGAACTGCTCCTTGCCGCTGCACGAGGCCGGCGCGAGCAGGTGCGTGACCGCGACGGCGGCACCCTTAAGATATGCGGCGCCCATCACCGCAATTCCTTCGACGGATCGAAGGATCGCCGACGCGCGCCGCGACTTTCCCAAGCAGAACATTCTATCTGCATGGAGGATTCACCGATATGCCAGGTATGCAACAACAGGTTGCCGTCCCGATCATAGCCGCGCACGTTGAAGTCGTGCCCGTACCGATTAGGGTTTTTGTGGCTGCGGAGGTCCTGCACCGTGTAGTGGCCGCCGTACGCCGGGTCGGCGTACGCCGGATCGACCTGCTTGGTCCTAGGCATCCTGCGGCTTCCAGATGCCGATGCGCCGGCCCATCACCCACACAGCGCCGTCCGGCTGCTGCACGACGAACAGCCCCTGCTGGTGGCGAAGTGCGGTCAGTTCCGCCACGAGTTCGGCGTGCGACGCCTCGTCGATCAGCCAGGACCGCCAGGAATCGGTCCGACGCAGCGTCGCCGACATGCGGTCCAGCGCCGTGACGCGCCGCGTCACAACTCACCCCGATAAATCCCGTCGCCCTTCGTCAGCGCCGAGGCGGGAAACTCCGGCCACACCGCCTCGTGGACGGCGGCTGCCCGAGGCAGCGCCTTCATCTCCGCGCACAGTTGCTTCACGTCCCGCGAGAACTGTTCCATCTCGTTCCGCAGGGCCTGCGCCTGCCACGTATCGCGTGCCGTCACTAGGTCCGCGATCAGCCCCTGCTGAACGCGCACGGCGTCCTCCAGGCCGGCGATCTGCACGGCCTGCGCGTCGATCGTCCGGCAATAGTTCGCCAGCAGACGGTCCTTTTCGTCTAGCGCGGCCTGCTTGGTGGCCGCCACGCGCATGCAGACTGCGGAGGTCTCCTTCGCCTGCGCGAGTTCCCGCCGCAGCCCGGCGACCATACCCGCCTCGAACGCCGACACTGTTTCAGGAGTGTTGTAGCCTCCAGGACCACCCTTGCCGACAGCAACAGTCACCGCAGTTCCCGTAGCATATTTCACGCCGCCCTCCGTCGCCGCAGGTTCGCCATGTCTACCTGATCCATCGGCGGCTCGGCGATGGCGAGGACGGTCTCCTCCGGCACGCCGAGGACGAAGGAGACGGCCTCGACGCGCTTGGACAGCGCCGCCAATCGGCGACCGTGCACCCACGCCGAGACGTAGGCGGGATCAACGGCGACGGCCTCGGCGAACTGACTCTGCGACAAATCGGCGCGGCGGATGAGGGATCGGAGGGGCGAGTGATCGGGCATAGGCAGGAATGTGCCATGACCGGGAGGCTATGTCAAGAAAAATGACGGACTATGGACTGAGGCCAAGCCCAGCAGCAGTGAGACCGGCCGACAGGACGCCGGAAGCGACACTGATAGCGTTGTCCTTGGCACTTATAATGCTATTCCCCTCCGGGTCGAGTACGTCCATCGCGAGGAACGTGATCGTCTGCCGGATCGGTGCGTTGGTTGGAATGGATTCCGCCGCGTTCTGCGCCTTGCAGCCGATGTAGGACAGCATGGTGGTCAGGGGCTGCGTCGTGCCGTCGAGCAAGTGGATGTCGTAGATAAAGCCCACAAGGCTGAAGAACAGGTTGGTGCCACCTGATAAGAGAGTTACCCCTGCTTTCGTTAGGGCGAAGGAATCGAGCGACACCTGCGGCGACATGATGAGCTGCTGGATCTCCTGCGGCTTCGACGTGCCGACGCCGTACAGTTGGGTGCCGCCCATGGGGGTCTGGTGGCCAACTGTTTGCGCGAACGCAACGACCACGTCGCCTATTGAAACGGCGACCTGATTTCCAGACAAGGCCATCTGGGCTTGAACGCGTCCATTGAAGCCGGGCGTGACACGTACTCCTGTCCGTCACAAGGACACTAGCACCGCCGGGACGGATCGGCTATGAGGGAGGCGGACCAACGGACCTGTTTGCGCAGGTCCGCGGCCCTGACCATCGATCCTGGCAAGAGGTATCCGCATGGCTAAGCGCAGGCTACTCCCCACCCAAGCGTATTTGCAAGAATGCTTCATCTACGACCCCGATCTGGGTACGTTGATCTGGAAGCACCGGCCACTATCGCACTTCGTAAGCGAAAGAGCGTACAAGATTTGGAACACGCGTTTTGCAGGGACCGAAGCCGGAGGTTTATCCGCAACGTGTGACGGCAATTACACGCGTAACATAGTAACGATTACCGCCAGGCACTGTTTGGCGTCACGAATAATATACAAACTCGTATATGACGAAGAACCTGACAACATTGACCACGAGGACACAAATCCTCTAAACAACGCGCTCTATAATCTACGCCCTTGTGCACACGTTCAAAATCAAGCCAACAAGCCGATAAGTGGAAAAAATACATCCGGCTACAAAGGCGTGTGCCTAGTGGCGGGCAAGCCGACCAAACCTTACGTTGCCAACATAGACGTAAACGGTATTCGATTATATTTAGGCTACTACGACACGGCAGAAGCCGCTTACGCCGCCTATTGCGATGCAGCGGTGAAATACCACGGCGCGTTCGCTCGCCTTAAATAATTACGCCACCGAAATGGTGAAAGAAAGAGGTGCGATGCTTCCTGTCACAAGGATATATTTATTCTGCCCGACGAGGCTGCAAGTAAAACTGATTGAGGCGGACATATTCTGCCCATTGTAAACGAGCGACAGACTTCCCTTCACCCAGTCGGACAGTACACCGTTAGAGTTGCCACCCACATAGATTAAGTTGTTGAGTAGGCCCTTGACGGAGTTCAAAATAGCAGCTTCGGTGATGGGTGACGCGATCGTTCCAACATACTGTTGCAGAAAATTCGTTATGCTGTACGCAAGCCAGAACCTGCAAGCGATTTGTTGAAAACTGGTATTTTCAACATTCCCGTCCACCTGCCAGGTATCCACGTCTGACAAAATGGTTGGTACGCCAGTACGGAGCGGCGTATAGATTGCCATTACCCCCGTGTTCTGGAGATCGACCAGCTGCGACGTGGTCAGCGCGGAACCGCCGATCAATTCAACGCCGGTCCCAGAAATTACTTTATTCGTAAGAGGCTGGGCGATCTGGTTGCCGGTCGCCATACCCGCAGCAGCGGCTGCCGCGTACAATCCGCCGTACAGCGTGTTGACCCCGGTGTTGGGGTCGGTCCGGTAGATGCCGGGGTAGAGGTACGCGACCGTGTTGGTATCGAGGCCGATGGCTGTCTGCTTGGTGAACGCGGTCGAGTCGCCGATCGACGACCCGGTGAAGCCCCGTCGCCACATCCCGTAGGGCGTCGAGGACGCGATGATGCAGTGCTGCGCCAGCAGCGCCTGCACGGCCGCGGCGTTGCTATCGCAGAACACCGTCCAGCCGGGCGTCGCCAGCGCCACGTTCAGGCCCGTGGCGTAGTCGTTGGTCACGGGCGGGATGCCGCGTGCGCCGGAGAAGAATGTGACACCTCCGGTCACCGGCAGCCATCCCGCCACGTCGGTGGCGGAACCGGACACCGCGGCGGACGCCATGGTGGAGGCGAACTGGTTCACCCAGAACGGGATCTCGTTCAGGTAAGCGCGGACGTGGGCCGACTGCGGCACCCCACCGGAAACAGCCGTTAATGCCACCGACCCCGTCGGCGTCAGCAGCAGGGAGGGCATCTGGCCGTTGGTCGCCGACCGCGACTGCGCCGACCAGAACCCGGTGCCGTTGATGGCCTCGACCAGCACGTTCACCGGCGTGAAGGCGCCCGAGGCGATCGACAGGGAGGCCGATTCGCCGGCGTTGGGGGACGTGAGGATGAAGGACGGCGCGTTGCCGGACGTGACCACCGCGTACGTCAGGCCGCCAGACGCGGCGCCCGTGTACGCCACGTCGAACGGCGCGGTCAGGTTGTCGCCGACGACCTGGAGGTTGGCGTAGAGATCAGAAAGTGAAATTTTCACTCCGGCGTTCGAGCCGGCGGAGACCTGCGCGGTCAGGAGGTTGGACGGCGGACCATACAAAGTCGAGGTCAATGTCACCGCGGTGCCGAGCGCGCCACTTGCCACCAGAGGCAGGGCGGTCTGGGTGTTGGTGGACACGTCGATGAAGGTGATCTGCTGCGCGCCGTTCATCTGGGGCGACGGCTGCGTCAGGAACGGCACGAAGGCCGCGGCGGGGCCGCCCCGGATAGCGTTCAGCAGGTCGGTAGGGTTGGTGAAGGTAATCGGCGTCTTTGGCTTCGGCCCATATCCAAAGCCCAAAAACAAGAGCGGCGGTGTAACTGGTGGTTGTCCTGGACCAGCCAACAACACGTCCTGGTAGTAGGCACCCGGAAGGCCGATGTAGGCCCCGCCAAAACTCACGCCTTGTTGCGGCACTGTAACGTTCTCCTATCGAACGTAACGTGGGTCGGCGGGATGCGCCGGCGCATTTCGATAGGAATCGATCAGCGCCGTCCACTCGGCCTCGGTGTGGTTCTCCCGGCCGTGGTTGATCCTCAGCAGGCGCAGGTAGACCTCGTCCGGATGCCCCGGATCGACCTGGACACGGGGAGCCTGTCCAGGCCGAGCCGGGGGCGCCACGACGGTCGTGCGAGGTCCCAGTCCTCGGGCGAACGCGGCGTAGGGTATCGGGGGTCCACTAGGAATAGCGGTGCCGCTCATCAGGGTGCTTCCGGGTATGACGGTCCGACGCTATAGGCCCACGACCGTGTGCGGCATGTCGAAACAGCCGGAGGCCGTGCTAGGAAACCGGCCTGAAATCGACAGGACACCGCGATGGCTCTGCCGCCGCCAGGGTACGTGCCGGTACGGGTCGGGTTCGTGATCCTGCCGCCGACACCAGCGCCGACACCTCCGGCACAGCCGACGACATGGCCGTCCACATCCTTCACGTGGGTGCTCAAACCAGATGCGTAATACTACGTACCCGAAACTGAAACACACCAAACCAGTGTAAGTGCCTCGTCGAGTACCCATGTCTCAACCCATCACCAGGACAATTAGATGGCCGATGATCCAAACCCTGCGCTGCGCACGGAACTCGTCACCGCACTTGGCGACCTTGCGCCGCAGATCCGCGGACTGCACGCGCTTGCCGCCATCTTCGAGGCGTCGGGTTCGACAGGCGCCCTTACCGCGGTCAACGCCCAGATAGCGGCCAAGGAGCACAGGCGGGATCTGATCCAAGAAGTCCTGAACACGCTTGACGCCGTCGTAGCGGCCCGCGTGACGCTGGAGGCCGACGGCTATCCAACGCCGGTAGTGGCACAGGTGCCCAGCTCGCTCATCTCCGAGTTCCAGGAGGAAGTCGCAGACCTGCAGGCGGCCGTCGCCGTCTTCCAGCAGAGTGCCGTCTCGGTCGGGTTGGACGTTGCACATGCCACATTCAGCCCGCAAACCCCATCCACAGGAGACTAGGCCCATGGCCGGCGCAGTGAACGTGCCCACCCTGAAGAACGACACCGTCATGAGCATTCCGATCACCGGTCTCGCGGAAGACGGCATCACCGTCGTCGATCTGCCGCCCGGCATAACGCCGACCCTCGGCGCCCAGAGCGACGCGGTCAGCCTCGCCGCCGCCGTCGTACCGGCCACGGCACCGGCCACCGGCTTCAACCTGAACATCAACGCTCTCGTGCGGCTCCAGGCCGTGCCGATGACCGTCGAAGTTGACGACGGAACACTGAACCCGATGGTTTTGACCCTGGGTGCGATCGTCGCGGACATACCGCCAGCGGCAAGCGTCGGCCTCGACGTAGCCCATGCGACGTTCACGCCACAGGCAGTCCCAGCCGCGTAACATTACGTACGACGAAAAAGGCCGGTTCCCGCAAGGGAGCCGGCCTTTTCTATGCGTATCAAGGAGGCGGCTTCTCCGATGCCGGCGCATTCAGTTTCGGCACGTCCCGATAGGCCCCAGGATGCGCGCCGGATTCGATCCGCAGGATGTCACCCGTGGTGTCCATCAGCCGATCTATCAGTCTGTCATAACGCTTACTCAACTCCTCCGCCACACCAATCCGCACCTCTAACGCCTTCTGTAGTTTATCCTCATTCTCCATGTGCTGATTGAGGGCGTCCAACTTCCCAGGCATCTCCCGCACCAGGACCACCGTCTCGGCAATCCTCCCGCCGATGTTCAACAACAACGCGGTGATAAGAGACAGCAGAACCGTCGAGAACAGGCGCCAAATGCGGGTGCAGACCTGACTGGACACATCGTACGTCAACACAGCGCGGACAACCCGCGAGACGGCGGCTCGAAAACTCTGGTCCTCTCGATCGAGGTGCTGCATCAGGCACGAACGATGTCCAGCAAATGCGTCATCGCGGCGCGGACGACGCCACAACCAGCGGAATAGCAATGGCGCTCAACTTCGCCGGATCGATGTTTCCGTCTCCGTCCTTCGCACTCGCCGCCAATGCGTTGCCGACGATCGTCGGCAGGACCGAGTTTGTCTTGACCATCCCCAACACGGTCTCCGCCATGCTCCGCGCGTCCTTCCGGGTCTCTGCGATCATGGCTGGAGGCACCCGAGCCAGCGCCCGCTCGGCAAGCGAGACAATGGTGGCATTGTCCGGCTTCAGGTCCACCCACTTCAGCGTTCCCTGGGCGATTTTCGTCTCGATGATCCCGGCGGTGGTCTGCGCCTCCGCTATTACCACCTGACGCGCATGGTCGCTGACGATCGTGCTGATCCACCGCTCCCACGCGCGAGCGGACATCGGCAGGTAGCGGATCAGGTAGTAGGCGACGGTGATCGACAGGACCGCCGCGGCCGCCTCGTAGATCAGCGAGACCAGCGCCGCGATTTCGCCGAACATGGCCATCACGGCGTCGGCAGGACGTGCTTCAGCGCCGACATGGGCACCGCGACTACGGCCGTGATGCCGACCATCTGAAGCCGCACGCCCTCGGCCATGATAATCTGCGCCTGTTCGCGCCGCGCCCGCTTGATGACGTACGGCAGTATCGTCGCGGCGTCGCGCTCCTCCTCGGTGAACTCGACCTCCTGCTGCCGCGCCAGCAACAGGCGGTACATCTCCTTTTCCTCAGCCTCGGTCAGGGTGATCGGCGGCCCGAGCTTCGACATCAGCGCGTCGAGTTCGGGCGTGTGGGCATGGGTTAGTTGGGCCACGAGGATCTGCTGGAACGCGGTGCTGAACGGAACCACCTGGGCCGTTACCAAACTTAGCCGCTCCTTCAGGTCCGCCACCTCGTTGACCAACTTGGTGTGACCGTCCGCAATCAACCTGGCGGCTTCCAGCGACGCCGCCGTCTGATCGCGCAGCATCTGCCGGGCGCTGGCACGCGATGCCGCCACCCAACCCAACGAGGCGGTCAGCCCCACGCTGAGCAGCATCAGGATGATGCTGTTTAAGAACGGATTCCCGAAAAATTCAGACATAGGCCATCAGTCGCTGCTGCGCCCTCCGCCTCCTGTCGCTATGGCCGGCGCGCCGGGCACCGTATAGACTTGAACCTGATTGCCCTCCCCACCGAGGTTGACGATGCCGTTCAGCCCGTTGTAGCCGGTCCCGAGCACCATCCTGCCAGCATTGATTGCAACGCCACCGCCGTTCGATGCTCCGGATTTGAACGCCTTGAGGACATGGCCGTTGCTGGCGTCCAGCGCGTAGATCATACCGTCCGGGTCCTGACTGCCCCCGAAGACCACGCCTGATGCGGTCAAGGTCATCGGCGACAAGGCTTTGTAGCCGCTCGGGTTTGCCACCTGCCAAATAATCGCTCCCGTGGCGGCGTCAAGCTTCGTCCAGAACCCTGCCGTCGTGGTGGTGCCGTCTATCAGCGACACCGTAGCTCCGGCGAAGTTCATCGACGGTGCGTAGATCGCAACGCCGTCCGTCGCCAGAGCACGCTCCACGCCGCCGAGCGGCGAGCCCGGCCCCAGCGCGGTGACCCACAACGGATCGCCGGTCGCACGGTTGATCGCGACGACGCCGCCGTTCTTCATGCCGGACGCGACGACCGACACCCTCGCGCCGTTGATGGTGGCCTCGTAGGTCGTCATCCCCAGCATGTCGGCATCGGGCGGACCGCCGGCGGCCGCGCAGTTCGGCCCGCAACCGTACGCGTCGTGTGAGATGTCACGCTTGAACCATCTGGGCGTACCGGTCTTGGCGTCGAGCGCGAGGATGCTGTCGTTGTAGGACGGCGCGGTAACGCTGTCGCACATCGTCCCGGTGTCGGCACCGCCCATGCCGAGGATGCACCGCATCTGGGCCGCGGGGATCGTGAACGAATTGCCGACGCCGGCGTAGAGCATCGATGTCACCGGATCGAGCGCCAGCGTATCGCTCCACGTCCCGCCGCCGCTCGTGCCGGGTGCTACGGTCATCGTCTTCCATAGCACCTTGCCGTCGGCAAGGTTCACGGCCTGCACCGAACCACGGAACGATGGCGCGACCTGTCCAGCGCCGCCGACGAACTGCGCGATCTCCGCGACCACGCCGCCGACGCCGACGTAAATGGTTCCGCCGCTGACGATGGCCGACTGCATGATGGCCGCGCCAGGATCGGCATCCAGGCGCGTCTTCCAGCGCACCGCACCCGTCCTCTGATCGAGCGCGGCAAGATAGGCTGCGTTGGTCGGCTTGGGGTCGAGCGTCCAGCCGCCCACGATGGCCATGCCGTTGCACAGGGCCGGCGCGCTGCGGCCGATCGCGTTCGGCAACCCGAACAAATCGGGAGCCTTGACGGTCCAGGCCGCCTTGCCGGTGGTGATGTCGATCTTCTGGATGCCGCCGCCCTTGTCGCCGACGTAGGCATAGCGACCCTGCACGGTCGGCGTCGCCAACACGCTGCCGGCGACGGTTGCGCTCGCCGTGAGGGTCATGTTGGCGACGGTAGTCGGTGTGATCCACTTCTCCTCGGCAGCGTAGCGGTTGTTGGCAATGCCCCGTCCAGAAAATGGCCAGCCGCCGCCGCACGCGGATATGTCGGCCGGCGCGTTCGCCTGCGGACCTGGGCCTGGCGGAGTGACCGGCGGAGGCGGAGGCACCGCGCACGCCCCGTTGATCAGCACCTGCGGCGCGACGCACGTGGGCGGCGGAGGGGGTGGCGGAGGCGGATTGACGCAAACCCCGCCGGACAGGATTTGGGGCACTACACAAACGACAGGAGGAGGTGGCGGAGGCAAGGTGCCGTCAGCCGTTTGGATGGCCTGCGCGACCGTCACATTGCCAGCGCGGTTCTTTATCAACGTGCCGTAGGCCGTGTAGGGTGCGCCCCCGGTCGAATTAACGTGGCACTGCGTACATGTGGCTGTCGAGCCAGGATGCAGTCCAAGGTACGTTTGAAGATAAGACGGCACCGCCCACGCGGGAGACGACACCGCGATCAGCACAATGACAGCAACCAGAGCGCGCTTCATGGCTTGGCTCCCTGATATGGCGCCGCCGCGACCGCGACCTCGTTCGCCGCGTCCTGGATTGCTGCCGGGTCGCCCTTTTTTGCCTCGCACGCCTTGGCTGCATCGCGTGTCCTCGCCACCGCCCCGGCGACGACGGGGAACGGCACATGCGGATCGCGGACGCGCTCCATCGCCGCCGCGTATCGCGCGCACGCATCCGGCAGCGTCGGCGCGGTCTGCGCCCAGGACGCCGCGAGCGATACGGTGGATGCGAGCAAAACGGCAAACAGCATGTTGCGGTTCATCGGGATTCTCCGCTTGCAGGTTATCGAAGCAACAGCACGAGAACGACGATCAACAGGATCAGGCCCAGCCCACCGCCGCCGTAGGCGTAGTGCGACGGCCAGCGTCCCGTGTAGCCGCCACCGAACGCGCCCAGCACGATCAGGATCAGGACAATGAGCAGGACAAGATACATAACCCGACTCCTACCAGATAGGTGCCCTCAGCGGAGCATACGGCACGACAGCAATTACCAGTGCGATTGCCTCAATGACGACCAGGATTATAAAGAACGGAGGAGGCAGTGGCGTGAACCACGTAAGCACAAATAGACAAAGTAAAATTAGAAGCAGGACGATCATCACGCAGCCCTCAAGTGTACAGTATGGTTATGCTTCCCGCCGGCAAGGCGATCGATCCAGTCATGCCGGCGGTAACCGCAACCGAGCTGGAACCGCCGTTGGGGGCACCCAGCGACTGCTGCCACATATTGACATTCCCGCTGCCGCTGGCATTCCCCGGCCAATGGCTCAACGCAACCGGCCCGGACAGGCTGTTGCCCTTGTTGATCGCCATCACGGTGATGCGACCGGGCGCCGGCATGGTCGCACAGGTTATGAGTCCGCTCGGGCGATTGCATGCAACCCGCGGCCCATAGACCGTGCCGCCTGCCTTGCCGAGGAAGTATCCACCTGGAACGATGCCACCTCCGGGCTGGACGATACCGCAGGTGCCATCGGCGTAGGCGTCCCAGATGGCGGCGCGCATCGGGTTGGGGCAGGCGTCGATGACCTGCATCACCATCAGCGCGTCGAATACCGCACCAACCTCGTTGCCCTGAGATATGGATTGGCAGTTCCAGTCCACGTTGTATTCACCGAGGAACACCGACGTGCCACGGTACTTGGCAGGGACCGCGCCAGGGATCGCGTTGGCGTCGTCGGTCCCGCGCGTGGTCGACCAGATGCCAGTGCCCGGATCACCAGTAGGCCCGCCGGAGTAACCTCCGAGGTAGGCGTGCCAGGTGATGCCATCGCATCCAAGCACGTTGTTGAAGAACGTGCCCCAGGAGAACCCGCCGCCGCCCTGGATGTAACTGGTGACCGGTCCGAACATCATCAGGGTGGGATCGACCGCCTTGATCGCGGCGTAGGCCGGGTTGTAGTAACTGACCAGCATATTGGTATCCACGTTGCCGTCAGGTTCGTTGTGCGATTCAAACCCGAGGATGGGGAAGGGCGCACCGTTGCCCATCTTGGCGCTGCGGAGATACCTGGCGAGGTTCCCCATCGCCTTCCCGTACGAGGCCGGATCGCTAAATCCAACCACGCCGTTGGTATTCACCCCGATGATGATCCCGCTATCGCCGGTTGGATTGGCCTTGTAGAAGTTGTTGACGATGTTGGCCCACGTGCCGGTGTTGACGCTGCCGTCGTTGTTGAAGAACGGCGAGTCACCGCGGGTAGTCAAGTTGCCGTTGAAACGCCACAGGCGCGGATTGATAGTCGCGAAGGCGTTGATCAACGCGGGATCAGCAAAGGCTGCGAAGCCGCCATCTCCAGCTCCACCCGTGCTCACGCCCCATGCACCGGCGAGCACGGGGACACCAAAGGCCGTGGCAAAGTCTGCATTAACGAAGTTGCCGGAGACGGCAGGTCCAGTCCCTGTTGTTGGAGGAGGGGTGACGATCGGCGTCGGCGTCGTCACCGGGGGCACGATCGTTGGATCGGCATCCGGCCCCTGCCAGACGTTCGTGACGTAGTCCAAATGCCACCACTGCCCTCCCGTGTTGCAGTGATAGGCGATGCCGCCCTTGGCATAGAGCCTTACAGCATTTGCCGTGCGCGTGTCCCGCACTCCCCCAACCGCACACTGCTGGCCCTGGCCCGAGGCGTCGGCCGCGACCAGCGTCCACACCCAGCGGTTCACGTCGGTGATGCGCGTGCCGAGCGCCGTGGTCGAGGTGCCGTCGGGTGAGGGGACGGGAGGCGCAGGCGTTGGAGTTGGTGTCGGGACCGGGGTCGGAACCGGCGGCTGCACCGCCGCGCCGATGGTCAGCGTCACCGCATGCACGCCGCCGGAGGAGTCGGCAAGGGTGCCGGTGAGCGTTTGCTGCGTACCTGTCGAGGTGCTCATCTGCTCATGTCCCTCCGCAAATCGTTGATCTGCCGCTGTTGCGACTGCACTACGGCAACAAGATCGGCGATTATTGCGTTCGGCTTGTAGCCTTGCAGCGTGCCGTCTCCATCAAACGTCGAGAGGTCCGGATTGAGGTCAAATACGTCCTCAGCGAGGAAACCAGCCTGTCGACGTTCGTCTCCCTCACGCATGTTGAACGCCACGGGGTGCAGGCCCATGATGTCACGCAGCGCCATATCTCCGCCAAGCGGCGCAATATCACGCTTCAACGACTTCAAGGAAATTACGCAGCCCGTAGCTCCGACCTCGTACATTATCAACCCCCCGGATGTGGCGCAGAGCGATCCGGCGATCGTCCCGGCGGTCGCAAGCGAAGGAGCAGTCAAGCTGCCGTTCAGTGTGAAAGTCAGCGCACCTGCTACGAGGCTACCTGACAAGAGCGGTGTGCTTCCGGTCGAGGCGCACACCAGGAACACATCGTTAGCGTTCGTGTCGCAACTTGACGAGGTGCCAAGGACGATGTCCCGAGACGAAGTGGTCCCGGTCGGGATTATATTATTCCCCAAGAACAGGTCCTGCGCTCCGGTGGTGAGAGACGGCGCGACGCTGGTTCCTAGCCACGCACTAGCGACGGTGGCCCCTTGCACCTTGCTGAATGAGTTGGCGCCAACGCCAGTCCAGCCGCCAGAAGTGATGTTGCTTGCCCCGGACTGCATATTACCATACCCGAGAATGACATCGGAAGCGCCACCCGCAATCTTCACGGCGGTAAACCCGCCAATGAATAAACCGTTTCCACCAACCGCGCTCGGTGCCGCTCCGTTTCCAATAATCAGGTTATTCACGCCGCTTCCGGTGAACGGCAGTGAGTTGTAGTTCGACGCGCCCATGTTGCCATAACCGAATACGCCGCTCCCAACCGGGCTATTGAAGATGACCCCCTGGGTGGACGGCGTGGCAAACTTTGTCGCGTCAAAGGCTGTCACTACAACGTCGCTTACGCCGGATGCTACGTTCACACCAACCGCCTGCGGCGACGGAGCCTGCGTCTCGCCGCCAGAGATATAGACGTGATTGGCATTTACCTGGATCGAAACGAGTTGAGCGCCATCCTCGCGCGGGTAGTCCAGCCTTGCCATCGCGTCCACTAGATAACCGTAGGTGGAAGCAACCAGATTGGCAGCCGTATAAACGTGCGGCTCCGCCATCGATGTGTTGTTGGCCCCGGTGTTGATATGCACGTCCGACGCAATGGCACCAACCACCGTCAGCCCGAAATGATGGCTGTCGGTCTGGTTGACCTCAAAACCGACAAGTGGCTGATCCACATCCCCGTTGTAGAACGCTGAATTGATCTCCGCCCATGTGGCATAGGTTGACGTTCCCACGCACGGGCTGCCGCCTGGCGTCCCCAGTATGAGTATCTTTCCGTAGGGTGCCGGATTTGCGAAGTCCACGTTCTTGTAGAACGCGGCACCAGAGCAATTCAGGAATGCAACGTTAGTTGCAACCTTGTTGCCATCAAAGGCGATGTCCTGTGCACCGCCGCCATAGCCTGCTCCGACATTCTGAAAGACCAATTGCGCCATTGGCGCCAGAGCAAGAATGGAGGTTCCCCCGGTGGCCTGCTGCGCCGGTCGCATCCCGGCCCCACGGAGCGTCACCGGCAATGCGTTCGGAGCAATGTTGATATTGCTCGCCGCGCCCCAAAAGCCGCCCGACGATGGCGGCAGGAAGACCGAAGCGTTCGCAGTAGTATGGGCGACGGCACTGATGAGTGCGTTGATCGCCGCGCTGTCGTCATGGCCCCAAGACACGTACTGCGGCGACGACGCAAGAGTCTGCCCGAATCCGCCTCCGCCAAGCGTGATGTGCGCGGTATCGGCAACCGCCGTGATCGTGGATGCGTAGGGCAGCACACCAGCTGTCGCCAGCGCCGGGTTTTGCAGCGTCGCGTTCCCAGCCGAATAGGCAGCGGTTGGGGCGGTGTAGTTGTAACCCGTAAAGACCAGCGTCGGCGTCAATGTGCTCCAGGTATTGCTGATCGTGGGAGATGTCGCGCAACCGCCGCCCGTCAGTGTGGCTGCGGTGGTGGATGGCAACGCCTGATAGTTGCCAGGCACCGTGACGGTGAGTGCACCGGAAAGCGTGGTTCCGCTTACCACGCCGGTAAACTGTGCCGGTGTCGTGTTGGTCCCGCCCACCACCGTAAACGTCTGTGTGCCGGCGGTGCAGCCCGTCCCGGCGCCAACGACCGCAGCCGTGGCCAGGGCCATGTTGGCCGTGAGTAGCGCGCCGCCGCCTGTGCTGTCGGACACCGTGATCGTCGGGACGGCGGTGTATGCGCCCCCTGCCGCATTCACCGAGGCGGATGCCAGCGGTGCGGTGGCCATCGTTGCGCCAGCACCAAACACGACGATGTACTTGCCAACGTCCGCCTGAGTATAGGCGCACGAGCCGCTATTGATCGTCAGGGCGTTGCCGGACGTGCTGATATTGCATGACTGACGCTGAGCGTCGCCGATACCGCCGAAGTCATACGGAGTGAGAACGCGGCTGGCGATGTCTGCCAGTGACGACGATGTCGTGCTGCCAGTCGGTGTCGCTACCGGAGCGCCCTGCGATACCGTCTGCGCGCCCGCCACGCCCACAGCGAGCACCCACAGCGCGGCGCCAAGGCAGAGGCGGTTCAGCATGAGCATGTTGCGCATACTCAATTTCCGAAACTGATGTTGAGATAGTCGCATGTCACCGACCCAGCCACCGAGTTCGTTGTGTTCTGACCCGTCACCGTGATTGCAATCGGCGTGGCTTCTGTGAGATTGAGCGACACACTACCGTTAGACATTACGTTGTTCACCGTACCAATGAACTGGTAACGTTGCGTGTTGAGCGCGGTCCTGCTCAACCGTGCGTCTATAGTCCATCGGATTTGACCGGCAGCAGCACCCGTTATTGTTCCAATTACGGTGCCTCCCGCTTTCACACGGGCTACCTTGTTGTCGGTGGTCGCGCCCATTGCTCCGCTCGCGACAATGTGCAGGGTATCACCAACGTTCACGAAGCTATTCCCAGGCAGCGAGTAGCCACTACAATTTGTCAGCGTGTCCTCGGTCAGATCGGCACCGTTTCCGGACGATGCAACGTTGAACGTAACCGGGGCAATCTTCACACCCCCTGCTGCCATCGCGCGTAACCGTTCAGTCGCCGTATTCGTACCCGCGCCGGTAGTAGTGGCCGAGGCGGCGGACAGCACAACATCACCACCATTGCCGGCGCCGGTTCCGCGACCCCCGACAAGGTTCAACGCAGCCCCAGCAATGTCGGTGCCATTGCCATCCGTTCCGCGCATGTTGCGTGCAACCGGCGTTGCAGAGCTTCCCGTGTTGCCAAGATACAAATCTTGATTAAAATAACTAAACGTAGCGCCACCATTTAACCCAATTGTCGTAGCCCCCGCATTCAGCAACTGAAGAGCGCCACCGTCCCCGGTGCTGTCACTACCAGGATTTTGGCTAAACATCTTGGCGACTAGGTTGCCCTGTCCGTTTATTATGCGGTAGCCGTCGAACTGCTCAACCGAAAGCAACGTCATGGTGCCGGCACCGACCTGTACGATCCCGTCCACGTTGTTCGTGACGCCTGCCGCCGAGACTGGTCCCAGGTCAAAATTCGTGGTAGGATCGACAAAGACGTGGCCAGTGTTGCCCGCCATAAAGTTAATGTTGTTGAGTGGTTTGTTGGGCTTCGGTGACGAAGCCGGTGTCTCAAAGTTGTCGTTGCTCAGATAGACGTTTCCGGTATTGGTCGCCGCCATACGGATCGAACTGTATGTCGCGTTCGCGGTGCTGGATGCTCCATTGAACTGACTGAGTGAAATCTGCACCTTCCTCCCACTCGGGTTGTTCATAAATAGGTTGTTCTGTCCGGTCTCATCAAGAATGCTGTTATCAATGTTAATGCTGGACTCGAACACGGAAACATCATTCTGTACCGCGTCAAACAGGTTCGTGTGCGATACCCGGATGTTGGTCGAACCGCTCAACTGAATATTGTTGATGCCAGCTCCATGAATCGGCCCGAAGGACCACTGCGCGTCGAACTGGGAGTTCTCCGACAATCCGTTGCCGCTTGGCCATGAGCACTCCGTCTCGATCGCACGCATGACGGTCTCATGGTTCCCACCCGCGTTGTCTAAGTGCACACAGTCCCCCGGATTGTGCGTTATAAGATCACGGAACAGGATCAATTGTACCGCAGCCGGCGATGCGCTCACCAATCCGGTTGACGCGACACCGTGCGCCAAGCCCTGACCAGGCGCATCCGTCTTGTCGATTGCTCCGATCTGACAATCCGCTATCGTAACATAGGGCCTCGCCGATGGATCAGCATTTGGCCAATCCGCCGCAGTCATGCTCACGCTGATATTCGGGACCGTGACGCCAAGAGCGGTGTTAAGAATGGTGTTGTTCCGCCCGGCGCATTGTATCCACACCGGAGCATGAGCGATCACTCCACTGTGAACGCAGGTGCCAGACGGTAGCATCAGAGGTCTGGCTGAGTGATTGGCATCGGCTGCAATCAATCCAGCCTGAAACGCCGCTGTCTCGGCCGCGACGGATGTCGGATCAGTAGCGCCATTGCACTTCATGCCCCCAGCGTATTGTGGGTCGGTGGCATCAATCCCCCAGCGCGTGCTGATAGCACCAGGCGTTGTGCCCCCGATCGGCGGCGGGGCGGCGAGCGCGGCGGGGAGGGCGGTCGAGAAAGCGGTAGCGAAATCAGCCCCCGACGACAGCGGCGTATAGCCGAGGGCAGTCGAGACCTGCCCCGCGGTCAGGTTGTTCAACACCTGCTGAACCGAGGCGCGACGGGAGGATCCGGGCGCGTTCTGCCACGCAGCCAGATAATCGGTCGGCTGCAAATCGACCGCGTCGGCGCAGTTGTTCAGCGTATTGATGCCGCCGACGCCGACGCACTGCGCGTCAGCCAAGACTGGCAGGAGGACGAGCATCAAAAATACAAGAATTCGCGCTATCATGGCCCCGCCGGTACGGTGATCACTGTATTTGCTGGCTGCAAAGCGACTGTGACATCGAAGGTCTCGATGAGACCGAAGCTGTCGAGCACGGCCACGTCGAACACGCCGTCGAGTTCCAGCATGATGTCCGAGTAGTAGAACCCCGGCGCTAGGCCCTCGCTCTCCGACACGTCGGTGCCGGAGGCCGCCTGGAAGCGGTGGGTGACGTTCAACCCGATCGGCGTAAACACCGAGGAGTGCCACACCTGCCACATCGCGAGCACCGAATCGCGGTAGAAGTCGCGCTCGGTCGGGTTGCGCCCGAAGACCGAGACCCGCCAGACGCGCTTGGCGTTCACCCAGATTGTCCAGACGTTGGAGCCGTCTGGGTTGTCCACGTCCGTTCCGATGCCGGTTTCTTCCTGTTGGATCAAATCCAAATTTATAATCATCAGCGGAAGGCTTCTTAGTCCTCCCTGCGGCATGGCCGTGCTTACAAGCACACCGTTGATGCCAGCAGGGCGCGACCCGTTCAGCCCGTCCACGCCAGCCTGCAGCAGGCGCAGGAACAACTGGGTCAGCGCGTCCGGTCGCGTCTGCATCGCCGAAGCCGGCACGATCGGTGCGGTCTGCGTCACGCCGTTGCCATCGGCAACCTGCCAAACGTAGGCGCTGCCACTCACCAAAGGCCCGGCCAGCATGTCGCCGACATCGACCCACGTCAAAAGCGGCACGCCGCTGTAGAGTTGCGTAAAGGACGACAGGCCACCGCTGCCGGACACGGCACGGGAGATCGTCACCATTCCGGTGCCACTCGCGGGTTGCAGGTACCCCGGCATGGCGAGCGTGACGCCGCCACCGGTAGGGATCTTCGCTACGTTGACAACAGGACCTGCCACCAGCCGAGCCTAGCATGGCGGCCTACGCCGCAGCAGGTCGCCGAATCAGCCGCCCTTGGCCATCTGCGCCGCCATCCGAGCCAGGTTCGCCGCTGGACTGTAGGCAGCCATTGGCGGAATGATCCAGGAGTCCGGCGCACTATTCGGACCGAAACTGGCAAAGCCCGTCGCGGTCGTCGCCTTCATGGTCGCCCACATGCTCTTCCGGCCGCCGATAAGACGGGCACCACGGACGGTACCACCGGGGGCAGAGACGGAGTACCGCAGACGGGCCGGAGAGGCGACGCCGGACCTGCGCAGACCAGTCGAAGACGGCTGGGCCAGCCGCGCACCGTGCATGGGATAGGCCCGACCAGATTGAAGTTTTTGCTTCAGGTCAACTCGGCCGTGACCACTTTCCAGCACATTTGCAACGATTCCATCGGCGATGATCGCGACGGTGCTTATGCCCTCCTGCCGGAACTGGATCGCCGACGCGTACTGGCCAGTCGGATGGACGAGCGTGCGCCCGGCGATGGAGCCTCGACCCATCGCGAAATCGACCCACAGCTTAAATATTTCTAGTCCGATACGAGTTACCTCGTTCGGCGGCAAATCCGTTTTTACAACGTAATTTACCACCTGCGGATCAAGCCGTCCTGGCCGCCGCCTTGTCGGACGCCGCCTGCGCCGTCGCCTGCTGCTTCGCCGCGGCCTCGCTCGCCGACTGCGCATCCGCGTCGGCCTTCAGCTGCGCCGCCGACACCCAGTTGGTCTTAGCGGGTGAAACACGCCCGGCGGCGTGCACCAGCCTCTGGCGCGGCGGGATGACGGCGACGTAGTTGTCCGCGGCCTCGTCAACCTGCGCCACCGGCTCGTGCGTCGCGTGGAACAGGGCGTTGTCCACGACCGCCAGCGTGCCGTCTGGCTCCATCGTCACCCAGTCGCCGACGAAAGCCGCGGCCGTGCCGGATCGGACCGGCACGTTCAACACACCGCTCGTCACGTGGACGCGGGAAGCCAACCAGACCGGCAGGGCGGCCAGCGTGTCGGCGCCGTCCCACTGGAACGCCTCGAACGGCGGAACGTCCAACGGCTTGTAGAGGACGGGACCGGTAGCGGGTGCTTTTGCCATCGTGGAGGTCTCCTTGACTGCCGGCAGCCTAGCCCAAAGCCGCTATCCGAGCGATGCCGTCCCCGACAACGTCGCCAGCGCCACCGCCGTTCCGCCCAACCGGATAGAGCCTGCGGCCTGCGCCTGCGACAGGTACTGGCGCGACCACAGATCCAGCGTCTGGAGCCGAAACCGCCGCGGCAGGTTCTCGGTCCCCTGACCGAAGTCGCGGACGTGGGCCAAGCCGCCGGACTTGGAGTACGCGGCATAGATCGGTGCCGCCTGGAACTCGACGATGTACGTCGTGTCCAGTGGAAAACCGGTCAGAGTAACGGACGCACCAACGACCGTGTACGCCGGGTACGAGACGGCGTGGCTAACGGGGTCGTACACGGCGACCGCGCCGACGGGCTCGATCTGAAGATTCTGCTGGTACGGAAGCAGAGTGTTGCCGCCAACCTGCAGCACGGCCGTGTACCGCGACAGTTTGTCCACCGAGACGAAGAAGTCGCCGACCGAGGCGTTGTCCCAGACGATGCGCGGCTGGGCCGGGTCGGTCAAGGACAAGTACGGGTTCCAGCTCGGCACCGACAACATCGGCGCAGCCGTTACGATACCGCCCCAGTTGGAATCCGCGTGAAGCCCTGGTTCGTAGGATGTCGATTCCACCGTGATGAACGACATCAACATAACCATAGGGGTCAGCGGGTCGTCCCAATAAGTTCCGACACCAAAACATTTTTGACACGCAGGATCGGCCGTGCCAGCAAAGGGCAGTGCGCCATTCTGCCCTGCAGCAGAGTAGATACACGGACAGGTCCTGCTGCGCATCCACGCAACCCGCACACCAACCCTGCTGATGAGCGAATTGAAATCACCCGCCGGAAGCAACGTATCGAATGCCGGGATGTAGAGCGCGTCGCTCATGACTAAGTCCTCAGTCTGGCCCCGCCCTCCATAAACTCAATCCCGGCCCGCTCCAACGCCGCCTCGACCTTGCTGAGAGTACTAACCCGAGGGTCTGTACGCCCTACCTCCAAGTTCTTAATAGATATTTCCGGCACGCCCGAGTGTACCGACAGATCAATCTGTCGCCACCCTAACAACGCCCTCGCCGCCCGTACCTGTGCTCGTGTCAGCATGTCCGTTATATACACCAAGCCATACTAGAAGTATATAGGGGTGTAAAAATTATCCTTGACGGATGGTTTTCCATCCTGTTATGTCATGTCCTGTTAGGTTATGAGAGGACACAACACGTGGAAACCAACGAAGTCAGCCTTCACCTCCTGAAGGTGTTCATGTTCATTCGCGACGCGAAAGGCTGGGTAACGAACCAAGAAATCGCCAAAGGTGCAGGCGTCAATTATCGCACCGTAGCGTGGCACACAAAAAGTCTCGTCAGTCTCGGCATTCTGGATCACGCCGAAGTATTTCCTGGACACAGGTTCAAATTATCCAACAAATCCGACATGCGCAACAAAGCGTATACCTTGCGCATTCAACAGGCCATGAACGTGTTCGGTCTACAATAGCCGTCGCGTGGAGTCCGGTTTTGTAAAGTCCTCTAATGTAAGGGCTTTATGTGGGGACATTCAAAGGGTTCCCATATAAGGCATACCACATTTGCTTCGCGCTGTCTTCAAAAGTGATTTTTCCTCGTTTTCATATTCCGTAATTTGTCCTGCAAACGGACCGCGCGCATCGTATTTGACCGACCTCATCAACCCATCGACCTGCAACCGACCCTCGGTGACACCGAGGTTGATCGACATCTGCATCGTTCGCAGCGCGCGAATCGCGGCCCGCACCAACACGAGTTGCGTCATGAACGACCAGTTCGCGTTGTAGTCGTTCGCCGTCAGCCCGGCGGAATACTGGAACCACAGGCCGCCCGGTACGCTCTCGGCAAAGCCCATAAATGCGAGTTGCATCGCAAACAGCGGCAGCATCTGCACGTTCGTGGCCGGAACCAGCCGTACCAGCCCCCGGTTCTGGTCCTCAACGATCCAGTTCTGCGGCGCGCGGAAGTACTCGTTCAACAGCGGATAGATGAACGCTATGTTCTTGGTACCCGTCAGGTTCGACGCGTTGAACATGCCGGACGGATCGGCAAGATCGACGCTCTTGACGGGGCGCCAACGCAAATGTGTATACAACCATCCCTCGTCCTGTGCGCGATCGAAACGAAAATCATACGCTGGCTCCTCGAAATCGTAATCGACGCCAAGCTGCTGGTAGTTATTTTGCACGCCAATGTTAAGCGCGAGCACTTCCTGCACCGTCTTGGCCGGCGGGGCCGCGATCCAGGTCTGGCACAGGCGGATGTTGGTGTCCTGCTCGATCTTGTCCTCGGCGTAGCGGATCCAGCCGATCACGATCTTGTCCGAAATCGGCAGCGTCGGGTTGAACGTGGTCAGCGGGATGCCGATGAAGTCCTGCAAATCATTTGGCATCACCCCGCTCTTCGTGGAATTGTTCTTCGACGGATAGGTCAGCGCGATCGGCGCCTCGCCCGCAGGCGGACTGGTCCAGCGCCACTGCGCCTTCGACTGGACCTTCGGCAGGACGAACGCGCCAGACATCAGCCGTACTTATCGAAGCGGGTGCGCTTGTTGGCCGCAGCCAAGCGTCGCTGGCGCTCGGCACGGCGCTCCTCGGCCGTCGGGGGCGACACCTCCGGCACCGGTGGCGGCAGGTCACGGCGCTGCGGCCGCTCCTGCGGCATCCTCGCCGACATCGTCGGCATCGGATCAAGATCGCGCGGAAACGGAGCCTCGTGGACGACCGGCTCGTGCCGCGGGATCGCCTCGTGGCGCAGGACCGCCTCGACCGACGGCACCGGCGAGACCCAAATAGGTAGCGGTTCCACCGGCAGCGGCTGGGTCATCGCCTCGATCAGGACGCCGTCGTGGCCGCGCAGGAGGGACACCTGGTCCCCGTCCAACTCAGTGGTCACGTACTCGCCCGGCATGGTGCGGGTGAACTGCACGCCGCAGACCAGGCCGCCGAGGCGGTGGTGGTTCATCCACAGGTTCCACACGGCGGACTGTCGGCGAAGGCGGGCGCGGAAGGTCACGGGCAACCCCAGGTCATGGCAGAACCGAGTGTAGGCGCACCGACAGGTCAGCGGTAGCACGAAAGGTGTTGACACCAATCAGTGCATGATGCACTAATGCCCTCGTCCTGGTAGCTCAGTTGGATAGAGCGTCGGTTTACGGAACCGAAGGTCGCACGTTCGAGCCGTGCTCGGGACACCACTCCATCTGTGCGCCTCGGCAGTTCTCTGGGGCTGAGTACCGTCCAATGATAAACCACCCGAACAGGTCACGCCGTCGCACCGCAACCGCTGCCGCCGCGACCGCCACTCCCACCACCCCCATCCACAACCACGACGCCGACTACGAATCGCTGCTCACCGCGGTCCGCTCGACCTTCGCCCGCTCGGCAGAACAGCCGCTGTTCGCCACCAGCGCGACCGGCCTCTACGAGACCTACCTCG
>Ga0210402_10001572_pt1 | contig 23466 bp, 19 predicted proteins | sample IncBWC7MmetaG_FD_161055 | JGI IMG/M metagenome (GOLD analysis project Ga0210402, IMG submission 161055) | Forest soil microbial communities from Barre Woods Harvard Forest LTER site, Petersham, Massachusetts, United States - Inc-BW-C-7-M | ecosystem: Environmental > Terrestrial > Soil >... | reverse complement strand
GCCAGTCCCTTTTCCGTCATTTGATACATCCACACCCCATCCGAGACCGACGCCGCTCCCGCCATCGCTCCACCTTTGTCCGAGGTCTTGGCCGCGGCGGTGGCTTGTCCGCCGAACTCCCAGCCGGAGTTGATGAAACTGTTCAAGACCTTGTCATTGTCAAAGACGAAGATAACGTTGAACTTCTTTACGCCCATTCCGAGTCCCGCCTGCAGTTCGAGCATCTTCATGAAAGTTTCTTTCTTCGTCTTGTTGTCGACGGCGATGCCTTTGCCTTTGCCGGAGCCTGCAAACAGGATCTTCACGCCCATGTTATTGAAGACAGCATACCCGGCAGCGTTTTCGACCGCTGCCTTGGCCGGAGGTTCGGCTTTGTAAAGTTGCTGCAGGATCTTATGAGCGACCTTCCGGACATCCTTCTGCTCCTTTGCCTTCTTGTCCTCGGCTGCGTGCGCTGTCAAGGTAAACGCACATACCAAGGCAACGATGATGACTTTCGATTTCGCGAACGCTGCGAGTGTGTTTTTCATAGAAGATATCCTCCCCTAATACCCAAGTATCCGCTTCAGCTAGAGGTGTAGGTGAACACTGATTAGTGTTGCAGCGCCGTGCCGCCGTGATCACTGGCAAAAGTGTCAGTCCATTCGGAGGTCGCGAGGCTTGCAGGAGCCTTCCCGAGTCACGAGCGAACCGGAAGTCAACTGTAGTTAACAGGTCAGCATGACCGGAATCCGTTCGCAACGAAGCATGAGAAGAGGTCCCACGCCAATCACCGGTTTGCAATGGGTTACGGCTCTTTTCTAGGGAGGCGTTAGCACTCGTTGCCCCTCCCTACGCCTGCGCGGACAGACTCTTCTCTTTTTAGCGTCCTGACTAGTTCTTTTAACAGTTTGGGACTTAAATCTGAATGTTTAGTCTTGATCGATCCGATCTTGTAGCCGAAATGAGGGTGCGCGCGGCTATCCAAACTGCGGATGGTCGATTTAGGTCTTTGTACTCACCAGCGAGGTCCCCTCCCTATGAGTATCAAACCGGATCAACGCCTTTTATCGACGACGGCGAAGTTGTACTGGAATGCGAAAAAACCAGTTGTATCTGGCCCGGCGCTGCCGTTGCGACACGATGTTCCCACCCGTCCTCCGTCTTTCGCTGGATCGCAGACCCATGAGGTTTGTGTCGTGCGGAGGTCCGTGAAGCAGATACCTTCATCCGTATCGGTTTTGAAACGCGCTTCGGAACTGTGGCCCTACTTGCTAATTGCGGTCTCGCTTGTAGGCTGGGCCTATATCGCCTTCAATGGCATCCAGTGAGAAGCCGCTGGACTTGACTGTCACTGAAGGCCGCGTCACATGCAGGACCGTTGAGCTGCAACGAAGGAAGGTCCCCATGCCTCCATCACACCGACGGAAGTCTTACATCTGCATCGTTGCGGTCTTCCTCGGAAGTCTCGCCGCTTGCAGCTCTAAACCACGGCCTGTAAAAGAACCAAAACCGGCAGCATCGCTGGCAATGCAGCAACCGGACCAATCGCTGCAATCCGCGGATAGCGCAACTCCAGAATATTCCCTTCATCTTCCAACGAGCTTCGGTCGCTGGACGGGCGACTGGAACGAACTGGAGAAGCACCACGTCCTCCGTTTGCTGGTGCTCTACAACAGATCGGGATTCTTCTACGACAAGGGACGTGCACGGGGCATTGTTCCCGATACTGCCGAGGAACTACAACGTTATCTGAGCAGGAACTTGAAGAGGAGGGCCAAGAAATTCTCAGTTGCGCTCATTCCAGTATCCCCGGCCCAGTTGGAGAAGTATCTGAACGACGGGACCGGAGATGTTGTCGCGAACGGAGTCATCGTGACGCCTGAACGAGAGAAACAAATGGACTTCACGACGCCGATAGTCACGGGCGTGAAACTGGTGGTCGTCACCGGGAAGAACGCACCAGATATTGCCACCATCGACGATCTTGGCGGCAAGGAAGTCTATGTCAATCAGGCTAGTCTTTCCTACAAACTCCTGCAGGAGCACAACCAGCAGTTGAAACAGGCAGGCAAGCCCGAAATCATCGTCAAGGAATCCGATCCCCATCTCACGGACGAGGACTTGCTGGAAATGACGAATGCAGGCGTCATCCCGGCAACAGTCACCTTCAGCTTCCATGCGGAACTATGGTCGGTGGTATTGACTGACATCATCATCCACCACGACATCGCACTAACGGATGACGCGAATCTGGCGTGGGTGATCCGCAAAAATAGCCCGCAACTGAAAGCGGTGCTCGACAATTTCTTGAAGGACCATAAGCAGGGCACTGCTTTCGGAAATGCGATGATCAAGAAGTATTACGAGAATACGAAGTTCATCAAGAACGCCACCTCGCAGGAGGAACTGAGAAAGTTCAAGACATATGTGAAGTACTTCCAGAAATATGGCGACCAATACAACTTCGACTACGTCATGCTCGCGGCCCAGGGATACCAGGAGTCCATGCTTCAGCAGGAGCGAGTCAGCCCGCGGGGCGCTGTCGGTGTGATGCAAGTCCTTCCGCGATATGCGACGGCCAGTCCCATCAACATTCCCGATGTCGGCACGGCGGAGCCGAACATACACGCCGGTGCGAAGATGTTGGCGCTCATCGCCAAGACGTACTTCAACGATCTCGGTATCACGCCCATGGATAAGACCCTCTTCAGCTTCGCGGCCTACAACGCGGGCCCGAGTCGAATCGTACGCCTTCGTAAAGAGGCGGAGGCCCAGGGACTTGATCCCAACAAATGGTTCGGCAATGTGGAGTTGATGGCTGCCAAAGACATCGGCCAAGAGACGGTGATGTACGTCAGTAACATCCACAAGTACTACGTCGCCTACAAGATGGCACTCGAGCAACAACAGCTAAGAGAAACGGCCAAAAAGGGAGTCTCAGGACAGTAGCGGGACGCTTAATGAGTGCAGTGGCGATGTTACAACAACAATCGACCCGAGCCGCTACGCAATTCTGAAGTAGACGAAAAAAGCATCGATCATTGGAACCGCAACGGGAACTGTCATAATTGCCAGCATTTACGGATAAAAAATACGAGCCCGCTGGCGATGCGCATTGTCACTTCGTTTTGAGATTCTTGTCCCGAGGCCTCCAATGGTGCGGCCTTGTTCAAGCAATCCTGGTTCTGTTGCGGATCTTTACTCTGGTTTAAGGTCTTGGTCGCCTGCCCTCGCCAGACAAGCTGTTTCTGCCCCGACTGATAGAAATCAACACGATCGCCTGCGAAGGTGAGAGTCAATGCCAATTTGTAAGCGATGTAATACTTGTGAATATTGCGACGTACAGAATGGTTTCCTGGCCAATGTCTTTCGGGGGCGACCAATTCGACATCCCCCAAACCAGGTATTCGGGCCGAGGCGCATCTCAGGCGCTTCTTTCACCAGCCCTCCGTTTCGGAGCGAGGCTGAGTATGATTTCGGACAACTGTCACTCTTGCCAGTTCTTTGCATCTCCCTCCCCTGATAGCATCCTGTGCTGACACGTCCGACAACGTGTAGCGCGCGCTGAACGCATGCGAGTGGAGAATTTATGACCAGTAGAAGAATCGGCAATGTGGTGAGTCTCTTGGCAGTGTGTTTCTTGAGCTTGGGATCGGCTCTTGCCGCCGATAAGATCAAAGGCAAAGGAGTAATCACCCTGCGCTCGGGTGACACCCTGACTGTGGAGACCGACGAAGGAACTACAACCGTGGCAGTAACCCCTGATACGAAGATACAACACCCAATAGGGCTCGGTGCCAGGAAGAGGCAAGTGGGACAAGAGGTCCTGATTCCTGGACTCAAGCTAAAGTTCGAGGGAACGGGCGATCAGAACCAGGTGACGGCGGTAACGATAACCTTCGATCAAGACGATCTCAGCATAGCCAAAGTGATTCAGGCAGGCTTGAACCCCACCGCTCAACAGCAAGCCAGGAACATGCAGACGTACGAGGCCAACAAGCAAGCTACCGATACAGCAATCGCAGCCAACCGCCAAGAGATCGAAGCCAACCAGCAGAGGATTGCTGCTAACAAGCAGGGTATCCAGGAGGTTGCGCAGTCAACCCAGAAGCGATTCTCTGAGTTGACTGACTGGTCGGTGAAACGTGAAGCGACAGTCCGCTTCGAAGTTGGTGACTCTACCCTTTCGGCGGAAAACAAAGAAGCGATCCAGGCCTTGGCTCAAGAAGCGGCTAACACCAAAGGATATGTGATCGAGGTCAAAGGGTTTGCCGACTCTACTGGCAGCCTTGTAAGCAACCAAAAACTCAGCAAGGATCGTGCTCAATCAGTGGTCGCCTATTTGCTCCAGGACTGCAGTGTTCCTGTAAAGAACATTGTCGCCCCGGGCGCGATGAGTGAAACGAATCCTGTGGCATCGAACGAGACTGGCTCCGGACGAGCCGAGAACCGTCGCGTCGAGATTAAGATTCTGGTCAACAAGGGCGTCGCCGGTCAGTAGGGGCGCTCTTCCAGCAACGTGCGAGTTGTAATCACGCGCTACTTTCTCGCTGAAGGTAGCGACAATCAAGGGTTTTCTAGATAGCAGGCTCGACCAAAGCATTCCGGGATGGACGGTCTTTTTGGCGGCAACCTGCGCGCTGTGACCTTGCGGAACTGCGAGCGCCGACCCATGGTATGGTACAGCGATCGCTGCGGCAGCAGCCGTAACAACGGTTTTGTTCATGGTCGCCTCACCGTGGATTGTATGGCGGGCATCCCCTAAACTTCGCCGTGCAGCAGCATTTGTTGCGGGTGCGGCTTTTGTCGTGAACTAGCGGTGATCAAAGCCTCCCAGTATTCCGTCACACTACCGTTCGTTCGATAGAGTTTAAGCATCCTCGCCACCAGCGAAAGTATGTGCTGAAGCCACGACAGTATAACTGTCGTAAACAGGCGATTACACCAACAACTCCGCCAGGCTCCGGGTCGGGCCGGAATGTGACCAACGGGTCAATAAGTGTAATGGCGATATTACGTCAACTACCCCTCATCACTTCTTGAGACACTTTGTTGCAAGCTTGGATGTATCCCAAATCCAAACACCTTCCCCGGATCGTGTCTGTGCGAGGATGGAATTGTCTTTCGCCCCTGCCAAGAGCATTCCATCTGGGCTGAGAGAGCCGCTTTCGCTGTACATCAAGTCCGACACACACGTTTGACCGGTACTGGTGTTCCATGTCCACAATCGATCATCACTGTGGCCAAAGACGAGGTTGTTATTGCCGAAGGCTGCAAATCCTCCAGCCGCACCATTGAATTTTGGAAGCTCCGGGTGGGGGGCGCTCGGAAGAGGCTCACCGGTGCTCAGGCGAAGTAGTCGGAAAAGCCCGGAGGAAGTGATTACGAAGTTGTCCGCCTCCCGGTTAATTGCGAGAGGCATTGCATACGCCGGAGTCCGGGGCAGCATTCGTTTCTGCGTCCAGTCCGACGTGGACCACAGTATGTAGTTAGCCTTGCTGACCGTCATCAGAATATCGCCTTGCGGCGACATCAGAGGCACATACGTGTCTTTTAGTTCAGCCAGTTGCTTGTCAGCAGAAGTGTCGAGTACATGTATAGAGCCACCATTTTCCGAGACGACAATCCATGCACCAGCGGGACCAAAAGTGGCGGCGCGTATGTACCCGTTGAAATTGTGATACGTCCGCACCAGTTTCCCATCAGGCAAGTGCCACAGCTTTAGGCTGAACGCATCGCCCTCCCCTCCAGTGGCCATCAATTGCCCATCCACGGAGATTGCGACAGCACGGACAATGCCTTGGCCGGTATCGACAGCACACAGGAATTTTCGGCTTGGCAAATCCCAAACGACAACCCTACCAAAGTCCTTCCCGGCGGCGAGAAGTTTACTGTCTTTCGAAAACGCAAGAACATTGATCGTCGTTGGCGTGCCCATTCCCGACTGGATGGTCAGCGTGTTTCCCGGTCCGAGTTGCACTCCGCTCTTCGGTTCTTTGTGCTTTACATCTGTCAAGATCGTATCTGGAGGCGGGAAACTGACAACCGTCTGCGCAACGATGTCTCCAACCGTGAGAAGAGAGATGAATAAGACCTGCTTGGTGAGCGACATGCGGGGCAGTGTACCTCAAAAAGCAAGATTGACTGTTGAAATCAGGCGATTACACCAACTACGTGCCCCGGTCTGGCCCCTTGCCTGGCCTGCAGATCGCGGGTGGAGAACTGTACGGGGGCGCTCCCGCGGGGCGGCCTGCAACTTGAAAAGGGGGACCCGTGATTTTCCCTTTTTGCCCTGAAGCTGAGCCCATTCCCAAAAGTATGGAGACCAATTTCAAATTTTCGGAACAGACTGGGAAAATCGCCGGCGATCACGAAATACCCACCCTCGCCATGTCGTTAGGCCCCCCAAGTACCACCCTCGCTCCCCGCCGCGGCTGCTCTTGCTGGTTAAGTCATTGTGGTTATGTTAGTTAGGAGCATCCTAGATGAAACCATCAGGACCCCGTTTTTGGCTTGGCCGGAGGGAATCTTTGAAAACTTAGGGGTAGGGGACGCCCTGGCGCATCCCTTCTCACCGTTTAATTACAACCTGTAAGTAGATGATAAGATTACGGTTATGTCGTTGCTAACCCAAGATCTTGAACTTGAAAACGTCCCGGCTTCAACGACTAGGGCCGCATGACCCCAAATGACGGGACAAAAACAGTCCACCATGCAACAGTCATGCAACGCTCTTTATAACTAATTGATACACATGCACTTGCAAGGGTGCTGCGGTCTCCGAGACCGCCGCTTTTCTCCGTCGGGTAGATTTAAGCGTGATTTCGACCTTACGTGACCAGCAGGACGCCGACGAGGCGATCAAGGCCTAAGCGTGGCCTACTTTACCCGTGGTGCAAATTCGAGCGATGGATTTTGAGAAGGGAAGAAGTAGTTGCCACGTCTTGAAGGTCTTCCACTTTATTTCGATTCTTCAACCACTGCGAGGGTGGCTGTCAGGTCCCTGTACATCCGATCTTATGGTTTTGATCCTTCCATCATTACAATTTTTGCGGGGCCCGTTAACAAAAAAGGACAATGACAGCGATGTCCGTAATGCCGGTGTCCGCGAGTCTCCCCGGAGCAAGAAGGGAGCGAGCCTCAAACGACCCGCTCCCACAGAAATTTCACTCTCAAACCACCATTTCCTTTGCGCGGTGGTTCACTTGGTTTTCAGGTAATCGCACACAGCCTGTTGACCCGCTCCGCCGATCTCCTGCTGCGCTCCTCCGTTGTGACACTGTGTGATGAGCGTCAGTCTCTTGGCGTACGAGCAGTTGTTGGCCTTTGCCGAATCGATTGCTCTGGCCATCAAACACGCCCTTCCTCCACCGACAATACACGCCGGTTCGGTCGCTGCATACTGATCCGGACAGTTTGTCTCTCCGGGATCTGTTGTGTGATTCCCAATGCTCCAATCGATGTGGTTCTGCCAATTAGGTTTGTTTTGTCCGACACCCAAGTTGGCCACCATCAAGATTCCGATTCCAATGGTCAACCAAACACGATTCTTGTGGCTATCCATATTCTGTCTCCTTAGAGTTTTTGTGGAAAACAGTCGGGTCCTCCTGCAGATTTTTTCTGCAGAGAAACGACCCTTCTATCTCTTAAAGGCGAAAGTCCTCGAACAAAGGGGACGTGAAATTAAAGTTTTTTGGTCGTAACGTCGAATTCATCGTGGATCGGGTTAGGTTAAAATGCCCGAGAATGTGAATAGAAGGGTGACGCTCTTGGACAGTGACAGGGAACGGATCCCAAATCTTCGCAAAGGCGACGTTTCCGCGATTCTCAACAGAATGCGCGAAGGCCAAGCCGATGCAGAAGAGGAACTGATAACGCTTGTCTATGGTGAACTTAGGCGGCTGGCAGCGTATCACTTCCGAGGAGAGCGGCCAGGGCACACTTTGCAGGCCACAGCGCTTGTACACGAAGCCTATCTTAAGCTGGTTAAGTGTCGAAACCTCAACTTGCAGAGTCGCACGCAGTTTTTCGCTGTTGCATCGCAGGTGATGCGCCACATCTTGGTGGACCATGCTCGGGCACACCGCGCGAGAAAGCGCGGCGGCTCCCGGGGAACTCTTAGTCTCGAGGAGCCTTCCTTTTTGATCTCTCCTCGCTCCGATATGCTGATTGCACTGGATGAGGCGCTCGCGTGCCTCGCGCACCGGGATCCCCGCCAGAGTCGGATTGTCGAACTGAGATTCTTCGGAGGATTGAGCGAAGAAGAGATCGGAGAACTGTTGGGGATTTCTGCGCGAACAGTGAAACGTGACTGGCGGATCGCGAAGGCATGGCTATACCAACAGATAAACTCTTAGAGAAGGTTTTTGGGTGTTCGGCAGTTCAAACCTACCAGAGCTGCATGATCATCTAAGACGGTGAACTCCCCAACGTTAAGGGCTTTTGAGAACGATGTCAGAAAACTGGAGTCTAATCAAGGAAGTATTTGAAGCGGCGCTGAACCGCCTCTCCAGCGAGCGGCCAGTGTTTGTTCACGCAGCGTGCAACGGGGACTCCGATCTAGAAGCGGCCGTTAACAAATTACTTCTTGCCGATGAGCATGCCGGCAGCTTCTTGGAAGGGACCACTGTTACAGATTCCGGCTCAGTGTACGTCCGGCCGATCCGAGCCTTTTCACCGGGAGATATCGTCTCCAGTCGGTTTGAGATCCTCCGCTTTCTCGGGGAAGGAGGTATGGGAGAAGTCTATGAGGCGCGCGATCTGGAGCTAGGGGAGCATTTGGCGCTCAAGACGATCCGCTCTGATATTGTTGGCGACCGGAGTGCTATTGCTCGCTTCAAACGCGAAATCCAATTGACGAGACGTGTCACTCATCCAAATGTCTGCCGTATGTTCGATTTAGGTCATCATTCGATCAGGGTCAGCGGAAAAAAGTCTGAGATCGCGATCTTGACAATGGAACTACTTGACGGTGAGACGTTGTCACACCGATTGGCGAGATGTGGTGCTTTTCCAACGAACAAAGCCCTCCCTCTAGTCCGCGATATAACTGCGGCGTTGGCTGCCGCACATGATGTGGGCGTGGTCCATCGTGACCTCAAACCTTCCAACGTGATGATCGTGACACGTCCAATTGCGTTGACTACAGAACAGGAGAGAGCGGAACGGGCTGTGGTAATGGATTTTGGTTTGGCTAGGACTGTTTCAACAAATTTCCGTATGTTGAGCACGCTCGATTCCGTGACCGATGCTGGCAGACTGGTCGGCACGCTTGCGTACATGGCCCCAGAGCAGCTTGAAGCAGGGGAGATAACAGTGGCCACTGACGTTTATGCGCTCGGTCTCGTTATGTACGAGATGGTCACTGGAGTACGACCATTCCTGGAAGACTCGCCGATGTCTGCGGCGATCAAACGCCTGTCGACACAACCAACGCCACCGCGGATGTTGGCGCCCCAGTTGGATATGGTGTGGGAATCGGTGATCCTCCGCTGCTTGGAGCATAAACCATCGGAGCGGTTCGCAAGTGTTGGCGACATTGTGAAAGTGCTGGACGGAAGCCTTCCGCATTCGGCGGCAAGAAAAAAGCGTTCCCGCACTATTGATGCACTGGCTGTCCTCCCTTTCTTGCGTGATAAAGCGCACCCCGAGACGGAATACCTCGCTGATGGAATCACTGAGAGTCTCATCAACCTCCTCTCCCAATTGCCTAAGCTACGTGTGATGGCAAGAGCAACAATATTTCGATATAAAGATGCGCTAACAGAGTCGCTGGCAATCGGTCGGGAACTCGGAGTGGACGCCATCGTCATGGGTAGGATTGAACAACGAGATCAACACTTAGCAGTTGCCGCTGAGTTGATAGACGTGTCAGACGGCTCCTTAATCTGGGGACGCCGCTATACCCACATGCTGGCAACCGCGCGAGAAGTAGAGCAACAACTTGCTATGGACATATCGCTCGAAATGCGCCCGCGGTTGCAGCAGAAGCAAAGGCAACAGTTGTTTAAACAAAACACAGTAAGCACTGAGGCATACGATCTTTACCTTCGAGGCCGTTTCTATTGGAACCAGAGAACCGACAGTGGCCTTCGAAAGGGGATCCAATATTTTCAAGGGGCAATCGAAAAGGACAATAGGTACGCTTTGGCTTATGCGGGTTTGTCTGATTGTTTCCAGCTTTTGGGAGGCTACCGTATTCTCGCGCCCGAAGCGGCGTTCTCCCAAGCGAAAAATGCTGCCATGAGTGCACTCACGATCGACAAGCGTCTCCCGGAGGCTCATACCTCGTTAGCTCTCGCTATTTTGTACTTCGATTGGAACTGGCCGAACGCAGAAAAGGAGTTCCGCCTCGCAATCCGGCTTGGGCCCAACTACCCCACCGCTCACCAGTGGTATACCCACTACCTTATGGCCATGGGGCGCCGCTCTGAAGCCTTGGCATCGATCGAGCTCGCACACCGCCTAGATCCGCTGTCCCTTGCCATTAATACCCATCGTGGATGGGCATTTTACTTTCTCCGCCGCTTTGAGGAAGCGGTAGACCAACTTTCAAAAACGATCGAACTAGACCCCAGATACACTTTGGCACATTTCGTGTCCGGGCAGTGCTATGCCCAGCTTGGAAGGTTCCCTGAGGCGGTCTCTGAGCTGCAGCTGGCTGCGTCGCTCTCCGGTCGCCTTCCTTCCGTTCTGTCTGCACTCGCGCACACATGCGGATTGATGGGCGATCGCAGGGGGGCCGAGACGCTTCTGAAAGAATTGCGCACCGCGGCTCGAGAGAGGTACGTCTCGGCATATGACATCGCTCTGGTGCACTTGGGGCTGGGCGAGAAAGACGTTGCGGTTGATCTGTTAGAACGGGCTTTCAGCGAACGCGTCAGTTGGATGATTTGGCTAAAGGCGGAACCCGTGTTTGACAGGCTCCGTTCCGACCAGCGATTCCGACAACTCGCGCAGCGTGTGGGGCTTCCCTGAATGCCGGCGGAGAACACCCAAAGTGTCCTATCGTCAATGTCATATGCCAAACAATGCGCTGATCATCACTACTAGTTCGTCAAAAGACTCCTATCGGTGGTTCCCTTGCGATGAGTACCTAATGAGCGAGAGCCTGAACGCATACTCCGATCTTCGACGCCAGGTAGTTGCTGCCCACTTACTTGCCAAACAGCCAGCGTACTACGCAGGTCAAATGATCTTAACGCTATGCATCTTCGTGCTGTGCCTGACCCTGATAGCGTTTGCTACAAACCTATTGTCCCAAGTGTGTGTGGCTGGCCTTCTGGCACTTGTGTCCACGCATGCTGGGTTCATCGTCCACGACGCCGGCCACAGTCAGATATTCCGTTCGCGCAGCAAAAACAATCTCGTTGGCATGATCTGCGCCAATTTCCTTCTCGGTTTTAGCTATTCTTGCTGGATCGATACTCACAACCGACACCACAAGAGCCCGAATCAATGTGGCGTCGATCCCGATATCGACTTTCCCCTGCTTGCATTTTCGCAGGAACAAGCTCTGCAAAAAACCGGGGCAGCTCGATTTGTCGTCAAATACCAGGCGTACCTTTTTTTCCCCCTACTACTTCTCGAGGCAATCAACTTGAAGGTTGATGGTCTTCGTTTTCTAATCACCCGACGACCGAAGAGTGCGCCGGCGGAAATAGTTTGCTTGGCGGCGCATTACTCGCTTTGGGGAGCATTCTTGTTTCATTTTTTAGGTGCATCGCACGCCATCGTCTTTACGGTCATTTATTACGCATTCTTTGGGCTCAACTTGGGCATAATCTTTGTCACAAATCATAAGGGGATGCCACTGCTGAGCGAGGAATCTAACGAGGATTTCTTGAGGCGCCAAGTGATTACCGCCAGAAATCTCGAGCCTAGCTGGCTCGTAGACAGCTGTTTTGGTGGTCTCACCTGCCAGATTGAGCATCACTTGTTTCCTGCTATACCTCGCAACAAACTGCGTCCGGCCCAGAAGGTCATCCGCGCGTATTGCGAGGCTCATGATATCCCCTACTACCAAACGGGGCTCTTGCAGTCGTACCGGGAAGTACTGGCACATTTGGAGCAAGTCAGCGTAGCGTTGCGACAGTGAGCGAGCGTTAGTGCCTATGGCCAGCAAGGTACAGATAGACGAGGCATACAACTACATGGATGGTTTGTTTCGCCTTACGTTTGGCGAGTATGCCGATTTTAGCGCGGCAATGTACGATCTCGACTTCAGCATGAGTTTAGAGGCCGCCCAACACGCAAAACACAAATACATTTTCGAAAACTTAAAAATCACGAGGGGCTGCAGGGTTCTGGATATTGGATGCGGTTGGGGACCAGTTTTAAGGGCGCTGAAGCAAAAAGGGATAGAAGGAGTTGGTCTAACGCTGTCCTCTAGACAAGCCGCGGCGTGCGTGCGAAATGATCTCGAGGTCTACCTGAGAGATTGGAAAGATATTACGGCGGGAACCTACGGGAGATTTAATGCTGTGGTGAGTGTGGGATCTTTCGAGCACTTTTGTTCAAAAGAGGAATTCTTGCGCGGCAAGCAAGAATCCATTTATCGGCAATTCTTTGCACTTTGCAGTGAGCTACTGACCCGAGGCGAAAGGCTTTACCTGCAGACGATGTTGTGGGGGAAGAATGCACCGCTTCCTGAGAGTATTTCAGTACGTGCAAAGATGGGAAGTAATGCTTATATTGTGGCGGTATTAGAAAAGCTCTGGCCCGGTTCGTGGCTGCCTTCGAACGAACACCAAGTAATAGAGTGTGCAAAGCCATTTTTCAGCCTTGTGTCGTTAAAGAACGGTCGACTCGATTACATCGAAACGATGGGGCAATGGAACAGAGTCTGGAGAGTCAATTATGCAAAGATCTTCCCCGCCGTGAAGACACTTGCATACATTTTTCGGGATAAGACCTTTCACTATAAGCTCCAGGCACTTGCCTTTAGCTACAACCGAGAATGCTTTCGGCGTGAAATTATGGATCATCAAAGGATGGTCTTTGAAAAGATGTGAATTCGGGAATCTTCCAGACACCTCGCAAAAAAGGATAGCGGTTGCAAAAGCACTGATTCCTAACGCTATGACTGGGACATAAGAAGTTCAACCTTCACGGGTTTCCGCCGGAGCGATTCTCAGTAACGTTTCTAATAACACTAAAGTCGCAGTGCGGCAACCCTTTCGGCCGCATCCATCAATATCGTGCTGAAACAAAGCGTTTGGACTCGCATTCGGAGGTATCGTCACCGGCTTCTCTCCCAGCGCCAGCTTCCCGGCTTCCACTCAGTCACACCCATCCCTCAGTCCGCAGACGCGCAGAGTTGTGTTCGTGAGTCACCTTACAGAATCGAATCCACCCGTGCATCCTCGGAGACTGGTGAATCTCCTGGATCTCTTCACCTGTCAACTCATGCCCGACTTGCTTCCGGTACCGAATGAGTTCTTCAGCGACTTCTTGGTCCACCCAGTCTGTCCGGTCGTTGTCGCACCTCGTTCCCATTTGAGCGCTTTGAAAACGGGTCGGCAATTCAGCTTCCTCTTCAGGTGAGGCCGTTACGTCCTTGCCGAGGTTATTCCACCGGATATACTCGTCCCGCGTCATATCTGCGGCGAATTCGTGCATCAGTGCTTCTATTGGACTGCGTCGTACTTTCTTGTGGATCCGCATCCAGCATGGGACCACATCTCGCCATAGATCGAACGACAGCTGCAATGCCACCGCCTCGGTCGTGACCTCGTCGAAGACACAGGACGGCCATCGTCGCCCTTGTAGATTGGCGACGCCGTAGCGGGAATCGAAGAGGCGGACTCGGATTAGCCGCTCACCGTCGATTTGGACGGTCTCAAATTCTCCTAACATGTCTCCTCGCTAGCTCCGCCTCTGTAGGCGGTCTTCCGTTCGGCGAGCTTCGATTCAAGCAGCCTCAAACCATCGATCGCTGCCGCCTGGACCGGTTTGACGTAGAAGGCCTGAGTTGTTGCGATGTTCTTATGCCGGAGCACATACTGCGAAGCAACAGCATTTCCCGTTAGTTGTACGAGTAACGTTGCAGCACCACGCCGACCAGCGTACAGCCCGTGCCAAGCGATGTTTCTGGACCTGAGCAACGGAGCGATAGCCCTCTGAGCGTACTGACTTATGTTCAACGGACGATCACCGCGGTTGCTTGGGAAGACCCATTCGGACTTCGCTTGAAGCCGCCATGCTGCCAGCAACGACTTTAGAGGCTCGATGAGCGGCACGCTGGCCACCGACTCAGGAGTCTTTGTCGTGCCTACAAACCCCCGCCAGGAAGAGCGGCGGACATGGAGCCATTCGCCTTCGATGTCTGACCACTGGAGGCCTGCAATCTCTCCAGGCCTAAGACCGAGGACACATGCCAGGGCGAACACAAGTTGAGCCTGGGTGTTCTCGAAGAGTGCCGTCACAATGTTCTCAGCTTCGTCGAGGGTGTATGCGTACGTCGGTTCGGGCGTCCGTGCCGGCGTCAGGCTGCCGGCATCACGAACTGGGTTCGTTTCGATGAGGCCCGTGCGAAGAGCGTGGCGGAACAGTCCACTCAAAAGTGAGCGAACGTGCGCGATTGTACGAGTACTGAGACCACGCTCCGCCAGTGATGTCAGGAACCGCGTTGCATCCACCGTCTTATAATCGCGTAAAGTGAAGCCGGCGAGGTGGAGTGCCAAATGCTGACTCCAGAGTTTCTTGTACCCGTGCAACGTACTTGCCTTGGCTGTCCGCTCCAAATGCGGCAGGTATGTCCGCTGCCAGAACTCTGTGGCGGGGACATCGACTTGCGGCACGCTGCCGGCCTCGACGTTAACCCTGTCGAGCACCTGCTGAGCAAGTGTCCGGGCCTGCCGCTTGCTGATACCGCTCTTTGAACAGATCCTCGTGCTCTTCTGCACCCGCTTCGTTTGACCATCAACGAGTGCGGTGACGGCATAACGGACGTGCCAAGCACCGTGCGCCGTGAAGACATAGCCTCGCTGGAATCTCGTCATCTGGCCTCCCAGGTCAAATCGGCATCCTTCATGCCCTGCGCGAGGCCCAAAGCGAAGCGATGCTCTACGACCAAGGCACTCCCAAACCACAGCGCGTCAGGCTGGACGTGGTCATGAATCCACTTCATGGCTTGGGGAGTGAGAGGACAGAACAGGAAAACTGTGCCTTCATTGTGAACGAAAACGTCAGGGGTGATCGTGACAACTGGTGAGGAAATGCTCATGGATGCGTGCTCCTTTCGGGGTACGCATCAGGTGACCAAAACAGAAAAACCGCCCACAAATCAGGCGTGAGGAGAACTTTTGCATATAGCCACATCGGGCCGAGGCCCATACCACCGTGCTCTCCCAAGTCGGTTGGTCGCGCTTGCGCGCTGTCCTGATGCTAAGTACATTCTAGCTGCGCCACAATCTCGTGAAAATGGCACGATAGTTTGGCTAAGTAACCATGTCGATAGCCCTGAGCTGGGGTGGATTTCGGCTAATCCAAGTTCTTGATACGATGAACCTTCTTGGATCGGAAGACAAGGGTCAACATGCCGATACCGCAGCTTAAGCGTTTGTCCGTAGAGCGTGCTCTCGAAACTTTACTGCCGGAGCTGGACAAGATCAAGGCCGGCCCCCACGAGTCAACAAAGTACGATCTGCTGTGGAAGGGGCACCGTTTCCCTCCAAAGGTCGTTGTAACTCGGGCGGTCAAGATCGAGTACAGCGTCGACCTGCCAGAGTCAGAATTCTTAGGTGGTAACCATCCTGGGCAGGCGAATGCGGTTCTAGAGGGCCTGCGATTCACGATCGTACCTAAAGAGGGAGGTGCGGTACGACTGCCACTCGAATTGTTCGGCCGCTACGGCCGCAAAGAGGCATTCGCCACGGTGGGGATCCAGTATGATCCGCAGCAGCAGCATCTCAACGTCGGGCTGCCTCCTCAGTGCAAGGATGGGGGCTATTTCATCTTTATTACACTAAACAAGGAAGAGCTCGACCCTGCTCACAACTATGCGGATGAGTTGTTTGCTGATCAATTCATCTGGGTCACTCGCCGGGACGTCACTGAAGACCACAAAGATTACGTAGATCTGAGGCTGCCAGAAACGCGCGTCTCATTATTCGTCCGCAGCACTCCTCGTGAGGAGTTCGTGTACGCCGGCGAGTTGGAATATCTGGAGCACACCGCCTTCAAAGACCCTTCCAGCGGCCGGCCGCAGATGCGGTATGTCTGGCGGCTTAAGAGCCCACTTCCAGAGCCCCTGTATCAGGAACTGACCTTCGGTATACCCAAGACGAGCAAGGCTGCCGGAGCAGGAAAAACGTCCGCTGCTAAGCGCCACTCCCGCGCTCCGTCGAGTTTTGATGAATTGCGGAAGGCTTATAGCTACGTCTTAGGGACTGCAGAAAGAACGGTCATTCCCGAGCACCAAAATTATCAAGTCCGCCTCAGTCAGTTTCTGAAAGAGCGAGGTATCACGGCTGAGATGGAAAAGAACTTCGTGGATGTCTCGTTTGCTGTGGATGGGGAGAGTTTTATCGGGGAGGTCAAGGTCACTCGCAATCTCACCCTCGCCCAAGCGTTTCGCACTGCGCTAGGACAGCTGCTCGAATACAGCTACCTGCTGTTCCCGGAGCCTCCGCGCATGATTATGTTTATCGACCAGAGGCTGGACGAGAAACGCCTCCGGCTAGCCACCGCTCTGAATATTGCTGTGGTGTTGGCGGATGACGGAAGCTTTGCGCTACTCAACCCGGATGGTGCAAGCCCATGTTTGACGCGGATCTTCAGGATGGATCCACCAAAAGGAGTCACTGGAAATGCTTAGCCGTCGCCCGCAATCGTCCTAATGGACATGTGCTGCCTTCCGAACAGGATGAGACGCTGACGCGCGGCCTGTAGTGCTCGCAGCGGCGGCGGAGTGATCGACGATTTTGTCGTTTCCAGTACGGCAGTTTTCAGCTTACAAAAAGAGAGTTTGCTATGACAATCGCGCCAGCCATCCTCCGTGAATATCCCGCAATGAGCGATGCTCAGCGGGAGGTGGTTGGGCACGATGACGGGTCGGTCTTAGTGATTGCGGGCCCCGGTTCAGGGAAAACCTTCAGTCTAGTCTTGCGCACGCGTTCCGGGACAGTTGTTGGATTGGGAGTAGTTCCCGCTAGCAGTTATTGAGGAGAATGTCAGCACCGGCACAGTGGGCCCCTGTGCGTCAGCTTGATTGTCTTTGAGGTCGAGGTAGAACCGACCACGACCGAACCGAGGGCCAAGGCAGATGCGGTACCAACGCTCTAAGCCATCACCGTGTAATCAAAATAGAGTTCCTGGCCATCGGTTCGCGCCAGGAATGCCTTCCATTCGCTGACCGGGCCGTTTCCCGCCGTCTTCATGGCGTCGACAAGGCAGTCGGTTTGAAACACGCGTCCGCAGGCCTTTTTCATCAGCGCATCCTTGATCGCTTTCTGCGGATGATCCCACCCGACCTGGGTTTCGGCCCATTTACGGACGGCAGTGATCATCGCGGTAAACTCGCTGGCGTAGTCGCCCTGCGCTATCCACGAGAGGTTCGCATGTTCGTCGCTGACCGTTCCGTTCAGAGTAGCGTTGTGGCTGCCGTGGTGTCCTACTTTGTACAGAACCGTGCGCGCAAGCAGGTCCCTGGCTTTGATGATTTTCTTGTCGTCCTTCCAGCTCTTTTTTGACCACGACGCCCAGTTTCCACGCTGCGCGTCCGCCGCGAACAACAGCACCTTGCCGCCTTTTTCGAGCTCAAAGGCCAGGACGAGGCTGGCGTTGTTGGTCTGATCGTTCATTGCTAAGGCGAGTTGATCGGCGAAATACAGCCAGTCCTTGTCAATCCGGCGCCATTCTTCGTTGCCAGCAACTTCGTTGCGTCCGGGGGTCACGACGCCCGTCGGGAGAGAAGGCTTTGAGCCTTTCTTTCCGTAGACCCTGGTCAGGTAGTCGCCGTAGTTGGAGTCCGCCATAGCGCTTTTTTGTGGAATGCAATAGCGGTTCGCGAAGGGTGGCGTGGCGCCATTGGCGGACGCGGCCGCCGTCACCGCAGCCGCGAAATAGTTGCCGGCCGATGCCGATGATAGTGCCATTGCAGGAAATGACTCATCGCCCTGTGGGTCGAGATCGGCAATCTGATCGGCGTCCCGCGGCGGGCCGAGCGCGAACACCCGTACTTTTTCGCACCCCGGCACGCACAGGATTTTTTCGTGTGGGCGAATAAACTTGACTCCGCCATTCTTGCTGGCCAGATCCTTGAACAGCTTCATCGATTGCTTGTTCATTGACTGACCGCCCGCCGCTGCCGCGCCCAGCCACTGGGTGGCGCGCGCCGCCGTAAATGGCGAACCTTCATCCCCGCCGAGTTCGAACGCGAGAAACTCATCGATCCGTTTCACACGCTCGCGATCCCCATCCGCAGCCAGCCGGTTGCGGGCGGCTACTAATCCAAGCAGCTTGTCTTTGAATTTCTTGCGCAATTCGTTGGCGAGATCATCAGTCGGATCCTCCGTCCAGGCAAACCAAGCCTCGCCGATCGTGATGCCTTCGAAATTCGTCCTGGTAATGCCGTTCACGTGATCCTGATGCTCATGAGTAATGACGGCCACGTCGACATGTCCGCCGGTTGCCTCGCGAATGTTTTTCGTAATCTCGCGAATGGAGACATTGATGTACTTCTCACCATTAGATCCCGGCTTGTAGCCGCAGTCGATCAGAACATACGCGGGCCGGTCAGGCGCAGATCCGGGAAAAGCGAGCAGAAAACAGTCACCGTGGCCCGTTCGGTACATTCGTACCGTCGCGCCGTTCTTGGGAGGGATCAGTCGTACGCCGGGCGCGGCTCCGCCCGGACCGGCCCTTTTCGTCACGGACTTCTTCCCTGCGGACGTTTTCGCTGGCGTTTTCTTCTTTACCGTTTTCTTGGCCGTTACTTTTTTCGGCATAAGTCAGTCCTCATTGAGGCGATGCAACAGTGCGAACGGCTCTCGTGCCTTGATCGCTTCCCGCGCTGCATAAAACGAATTTCCCGGCTCCAGTTCCCCGGTGAGAAACTGCCGGACCCGTGTCATCTGTGCATCGTCAGCGATTGTGCCGGGTGTTCGGATCACTCGACGGACCTCCATGGTGGCCGGATTGATGAGCAACGTACAACCCGCGCGATAACGGAAGTCCCCCTTTTCATCTGGATTTAATAGAGTAGGTGAGGCATCCATCTTTTGTTGTTGCTTGGCGTCGAAATAGCCGCGCCGTCTCTGGGTAATCTCAACCACAAAATCGGTGACCGTGCCGCCGCGCGGGCTACGCCGCATCGCGCTACGAACCGAGTGCACCTCGACCGCGACACGATTCCCGCTGTAGCGCGAACGAAAAACGGTGGCCGGCGGATTGTGCTCGTCGAGAACCAGGCCGATCGCCGTCACCAGTTTTCTTCCCGGCCCTTTCATCAGCCATCCCCAAAGCACCGCCGCCTGTTCGTCGATCGCTTCCCACGTCTCGCAGCGGTCACTTTCCAGATCCCAGGACAATCGCGCTTTCTTTTTAATACGCGACCTCTGACTTACATACTGATCGGGATCGCCAATATCATGGTCTTCGAACAAGTTACGTAAGTCGTTCCGTTCCAGCCGGACACCCGCTTCTTCCATTACAGCGTCGCCGGTGGGCCAAAGCAGGCCTTGCACCGATGAGCTCCGCAAGTTCTTGGCACTGATTCCCCACTGCCGGAAGCTCTCGACGAACGCGAGACGGTATCCATCAATGTCATCGGGATTCAGATCGTAGTCCGCTGTGATAATGCCCCGCAGGTAGTCTCCGAATGTGATGCCGACTGGCGGGCAGTAGTCGATGGCACGAATGCACATCTGCAGGATGTAGCGGGCCGAACGCGCAGCTTCAGTTGCAAGGCGGTTGGCCAGGTCGGGATGGATGTCGCCCTCGCGAAGGACACCGGTTCCTTCGGTAGCGATACGATATAGATCCGCGGTTCGTCCCCGATACACCTTGAGAAACGCCCCGAACACCGCGGCCACGAGAATCGCGCCGCGCTCATGGGGCTCATGGGTTTTATCGAGAGCACGCACATCAGGCTTGCGCGGCTCCCATTTGCCCGTCTCAGGATTGTTCTGACCCAGTGCATCGCGTAGGGCGCTGCCCCGGCCGGATGCTTTGCCGAACTGTTGCGCCAGTTGCCCAAGCAGATTTTCCTCGGCGAGATTGCCGCGCGTCCGGGAAATCTGATCCTTCAACACGCCGGGGTAGGCGAAGTGCTGAAAGAGCGCGACGATATCGGCGAAGGCCTCGTGAAAGGCGAGCACGTCCGGATTGACGGGTTCGTTGAACCGCGGATGGACACCGTCGAGCAGCGCGTGCGTAGTCTCATGCGCCACGATGTCATGCGACAAGCAAGTGAATACGATCGTACCGGGCGTGTTGGTAGCGTCCCGGATGCTGACCGGGAAATAGCCAAACAGCAACGCCTTCTTGTCCGGACTATAGAACGCATTCCGGTCGCGGAGCGCGTGCGGATAAATGCGCAGCCGGCGCACGAACTTCTCCTCCACGCCGGACGGCCGGTGCGACGACCAGAGCGCGACCCGTCCCAGTGCCTGCTCAAAGTGACCGATGGTGGTCATAGCCACCGCATATACCATCTGCTGATGAAACTGCGGATTGGATTCCGAAGGAGCTAGCCCGCTCTGCGCGAGAACGCTGGCGTCGTTAAGATTTACGGGCTTATAAAACGCGCCGCTCGCGGGATCGGCGTCGATGACTTCCAGATATTCACCGATCGGGCCCGGTTGAAGATTCTTCTCCCAGGGAATTGCAATTGTGATCTCACTGATGCCGGCCGTATCGACGCTGGCCGAGACGCTGGGATCGAAAGCGAAAATCCTGAGATTGCGTGAGACCGGATCGGGAACGAGGTCAGTCCTGGGCGGGTGTGCAGGCTGCGTAGCCACCTTGAATCCTCCTCAGATTGCTGCATATAGGTCCGAGCGACAAGCGGACGACGAAACGCCGGGATTACCCGATAAATGCAGCTAATTTTTCCTGGGGAAAGACAGCAAGCAGTAGCCCGTGACCGCTGAAACCATCTAGTTCACCACGGGAGTTCGCCGATTGAGGTTGGACAATAGCGCTGTTGAGCTGGAATGTCAACAATACATTTGCGACACCCGAGAGGCATGGAGAAATCCGAATATTTTCGTGTGGGTGGATCCAAAGACCGCTCTATATTATTGTGCCGGTGAAGAACTCTACGCCAAGGCTTCGTAGTCGACCAGCGGTATACCCTTAGATTCTTGCTCGCATTGCCAATGAAAGAACGGGCTCAGTATCTACGTTTTCTCACTGAGTGCGTTCGTGGCCAAACAAAAAGGCCGGCCGGACGACAAAGGTCCGACCGGCATATTTTGCGCGATCGTGGCGGGGGAAACACAAAGACGCCATTCACCTGCAGCGATGGATGCCGTCAGCACAAAAACGTCAATCAACCTGACCTGTTCCGCCGCGACCAAATGGTGGACCTTATACGCCGGACGGCAAGAGGAAGAAAGTTGATCTGCATTAGCCTGGGTGACGGCCGATCAGTCCACTAGGTTCGCCGCAATCCTTAACGCAAGCCACATCGAAGGAATTCACGGCCAGACGAAATAACAATGCCGCGGGCCGCATTATCTGGATTTATGATGACTGCGTCTGCCAGCGGAGGAAACCGATGGCCAGCCGAATTGATCTGACCGGGTGGTGGTATGCGGACAGGGACAGAGCACTCTATTTTCTGCGTCACCTGGACGATAACACGATTTTCTGGACCGGAATGCGCAGTTGGTGGGGATTTCGTCCGGGAACGGAGTTCACGAACGTGTTCCACGGGACTTTCGACCCTAGAACCAATGTCATCTCAGGTGCGTGGGTGGATGTTCCCAGGGGCATAGGCCCTCTTCACCGTGGCAACGTCAGCATACAAGTAACGCGGGTCGAACAGGTGAGGCAGACCATCCCCACCGCCGAACGGCCGCTCAGGCGCAGACCCGGCGATCCCGGCGACGGGTCAGGCGACGGCCCACCACCCTCGAGCGATTTCCAGCTCACCGTCATCCCCGCGGGAACAAGCGGCCCTTTCCCGAATCAAACCTTCACAAAAACCGCGATCATTTACGACGTTTCTCTGGAACCTGATTTTATTAAGTTCGTCTTCGATAGAGTCATTCGGGGTGGGGGAGAAGACCCATTAGGTAACGAACTGAAGCCAGGTAAAGATAATGTCGTCGTATTTGGCCATGTGGCTGTCGGGCCTCCTTACGGGATAGGGTGGAATCAATCGCGGAATCGCGAATACTGCCCTTTTGTCCGCGGCGTGGACGGTAAGGATGGTGACATCATCTTCAATTTCGCACTCAGCGCAGACGAGCGCCGGGAGCTAGATACGCAACCTGATTTCTGGGTCCAGAACGTGGGATGGGTCACACCCCCGCCCCCATCCCCCCCGGGTGGATTATTAGATCCTGGTTATCGAGGTGCAGATGACATTCTCAGACGCCTGAACGCCACGAACGCGTTTCACTCAGAAATCGTCATGTTCGGGCGGGAGCAAGACGAAGGTCAATGCGATGACAGTACGCCGTCGGGTCTGGTCCCAGGCTGGGCAGAAATCAACGAAAACAGCGTGACGATCAACGGCCTGCCTATCAACGTAAACGCTTTTCAGCAGCCGGGGCAACCCATCCAGTTCGTGCTGGACTCACCGGAGAGTGGCCGGATGGATATTTTCCTCGCCGACAGTCTGCAGGCCCGGATCACAGGCGTGATCACGATAGACACGGGCCATTCAGAAGAAGATCACCCAACCAGACAACTCGAACTCCACCCGGTTTACGCCATCGACGTACTCCAGGATTTTGCACAGCCGCGTCCTTTCGCCAACCTGACGGGGGTGTGGGACAGCCATGATGGCGGCACCTATTATGTCCGGCAGCTTGATGACACGGCCATCGTGTGGCTGGGGATGAGTAGTGACCATGGCTTTTCGTACAGTAATGTTTTTAGCGGTCGCATAGATGGCAACTTGGTTAGAGGCGACTGGGCCGACATTCCCGTAGCGCGTGGCGGTATTAGGGGAAGTGGACGACTAACGCTGATGATGGGACTCGACGGCACGCTCGCCACAACGCTCACGGCAATTGAGCGTACTGGCGGGTTCGGAGCGTCACTCTGGCGAAAGCTTTATGATCGGCCCTTCAGGACGAGCACGGCTGGCAATACAACATTTCCGGGACACCTCAATCAGTAACTGCTAGGGAACGGCCGTCGGCGCTGTGACTTGCTCAGTGAGTTCGTGCCACAGTGCCGCGTGCAACAAGAGAAGAGTTGCCGGGAGCGGTCTTCAAGAGCGGGAATGGCTCGCGGCACCCAACGTGGATTGGCTCACCGAAGATATTTACGTCGAAAAGATTCGGCCATCGCTTGCGTCTGTCA
>Ga0210402_10001571_pt1 | contig 23469 bp, 16 predicted proteins | sample IncBWC7MmetaG_FD_161055 | JGI IMG/M metagenome (GOLD analysis project Ga0210402, IMG submission 161055) | Forest soil microbial communities from Barre Woods Harvard Forest LTER site, Petersham, Massachusetts, United States - Inc-BW-C-7-M | ecosystem: Environmental > Terrestrial > Soil >... | reverse complement strand
GCTTTTTGAAAGGCATCGATACTTTCCTGATAGCGACCCATTCGCGAGTAAACGGAGCCGACATTGTCATACCCAACGTCGTTTTGCGGCTCCAGTTGGGTGACCATCTGAAATTGCCTTAAGGCACCTTCATAGTTACCGTACTCGAAGTAGGCACCACCAAGCGCGCTTTGATTTGTCCAGTAGTAGGGGTTGATCTCGATCGCTTTCTGGAAGGCTTTTACCGCATCGTCTTTTTGGCCAATCGCTTGATATGCCGCGCCCAGACGCCGATATGCCTCGTCCGAGTTGGGGGCGAGCTCCAGGCCGCGTTTGAGTTCAGCAATCGCCTGTGTGGTCTGGCCGGTCGCAGAGTAGGCAGTGCCGAGCGAAAAATGTACTTCGGGCAATTTGTCGTTCAAGCGTTCGGCCTGCTGAGCGGAAGCGATTGCCTTTTCTGACCAGAAGCGGTCTTTTTTCTCGCGATACATCAAGAGGCTCGCATCCGCCATGCCGGTGTAAGCCAGTGCGAATCCCGGATCCTTCTTGATCGCTTCATCGAAAAGATCAACGGCTGCTTGAATTTTCTTGGGATCCTGCCTGTTGCGAAGCGCGTTTCTGCCGCGGAGATAGATGTCATAAGCGGCGACGTTCTCGGTTGGATGCGCTGTCGCCGCCGAATTGTTTGGGACTTTGGCCTGAAGAACATCTGTCAGCTTGGCATAGATCTGATCTTCGAGAGTAAGAAGGTCGCCCGATACGCCTGCGAACTCCTGACTCCATTGAAGACGGTTGTCCACCATATTTTCCAGGTTGACGACGATGCGAAGTTTGTCTCCTGCGCCCTGCACTTGGCCATGGATGATGTAATTCACACCCAGATCTTTTGCAATGCGCGGCAAGGGCGTTTTTTGCTCGTTAGCCTTGGATACGGCGGAAGCCGAGGCAATGCGAACGTCAGAGATCTGGAAAAGCTTGGCGGACAAAGCTTCGCCAAGCCCGTCCGCCACATAGTTCAGAGAGTTGTCTGTTCCGAAGACGCGAAATGGCAGGACCGCGATGAATTTTCCTTCCGACAATGGCGGCAAACCGGGACTGACGGGTTCCGCTGCTCCGCTGCGGAAGACCCAGTGACGCGTGGCCGGAATTGCGAGAAAGAGCCCCGCACCGAAAATAATTCCAGCACCGCCGGCCAGAAGCCAACGCGAAGCACCCGAAGGCATCGCGAATCGCACGCCGTGAGGAATGGATGGGCTGCGATTGGCGTCAATGTCAGCAAGAATCTCGGTTGCCGATTGATAGCGCAGCGTCGGATCGCGTTCCAGGCAATGCATTACGATGCGCGCGACCCAGTCCGGCAAGTCCGGTTTGAGTAGCTTGGGATCTTTGGGCTTTTCCTTCACGCGCTGGTACATCACCTGCCAGGTAGATTCGCCGGAAAAAGGGACCTCGCCAGCGACCATTTCGTAGAAGACCAAGCCGAATGAATAAAGATCGCTGCGGTGGTCGATTTTGCCGCCTTCGACCTGCTCCGGAGACATATAGCGGGGCGTGCCTACAAAAGCGCCGGTACGAGTCATACCCATTTTTGCGGATTCAAACGAGGTGGCGAGGCCGAAATCAGAAACAAAAACCTGATCGCCGGCGCCGACGAGAACGTTGTGAGGTTTGAAGTCGCGGTGAACGACGCCTTCGGCGTGGGCCGCGGCGAGTGCATCAGCGAGCTGGCGAGCAAACTTGAGGCTGCGCTCGAGCGGAAGCGGCCGCTCCTTCTTTAAGATGTTGTGAAGATCGTCGCCGGCGACAAAAGCCATGGTGATGAACTTCACGCCGTCTGCTTCGCTGAGATCGTGGATGCGCAGAATGTTCTTGTGAGAGATGCGGCTGGCGAGCAGCAGCTCCTGTTTGAAACGTTGAATAATTTGCTGATCGCCGGCGAGATCGGGCAACAAGACTTTCAGGGCGACAAAGCGATCCAGTTCTCGGTCGTAGGCTTTATAGACGCGGCCCATGCCGCCTTCGCCGAGGAGCGCCTCGATTACAAAGCGGGGTCCGAGTTCCTCGCCAGTGTCGAGGAGGCCGGAGCGGTTCGAGCGGCTGCCGGAGGAACGGGCTTGAGAGGGCGTACGGCTGATCGGTGTGTTACTGGGTGGCGTCTTCGCTGCAGCAGCGGCCGATGCGCGAGAAGATTGACGTTGAGGGGAAGAATCTGATGTTCCCGGCAAAGTGCCGTGATCGGGAGAATCCATCGTGCGGTCATCGGCCCCAGAAATGAGCGGTATGCCGCAGTGACTGCAGCGGACAGCCGTGTCCGAATTTTGGCGATCACAGGATGGGCAATTCATGGCTGAGTCGGGGGACGCAAATGCACCAAGATGGGGATTATCCTGTAGCCAAGAATGAGCCACAAGACAATTCTCCAAGAAGTGCGAACGGAAGGGCAGGAGGGTCGAACGTCTTTATTAGAAGGTGAATTAGCGGGAAAAGTATGAGAAAAGGCTCACGGGGTAAAGCGGGCTCGCCATAATGCCGCGAGGATTCTCCCGAAAGCCAGCCTATTGCAGCTTGGCGAACTCCGCTTTGGCGACGACGAGAATCGGAATGTCCTGGTCGGCATCCTTCCAAAGCGTGAGGAAATCCTGATAAGCCGTCTTCGCTTTTGCGATGTCGCCCTGCGCGGCGTAAGCTCTCGCCAATTGAAGATGAGCGAGTGCGGCGATTGGTTCGTTAACCGCGATGCCCGGCCAATTCAAGATCTTCTGAAACTCGGCTTCGGCCTGCGCCCCTTGTCCGGACGCAAGAAATGCCTCGCCGCGGACATATACGGGATAGAGGTTAGTCCAAAAGGTACTGCTGCCGGGAACGCCGAGCTCGTAAGGCGAAGCGATGGCAAGAGCAGCTACCGCTCTCGCGCCCTTGTTAGGAACACTGAGAGCCATCTGGGCATGAAGAGTCGGCAGATAGTCGAAGCGGACGATGGTGTCCTCGGGGTAGCGCTTCTGCAAATCATCGGCGAGGGCTTGCGCACTCGTGGAGTCGCCGACCAACGCATAGGCAAAAGCGGCGACAAATTGGGCGTCGCGCCCATTCGACTGAGCCAGCGTACTGGCGGCACGTTGGCGCGCTTCCGAAGCGTTGCCGTAGAGGGCCTCCCATAAGGCTGCGGCGGCTTCGCATCCCGCGGCCATCTCTTTCTCACCTGCGCGTGTGGCAGAGGTTGCGGCTTGGTGGGAGAGTTCACGAGCTACCACGAGCTTGCCGGAATAGGCGGCGGTATCGGCCTCCAAGTAGAGCATGATGTTTTCTTTTCCGGGTTTTCCGGCAGACCACGCGACCTGCTCCGCCATGCCCGTTGAATCTTTCTTCAGGAAGGCAAGCTGATAGAGGTAAAACCGCAAATCGCCCGAGTCCAAGCTTTTCGTCAGGGCTTCGTTGGCCACGGAGCGGGCTTCCTCGAGACGATTGAGGTGAATGTAGCCAAGCACGAGATTGCCGTAACTGAGGCTGTCCGCGGAACCGAGGCGAAATGCTTCGCGGAACTGCGCTAGAGATTTTTCGTGATCTCCAAGCGTTTGGTAAATAACACCGAGGTTTGTAAGCGGCACTGTTTCGCGAGGATAAATCTGTACCCAGAGCTCATAGCCCTGGCGCGCCTTCTCCAGGTCACCTGTAACGAACTGATGATAGTGGGATTCGATGTAAAACTTCTCCCACTCACTGACGCGGCCGCGGAGTTCGTACGCTTTCCGTGTGCTTTCCGCAGCAAGAATTTTTTCCCCAAGGTTGTGATACGTGGTGCCCAGGATGGCGTAGGCCATCGCGAAATTTGGATCGAGCTGGATGGAACGTTGGAAGAGCGGCACGGCGGCGGTGTAGTCGGCCTTGCCCTGCATGGTTTTGCGCCCGAGGCTGTAGGCCTGTAGCGCTTCGAGAGAAGGCGTCGTGGCCTGTTCGATAGGCGTATCGAGTTTCTGGACGGTCTTGAGGGATTCTCCGAGTTTTTCGCGCAGACTGGTGGAAGCTTTTCCGAGCGCCTTGAGAACGTCTTCCTTGCCGTTCGCGGTGAACTGTTCCTGGGCAAGGTAATCGCCGGTTTGACAATTAACAGCGCTAAGGCCGATGACGTACTGGTTTCCCAGGTTGGAAATCGAGCCGCTTAAATACGCTTTGCTTTCGGCACGCTGGCAAACCTCGCCTGCAACCGCGGGAGAAAGTTTGGTCTCCGCCGGTTTCCCCATAAGTTTCAGGGTTTGCTGGATGCGCTGTTCTGAGATGAGGCTCAGGAAAGGGGATTGCTGAAGTTGTGCTGCGAGCCCCTGACGCAGTGTGTCGTCAAAGATCGGGTCACCGGTCTTATTGATGAAGTCCGCAAGAACAATCGTGTCGATCCGGGACAACGCGTGGGCGCGGCTCGCGTTGTAAAACCAGCCGGAGACAGCGAGGAGCGCAACGAAGAGAACGGCCGCCACCACTTTCCATCCGAGGCGACGAAACGGAGGAACAGTGGCTGGTTGCGCGGCTGCGGCATGCGAAGCAGAAGAATGAACTTGGCCGGATTCGGAAACGCGCTTGAGCTGCTGCAAATCGGTGCGGACGGCTGCGGCCGTTGCGTAGCGAAGATTGCGGTCCTTGTGCACGCATTTGTTGATGATCTCTTCCAGTTCAGTAGGAATTTGGGGGTTCACCGTTCGAACGGCGGCGGGAGTTCGCGTGAGAATGGCCTCGATGATTGCTCCACCGGTTCTGCCACTGAATGCCTGAAGGCCGGTGGACATTTCATAGAGCAGCAGACCGAGCGCGAAGATATCGGTGCGGAGGTCAAGATCATCGCCGCGGACCTGCTCTGGCGACATGTAGGCGGGAGTGCCGCTGATGACGCCGACCATGGAAACTGGTTCCTGAGAAGTTTGCGAGGAAGAATCCTGGGGGTTCAGGGAGAGCGCGTCCTTAGCAATCAACTTGGCGAGACCGAAATCGAGGATCTTGATTTGGCCGCGCCTGGTGACGAAGACGTTGGAAGGCTTGATATCCCTGTGAATGATGCCCCCGGCGTGAGCGACTTCGAGCGCATCGGCAAGTTGAATTCCCAGGCCAAGGATATCTTCCAGAGGAAGCGGCACACCATGAATGTGTTGGCGAAGAGTTTCGCCGTCGATGAATTCCATGGTGATGAATGGACGGTGATCCTGTTCGCCGATGTCGTAGATGGTACAGATCCCGGGATGATTGAGAGCAGAGGCAGCGTGAGCTTCGCGGCGAAAACGTTCGAGTGCCTGCGAGTCCTGCGTCATGTTATCGGGAAGAAATTTAAGAGCTACGGGGCGGTCAAGGCGGATGTCCACAGCCTTGTAAACCACTCCCATTCCGCCTGCTCCGAGCTTCTCCGTGATACGGAAATGAGAGATTGTCTCGTCAATCATGGGTAAGCCCGCGCTTCAGAAAGCTGCGACAGATTACAAGGTTTGGTCGTTCATCAGGGAATCCCCGGCCGATCTTGGGCGCGGCTGGCTTGGAGGCTTCGGAGAGCCAAGCATATTCAGGACGCGGGCGCCATCGCCGAAGGAGGACAGATCGGCTTGGTGTTCGAGTTCGAACGCGACATTTTTGTTGCAGACGGAACAGACCAGGGCGCCATAGGCAGAGCCGTCCTGTTGCACGAACATGTTGAAGCGCATGACGCGCTCGCAACAGACAGGAACCCAAAGGTTCGAAGTTTGCGCAGCTGTCAAAAGGCACCTATCTCAGTTCAAGTGCCGTGGATTATACACCGAAAAATTGCTTGCCTAAGTACCAACACCACAAGGAAGGCTGCCGAACAGAAGTAAGAATGGTAGGCTCGTGGGGACTCGAACCCCAGACCTCCACCGTGTCAAGGTGGCGCTCTAACCAACTGAGCTACGAGCCTATAACCCAAGAATTGTAACACGCACGCCTTTGGCAGAACACGGTGCCACGTGGTTACGATGGCGTCGGCCGCGGCCAAGTTGAGGCATGGCAAACGCGGGTGCTATTCTCCGAGTATGGCGGCAGAAGACCACACTTCGTCCGTGACCGCGGACCCAATCGATCATTTTCGGCGACAGCTGGAAGCCCTCTTGGAAGTCAGCGAGGCCATAGCGCAGCATCGCGAATTGCCCAGACTGTTCCATGAGCTTGCTCAGCGGTTGCACAACGTAATCGATTTTGATTTTTTGACCCTGATACTGCATGACCCCGCGAAGAATACGATGAGACTCCATGTTTTGGAGACGCGCGGCGGAAACGAAACTCCGACCGATGCAGACTATGCATTGGAAGAGCATCCTTCCGGGATGGTGTGGCAGACGCAGCAGCCATTCGTTGTCCCTGACGCGCAAAGCGACGAGCGATATCCAGGTTTTTCGAAGCGATTGCGGGATGCGGGCGTGCGCTCCATTGCGATTGTGCCGCTGACTACGGCGCAACATAAGTTGGGTGCGATGGGTTTTGGTCGGCTTGTTCCTGAGCAATTGACGCCGGCCGAAGTGCAATTCATGCAACGCGTAGCGGCACAAGTGGCCGTGGCCGTAGACAACGCGCTGAATTTCGAGACTTCCCAGGCGTACCAAAAACAATTGTCGCAAGAGCGCGACCGGCTGCAGGTGCTGCTCGATATCAACAACGTGCTGGTGACCAGCCGCGCGCTGCCGGAACTCTTTAGCGGTATTGTGACCACGTTGATGCGTGTAATCCATCACGACTACACCAGCCTTGCCATGCTCGATCCCAACACGAATCTGCTGAAGATAAAGTCTCTTGATTTTGCCGCCCAGCATGCGCCTATTTCTGAAAAAGAACTTAGCGTGGCGCTGGAAGATTCTCCCGCGGGACGATGCATATTGACGAGGAAGCCTGGAGTATTTCGCGGAAGCGAATTGGAGCAGTTCCCAGCGGAGCTGGTGAAAAAACTGAGGACGGAAGGATTGACGTCAATTTGCTGCGTGCCGCTTATCAGCAAGGGAGAAGCGTTTGGTTCGTTGAACCTCGCGAGCAAACGACTGGATTCGTTCACGCCGCAAGAAGTGGAATTGCTAGGACAAGTAGGCGCGCAAGTTGCTATCGCGGTAAAGAATGCGTTGGCGTTCAAAGAGATTGACGCGCTTAAGGACAAACTCGCGGTCGAAAAGCTCTATCTAGAAGAGGAAATCCGGAGCGAGTTCAATTTTGAAGAGATTATTGGAGAAAGCGCAGCACTGCGGAGGGCTCTGGGACAAGTGGAACTTGCGGCACCTGCAAGTACAACTGTTTTGCTGCGCGGAGAAACGGGAACGGGCAAGGAACTATTTGCCCGCGCGATTCATAATCTGAGTCCGCGGCAGGACCGCACGTTTGTGAAAGTGAATTGCGCGGCGATCCCGGCCGGTTTACTTGAATCGGAACTCTTTGGCCACGAGCGCGGCGCGTTTACGGGAGCAATCGCCCAAAAGGTTGGCAGGTTCGAGCTTGCGGATCGCGGCTCAATCTTTCTGGATGAGGTTGGCGATATTCCGTTGGAATTACAGCCGAAACTTCTGCGTGTGCTGCAGGAACAGGAATTCGAAAGACTCGGCAGCAATCAAACGCAGCGTGTGGATGTGCGCGTGGTAGCCGCGACTAATGCGGATTTGAGCCGGCTGGTTGCCGACAAGATGTTTCGCAACGATTTGTACTACCGGTTGAACGTTTTTCCGATTCAAATTCCGGCGCTGCGCGAACGGCGCGAGGATATTCCCTTGTTGGTTCGCTATTTCGTGCAGAAATTCAGCCAGCGGTTTAATAAGACTGTGATCTATGTGCCAGCGGATGCGATGGATGCACTGACGAATTACGCATGGCCGGGCAATGTGCGCGAGCTCGAAAACTTGTTGGAGCGAGCCGTCCTGCTTTCGCCTGGGAAAGAACTACGGATTCCGCTTTCCGAACTGAAGTCGAATCTTTCGATTTCTTCCGCAGAATCTGCGGCGGCTAGTGCAGTCCGTGAAGCTAGCGCGGCGATCACCCCGGTCGGAACGCTTGAGGAAGCCGAGCGTCAGCACATCATGCGGGCGCTGCGGCAGACACAATGGCGCATCGCGGGCCCGCGCGGGGCGGCAATCGTATTGGGAATGAAACGGACGACGTTGCAGGCGCGAATGCGAAAGCTTGGGATTCGCCGCCCGATCTAAGTTCGTTGCTTCAGTTTCTTGCCGGTTTCAGGCTTCAGCCGTGTAAAATTCAGGGTTCTAAATCCACGAAAAGGGCTCTCAGAAATGGCGACAAAAAAAGGAATCATCGGCATTCTCACCGGCGGTGGAGATGTGCCGGGCCTCAATCCGGCGATTCGCGGCGTTACGCTGCGCGCACTGCACGAAGGCTACGAAGTGATTGGCATTCGGCACGGTTGGGCCGGGCTCGTGGAAATGGTGCGCGACAAGGGCTACGACAATTCTGAAAACTTTTTGCATTTGACAGAAGAGATTGTGGATCGCGCCGGCCGCACGGGCGGAACGTTTCTGCACTCTTCGCGGACAAATCCGGGACGGGTAAGCAAGTCAGGCGTCCCTGCGCATTTGAAAGACAAGTTCAATGCCGAGAAGAATGATTTGACGCCGGAAGTTCTGCAGAACTTAGCGTGGCTTGGAATCGACACGCTTGTTCCGATTGGCGGCGACGACACGCTCAGCTATGGCGTGCGATTGCACAAAGAAGGATTCAAAGTCATCGGCATCCCGAAAACGATGGATAACGACGTTCCAGGAACGGATTACTGCATCGGGTTCAGCACTTGTGTCACGCGGACGATACAGCTGGTTAACAGCTTGCGTACTTCCGCAGGCTCGCACGAGCGATTCATGATCCTGGAAGTTTTTGGCCGTTACGCGGGATTTACCGCGATGCTGCCGACGATGGCCGGCGCCGCGAATCGTTGCGTAATCCCCGAATATAAATTCGACATCGAGAAACTTACAGAATTGCTCGTGAGGGACCGGCAAAAAAATCCGAGCCGCTATTCGATCGCGCTTGTTTCCGAAGGAGCGATGTTCGAAGGCGGAGAAATGATGTTTGAAGGAGAGGCCGCGGATGCATACGGGCATAAGAAGCTCGGGGGCATCGGCGACGTTGTTGGAGAAAAAGTGAAAGAGCTTTCCGCAAAATTTAATGGTGGAAAAAAGATCGACGTCATCAACCAGAAGCTCGGTTACCTGGTGCGTTGCGGCGATCCGGACGCGATTGATTCGATTGCACCCATGGCATATGGAAACCTCGCATTGGATTTGCTCTTGAAGAACATCAGCGGACGTCTGGTTGTGCTGAAGAACGGTCACTACGATAACTTGCCGCTTGATGTGGTGACTTCCACCAAGAAAGTTGTGGATATAAAAGAGCACTACAACACCGAGCGTTTGCGGCCGGAATATACTTCATTCGAAAACAAGCCCATGTTCCTGATGGGGCCCGGAATTGTGAAGTAGGTTATCTTTTTGGCGCACGGGCACTAACCTTGCGAAGGCAAAATAGAGCACAATACTGGGCAGAGAACCGCCCGCGGCAGCGAGAATGGAGCACGGCGGCATCCTCAGCGGTCCCAACCCAGCCGGAAAACCGCATCGATTGAACCCAGCTCCCCTGCGCGAAAAGCAAGCGCTGGATGGAGGCAGAAATGTCCGAACAAAAGCATTCCTGGACCGGCGAAAGCGTCGCCGGTAAATATTTGCTTGGAAAATTTCTTGGCGGATCGGATCACAGCGCCGTCTTCGCGACCGAGATCGTGCACGCGCGAGCGCAGAAAGTCGCCATCAAGTTAATCCCAGCAGAGGGCATCGATATTGGCCGCCAGCTTGCGCGATGGAAAGCGCTTTCGGGGCTTTCTCACGCGAACTTGTTGAAGATTCTGGACTATGGGAAGTGTGAGTTCGACGGCGCGGCACAAGTGTTCGTAGTTACGGAGTATGCCGACGAGAACCTGGCTGAAATTCTCCCACACCGCGCGCTAAGCGCGGACGAAGCACGCGGGATGATTGAGCCGGTAATTGAAGTGCTCGCTTTCCTTCACGGGCAGAATTTGGTGCATACCCGAGTGCACCCCGGAAACGTGTTGGCGATTGGCGACTACATCAAGCTATCGAGCGATTCGATTTCGCCGAAAGGTGAACCTGTCAGTTTTCCTGTAAGTGTCGGCGCGTTTTCTCCGCCGGAATGGAATGGGGGCTCCGCGGAGCCGGCGGAAGATGTTTGGTCACTGGGCGCAACCGTGGTCGCGGCTTTGACGCAAGCGGTTCCAGTATTTGGCGAAGACGGGGCGCCAACGCTCCCGGTGGAAGTGACAGAGCCGTTTGCCGCAATTGCGCGCGAATCTTTGAGGAAGGACGCAATGCAGCGCATCACTGCGACCGGGATCCGCGCGAAGCTGAATCCAGCCTTGGTTCCCGTCGCAAAGGAAGCGGCAAAGATTGACCCAGTGGCTGTGCCACTTTCAAGAATCTCGCCTCCACCATCATTAGAGCGGCCCGCGCTGATTTCTTCCCCAAGGAGTACGCGGCCAGGCGGCGCGCCGAAGTCGTATTTTCTTCCGATTGCCGTCGTTGCAGTCGTGGCGTTTTTGCTGTTCGTTGTCCCGCGCCTGTTGCGTCAACCATCGAACGCCTCGGCGTCGAAAACCAGTGCCAACTCTTCTGCGCCCGAAACGACGAAGACACATTCGGGTTCTCCGGCACCCTCTGTCTCCAAGCCAGTTCCCAAAAAGACTTCCACCCCGCAACCATCGGTAACAGAAACGTCGCAACCCGTTGAGGCTCCGCCTGCGCCACCCGTGAAAACAGCGAGCAAATCGAACAAAGGCGACGCAACGCATGGCGAAGTGCTGGATCAAGTCTTGCCGGACATTTCTTCGAAGGCGCGCGCGACGATTCAAGGCAAGGTCCGCCTTTCACTCCGCTTGCATGTGAACGCAGCGGGGACGGTGGATTCGGCAGAGCTCGAGGCGCCGTCGAGCAGCAAATACTTTTCAGAGCAGGCAATCAAAGCAGCGAAGCGCTGGCAATTCTCGTCGCCAGAGGTTGGTGGGCGGAGCGTCGAAAGCGAATGGCTGGTGCGATTCGAATTCACGCCGGGCGTCACGAACGTGTACCCCGCACAGGTCTCGCCGTAACTGGCCCGAGACTGACCCTCAGACCAGTAGTTTTCCAACAAAAGCAAGCGTAGGCTCCACGCATTGGGTGAGGTGTCTCCTGGGGGAAAAAGAGAGGGCCCGATGTACTGCGAGCACTGTGGTTTGCAAATTTTGCCGCAGAAGCCCGTTTGCACGCGCTGCGGCGTTAGTCCGACCTATCATTGGGTGCAGCTGACGGGACTGCTCCTGCTGTTCGTAGCGACCCTTGCCAACACGCTGATTGCGTGGTTTCTTCTGCCGCGCATGGCGGCAAGCCACCCCGGGCACCGCTTTTTTCCAAATTGGGCGTGGACGGACCGCAATCTCTCTCTCTATGGATGGGTACCCTTGGCAATAGCACTACTTGCTTGGGACTATCTGGTTTGGCAGAAAGTGAAAAAGTCAAAGCCCATGCCAAAGATCAAGGGCTGGGTCAGCCGTAAGATGCTGACATTTGTGCTTGCGGCTGGATTTGCTCCGATCTTGCCGTGGTGGGTGCCGGCGGGTCAGCCATCGGACAAGATTCTGTCGGCGTTTGCGAACCATCCCGGGTTGCCAGCGATGGTTTCCTGGTGCGCAATCCTTGTGGCGTGCGCGCTGCTCTGCGCCAATGCGGAAACGCGGGACATGTTGCTTGGCCGAGGCAAAGCGCTCAGCATGGTGAGTCTGGGAGCCGTCATTCTGGTATTTTGCCTGGCAGTAGTAGGATGGTCGCTGACGTAGGGCAACTTAAAATAATGCACAAAAGAATTGGGCGGCTAAGGGTTCTTCCCTCAGCCGCCCTTTGATTTTCCTTCTTGTAGTTCCTTATGCCTTTGTTTCTTTCAGATCGTCCTGGGCCTGTTTTTCCGCGCTTTTCGCTTCGGACTTCGCATCAATTCCCGGCTTCAGACGCTTGAGCGCTTCCTGCAGGCTAACCGCCTTGTCTCCGATGGTGCCTTTGCAGCCGGACAGGTCTGCGTTTGTCTGCACGCCCGTCACATCCGCCCGGACGCAATTGAACTCGAGACCGGTGTTATGGCTCGCGTGAAGCGCGGCCACGCAATCGCTCAAATTCTTGAACGTGGCGCAGCTGGTGGTAACGTCGCCGTCCGCCGCCAACACGCCGCTCTGCTGCAAGCGTGCCGTCAGGCGCTTGTTCTGGTCGGTGCTCGAAGCAGAGTTCGCCGAGGACTTGTCCTTCTTGATCCACTTAATCGGATTCATCGAATGAGAACTGCCGGAACCACTCGAACTGCTTGCAGCAGCCTGTGTTGCACCCACTCCCGCCGGACCTTGCGCGTTCGTTTGCGCTGCTCCGAACGAGAAGCCTGCCGCCAGAATCAAAACCGCGAAACCTGTTTTTTTCATGTGAACTCCTTCTACCTTAGCGAGGACCGGGCTTACCCTCGCTTTGAGTAGGCCACTCCGTGGCGTTTGCTTCGACAGGCGAAGGAGAAGTACTCCCCGAAACGGTTACTTGACCTTGCGGACAGGGCGAAGTCCCTGCGAAGATTTTCTCTTCTTTGAATGGGTACGCTATCCTCTTAGGACCATGCATGACCTTAGTTATTTCCGGGAACACCTAGACGTTTTCGCGGATATGGCGAAGCGCCGTGGAATCACACTCGATCTGGACGCGTTTCGTGCCTTGGATAAGGAGCGCCGCGAGTTCATTACCGCAAATGAACAGCGCAAGGCCCAGCGCAACAAGGCCAGTGATGAAATCGCGAAACTAAAGAAGGAAAAGCAAAGCGCCGACGCAATTATTGCGGAGATGAAGCAACTTTCCGATCTCATCAAGCAGACGGACGAGAAAGTTGCCGAACTGGACGCCCGGCAACGCGAAGTATTGCTGACGATTCCGAATATTCCCCATTCTTCCGTGCCAACAGGAACGAGCGCGGCCGACAACGTCGAAGTGCGACGCTGGGGCACGCCGCCAAAATGCGATTTTCAGCCGAAGCCGCATTGGGAAATTGGCGAAAAGACGGGGATTTTGGATCTTGCGGCCGCGACAAAAATTACCGGTGCGCGTTTTGCGGTTTATAAAAGCTGGGGCGCGCGTTTGGAACGTGCCATTGCCAATTTTTTCCTCGATGTTCATACGCGTGAGCATGGATACACGGAAATTTTGCCTCCTTTTCTAGTGAATACCGCTTCCTTGATGGGCGCAGGCCAATTGCCGAAATTTGCCGCCGATCTTTTCAAGATTCAAGACACCGATTTCTGGCTGACTCCGACCAGCGAAGTGGAACTACACAATCTCTATCGTGACGAGACGATTTCGGAAGAAAAACTGCCAATTCACATTACCGCGTGGACCGCGTGCTTCCGCTCGGAGGCTGGGGCGGCGGGAAAAGACACGCGGGGGATTCTGCGCCAGCACCAGTTTCAAAAGGTGGAACTCTTCAAATTCACGCAGCCAGACAAAAGTTACGAAGAACACGAAGCTTTGACGAAGAATGCGGAAGCGATTTTGCAAAAACTTGGTTTGCACTATCGCACCATGCTGCTCTGTAGTGGAGACATGGGTTTTGCTTCTTCAAAAACCTACGACATCGAAGTGTGGTTGCCTCCGAGCGACGAATTTCGCGAGATTTCGTCCTGTTCGAATTGCGAAGCGTTCCAAGCGAGGCGCGCGGGCATTCGTTTCAAGCCAAAGGGCGGCGGAAAGAGCGAGTTCGTTCATACGCTAAATGGTTCCGGGCTGGCCGTGGGGCGCACTTGGATCGCCATCGTGGAGAATTATCAGCAAGCAGACGGATCCGTATTAATACCGGAGGCTCTGCGACCATATATGGGAATTGACCGGATTCCTGCTCTTTAAGGTCTTTGGGAGCCCAGTTTCTGCACACCCCAGCGAATTTCAGTTAAACCTTTTATTTACAGTAGATTAGGCTGGTATTTTCGCCGAAATCCGCCTCCGCGCTGTAATCATCCTGCCTCGCAACCTATTGAAATCACACATTTTCGTTTGACGCACCCTTTTGCGGTTGCATACACTCGCCTCACCGTTTTGGACGTCGTTTTGTCCACTGACGGGCAAGTGAAACATGGGGATTCTGGCTCGCATCGTCCGATTTCTGTTTTGGCTGCTGGTGCTTTCATGGAGCGTTTGGCTTCTGAAGCGCATTCTTGGGTCGATGGTGCGCGGTGCAACCGAGGAGAGCCAGAACCAGTCAGTGCAGGACGCGCCTGCGAACAAGCGGCTAGTTCGCGACCCGCTCTGCGGCATGCACGTGGCCGAAGAGCTGGCCATACCCGTCCGCTCCGGAAACGAAATGATTCATTTTTGTTCGCCGGAGTGCAGGGACCGGTACTTGAACGAAACGCAGAAGTTGGCAGCGAACGCTTAGATAAGCCGGCTAAGCAGAAGAGTTTTGTGGTTTGGGCCCAGCAGCACGAAGCGAACTTACTTAAATTGATAAGCGGAAAGGACCGACGCCAATGGCCACGGTCGCAAAGCCCACAAATCCTCCCCTGGTACCGCGGATTGCACCGCGCGAGGACTTGAATCCATTTCGCATCGCGCAAATCCAGTTTGATATGGCGGCGGAATTCTTGAAGTTGGATCCAGGACTGAGGCAGGTATTGCGCACGCCCAAGCGCGTGCTGGAAGTTTCTTTGCCGACAAAAATGGACAATGGGCAAGTTCGGGTTCTGACAGGCTACCGCGTGCAGCACAACGTTTCGCGTGGGCCCGGCAAGGGCGGAATTCGTTATCACCCCAACGTCACTCTGGATGAGGTGAAAGCGCTGGCTGCGTGGATGACCTGGAAGACGGCCGTTGTGAACGTTCCCTTTGGGGGGGCAAAGGGCGGCATCATCTGCGACCCGAAGCGGATGTCTAAAAGCGAACTGGAGCGGATGACGCGAAGGTACGCGAGCGAGATACTTCCGCTCATTGGCCCCGACCAAGATATTCCCGCGCCAGACGTTTACACGGACGCGCAGACGATGGCCTGGATCATGGATACATATTCCATGATGGTTGGGCACACTGTGCCCGGAGTGGTCACCGGTAAGCCGATTTCCATTGGCGGCTCGCAAGGACGCGCGGAAGCGACGGCACGTGGCTTGGTTTATGTAGTGGAAGAAGCCTGCAAACTAAAGAAGATTCCGCTGCGCGGTGCTACCGTTGCCGTCCAGGGATTTGGGAACGCAGGCGCGACGGCCGCGCGGCTGCTGGCCGAGAAAAAAGCGAAAATCGTGGCGTTGAGCGATACACGCGGCGGCGTAACCAACTCGCGTGGCATCGATCCAATCAAAGCGATTCGATATAAGGAGCGTTCGGGGACTGTAGTAGGCATGCCCGGAGCGTCGCGGATTTCCAACGACGATTTGCTTACCATGAAGTGTGACATTCTGGTTCCTTCCGCGCTCGAAAACGTAATCACTCTGAACAATGCGGAAGCAATCAAGGCGCGCATCGTTGCGGAAGCGGCAAACGGGCCAACTACGCCGCACGCGGATGAAATTCTGGCGCGGCGCGGGATTACCGTGTTGCCAGACATTCTTGCGAACGCGGGCGGAGTAACTGTCAGCTACTTCGAATGGGTACAGAACCAGGAAGGTTTGCTCTGGGATTCAGAAGAGGTAAACGCACGGCTGCAAAAGATCATGGTGCGTGCGTTCCACGAAATGGTGGAAACGATGCGGAAGCACCACGTTCCTCCGCGCGCAGGTGCGATGATTCTTGGCGTAGGTCGCGTGGCAGAAGCTACGCTGGTGCGCGGACTATTTCCCTGAGACGGATAATTTTCTACTTTTAGTTGTCGAGGCACAATCACATGAAACGTGAAAAAGCTGTGCGCCAGATTGGCGCAATTCTGCTCGTCTTCGCATTTTCCCTTTTTGCGGCGAATGCCACTGGCGCGCAGGCACAAAAAGCAAAAACCACTTCTGCCAAAACGCTAACTGCGGAACAAAGAGGTGAATTGGAATTAGCCGTAGCGCGAACGAACCCTCTTCAGCTCCGCCAATTTTTGAAGAAAATGCCAAAAGGCGCGGATCTTCATTACCACCTAAGCGGCGGCGTTTATGCGGAAACCTTCATTCGGGACGCAGTGGAAGACGGCTTGTGTGTGGATGTGAAAAAGTTGGCGTTTACGAAATGCCCAGCGGGGGAAGGGGAGAAAACGATTGTTTCCGCCAGCGAAGCATACAAAAATCAATCGCTTTACGACCAGCTGATTAACGCGTTTTCGATGAGGAGCTTCGTGCCGTATGCGGGAGTCTCTGCGCACGACCATTTTTTTGACGCGTTTGCAAAGTTCGGGGGCACAAACGCCTCGCACAAGGCGGAATGGGTGGATGAAGCGGCTTCCCGCGCCGCCGCACAGAATGAACAGTATTTGGAGTTGATGGAAACGCCGGATTTTTCGATCGCTGCGAAGGCCGCCGCGGAAGTGGGATGGAAAGAAGACCTAAAAGAGTTGCGGGACGCATTGCTAGCGCATGGCCTGAAGGAAAACGTAAAGTCTGCGACGGAACATTTGGATGAAGTTGAGAAAAAGCGGCGCGGGCTAGAGCATTGCGGCGATGCAAAAAATGCAGCTGCGGCGTGCGCAGTGGACGTCCGGTTTATTTATCAGGTCCTCCGTGGATTCCCAAAGGAGATTGTGTTCGCCCAAACGCTGCTTGGATTTGAAGCAGCGTCCGCCGATCAGGATCGCATTGTCGGAATCAACTTCGTAATGCCGGAAGATGGATACATTTCCATGCGGGATTATGTGCTGCAGATGCAGATGGTGAAGTATCTGCACGGGATTTATCCGAATGTGCATATCACTTTGCACGCAGGAGAAATTGCATATGGTTTAGTACCACCGGATGGCTTGTGCTGCCACATCCGGCTCGCTGTTGAGGCGGGCGCGGAGAGAATCGGCCACGGTGTGGACGTGATGTTCGAAGATCGGCCGCATGAATTGCTGAAAGAAATGGCGGCGAAACACGTGATGGTTGAAATTAACCTCACAAGTAATGACATGATTCTTGGCGTGACCGGAAAGAATCATCCTCTCCCGATGTATCGGCAATTTGGCGTGCCCGTTGCGCTCTCGACGGATGATGAGGGCGTTTCTCGCATTGATTTGACGAATGAATATGCGCGCGCGGCCGAAACTTACGATTACAAATATGCCGATTTGAAGAAAATGGCACGCACAGGACTCGAACATGCATTCCTGCCCGGGAAAAGTTTGTGGGAAAAACGGGATATTTTTGTGCGAGCTGCAAGTGAGTGCGCAAAAGATACTTTGGGAAGCGAAACTCCATCTAAATCGTGCGGCGAATTTCTGAAAGCCAACGAAAAAGCACAACAACAATGGGAGCTTGAGCGAAGATTCCATGTTTTTGAAGCAGACTTTTGATCAACTTTCCTTCTGAAATGATTTCCACGCAGTAGCTTTGCTGCTCCACCTCTCTTTCGAGCGGAATTCGCAAAAGTTTTTCTTGCGCATGACAAAACGTGCGCGTACATTCGCAGATGCCGGTGCGTTTCCTCGAAATGCGGAGCGCGACCGGCAATTTTCTTCCTAGCCCGAGGCAAAAACGCACGATGAGCACGAACGGACATACAGCGCCCCCGATTTTGCTGACAATCGCCGGATTTGATCCGAGCTGCGGCGCAGGCACGATGGCGGATTTGAAAACTTTTGCCGCGCACGGATGCTACGGCGTAGCTGCAATCACGTCCATGACCGCGCAAAACACACAAGGCGTGGAAGCGGTACACAATACGCCCAGCGCAGAGCTTCGCGAACAGCTCGAAGTGCTTGTGAAGGATTGCGAAATTGCCGCGGTGAAAATTGGAATGCTGGGAAATCGCGGGAACGCAGTCGTTGTTGGCGAATTTCTGGATGCTCATAAGTTTTTGACGGTCGTGCATGACCCAGTTATGAAATCTTCTTCCGGAACAGAGCTGCTTGATGCGGGAGGAGTGAAATATGTCGCGACGGAACTGTTAAAACGTTCCAGCGTCATTACACCGAACGTACCGGAAGCGGAAATTCTGACCGGCATAGAAATAAAAGATGTCGCGGCAATGGAGACCGCCGCGCGAAAAATTGTGGAAATGGGCGCGAAGGCCGTAATCGTCAAAGGCGGACACATGGAACGCGCCATTGACGTCCTATTTGATGGAAACGAGATGGTGCAACTCGGCGGCGACAAAGTGAAAACGGAAAACACCCACGGCACAGGCTGCACTTTTGCCTCGGCGATTGCGGCACAGCTTGCAGCGGGTCGCAGCTTGGTGGAAGCGGCGACGCTCGCTAAGGCGTATGTCACCAAAGCCATTGAAAAAGGCTACGCGATTGGCAAGGGCAGAGTCCCGCTGGATCATTTCTACCGGTTAAAGATTGAACCGCTTGCGCGGGGCACTCACGAATTGCCGAATCATGGCATGCACCCTGCAGCGGAGCCCGCCGGCCACTAATACAAGCGCTCTGTCAGACCAAGATTTATCTTTTGTAAACAATTTTGCCTGCAACTATGGTCGCCATAGGTGCGCCCTTGAACGTGCGGCCATCAAACGGTGAATTGCGCGATTTGCTTGGAGAGTCGATCACGTTGTACTTCCATTCGTGAGTTGTCGAGAAGATTGTGACGTCAGCCGGTTGTCCTGCGGCAAGCTTACGTTCTTTGCCAATGATGCGCGCCGGGCCAGAAGTGAAAAGTTCCACCATGCGCATGAGAGAAATTTTTCCAGTTTTAGCCAATTGCTCAAGACTTAGAGCCAAAGCCGTCTCGAAACCAAGAATTCCGAACGGAGCACGGTCGAATTCGACGTCTTTCAGGGCAGGTTCGTGCGGCGCGTGATCCGTGGCGATCACATCCACCGAACCATCCGACAGACCAGCAATCAACGCGTCGCGATCTTCACGCGAAGCCAGTGGCGGATTCATCTTGAATCGCGAGTCGTACTGAACATCCTCATCAATCAGAGTGAAATGGTGCGGTGTGACTTCACAAGTGACGTGCAAACCGCGAGCTTTGGCCCAACGCACCTGATCGAGCGAAGCCTTCGCGGAAAGATGCGCCACATGGAGCCGGCCGCCGGTGAGTTCTGCAATTTGCACATCGCGAGCTACGCAAACGGCTTCCGCCGCCGCCGGCATTCCACGCAATCCCAGGCGCGTGGAGGTAACGCCCTCGCGCATCACGGCCCCGGCAGCGAGCGAAACATCTTCAGAATGCTCGATGACCGGCAAATCGAGTGAAGCGCAATAATCCATCACTTGGCGCGCAAGTTTCGCAGTGGCAATTGGCTTACCGTCGTCGCTCACGGCGACAATTCCCGCCTCCTTCATCGCCGCGATTTCCGCTATGGCTTCGCCCTTGCTTTCCACACTCGCCGCTCCGATGGGCCACACACGCGTGGAGCCAACGGAACGCGCTTTGTCCACAATGAAACGCGTAATCGACGCATTGTCGTGAACCGGTTTCGTATTCGGCATGCAACAAACCGCCGTGAAGCCTCCGCGCGCCGCCGATTTTGTGCCCGTCTCAATCGTTTCGGAAGATTCCTGTCCCGGCTCCCGCAAATGAACATGAAGATCAATAAAACCTGGTGCGACGATGAGGCCAGACGCGTCAAAGACTTGCGCATCCTTCAGCGAAGAGAACTTTCCCGGCGCTCCAATCTCCTTGATAATTTCGCCGACGAGCAAAACATCCATCGCGGCATCGGTTTTGGAAGCCGGATCAAGGACGCGGCCATTTTGAATCAAGAGCATGCTAGGAATCCTTCTTTGCGGGAACTTTGTCCGTTGCACGGCGATTGTGTGACACGGACTGTTCAACCGCGGGATGAGAGCCGTCTTCCGCCGCCCCCGTTACGAGCAGATACAGAATTGCCATGCGTACAGCAACCCCATTTGTCACTTGTTCGAGCACGCAGGACTGCGGGCCGTCGGCAACTTCCGGCGTGATTTCAATTCCTCGATTTATGGGGCCTGGATGCAGCACCAAGGCATCAGGCTTGGCACGCCGCAGCCTTTCAGCGTTCAGTTGATAGCCGAGAATGTAATCGTTGGTCGAAAGAGAAGGCTCGTTAAGTCGTTCCGTCTGCACGCGAAGCATGATGATGACGTCCGCGCCTTCCACCGCTTCGTCAACACGATAAACACAACGGATGGGAGTGCCCGGCGCGATTTTTTCTAGTTCTCGCGGAACCCAAATCGAGGGGCCGCACAACGTAAATCGGCAACCGAATTTCCCTAGGAGATGAATATTGGAGCGCGCGACGCGGCTGTGTTGAATATCGCCAAGAATCGTGACGTTCAGATTGTTGATCGTTCCCTTGCGGTCGCGAATGGTCAGTGCGTCCAGCAATCCCTGTGAGGGATGCTCGTGTGTTCCATCGCCCGCGTTGATCACAGGAATGTCTAAATGCCGAGCAACGTAATTTGGCGCCCCAGAAGCGGAATGGCGCATCACCAAGCAATCTGGCTTCATCGCATTTAGATTGAATGCCGTGTCCAGTAGCGTTTCGCCTTTTTTCAGGCTGGACGCTTCCGCCTGCAAATTCATCGTATCCGCGCCGAGCCGCGAAGCGGCTGTTCCGAAACTGATGCGCGTGCGCGTGGAATTCTCAAAAAACGCGAGTGCAATTGTCTTTCCGCGAAGCGTCGCGAGTTTTTTCAATGGATGGCGCTGAATTTCCTGGAATGGTTTGCTTTGATCGAGAAGAAAAGTAAGTTCGTCCGCGGAGAGCGGTTCGAGAGCCAAGAGATCGCGAAAACGGGGCGTCACATTTCGTCCGGCAAAAACCTCATTCGAAAAACCAAGCTATTCCCTGCGGTCCACGAGCATGACGCGCTCTTCATTGTCAATTTCGCGGAGCCGAACTTCTACAATTTCCGTATCGCTCGTTTGCACGGAGCGGCCGACAAACTGCGCTTCAATCGGCATTTCGCGATGGCCGCGGTCAATCAGGACGCAAAGCGAAACTCGCTTGGGCCGGCCAAGGTCAAAAAGACCGTTCATGGCCGCGCGAATCGTGCGGCCGGTGTATAGCACATCGTCCACAAGAACGAGGTCCATGCCGTCCACGCCGAATTTGATGTCCGAAGATTGCAACACGGCCTGCGGCGCGACTTTTGAGAGATCATCGCGATAGAGCGTAATGTCCAAGATGCCAACGGGAACTTCCACGCCGTCAATCCCGCGCATGGCCTGAGCGATGCGCTGCGCCAAGGGCACCCCGCGCCGCCGGATGCCAATCAGCGCCAAATGCTTTGTGCCGCCGCTCTTTTCGACAATCTCGTGGGCGACGCGCTGCAGAGTGCGGTCAATTTCGGCCGCAGACATGATTTGACCTTTTTCAACGATGGGCATGTCGGGTGGGATTCTAGCATAAGCGGCGAGAGCTCGCGGAAGAACACCCCAAGGCACTTGAGCGAATGAAGGATGCGCAACTGCGTGCTAAGATTCCGGTTTTCCAGCGGGGAGAAACTTCGATGATGCGAACGAGATTCATTTTGGTGGCCGCGGCGCTTATGCTCGCTCCAGAAGCCAGGACGCAGGCACCGCCGAAAGCCGTTCCTCCCGCGCCGGCAAGAGCGGCCAAACCGGGGCCGCAACCTGCCAATGTCCCCGGGCACCCAAAACTGGTAGTGATGATTGTTGTGGATCAAATGCGCGCCGATTACGTGGATAAGTTTCGCGGGCAGTGGACCGGCGGGCTAAAGCGTCTGGTCGAACAAGGAGCGTGGTTCCGCGAAGCGGCCTACCCGTATGCGGCGACAGAGACCTGCGTTGGGCACGCCACGATTTCCACCGGTGCCTTGCCTGCGACTCACGGAATTGTGGCCAACGCCTGGTGGGACCGCGAGGCACAAAAGATGATGGCTTGCACGACAGACCCAAAAGCCAAGAATGCGGGATATGCCGGAACAGCGGCAAAGGGTGGAGACAGCGCTTGGCGGTTGCGCGTCCCGACTTTTACGGATGAACTGCGATTCCAGAGTGGCGCGGCGACTCGCGTGGTCACATTTTCCCTTAAGGCGCGGGCGGCCATCATGCTGGGCGGGCACAAAGCGGACGCGGCTACTTGGGCTGACGGTGGGGGTTGGGTGACGTCCAACGCCTTCGGCACGCTGCCATTCATCGATGATTTCGTAAAAGCTCACCCGATTAAAGACGACTACGGAAAGACGTGGACGCTTTCACTGTCTTCTAGCGCGTATTTATACGACGACAAAGCAACGGGAGCTGTAGCACCGGAAGGCTGGGATTTGTCATTCCCACATCCGTTGAGGGGCAAAGGCGCGGGCAGCGAACCCGACACTGAGTTTTATGGACAATGGGCAACGAGTCCTTTTGCAGATACCTATCTCACGAAACTGACCGAAAACGCGATTGACCAGCTTGGCCTTGGAAAAAGCGGCGGCATTGACTATCTCGGTGTGAGCTACTCTTCGCCTGATTATGTAGGCCATGCATTCGGTCCGCGTAGCTGGGAGATTCAGGACACGTATGTGAGGCTGGATAAGGACCTGGAAGAATTGTTCAAGCACCTGGATGCGAAAGTTGGCGCAGGCAATTATGTTGTCGCGCTGAGCGCGGATCATGGCGTAGTTCCAGTGCCGGAAGACATGCAGAAAACAGGGGCCGACGCGGGCGTTTTGCATATGCCGGAAGTGCAACAAAAAGTGGAAGACGCACTCAAGGCGTTTGCCTACACGGCGCCCGCGGTCGCTCAAATCGCGAGCACGGATCTGTACTTTTCTGCAGGCACGTACGACAAATTGAAAACCGATCCCGCAGCGATGAAAGCTGTGCTTGATGCAATTCGAAGTGTTCCCGGTGTGGCGGACGTCTATCGCGCGGAGGAATTGGTAGACCGGCCTGCCACCAAGAGTCCTATCCGCAGCGCCGAAGCTGCAAGCTTCTTTGCCGGACGCAGCGGCGACTTGTTGATCGTCCCCAAGCCCTATTGGCTTTCGAGTTCAGCGCCAGCCGACAAGAAGCGCGATTACGGCACTGGCCACGGCACTCCCTATTATTATGACCAGCGTGTGCCGATTATTTTCTTGGGCTGGGGAATTCAGCGCGGAGAGTATTTTGGTGAAGTCACGCCTGCGGATATTGCGCCAACTCTCGCGTCCCTGTGTGGAATCACTTTAGCAACGCGCGATGGCCGAGTCTTGAGTGAGGCGCTGCTGAAGAAAGCCATTCCCGAAAAATCGACCGCAGTTCAGTGAAGTTCTCACAACGAAATACGCAGAGGACGGCTTCGTGATATTCTCTTGGTGAAGTGAATCCTGCCGACGCCGTACCACGCGGCCATTCTCCGGCCGATGTTGACCTGAGCGTAAGCGTTGGAACGCTACGCCTTCGAAATCCCATTCTCGCTGCCAGTGGAACCTTCGGATACG
>Ga0210402_10001570_pt1 | contig 23472 bp, 25 predicted proteins | sample IncBWC7MmetaG_FD_161055 | JGI IMG/M metagenome (GOLD analysis project Ga0210402, IMG submission 161055) | Forest soil microbial communities from Barre Woods Harvard Forest LTER site, Petersham, Massachusetts, United States - Inc-BW-C-7-M | ecosystem: Environmental > Terrestrial > Soil >... | reverse complement strand
CGATGGCGTAATCTTGCCCGCCGTGCGCGGTGTGCTTGGGTTGGAGTCACAGGGACCATCCGGCGGGCCGGACGGCGCCCTTCAACTTTCGTTCGCGCCCAATCTTCCCGCGGATTGGCCGTTCTTGCGCTTCCAGCGTTACGCCATCGGCGATGGCCATCTCAGCGGCGAAATTCTCCAGCAACGGTCGCAAACAATTCTTCAGCTTACCTATGATGGCAAATCTCCGGTCGCTGCAAAGCTAGCCCCTTCGCTGCCCGCTGCCGCGCGCGTAAAAAATGTTTGGCTCGACGGCAAGCCGGCAAAATTCTCGGTTCGCGATTTTGGCAGTTTTCTCCGAGTGGAAATTGCGCCTGTCACGCTTCGTGCATCGCAGCAGCTCACGCTCACAGTCGACTACGAGGGTGGCATCGGCATCGTCCCGCCGGCTCCACATCCGCAACCCGGCGAAGGCACATCGTCGCTAAAAATTCTCGACGTGCAATCCAACACACAAAATCCAAACTGTCTTCTTCAATTGACTGTGGCCGGACGCGCAGGCCGCACCTACCCGCTTCAAATCATTTCAACGATTCCGAATCTCCAAGCCGGTGCCCTGAAGCTCGACAAGAAGGATACCGGCTATATCCTCCAAATTCCGTTCGAGGGTTCCAACTCCAGCAACAACTACATCACGCGCCAGGTCTGCCTCTCCAACTAGCCGCCGCCTTCCCTAACCGCAAAGCCAGCCATCACTTGCGGCCCTCCCTCAAAAATCCCAAACGTCAGCGTCAACGTCTCGTCATCCCCAGCTACCGTGATCATTTCACGCAAACTCACGATCCCATTTTTCTTTCCCGTTCCTATGATCCTGTGCCGGCCCTTGCGCGTATACGCAATCGTGTCCGACAGCGAAGACCCTGTTACCGGATAGTCGCGCCCGTCAAATTTAGCCTCCAGCGACGCATTTGCTCGCTGCCCCGCGGGTGACCGCCCCTCGATCCGCAAAACCTCCGGGGTGGCCCATGTTTTGCAAGGGTGAGGCTGCCGTTCGCTAGCGCATTGCCGTGCGCGCCAAACGTTGCGCGTCACTCCCGCAATGGAAGTGGGAATTACAGATCACATCTGGTCTATCTCTGAAATTGTGGGGGCTTGTTGGAAAAACGGAATGAAGAAAAAGCTGCATAAAAACTCTGAGGCCAGCCTTTCGGCTGGCCTCGCACCCGAATTCCGAAGAACGCGGGGGGATAAACTCGTAGTGTTAGATTACGGCGCGCACATTTGGGTTAGCCGAAAATTAACTAAAACCGTGTTTGATCTGATAATGTCTGTAAGTGTTTGATTACAATGGCCAAAGTTAACGTTTATATCGACGGTTTCAATCTCTACTACGGAGCTGTCAAGGGCTCCCCGTATAAGTGGCTCGATCTTGGCGCTTTGTGTCATCGCATGCTCCCTAATGACACTGTCCAATCTATTGAATATTTTACCGCAATTGTCAGCGCACGTCCATATGATCTTAATTTGCCCGTCAGGCAGCAAATGTACCTGAGAGCTCTAAAGACTATCGCAAACCTCAAAATCGTCAATGGGCATTTTTTGACGCATCGCTGCCACATGGTTCTCACTGGTAGCAATCCACCCCAAAAGGTATGGGTGGACAAGACAGAGGAAAAAGGCTCAGACGTGAACATTGCGTCCCATTTGCTCCGCGATGCTTTCAAAGGCGCATTTGAGGGTGCAGTGCTCATTACGAATGATTCAGACCTGTTGGAGCCTGTAAAGATTGTGCGGCACGAATTGAAACTTCCAATTGGGATTCTGAATCCGCATGAGCATCACAGCGTTGATTTGAAGCGCGAGGCTACTTTCATCAAGAGAATCAGACAGGCCGATGTGGCTGCCTGTCAGTTCCCTAGTCCAATGAGAGATGCCAAAGGGCAATTCCACAAGCCATCTACTTGGTGAGTCCAAACGGACCCGCTACCCACTCCTGGCTATGCTCCATATTCTTTCGGCGAACGTGATATTCTCTAGCGCTTCCTCGAACGCTCACAACTCGCCCAACTGGAGGCCGCCATGTTTCCGCCACAATGCGCACCAAGCCGCCGCAACTTCCTCAAGACCACCGCCGCACTAGCGACCGGCGTCTCCGGCCTCACGTTTCTCTCAATGCCCGTCTATTCCGAGGACGCCGACGTCAACGTCATCGGCCCCAAAAAAGGCTACTCCCCGCAAATCGGAACGCTTGTCTCCATGATGGCGTGGATGCGCATGGTCATGCTTGTCTCCGTCAAAGGCATGTCCCAAAAAGATCTCGACTTCCTCCTCGACGACAAAGCCAACACCATCGGCGCTCTCCTTCTGCACCTCGCCGCCACCGATCGCATCTACCAAATCAATACTTTCGAGGGGAACCCGCTGAAGGATCTCCCGGACGCTTACAAGGAAAAATTTGGCATCGCCATGGAACTCGGCGAACCCGCCCGCAAATCCATCAAAGGCAACAATCTCGACTACTATCTGAATATTCTCGGCGAGACCCGCGAAAAAACTCTGTCGGAATTTCGCAAACGCGACGACGCTTGGCTCTTCGCGGTCGACAAGACCTGGGGCTGGGGACCCACCAACAACTACTGCAAATGGTTCCACGTCTGCGAGCACGAATCCAATCACAACGGCCAAATCAAACTATTAAAGGCTCGCCTCCCTGGCGCCAAACCCGCCTCCGAATGACCACTTAGCGTACTCAATTTGCGGCTTACCGCTCTCTCCGCTTTTGCAGGGCAAGGGTTTGTCTACTTCCCAGCCCTAATTTCCCGCTTCTGCGTCAAAAATTTTTCCACAGATGATTCGAATGGCATCAAAGTAAACACTTGACAAAGTATTGGCGTATCTGGTAACATGGTTTGTGACAGTCAGTCGCCAACCCGTTCCGGCAGCTCAATCCTCTCCGCGAAACCTCTCTGCACTTAGTGTCTCGGCGTTAACCTCTTCCTGCTCCTTCGATTTTCGACTCTCGATTCTGAACGGCTCTTCCCTAAGTCCTTTCACTGCCACTCTTACACGCCGTCCACAAACTATTGAAAAAACAGCCACTTTAAGTCTTGTATTTGCCACTCTTACGGGCCACGTCAACCATAACCCTTTTGTTTGCCACTCTTACAAAAAACACCCCGGGTGGGGTACACCTCTTCGCTTTTCGTCCCCGCTCCCGATTCATGCATCGCTTGCAACCACTAACCCCTGTAGAATGATATTCTTCGCACACCCCCACCCACTAAGTCCCATGGAATCACATCTTTCCAAAAAACATGGGGGAGGGGGTGCGCGGGAAATTCTCAGTTCGATTTTGCAGTTCGTCCAGCGAAGACGGCCAATGGTCGGCTCGCAGCGGCCGAGTCTTTCTTCTGCGCGCCTGTTCCAGATGCCGCCGCATGGTCGCTCGCTTTCAATCCTCGAGTGCCCATCTCGATCGCTCGCCGCGCCGCGCTCAGCGGCGCATCCTCTCTCAACACAACCGTTCCACCGTTTGCCTCGACGCCCAACTCTTTCCACATCGCAGAAAGGTCCACTTGCACTGGCTTGTCCTTCCACTCTGAATACAATTTCTCCAGCACGTCCAATCCCACCGCGTGGTCCCCGGTTTTCAGCGCCTTTTCCAAATCCCAATCTTCGCGAATGTCGCCGCCCGCTTCGAGAATCCCTCGCAACGCATCTTCCAATCCCTTTTTGTTTTTCGTCTGCTTGCGAATTTCTACGTCCGCTACAAAACAAAACAGTGCGCCGCCCCAGTACGTCCGTCCCCAGGTGTGTGTGTGGTCGAGCCCTTCGTCGCCTGCTTGCGGCTCGCCCTTCGGCATGTCGCGCACCAGGTCGTTCCACATCTTCGGCGCCGTCCAATGGCCCGCGCGAATCCGCGCTATCGGCTCGACGTACACGGAAATGCCTTCCTCGATCCAGTGGTGTTCATCCGCCATCGACGGAAACGCCAGATGGATCATTTCGTGCGTCAGCATCCAATCGTCCGCAAAATCTGCCGCCGAAGTCTTGCCCCCCGCAAAAATGCGAATCAGTCCGCCTTGGCGGCCCCACGTCATCCCGTGCCGCACTCCATTCCCATCAAACGAAACTACGCGGAGCGTCAAGTGAGGAACAGGGAAGCGTCCATAATAAGCGGACACGGATTCCGCCGCGTTCTGCACCCACTTCATTACATCCGTTTGCGAAATCGGCGCTTCGCTCGAATCGATGGTCACGTCGATTCGCGAGCCTCCGATCATCACCGTCGAAGTCACGTCAGCCGCCTTTGTGGAAGCGGGGTAAAGCAGAAGCAAGCAGTAGGGAAGCAAGACCAAAACCACGACGCGAGCGGATTTGCTGAAGAATTCGCGGATGCCAAAGGTAAAGTCCATCCAGACCATGAGTGCCCGAAAACCATCCTATCCCAATTGCAAGATTTGGGCGCGAGCGTTTTGCGCGCGGAATTAAGCGGAGGTTTTGGTTTGCGTCTCCGTCTTCCAGAACACTTTGTTCACGAGCGCATCGACGGAAAAAATACCCGGCCCAAACAGCAGCACAATCAGCGAGGCAACCAGAAATACGTAGGGCGCCGCCGCGGTGAATTTGTCCGGATCGGAAAAAATGGAATGCAACGCTTCCTTATCGGCGGTGATGTAAGCCATCAGCATGTTGATCGTCAGCACAAACGAAATCAGCCGCGAGAACAGGCCGACGGCCAGCAAGAATCCGCCAAAAAATTCGAGGCTGGAAATGGCCGTAGCCGTGAAGCCTGGAGCGGGCAAGCCCAGGCTTGTGAAAAAATCCGTGACTTTATCGAGGTTGTGCAGCTTGCCCCAGCCGCTCTGCATCAGCTGAATGCCCCAGTACAGGCGCACGAACAGCAGAAACGGGTGCTGGAGATAATCAACGATGTGGAAAAACTTGTCGTGCCACGTGCGCAGGGTCGTCAGCAGTTTGTTCATGACAGGCCAGCCGCCAAAAGTTTCAATGGAATTGCGATGCGCAACTCTATAACAGGTTTCAACGCCCGGCGCGTTTCTTCTCCGGACGGCAAAACCAGCCAAGTGCGGCCCAGGTCTGAAACCAGGTTTGCACCTGCGCTGGGCGCTGTTCGGGCGCAACCACACTTTTACGAAACGCCGCATCAATCGCGGCGCCCAGAGTTTTGCCGCGCTGCAGCGCCGTGAGGATGGAAAATTCTTCCTGGTCGAGCCTCCGGAAATAAACGGAGTAGTCGATGCGATGGACTGCCAGGAAGATTTGCGCGGGCTTCAATTTCGCAACGGCGCGGACGCGCTTGCGTCTGCGGCGCTCGGTGAACGTGTTGCTGGCGAAATCCGTGTCATCATCGTCTTTGCGCACTTCGAGAAGAAGATCGTCGACAGGATAGCGAAAACTCAGCAGCCGCACATACGGCTGCAGCGTCAGCTTCAGTTTAGCGGCATCAACACTCGAAAGATCTTCCTGGCGCAACGCCGGTTCGGCCTTTCCGTCGAAGGCTTCGATGTCCGCCCACTCGAGCCTCGTGATATCCAGCGCAAGCGTTTGATTCGGACCGGCCCACTTGGGACTCTTCCGCAGCCACGATTCCATGCGCGAGCCAAGATCGCGCAGCGTAAACGAACGCGAAGGATTCGCGATGAGATACGCCTTGGACATGGCGTCGAATCGCCGTTCACCAAGAACGGCTCGCAAGCCGGGGAAATCCTCGATGAGCGCGGAGAGCACGCGAAACCAGTATTGGCGGTTGTAAATCTCGAGGCGCTCGAAAGACGTGAGCCGGTCGTTCGGCTTGATGAAGCGTGAAGCGTACCGCTTCATCGGGCCGCCGGGAGCGCGCCGCTGCATGCGTTCGGAGGAAGTGAGCGGCTGCATCACGGCGCGGGCCATGGTGCGCTGGAGCTGCATCAACTTCATACAGCTTCCGCCAGAACGGTGGCGCGCAAAAATTTATTAGCTTTCAGGGCTTCATCGTGCACTTCCTGGAAGGAAGGAATGCTGTCGTCCCATTCAAGGAGCGTTGCAGTGTGGCCGGCGCGCTGGATGGCGCGCTCGTAAAGCTTCCAGACAGGATCGATGACCGGGTGGTCGTGCGTGTCCAGAATGTACTTGCGATACTTAGAATGGCCGGCGATATGGATTTGCGCGACACGCTCCGCGGGAACGCTATTCACGTAATCGAACGGATTGAAATTGTGATTCTGCGAGGAGACATAAATATTATTCACATCGAGCAGAATCCCGCAGTCCGCGCGCTCGACGACTTCATTCAAGAATTCCCACTCTGTCATTTCAGAATCGTGATATTCCGCGTAGCTGCTCACGTTTTCGACGGCGACGGGAATTTCGAGGAAATCCTGCACCTCGCTCACTTTATGCGCGGTAATCTTGGCGGCCTCGAAAGTGTATGGCATCGGGAGCAAATCGTGCGTGTAGCGCCCGTCGACGCTGCCCCAACAAAGATGATCGGAAAGCCAGGGCGTTTTCGTGCGTTTGACGAGATCCTTCAACCGACGCAGGTGCTCACGGTTCAGTTTTTCCGCGGAGCCGAAGTACATGGAAACGCCGTGCTGGACGACTTTGTATTGTTCGAGGAGCTGGTCGAGGATGTGCAGCGGACGCCCGCCATCGATCATGAAATTTTCAGAAATAATCTCGAACCAATCCACCACCGGCTTGCGCGTCAGAATGTGGTGATAATGCGGAGCGCGCAGCCCAATGCCGATGCCGTAGTCCGTAAATCCGTTGAAGCGGTTCGCCGACATTCCAATCTCCGAGCGCGTGAAAGAAAAGAGGGCCAGCGAAAACCACCGGCCCCCCATCAGTGGTAAAGCCCAAAAGCGTAAGAAATCTTACGAGGGCTTCTTTTCCTCGGCTGGCATCTTGGAGCCATCGGTTGCGCAGCCGCCCTTGCCCTTGCAAGAGTTCTTGCCTTTGCAACCGTTGTCGCTCGACTTGCAGCCGCCCTTGCCCTTACAAGAGTTCTGGCCCTTACAGGCGTGCTTTTCCTTCACCTTGGTGTCCGGCTTCTTGTCCTTGTCCTGATCCTGGGCCGTGGCCGAAGCCTTCGCCCCGGTGAGCAGATTGGAAGCCTGAATGGTGGCACCGGTTCCCGCGAGCAAGCCCGCCATCGCCGCGCCAGTAATCAGGAACTTATTCATCTTTGTCATTTCTGTCTCCGACCTCCAGTTTATTTTGAATCTACTGCTGCCCTTCCGGCGGATTGCCCGCCGTGAAGATCAAAGTCCCAAGCGGAGCCATTTTCGCGATCGTAAGCCGGCTCGTCGTTTGTTGGGTGCCTCTTCAAAGTTGTCGCTGCGCTTCCTGCGGGCGATTCCCGTCCCAGTTAGACGGCACGTTGGAGCAAAGGATTCGGCCAGTCACGCAGTGAACTCGCACCGCGAAATTCGAAATCGCTCGCTCTCTTTTCCCCAGACCGCATCTAAACAGAGTCTGCCCACAACACTGGACTACAATCAGGACCCGCGATCGGTCGAATTTATTCCCTGCCGGAGTGATCCCGGCAATTGCGAATACTGCTCCAAGGATTTTGGGATGGCAGGGCCGCACACGCGTGCCCTGTTTTGACACCCCGTCCCTCAATCCGGGGCTGTGGTACACCCTATATCCTCCGATTGTGGTCCGCCGTCAAGCGAAAAAATGCGAAACGCTGTGACGCAGACCGCCGAGCCTGCCTCCGGCACCCTCAAAGGCCAGGGACTGCTGGGCCTCTCCTTTATGTACGGCGATACGCGCCTTCCGGATGTAGCCCGCATCACCTAGGCGGAGTTTTGAAATAGGCGGTCACGAAGAGAACGCCAAGCAGAGAGTCCGTGCCGGCAAAGACGAGGTCCGACGGGTGCATGCGGCCATGCAGGACCAATGTGACCACAGCAATGGCGTAAGTCGCTTTTTCAAGCACCGAAGGAATCATCATGGGCCGGTACCGCGCCGGGTCCGTGGCGATGAAGCAAAAGGCAACCTGCCAAGCGAGTGCTAACCCTACGAATCCGTAAAAGAATCCCGGATGGGTGATGGGAGGCGGATCTTTCTGGCTGATGAGGTCGAACATGAAATAAAGAGGCGTAATGACCACGAAGCCCCAGATGCCGGCAATCCAGAAAACGATTTTCGCAAATTTCATGGCCCTCCTCAAACGACTGCGAGTCGCAGAGATTCTATAGCAGGATCGGTAGCGGTGAAATCCCCCCAGATCATTCCGTTCGCTGGTCCACCAGTAAACCCATAGGTGATATGCTCCCGTACTCGTTGAACTGGAGGCGCACAATGGCCAAGTTTTTGAGGACTCGAAGTTTCACAGTTGTGTTGGCAGCGTGCTTCGCGGCGGTTCTATCCTCGGCGACCTGCGCGATTGCCCAAACACCTTCGCCTGCACTGCTCGTTCTGGAGAAGAGCGACGAGAAATTGGCTATCGTCGATCCGGCCACTTTGAAGGTTGTTGGCCGAGTGCCTTCGGGGAGCGCTCCTCATGAAGTAGTCGTTTCCGATGATGGAAAGTTCGCTTATATCTCCAATTACGCCGATCAAGGTGGGGCGAAGAAAACGATTTCCGTAGTTGATCTGATCGCCCAGAAGGCCATGGCCCCCGTGGATCTGGGACCTCTGCAGGCGCCGCACGGCCTCGCCTTTGCCGGTGGAAAGGTGTATTTCACGGCTGAGGCGAACAAAGTGATTGGCCGCTATGATCCCACGACAAATCAGGTGGATTGGGTGCTGGGCACTGGTCAAAATGTCACGCACATGATTGCCGTTTCGAAAGACCAGAAGACGATTTTTACCTCGAACATTGGATCGGACACCATCTGCGACATCGAGCCGGGCGGTGGCCGCAACGGCTGGAACGTGACGGCCATATCCGTCGGCAAAGGGCCGGAAGGATTTGATGTTTCGCCGAGCGGCAAGGAAGTGTGGGCGGCGAATTCCGGCGATGGCAGCGTTTCGATCGTCGATGTGGCCGCGAAAAAAGTTGTGGCAACGCTGGACATGAAGACAAATCATTCGAACCGGCTGAAGTTCACGCCGGACGGAAGACTGGTGCTCATTTCCGACGATGGTGGGGGCGGTCTGGTGCTAATTGACTCGGCTACACGAGCAGTTCGCAAGAGATTGAAGCTGGGCCGAGGACCAGAGGGCACTCTGATTCAGCCCGACGGCGCGAAAGCTTACGTGGCGCTTAGTGGCGACAATGCTGTTGCAGTGATTGACTTAAAGACGCTGGAGATGACCGGGAAAATCGCGACGGGAAATGGGCCGGATGGTCTGGCGTGGGCGCAGCGCGAGTGATATCCAGGGAATGGCGGAAACACGCAGCGGCCGCAGAATTCCATCCCGGGAGCAGATCCGGGGCCAAAAAAGGGCCAAAATTGGCGAAAACTTAAGAGAAAATGCCAAGGCGCAACGGCCCGGGCATGGCGACTAGGTAACATTTACAGCAATAAAAGGACCTCAGTACTATTCAAGTTTCCCGCGTTTGTGCCGATGCTTGCGGTATGCCGAATCTCTATTTTTGCCAACCGCACGCTAAGAATCAGGGGATGCTGCGAGCGGTCTTATCCGTGAATGAATGCGATCGGGTTGTCAGCACGCATTCTGTCACGTTTTTTGGCGAAAGTTTTCCAACCCTATCTGAAGGGCAAGCCGGGGCGGGTGATTTTGCAGTCCTCAGATTCGCCGCGGAAGAGACGAACGGGAATTGGCGCCCAGGGTTTTACCGGCTCGACTCGGACCTGGGAGAACTCAATGACGTGCTTCGAGATCTCAAGAGGTAAGTGCTACTTTCCTTCCCTAGCCGTGGTTTTAATGACCGCACATTTCATGGCCCTAGCTGCCCGGAACGAATCACTTTCCCTTTCGGTTCCTGTTTAGCCTAAAACCAGAAGGTTTTGCCAGCTTTCAGGTGTGAATCGCATCTGAAAGTAAGTGACAGTTCTTTACCAATTTTTAAATTGGCGAAGCAGCAATGTGAGCGTGGATCCTCCAATCGCACTCTGAACTGGCCATGAGACCGGTGGTTCTTTGGTGTCCAGATTTGCACAGACTTGCCACCATCGCGTCCGGAAAATGGTATTGTTATGACTGCCTATCACGATCGGTACACCAGGCATTCACGCATTCAACTAAGAAGATAGCCGGAGAGATCATGGAACTAGCCGCAACACAAGAAGCACGCCCGTGGGAACGCCCATTTTGGAAACCCGTGCGTGGCAAGGAAGGGGTTTTCTCGTATCTGGTTCTCATCCACGTGTTGGCGGTCGTTGGATTGATTCTGTTCCCAGTACCCAGCCTGAAAGTTGTTGGCTTGGCGGTCCTCTTCGTTGCATTCGGCGGGCTTGGCACTACGGTCTGCTATCACCGCATGCTCGCCCACAAGACGCTCAAAACAAACAAATTTATCGAGCAGGCCCTGATCTTTTGGGCCGTTTTTAATGGCTCAGGCCATCCCGCGAGTTGGGTCGCTTACCACCGCCTTCATCATTCCGTGACGGACACGCCCGACGATATCTCCAGCCCGAAGCAAGGCGGCTTCTGGTGGGCGCACTTGCGCTGGCTGTACCAAACGCAACCCGCGGACAAGAATCGCTGGGCTCCCGAACTGACTCGCGGCATGTACACGGCGTGGGGCAAGCTGGAAACTCCCGTCATTGTTGTCTCCATCTTTTCGGGACTCCTGCTCGGCCTCGGCTGGATGGGCTTCTTTTGGCTCGGCGCAATCCGCCTGGTCTATACGCTGCACATGCAATGTTTCGTCAACAGCCTCACGCACCTTGGTCATTCCAAGGAAGGCGGCGATGACTCCAGCATGAACGTATGGTGGCTTGGTCCTTTTCAAATCACGGCGTGGGGCGAGAACTGGCACGCCAATCATCATTCGCATGCAGGCTCCGCCCGACTGGGTTTACGCTGGTGGCAAACGGACATCGGCTGGTACTTCATCTGGACACTTGAACAGCTGGGTCTGGCGCACAGCGTCAAGCGCCCGCGCGCTTCGTAGTTAGTTAGTCCCGCCAAAACGCGACCACCGCAATGTTATGATGGCGGCGTGTACGCGCAGAAATTCAAAGTGAATGTCGTGATTCGCGGCGAGAGCCGCGCCTGCCCGCTCGATTGGCTCGATCAATTCTGCATGCGCAATTTCACAAACTCCGCGGACTTTGACGACACGCTGCCCGTGGCTGACGGCCGGGTACAAGCCAGCTTCCGCCTTACACCAGAGCGTTTTGCGGAGGGTTTCGGGGCATGGCTCACTCAGCGCGGTAAAGGAGAGGGTGAACCGGTAGTCGTGCAAGTCACGCGAGAAGAGCCCGGAGCGGACACGTGAACTTAAGATGAAACTCTTCTGCTGGCGGGGCTATGCTGCGGAGTCGCGCTTTTCGCCGTTGATGGCTACGCGAATTGCGGGCAGGGCGGCCAGAGCCGCTGCTTCACCTGCGGCGACCATCTCCGGCGTCTTGGTGAAGTCATCCCACACGAATGGTGTAACGTCCGGCTCGATAATGACGTCGGCCTGTTGGCGCCAGGTGAGGTCGGTGTGGCGCTGGATGATCGTAAACGAGCGGCTGAGGACATCCGTGAAGGTCCGAGGCTGTTCAAGGTTTCCGGCTTCGAGATAAACGGCGATGACGATGTCCGCCCCCAGCAGCAGCGCACCTTCCACGGGAACCGGCGCGGTCAGAAAGCCATCCACCAATGTGCGTCCCTCAATTTGAATGGGCACGAACAGCCCAGGGTAGGCGCAAGATGCGCGCAGCGGCAGACCGACAGGGCCGCGCGTGTAATAGACCGAGACGCCGGCGTTGATGTCTGTCGTGGCGATCGCAAGCGGAGTGGCGAACTCCTCGAAGGTCTTCACCGGTGTGAATCGCGCCAGATATTTTTCCAGGCGCTGATTGGTGGCGAGGCCTAGCCACGAGGGCGTCCAGCGGCCAAAGTCGGCGAAGGTAGTCGCCGCGCCGATCCTCTCCATTTCCTCGAGTGGCGTACCGCCGCAAAAAGCCGCGCCGATGAGCGCGCCAACGCTGGTGCCTGCGACGACATCGATGGGTATGCCAGCCTCGCGCAAAATCCGTAAGACTCCAATATGCGCGATGCCGCGCGCAAACCCGCCTGCCAGCGCCAGGCCGACGCGCGGGCGTTCCTTGAGTTTTTGCTCTTCGGGCAGGGCCAAGGAGCGCAATTTTTCCTTGGCGGCCTCGAGCCAGCCGAGGGCATTTTTCGCCTTGCGTGGGTTCATTGTCATTTAACTGTAACGCGGCCTTAGCGACGAGGCCATAGTTCGTTTGACCAGGGGATGGCGGTTTTGTAACCTGTCCTCTCGTCTTAATGTCCCAATCGGGCTGCGGAAAAGGCAAGCCATGAAGCTTCGAATCGAGAAAGCAGCAGTTTTGGGCGCCGGAACCATGGGTTCGCGCATCGCGGCGCATCTGGCGAATGCGGGGCTGCCCTGCATTTTGCTGGACATTGTTCCGCCGGATTTGAAGCCTGACGCGGACGCAAGCGAGCGTAACAAAATTGTGCGAGCGGGACTCGAGGCGGCGAAAAAATCGAAACCGGCGGCGTTTTTCACGCCCCCCCTCGCGGAAAAAGTTTCCATTGGAAATTTCGAGGATGACCTGGCGCGCTGCGCCGAAGCGGACTGGATCATCGAAGTTGTCGCGGAAAACCTCGAGATCAAACGGAACTTGTTGTCCCGTGTGGCGCAATTCCGCAAGCCTGGCGCGATTGTTACCACGAACACTTCCGGACTGCCCGTTCACCTGATCGCGGAAGCGATGAGCGAAGAGTTCCAACAGCATTGGGCAGGGACGCATTTCTTCAACCCGCCGCGCTATATGAAGTTGGTGGAAGTGATTCCCGGACCGAAAACGTCCAGCGAAGTGATCGAAACGCTTAGCGAATTCTGCGACCGCAGACTCGGCAAAGGCGTGGTGATTGCCAAGGACACGCCGAACTTCATCGCCAACCGCATCGGAACATATTCGATGTTGAATGCGATCCGCCTGATGACGACGCTGGGAATGACCATCGAAGAAGTGGATGCGTGCACCGGCCCGGCGGTGGGCTGGCCGAAGTCCGCGACGTTCCGCACGGCTGATCTCGTTGGGCTGGATGTGCTGATTCACGTAGTGAAGAACATTTACGAAACCGCGCCAAACGATGAGTCGCACGAAATGTACAAAGTTCCGGCGTTCGTCGAGGAGATGGCGCGGCGCGGATGGCTGGGAGACAAGACCGGCCAGGGCTTTTACAAGAAAGTGAAAGGCGAAGGCGAAAAAGAGATTCTGACGCTGGACGTGAACACCATGGAATACCGGCCACGTCAGAAGGCAAAGTTTGCGTCGCTGGAAATGGGCAAAGCAATCGAGGACACGCGCGAGCGGCTACGCGCGCTGGTTGGACCGGTGCTAGCGGGAGAGAAGGGCGACAAAGCGCAGCAATTCATCTGGGGCGGGCTGTCGGAGATGTGTTTGTACGCCGCGCGGCGCGTACCGGAGATTTCCAACAGCGTCGTGGACGTGGACCACGCGATGCAGTGGGGTTTCGCGTGGGAAATGGGGCCGTTCGAAATGATGGACGCGATCGGCGTGAAAGCGTTCGCTGCGCAAATCCAAAAGGAAGGGCGCGCGCTTCCTCAGTTGCTGGAAAAAGTATTGGCGAGCGGCAGGAAGGGGTTTTACGAATCGGAGAAAGGCAAGACCACTGTTTTCGAGGTGACGACCGCCGCAGCAAAACCGCTCCAACCCCCGCCTGGCGTGCTCATTCTTAAATCGCTGAAGGAAGCGGGCCGCGAAATCGAACGCAACTCCGGCGCCAGCCTGATTGACCTGGGCGATGGCGTCGTGTGTTGCGAATTTCACGCGAAGATGAACGCTATCGGCGCGGATTTGATCGCGATGCTGCACAAGGGATTGAAGCGGCTGAACTTGGATTTTGACGCGATGGTCATCGCCAACCAGGCTGTGAATTTTTCCGTCGGCGCGAACTTGATGCTCATGCTGGTCGCGGCACAGGAACAGGAATGGGACGAGCTGCACATGGGAGTGAAGCAATTCCAGAACGTGAATCTCGCGCTCAAGTATGCGCCGAAACCTGTGGTCGCAGCACCGCAAGGAATGGCTCTCGGGGGAGGATGCGAAATCAGCTTGCACTCCGCGAAGATTCAGGCTGCCGCGGAAGCGTACATCGGCTTGGTTGAGACGGGCGTGGGGTTGATTCCCGGCGGCGGCGGAACGAAGGAGATGCTCATCCGCGCGAATGAACACGCTGCGGGTGGCGAGGATTTGGATTTATTTCACGCGCTGAAGCCGGTGTTCGAAGCGATTGCCATGGCAAAAGTGGGAACGAGCACGGAAGAGAGCCGGGCCCTGGGATTTTTGCGGCGCGAAGACGGCGTCTCCATGAACCGCGATCGCCTGGTGGGCGACGCGAAGGAAGCAGCGCTCGCGTCGGTGCGCAGCGGCTACAAACCGCTGGCTGCAAACTGGCAAGAAGGCACGCAGACGACGCAGATCAAAGTGCTTGGCGAACAATTCTTGGCTGGCGCAAAGCTCGTCATTCACATGATGCAGCGCGGGGGATACATAACGGACTACGACGCGCACGTCGGACGCAAGCTCGCGAACATCCTGGCTGGTGGGCCGCTGACGTCGCCGCAATTAGTGAGTGAGCAGTACGTGCTGGATCTTGAGCGCGAAGCCTTCGTTTCCCTCTGTGGCGAAAAGAAAACGCAGGAACGCATAGCGTTCACGTTGAAGACGGGCAAGCCGCTTAGGAATTAGCTGTGGGGCTAACCTCCTGCAACGACAAACAACACTACGCCACGGGCACTGAGAAATGCTCGTGAGCGATTCGGAGTTTGCCGGAAGCGTCGCGATGCATGACGTGCGTGGCTCGGACGGTTTCGAGTTTTTCCTCGGTGCGTTTGCCGCCGCCAACTTCGCGACCGCTGGCCTGGAATTGGAACGTATAACTGGCGACGCCGGCATCAGTTCCGCATAGAACAATGTCTATCGGACTCAGTTTCAGCTCCATGCGCGTGTCCGGATGGAAATATTCGCGCGATCGGCGCATCGCGCCCAACCGGCCCGGCTCGCTGCGGCCCATGGCGATTTGAAAAACGGTGCTTTCCGGCGCATAGAAATCGTTGAGTTCTGATTCTGACTTGGCCAGAAACATCGTCCAGAAAAGTTCCACGGCCTTACGGACGTCCTCGGCGGTCAGTTTTGTAGTGGCGGCGGGCATAAGTCGCTCCCCAAGCGGATTCATACATTCTTGTATAAGTTACTTTACGTGAGCCGAGGATACTCTGAAGCGTCAATTCGACGGCAGTTGCCGAAGCGATAAAGCCCGCACACGAAAGCCCTGCAAAAAGTATGCATAGAAACGCATAGAATCGTATTATAATGCCGGTTTCGGCTCAGGCTAAACGGAACACAGTGGTTGAGGAGACCTTCATGCACCGAGCTGCACTATTGCCGCCGCGGGAAGCTTCAAGGATCCTGGGAATCAGTTATCCCACGCTCAAACAGTGGATCTATCGCGGAAAAATCAAAACGGTAAAGACCCCGGGTGGGCATCATCGCGTGCCGGAAAGCGAGATCGACCGGATGATTCCAAGAAAACTGGACCGCGGCGATATCGCGATGCGCCGCGGCAATTTTCGAAAGATCAGCGGCCGCAACCAGTTGATTGGGCGCGTGATTTCGCTGAAGTACAGCGGATTGCTCGCGCAGGTGACGATGGCTATCGGCGAGCAGCACATCACCGCAATCATTACGGCCGACGCGGCTAAAGAGATGCGGCTGAAACCAGGAGAACGGGCGGCGGCTCTGATTAAGTCCACGGAAGTGATGATTCTGAGGGTGTGAGAAGAGCCGCGACTCGTGATTGGTGACCTGTGACTGGTGAAAAAGCAAACTGGCTTAAGCCGTTCAGCGTTGCCCCACTGCTGATTGCCGTATTTCTTGCGCAAGGCGCTGTGCGAACCCAAGGGCAGGCGATTAGCATCGCGGCAGCCGCGGACTTGCAATTCGCCATGCAGGATCTCGCAGCTCAATTTGAGAAGGAGACAGAAACGAGAGTGGATGTGACGTACGGCTCGAGCGGAAATTTCTTCTCGCAGATGCAAAATGGCGCGCCGTTCGATCTGTTTTTCTCGGCGGACATCGAGTATCCGAGAAAGCTGGAGTCGGCAGGTCTCGCCGAGCACGGAACGCTTTACGAGTATGCCGTAGGACGCATTGCGATCTGGACCCCCGCGGATGCAAAAGTGGATGCAGGTCGCCAAGGATGGAACGCGTTGCTGGACCCGGCTGTGCAAAAAATTGCGATTGCCAATCCGGAACATGCTCCCTACGGACGGGCAGCGGTGGCGGCGTTGCAAAAAGCCGGCATCTACGAACAGGTTAAAGCGAAACTCGTCTACGGAGAGAATATTTCGCAAGCAGCCCAGTTTGTGCAATCTGGAAATGCGCAGGCAGGGATCGTGGCCATGTCACTGGCCGTTTCGCCCGGCATGAAAGAAGGACAGCGTTGGGAGATTCCGGCGGACATGCATCCGTCTATCCAGCAAGGCGCTGTCGTGTTGAAGAGCGCGAAAAACAAAGAACGAGCGCGAGCCTTTTTGGAATTTGTGAAGAGCGAAGCAGGCCGCGCGACGCTTTCGAGATATGGATTTACATTTCCAGGCGCTAACGCTGTTGCGCCGTCAACTGGTCCTCAGAATAAATGAATATGGACGCCCTTCTGCTCTCGTTTCGGCTTGCACTCTGCGTTTCCGCTATTCTCCTCGCGGGTGGAATGCCGCTTGCATACTGGCTGGCCTATTCGAATTGGCGCGGCAAATTTTTATTGGAAGCCGTGGTAGCGCTTCCGCTGGTATTGCCTCCGACGGTGCTGGGTTTTTACGTGCTCCTCGCCATGGGCCCGCGAGGCCCGCTGGGAAAATTGTGGCAAACCCTTTTCGGACACGGAATGGCGTTTACGTTCGAAGGGCTGGTTCTTGCGTCCGTGCTTTACAGTTTGCCCTTCGCGGTGCAGCCGCTCATCGCCTCGTTCGAATCCGTCGATCGCAAACTCCTCGACGCTTCAGCGGTTTTGGGCGCCGGTCCCCTGAAAACGTTTTGGCGAATCATCCTGCCACTCTCCATCCCCGGCGTCGTGACCGCGCTTGTGCTGAGCTTCGCCCACACGATGGGCGAATTTGGCGTGGTGTTGATGGTTGGCGGAAATCTGGCGGGAGTGACGCGCACCGTCTCGATCGATATCTACGATCACGTGCAATCGCTCGAGTACGCGGACGCCAATCGCATGGCGCTCGTCCTACTCGCGATCTCCTTCAGCGTTTTGTCGGTTGTCTACGCTGTCAATCGCAGCGTAGGCCGCCAAATTGGGCGCCGCCTGTGGACACCGTGGGCAGCGAACTAATCCCAGCCTTGCTCACGGCGCGCGTGAAGCTGGAACGGCTCCGCCACGGAGTTTCCCCCTTTGTACTGGACATATCGCTCGAAGTTTCCCCGGGCATCACCATCCTTTTCGGGCCGTCCGGCGCCGGAAAATCCACCGTGCTGGATTGCATTGCGGGATTGGTGCGCCCTGACTCGGGACGCATCATTGCTGGTGAAGAAGTGTTGTTCGATTCACAACGCGGCGTGAGTTGCCCGCCACAAGAGCGTCGCGTCGCGTACGTTTTTCAAACACTGGCGCTCTTTCCGCATCTGAATGCCGAAGAAAACGTCGCCTACGGCCTGGATGGTATGCCGCGCGAAGAACGTTCCGCCCGCGTGCAAGAAATCCTAATGGCCTTCCGCGTGGACAAATTGCGCGCGCGCAGGCCGGCGGAAATCTCGGGCGGCGAACGTCAGCGAATTGCGCTGGCGAGGTCTTTGGTCACACAACCACGCGTCTTGCTGCTGGATGAGCCGCTGACCGGACTCGACGCGGAACTGAAGGCTTCGATCCTCGATGATCTGCGCGCATGGAACGCCGCCAGGCGCATCCCCATTCTCTACGTTACGCATAGCCGCGAAGAAGTGGACGCACTAGGCGAACGCGTGATCGCGATGGATCACGGACATGTACTGAGCGAGGGCACGCCCACGCAAGTTCTGGAAGCGCCGCGGCGCAAGCGGCTTGCGCAGGCGGCTGGTTTTGAAAATTTGCTTAGCGGAACGGTAATGGACTTGCGCGAAGCAGACGGCGTAATGCGTGTGCGGCTTAGCGAAAGCGCTTGCGAAATCGAAGTCCCTCTGGGCTACGCAATGGCAAAAGACCGCGTGCGCGTAGCCATTCGCGCCGGTGATATTTTGCTGGCCACGTCGCAGCCACACGACTTAAGCGCGCGTAATGTCATTGAAGGCCATATCGTGGCTATGGAAACGCGCGGCACGCTGGTTCGAGCCCGCGTGGACTGCGGCGTAGAATTTATCGTGCATGTCACGCCGGGAGCGTCGAGGACGCTCGAGTTGGCAGTCGGACGGCTCGTGTGGCTCGTGTTGAAAACGCACTCGTGTCATCTCGTGGAGGAATGACAGTAGAGGAATGAAAGTGGTGGAATGAGCGGGCCCCCAACCCGAAAACTTCTCAGGGTTTTGGTTTACTCGCTGCGGCAACCGCGGGCGCGGAGAATCTCACTTCGGCAGCTTCCAGCGTTTCGCCCTTGGGCGTGGCGTGGATCACGACGCGGTCGCCCACGGCCACATCAGAAAACTTAGCGGGCTTGTCCACATTGCCGCTCCTCAAAAGATAGGTTGTCGCGGCAACTACTTTGACCTCGACGGATTTCCCGTCCGCGGTTTTCACGGTGATCGAATCGGCGCTTGTTTTCTCCACCGTGCCCGTCACGTGTTTCTTGTCGCCGTGCGCCAGTGCGGCGGCGGCCAAGATCGCTAACGAGAGGATGACTGCAAAAGAACGGAGTTTCATTTTATCTCCAATCAGCCGGGCTGCGGGCAATCCGTGTTCTCAACATGGTTCCAAAACATTCCATTCTAGAGCTGATGATGGGATTCCGGTTTGGGTGCCGGCGTTGCTCCATTCAGGAAATCATCCTCCTGTTGTTCCTCCATCCGATCATCAGGTCCTTTCGGATTGTAACGCTCCATTTCCATGCGCTCCTGCGGCGTCAACTGCGGGAGGTGGCGAAGGAAGAGAACAAGCTTCCAACTGTCGTTTTGCGAGCCGGGACTTGAAAAGGCGGGCATTCCCGTAAATCGCACGCCATTTTCGATTACCCAAAATAGTTCGCCGTCGGAAAGTTTCTGCGTTTCGGGCAAGCGCAAGTCAGGCGGCTTTGGATACAGCCCCCGGCCTATCATCGTATCGCCACTGCCGTCGTTGCCATGACAGGTGGCGCAATGATCGGCAAAGTGGAGTAGCGCGCCATAAAGATTGTCGTCTGAAGCTGGGACAGGATTTTGCTGGGCCCGGGCGGCGGCAGGAATCGCAAGATGCCGCGCATTCCGCGCCATCATCGTTTCAAGCCGCGTGGGTGTAGCTCGTGCGCTGAGGCCATTGTGGAGAATGGAAACAGCCAGAATATATACGAGCCCTACGGCACCCGCCAAAATAACAAGAATGAGAATTGCGCGTTTCATGCCCTCCGACCATGGTAGACGACGCAAGCCGCGAGGTGATAGCGCTGATTTTTCGAAAGCTGGCCGGTTCTCGCACGGCTCCGCCTGCGGAGTTGCAGTGCCTCTGGTAGGATACGCCGAGCCATGAGACACAAAATCTACTCGAGCTTGGATTCCGCTGTGGCTAATATTCCCGACGGCTCTCGAATCATGTTCGGCGGATTCGGTGGGGCGGGATTTCCCAACAATCTGATCCAGGCATTGTCTCGGAGGGGCGTGAAGGACATCACGGCCATAAGCAACAATTGTGGAACGCGCGATGGCGAGCTGGGACTGATGTTCAAGAACGGCCAGATCGCTCACGCGATCGCATCTTTTCCAGGCCCTCATTCCACTTATTTTCAGGAGCAGCTCGCCGAAGGAAAAGTGACTCTTGAGCTGGTGCCGCAAGGAATCCTCTGCGAAAGAATGCGGGCCGCTGCCGCCGGTCTGCAAGGGTTTTACACGACCGTCGGTGTGGGAACAGAAATCGCGGCTGGAAAAGAAGAACGCGTCATCGAGGGGAAGCGCTGCATCTTGGAGCTGCCCATCCATGCGGACTACGCCCTTATCAAAGCGGAAACCGCGGATGAACTTGGCAACCTGACCTACCGTCTGGCGGCGCGAAATTTCAATCCCATTATGGCGATGGCGGCGGCGACGACCATCGTGGAAGTCGACGCAATTGTGCCGGTAGGCTCGATCAAGCCGGAACATGTGGTGACTCCTGCCATTTTCGTGCACCGCATCGTGCAAGCGAAAGGAATCCGCTATGCCGGATAAGCTCCGGCTCACCCGCGAGCAGATTGCGCAGCGCGCCGCAATGGAGTTGCCCAACGGTGCGTACGTAAATCTTGGCTGGGGCATCCCCAATCTCATCGCGGACTATTTGCCGAAAAATGTCGAAGTTTATTTTCACAGCGAGAACGGCATTCTCGGCATGGGGCGGCGCGCAAGACCAGGCGAAGAAGACTTCGACCTGGTCGATGCCATGAAAGTACCCGTGACCTTGATGCCCGGCGCGTCCTTTTTTCATCAGGCCGACGCGCATCTCATGACGCGAGGTGGCCACATCGACGTGGCCGTGCTCGGGGGATTTCAAGTGTCGGAAAAAGGCGACCTCGCGAACTGGAAAATTCCCGGCGCGAAGGGCTCCGGCGGAATTGGCGGCGCCATGGACATCGCGGCAGGAGCGAAACGGCTGATCGTTTGCATGGAGCACACGACGAAGGAAGGCGCGCCAAAGATTGTGCGCCAATGCACCTATCCGCTGACCGGGCTGGCTTGCGTCGATACCATTGTTACCGACCTGGCCGTAATCGACGTAAAGCCGGAAGGACTGATGTTGCGGGAGATTGCCCCGGGATGGTGCATCGAAGAACTGCAAAAGCTCACCGGAGCGCCGCTGATGTCGCTCGGCCGCGCGCCCGAAATAAAATTTGTGTGAGTCCGCTTGCAAAGAACCGCAGTTCGGGAAGGCGCGGTTAAGATGCGCGAAGTGCCAGCACGTGTTAGAGTTTTGAACGCCCGGCGGCAGAGAACAGAATCATCCGGAGGTAGCCATGTCCGAAAACATTCCAGAAAAATACGCGGATTTATTGGAGAAGCCAGCCTTCGGCAATCTGGGCACGATCATGAAGGACGGCAGCCCGCAAGTCACGCCCGTCTGGGTGGATTATGACGGCAAGTACGTCCGATTTAATTCCGCGCTCGGACGCGTGAAAGATAAGAATGTCCGGCGCGATCCGCGCGTTTCGGTTTCTTTGCAGGATCCAGCGAATCCCTACCGTTACCTCGAAATTCGCGGGCGCGTCGTCGAGATTACCCAGAACGGCGCCGACGATCACATCAACAAACTTTCGCAAAAATATTTGGGCAAGCCCGTCTATCCGTTCCGCCAGCCGGGCGAAGTGCGCGTCCTCTACAAGATCGAACCGGAAAAAGTCAGCGCCATGGGGTAAAGGAGCCACTGGCAACCTTTTGTTTACCTGCGCCGCGATTGTCCGATGAAAGAACGATTGCGCTTCCAACAGCGGTGTGCGCTGGCGTTTGCACTCTTCGTCGTGCTGGCCGCGGCCCTGTCGGCTTCTGAATTGATCGACGATCGCGCCATCACTTTCCATTCCTCCCAAGAGGTTGCGGCCAGACGTCGAACGCTGATCGATTTTCTATGGGGCGCGCAGGGTTTTCCAAGCGCGAAGTTGCCTTCTGCCGTTACAAAGAACATCACCACTCCAGTGTCCGGCCTGAACAATCTCGCTCGCGTGGACGAAATTCATATCGCGATGGACAAAGCCGAGCGGGGCCTGGCGTATCACTTCGTAGCCAAGCGGAGCAACCAACGCTTGGTTGTGGTTCATCAAGGGCACGGCTGCACGTTCGACGACAGTGCGGCTTCGGCCGGCAAGAATTACGGAATGCAGCGTGCCATCAACGAACTGCTCTCCGCGGGATTCTCCATCCTCGCCGTCTACATGCCACATGAAATTCCCGGCGATTGCCTCGGAACAAACCATCACAACAACATGCTTGCAGGCGCGACCACCTTCGGCAGCCCGATCAAATTCTTTCTTGAGCCTGTCGCTGTTTGTTTGAACTATTTACAGTCGAAATCGCGCGCCGATCGCTTTCCGAATTATCGTGAGTTCGATATGGTCGGTTTTTCAGGCGGAGGATGGACCACGACCGTATACGCCGCGATCGATCCCAGGATCACCATGAGCTTCCCAGTGGCCGGGTCGCTTCCTCTCTATCTGCGAACCGGCGATTCCGTGGGAGATGCGGAGCAAACTTTCGCCAACTTTTACAAAATCGCCGGGTACCCGGACCTGTACGTGATGGGCGCGTACGGTCCGGGGCGGAAGCAGGTGCAAATCCTTAACCGCCGCGACAGTTGTTGTTTTGGCGAGAAGCAGCACGACTCTGTACAATTTGGAATCGCGTGGCAGGAAGCCCTGCACGGCTACGAATCGCAAGTGCAAAATGCGCTCGAGCATCTCGGCAGCGGATTGTTTCGCGTGGACATAGATGAAGATTCCACCGGCCACATGATCTCGCATCACGCCATCGTGGACGTAATTCTTGCGGAGCTTTCCGCGAAGCATTGAAGGAACGTGGTATCCTCCCTCCGCAATCATCCTCAAAATAATCGAGGTAGCGCATGAGTCTCCCAGAACTGTTTTCACGTCTCAGAATGTTGGCGAAGCGCAACTTTCTGACCGCCGCGTCGCTTGCGTTTTGTACTTTTATATCGAGCACACCGGCGTGGGCCGCGCACCAAGAAAATGGTCAAACGTTTGATGGCCCCAGTGGCAAAATCTATTACGAAGTGACGGGGAGCGGCACTGGCACGCCGCTCATCGTCGTCAACGGCGGCCCCGGCTTCGATCACACCTACCTGCATATCTCCGCAGCCTGGGACACGCTTGGCAAAAATCACCGCATCATTTTCTACGACCAACGCGGCAACGGACGCTCGGCGCCGCTGAAGCCTGGACAATCCTGCAATCTTGCCGACCAGATCGCCGACTTGGAAGCCTTGCGCGCGCATCTTGGACTTGAAAAGTGGGACATGCTTGGCCACTCCTGGGGTGGCTACCTGTCCATGGCTTATTCCGCGCGTCATCCCGAGCATATCGCCCACTTGATGATTGTCGACTCCGCCGCGCCGAAATGGAGCGACACGCTTTTTCTCTTCAGCCAGATTTTCCCGGAGCTCACCGAACGTCGCGCGGGCTACGTCTTCGCCGATGAAATGGGCGATAAAGCCGCATCCGATGCTGGAATTCGCGATTACCTCACCATGCTCTTCTATTCAGCGGAGAAGCGCGATGCGTTCGTT
>Ga0210402_10001569_pt1 | contig 23474 bp, 21 predicted proteins | sample IncBWC7MmetaG_FD_161055 | JGI IMG/M metagenome (GOLD analysis project Ga0210402, IMG submission 161055) | Forest soil microbial communities from Barre Woods Harvard Forest LTER site, Petersham, Massachusetts, United States - Inc-BW-C-7-M | ecosystem: Environmental > Terrestrial > Soil >... | reverse complement strand
CTCTTCCGGAATGCTTTGCAGCCCCGCAAGCAGGATGATCATGTTGTAGCCGAAATTCTTCCACACGGCGAATACGATGATCGCGGGCATGGCCCAGTGCGGATCGCCGAGCCAATCGATGGGCTGAATTCCGATGCCGCCCAAAGCGTAGTTGAGAAGCCCATAGCGCGTATTGAAGAGATAACGCCAGATGACAGCGACCGCGACCAGCGTTGTCACGACAGGAGCAAACAGTGCAGTGCGAAAAACAGCCTTGAATCGCGCAAGTCTCGAGTGCAACAGCAGCGCCGCGCCGAGCGAGACGCCAATCGAGAGAGGCACACCAAGGACGACGAAGTAGAGCGTGTTGCCGAATGCCTGCCAGAAAAGCGGCGTTTGCAGGAGCGCAATGTAGTTGCTCAAGCCGACAAAGCGCAGATTCCGAAGATCGGCGAGCGCGTAGATGTCGAAATCGGTGAGGCTCATCACCAACGCCGCGAAAACCGGCACGAAAAAGAACACGCTGATGACGAGCAGAGCCGGAGCGACAAACCACCATGCGGCGCGCTCGAATCTCAACCACCGGCTCCACGCCCGAGCATCCAGCGGCGCTTTTCAAGAATCCCGTCTGCGCGTGCGTCGAGCTCCTTCACCGCTTGATCCAGCGAAAGCTCACCGTGCACCGCGCGCTCGGCGACGAGCCGCATCTCGTTGGCGATGCGCTCCCACTCCGGCACTTTCGGCGCCGGCTTGACGCGTTCCAACTGGTCACGGAAGGCGCGCGCATAAATATCGTCCGCGATGGGCCCGTTGATCCAGGAAGTCCGTCGAGGCGGGAGATCTCCGGTGAGCTCGTGAAAACGGCGTTGGACCGCGGGTTGCGAAAGGTACTCGATCAATTGCCACGCGACGCGCTTGTTACGCGAAGCGCTGAATACCGCCAGACTCGACCCCCCAGCGATCGAGGCGCCCGGGCCATTCGGCCCGGGCAGCGGGGCGGTCATCCAGGTATCCTGCTTTTCCGCGGGCAAGCGGCGTTTGAATTCACCGATGTTCCAGGGACCGGATATGTAGAACGAAAAATATCCACGACCGAATTCGTTCCACACGTTGGAGACCTCGGCATTGGTCAATGGCGGCGCCCAGCCCCGCTGGAACATCCCGAGGTAGAACTCGAGCGCGTGCCGGAAGCCACCGCTCTCGAAGTTACCCCAGCGCCCATCCTCGCGCAGGAGCGGCTCGTCCTGTTGCAGCGCGAACATGAGCAGCGGCTCGAATTCATTGAGCGGCAGCAGGATCGAGTAGCGGTCGGGTCCCACGCGCTCCTTAATGGCTGCGAGCATCTGATACAGCTCCCGCCACGATTTGGGCGGCGTGGAGAATCCGGCCTGTGCCAGCAGGTCGCGACGGTAAAACAGCAGACGGGTGTCGACGTACCACGGTACCCCGTAAAGCTTGGCTGCCACGACGTTCGTATCCCAGATGCCGGCGAAGTAGTCGCTTTGATCGACCGTCGGCGATTCGGCAACGTAGGAATCCACCGGTTGGAGCGCATTCAGCGCCACAAATTCCGGAATCCAGGTGTTTCCCAACTGACAGAGGTCAGGTGTCGCGTCTCCGGCGATCGCGGTGAGGAGCTTTTCGTGCGCCGCGCTCCACGGTAGCTGCTGGACCTGGACGTGGATTCCGGGATGGGTACGCTCGAACTCGGGCAGGAGCTCGGCGACGACCTCGCCTTCGCGGCCCATGGCCCAGAAGCGGAGAACGGTCTGGTCAGCGGAAGGCCTGCTGCAGCCTGCTGCGAGCGACAGGACAGCGATCGCGACGAGCCGCGCGGCCCATCGCCACGGCAGGCGGGCGCCGCCGGGCGACCTCACTTCGATGCGGTGAGCCAGCCCCCTGAGAACCCGGCGCGCTCGAGGCCCCGACGCAGGTGCGGATTCTTCTCCATCACGCGCCAGATCAGTGCGCTGCGCTGGTTTTCGATCATCGCGCAAATGGGCCCCTGATCGATGCCCAGGTAGTCGATATCGACCCATCCGAAGCCGGGGACGCCGCGACCATGGCTGAGCGGGACGTCGAAATGGAAGCTGGGATTGAATGCATCGATAAAGCCATATTTCGAATAGATGTGTTCGCCAAAGCGACGATTCATTTCCAGCACCGCAGGGATCGCCAATTCGGGAGCGAACGGAATCGATGCCACCGTCGCCGTGAGCGCAAGGGTGCAATCGTCGTGATCATCCGTGCCGCGCGCCGCATAACCACGATATACCCGTTGCTTGCCGTTGTCTTCGAGCTCGACATCGGCCGGCCCGTCGCTTGCCGTCATGCCCCAAACCGTCGCGCCATAGCCCTTGCAGTGGCGTGGATTGGCAATCGCATAAGCTTGCTGCGCATAGATCGCCCTGCGGCTGTTCTCGAAGTAGTCGAGCCCGCGCTTGCGCATGTAGTCATCCTGGATCTTGCGAAAATCCATCCATACGTGCGTGTATTGGTGCCCAAAAAGGGGCGCAAAGCTCAAGTACTCCTGTCCAAATTCGGTGCGCCAGTTCTTATCGTAGGTGCTGGTCCATTCGGTCCACGCTTTTGCCTCGACGGGAAAGGTCGGCGAACCCAACGCCAGAAGATACAGCAGCATCGCCTCGTTATAGCCTCGCCAGTCGTATTCGAGAAATCCATCTTCCGGCGTCCAGCCGTGGCTGATGGCGGCTCCGTGCACCTGAGCCCAACGCCAGTCGACGCGGCGATAGATTTCCTCGGCCAGAGCGCGAATTTCGACTTCTTCGAGATCCGCGCCGGTGAAGTAGGACTGGCAGAACAGGGCGCCTGCCATGAGGAGGGCGGTATCGACGGTCGAAAGCTCGGTGTTCTCGAATCGCTCCCCTGTTTTCATGTCGAGGAAGTGATAGAAGAATCCCTTGTAGCCCGCAACGCCACGCGCGTTTTCGTTCTGCGGTGCGTTGCGAAAGAAGCGTAGCGTCGCGAGGACGCGCTGGCGGGCCGCTTGACGCGTAACATACCCGCGCTCGACGCCGATGGGGTAGGCGGTTAGGGCGAATCCAACCGCCGCGATGCTCGAATACGACGGCGTCGGATAGCGATCCGGGACCAGCCCGTTCTGCGGATTCGCGGTATCCCAGAAGAATCGGAAGGTGCGTTCTTCGAGGTCGGCAAGAAAGGGATCGAACACCCGCCCGGCGGGGCGCGGCATCGCGGCAGCCGCTGGAGCGTACGATCCGCTGCCTTGGGAAAAACCAAGGAGGGACACAATCATTGCGGCCGCCGCAATCACTACCAGCGGCCGGGCCAAATGTCGCCGGGAAATGGCTAAGTGCAAACGGGTGACGTAACGCGGAATCCAGGGCCACCGCTTCGCGCCTTCCTCGATTACGCCGGAATTCATCGATCCGCGTCCGGTCGATAGGTCCTTGCTAACCTGTGACGTCCGCGTCCAGGCGGCAGCACCCGCTGGTGGTCGAAACCTGTGGGCGCTGGTAGGTTCCTACGAGATGTTTCCATGAACCAAGTATCGCGACAGTTGCGTTCGTCGGACCACGTCCTACATGAGTGGTTCCATTGTCCTACTAAATGGATCGCCGTCCAAGCCCTCAATGGGGATGCGACATCGCGGGCGCGGCGCGCGTCTACAATCACTAGCGCACGGGCTCGACCACCCGTGGGTGCCCTTGGGTATCCTTGAGTTAATCCAGGAATGTTCGCTATGTTGTCCGGTATTAATTTAGAGAGTGAAAAAGCGAAGCAACCGGCGACAAGGGTCCTGTTTGTTTGCACGGGAAACATCTGCCGCTCGCCGATCGCCGAAGGTGTGTTTCGCGTGCTGGTCGAGCGTCAACGACTCTCCAGCCGGATCACCATCGACTCAGCTGGAACGCACGGTTATCAACTTGGCGAGCCGCCCGACTCGCGCGCGATACGCGCGGCGAGGCTACGAGGCTACGATCTCTCGAGGCAGCGGGCGCGTCTCTTCGACCTCGATGATTTCCGGCGATTCGAGTGGGTCGTGGCGATGGACAGCCAGAATTTGCGTTTTCTGGAATCATTGCGGCCCGCCGATCATCGCGGCCATCTCGGGCTGTTCCTCGACTTTGCGCCGGAAGTCGGCTTAATCGACGTCCCGGATCCCTATTGCGGCGAGGCGGAAGACTTCGAGCATGTGCTCGATCTGGTCGAGCGCGGCGCGGCGCCTTTGCTCGCTGCCATCCAGCTCGCCCTCGCAACGCCAAACGCGCGCTAAGCCCGCGGCAACGTCCCGAAAAAAAGCGGGCACGTAGCCCGCTTCGAAATTACGATCACTTCCCACGTGTGGCGCGTCACGCGCCCGGTGGTGTGGGTTCCTTGTGCGCGGTCTCGACCAACTGCAGCGGACCGTCAGTGACTTCGACCCGTGGCGGACGCACCCGACGCGGACGCGGTGCTTCCGGCTCTTCGGACATTGGCGCCTGGGCCTTTTGAGGGCTCGTTTCGACCAGTACCAGGTCGGAGTCCGGCGGCAGCTCGAGCGATATCTTGGGCAACGCGGGAGCATGGTGTGCCGCCGCTGACACCGGCGTGGAGGCCTCAGCCGATGTCGGCGCAGGCTCGATGTGCGGGAGTGTCGCCATGGTTTCGGCTATCGACTCCTCGGGTAGCGCTGGACGTTGGGCCTCGGCCGGCTCGACTCGTGGCAACTTGATCTCGACGAAGTGAGTCGGAGGCGGGGAGTCGTCGTCCGGCGCCTCATAACCGCTTGCGCGCGGAACCTGGGCGATCGCGGGTGACGTGGTATGGAGCCCCTCGTTGATGGAGTCGCGCTCATTTTCCGCGTCATGCGTCATCGTTGTAGCGCTCGGCGTCGCCGATGACGGCAACATCATTTGCTCCGGGGTCGTGTCTCTTGTAGCAGCAGCGTCGGCAGCTTCGGGTCGACGATCCCCCCGCTCGCCGCGCGGTGGGCGGGGCTCTCCTTGCTCAGAGCGTTCTCCGCGCTCTCTTCCCCCGCGACCACGACGACGACGGCGGCCACCTTCGCCATGCTCAGCTTCCTTGACCGAACCCGGCTGCGGTTGGGTGATGGCAGGCGCCTGGTCGGCCGCCGCACGCGGTTCCTGCGGTGGCCTGGGTTCACGCGGAGGGCGCGGCTTTTGTGCGTCGCGCGGGCCCTCACGGGCATCATTGCGCGTTTCGTTTCGCTGCCCGTCCCGGGGCTCACGATCTCGCCGTGCCGGTTGCGCCCCGCCTTGCGGGGGCCGGGGCTTCGGCCCTTCGCGCTGCTGATCCCGAGGGCCCTCTCGCCCCACACGCGACTGGTCGCGACGCTCGTCGCGCTGATTTCCACGCCGGTCCCGGTCCTGCCGTCCGCGGGCGCCGCGCGCGTCGCGCGGCGCCTCGGTGCGAACCGGTGCCGATTGCGGCGCCGGCTCCGGCGCTTTGGACCGGAACCATCCCAGCACCTTGGTGAGCCAGTTTTCCTGCGAGGGTGCTTCGATGCTGCGCTCGACCGGCATTGGCGCGGGGAGACCCGTCGGAATGCCCTTGACCATCGCTTCCTGGCGCGGCTCCCTGGCTTCGTCCTTCCGCTGCTTCATGGGATCTTCTTCCTCGGGCCGTTCGACCATGGTGAACGAGGGCGGCAGCGGCTCGGCCTGATTCAAATCGTCATGCCGCAAACGCTGCACTTTGTAATTAGGCGTCTCGAGATAGGTATTCGGCACGAGCAGGACGTTGACCTTGAAGCGCGCCTCGATAGTGTGAACCTCGGCGCGCTTTTCGTTGAGCAGGAATGTCGCAACGTCGATCGGTACCTGGGCCACGACTTGGGCGGTGTTGTCCTTCATCGCCTCTTCCTGCAGGATGCGCAGGATGTGCAGCGCGGTCGACTCGGTGCCGCGGATGTGCCCGATGCCGTGGCAGCGGGGGCAGGGAATGTATGCGGATTCGGCTAGTGCCGGCCGTAGGCGCTGGCGCGAAAGCTCCATCAGCCCGAAGCGTGAAATCTTGCCGAGCTGTACGCGGGCGCGGTCGTAACGGAGTGCTTCCTTCAGCCGGTTCTCGACCTCGCGCTGGTTCTTGGTGCTTTCCATGTCGATGAAGTCGATCACGATCAAGCCGCCCAGGTCGCGGAGGCGCAACTGACGCGCGATTTCGTCGGCCGCTTCTAGGTTGGTGTTGAACGCCGTGGTCTCGATGTCGCCCGCCTTGGTCGCACGCGCCGAATTGACGTCAACCGACACCAGCGCTTCGGTGTGGTCAATGACGATTGCGCCGCCCGCGGGCAGCGGCACCTGGCGCGCATATGCGGTCTCGATCTGATGTTCGATCTGGAATCGGGAGAAAAGCGGAACGTCGTCCTTGTACAGTTTCACAACGTGCACATTGGCCGGCATGACGTGGGTCATGAACTGCTGCGCCTGCTCGAAAATCGACTCGGTGTCGATAAGGAGCTCGCCAATGTCGGGGTGGAAGTAGTCGCGTATGGCGCGAATGACCAGACTCGATTCCTGGTAGATCAGGAACGCGCCGGATTGGGTCTTCGCCGCGCCGTCGATTGCATGCCAGAGCTGCATCAGGTAGTTCAGGTCCCATTGCAGCTCTTCGAGTGAGCGGCCGATGCCCGCGGTACGGGCGATCACGCTCATGCCAGCCGGCACCTCGAGCTGGGAGATGGTGTCGCGCAGCTCGTTGCGGTCCTCGCCCTCGATCCGGCGCGAGACCCCACCGCCGCGAGGATTGTTCGGCATCAGCACCAGGTAGCGGCCGGCGAGCGAGATGTAGGTGGTCAGCGCGGCGCCCTTGTTCCCGCGCTCGTCCTTGTCGACCTGAACGATCAGCTCCTGTCCGTCCTTGAGCTGGTCCTGGATGCGGGTCTTGCCGCCATCGCCCTCGCGCAGATTGTCGCGGGAGATTTCCTTGAACGGCAGAAAGCCATGACGGTCGGCGCCATAGTCGACAAAACAGGCTTCCAGGCTGGGCTCGACGCGGGTGATGACGGCCTTGTAGATGTTGCTCTTGCGTTGTTCCTTGCTAGCGGACTCGATATCGAGGTCGATCAGTTTCTGGCCGTCGACGATCGCCACCCGGAGTTCCTCCGCCTGGGTGGCATTGAACAGCATGCGTTTCATTGGTTGTTCCCTTGCGCGGGTATCGGCAGGGACCTTAGCGGACGGTGAAGCGAAGGCGCCCGTCAGGGCGCTTAGACTAGCAGGCGGCGGGCGGCGGCGCGAAAAACCACGCAGGCAGCGTGAGCTGCCGGGCTACGAGGGGTCGGATGCAGGGATAGGGCATCGGTGTCGGCTGCTCAGTTGCCACTCTTTCATCACCACGTGATGAGGGAGTGGAGCTTGAGGGTTGCCTCTCTCGGGAGCGTGATTCGTTTTCTTCGCGTTGTCGCTCAAACGGTCTGACGGCTGCGTCGCATCGGGTGAAAGACCGGGCTCGTGCAGCCAAGTACAGAATTCGTTGCGCCACGAAACTGGCGCGCCGCAAGTCCTAGCCGCTTGTCGTCCGGCCATAAGCCGGTGCGGAGACTGCGCTGTTCCATTAACATCGTTACTTTTCCGGACTGCAGAATCCGGACGGTGAACCGATTTAACCAAGTTGCCCTATTTTCGAGCCAACAGGCGCTTGCCTCAGTTGCCACGCCCCTTTTCAAGGGTTGCCGCGTGGTCGGGAGGTGGGGTCGATGACCGTCGCCTCGGAACTCACGCACCGGCTATCGCACGTTGCTGCTGCCGACAATTATAAAGAAATGAACGATTTAAGCAAGGATGCTGTGAACCGCCTTGCAGTCGACGAGGCCGGGGCGGGCCAGCGCGTCGACAATTTCCTGCTGCGGGTGCTGAAAGGCGTCCCGAAGAGCCATATCTACCGCATCCTGCGCAGCGGCGAGGTGCGCGTCAATCGGCTGCGGGTCAAACCGGACGTGCGGCTCGTACTTGGCGACGAACTTCGGATTCCTCCGATTCGCACCGGCGTCCCGAAGGCCGGGACGCGCAAGCCGCCGCCGCTTTCGGGGTCGATCAGCATCTTGTACGAGGATGACACATTGATTGCCGTCGACAAGCCGGCCGGCCTTGCGGTCCACGGCGGCAGCGGCGTGGCCTTCGGTCTGATCGAGCAAATGCGCGCGGCGCGGCCGACGGCCAAGTTTCTGGAGCTGGTCCATCGCCTGGACCGCGACACCTCGGGCGTTCTGCTGGTCGCCAAAAAACGAGCCGCTTTGGTCGGGCTTCATGCTGCGCTTCGCGAAGGCCGCGTCGACAAGCGCTACCAGATACTGGTCAAGGGCCAATGGCGCGATGCCAAGCGGGAGGTCACCCTGCCGCTGACCAAATACCTGACCGGTACCGGCGAGCGCCGCGTGCGGGTCGAGCAGGTCGGCGGCCAGGCCGCGAAAACGGTGTTCTATCGCCGCCGGGTATGGACCGACATCGATCCGCCCATGAGTCTGCTCGAAGCCGAGCTTCATACCGGGCGAACGCACCAGATCCGCGTGCACCTGACGCATCTCGGATTCGCGCTCGCGGGCGACCAGAAGTACGGCGATTTCGCCTGGAACAAGACGCTTTCCAAGCAAGGCCTGAAGCGGATGTTCCTGCACGCGCGCAGACTCGCCTTCACGCATCCGGTGGAAGAACGCGAGGTCGAGATCGAGGCGGCGCTCCCTTTGGAGCTCAGCCGGTATCTCGACGCGCTGGATTCGGTGCCGCCGGCCGATGCTTAACCCGCCGCGCCGCTTCCGCCTGCTCGCGTTCGACTGGGATGGAACGCTTGCCGATTCAACGGCGCTCATTGCCGGGGCCATTCAGCAAGCATGCCTCGACGTCGGGGTCCCCGCGCCCGCCGAATCGGACGCACGCCACGTCATCGGTTTGGGACACCGCGACGCGATCCGACACGTCGCTCCCACCTTGGCACCTGACCGTCACGCCCGATTTTCAGAGCGCTATCGGGATCATTACCTTGCCGGCGACGCCGCGATTCCGCTCTTTGCCGGCGTTCGTGAGATGCTCGACGAGCTCGATGACCGCGGCTTTCTGTTGGCGGTCGCCACCGGCAAGACCCGCGTTGGATTGGCGCGCGCGCTGGCGCAGCACGGCATCACGCATCGATTTGCCGCCTCGCGTTGCGCCGACGAGGGTTTTCCCAAGCCGCACCCGGATATGCTGCTCGCGCTCATGGATCGACTCGGTGTCGAGCCTGCCGAGACCTTGATGATCGGCGATACCACACATGACCTGGAGCTCGCGCGCAATGCGGGAGTCAGCGCCTTGGCTGTCGCCTATGGAGCCCATCCGTCCGCGGGACTCATGGCAATGGGGCCGCTGACGACAGCGCATTCGGTGACGGAGCTGCGCGCATGGCTGGCCGCGAACGCCTGATCTGCGCCAGTGCGGAGCTGGTCGATGGTGGCAACGGGGTGCGTTTCCAAGTCACCCGGCAGGGCGGAAGCCTGCCTGCGTTCGTGGTCCGCTGGCGCGCCACAGCATTTGCCTACATCAACGAATGCCAGCATCAGTCGACGGAGCTGGACTGGAACGCCGGTGATTTCTTCGACGAGTCCAAGCTATACTTGATGTGTGCTACACATGGCGCGCTGTACGAGCCCGGCAGCGGACTTTGCGTTTCCGGCCCGTGCCATGGCGCGCGTCTCGCGCCAGTAAAAGTCTGCGAGCGTGACGGCGGCGTTTTTTGTGCCGAAGACGGCTAATGGAACCGGCGGAATAATGGAAGACAACTGGGAACGCCGCGTCCTCGAGCGGTTGGCGACCGACGGCTTGCGCGAACAGCGTCGCGCGCGCCGCTGGGGAATTTTTTTCAAGTTGCTCACGTTTGGATTTCTGTTCTTCGTTCTTTTCGCGGCGCTTGGCGCGTGGACCGGCAGTGAGCGGCTCTGTCTCGACAAGTGCACCGCGATGGTGGAAATCCAGGGTGAGATCGACGCCACCGGCCGCGCCAGTGCCGACAACGTGATTGCAGGCCTGCAGGCCGCGTTCAAGAACAAGGGAACGCAAGGCGTGGTGCTGAAGATCAACAGCCCCGGAGGCAGTCCCGTGCAGGCCGGCGAGATCAACGATGAGATTCGTCGCTTGCGTGGCAAGTACCCGGACACGCCCATTTACGCCGTGGTGGAGGAAATCTGCGCGTCAGGCGCCTACTACGTCGCGGTCGCCGCCGACAAGATCTACGTCGACAAGGCGAGCCTGGTGGGATCGATCGGCGTGATCATGGACGGCTTCGGATTCGTAGGCGCTCTGGACAAGCTCGGCATTGAGCGACGAGCGCTGACCGCCGGCGACAACAAGGCATTTCTCGATCCGTTTTCACCCTTGTCGCCAAAACAAAGAGACTACGCACAACAAATGCTCGGCGAGATTCACCAGCAGTTCATCGCGGTGGTCAAGGCAGGCCGGGGTAGCCGCATCAAGGATTCTCCGGAGCTCTTTTCGGGCCTGGTCTGGAATGGCAAGCGAAGCATCGAGCTTGGCCTCACCGACGCATTGGGCAGCGTCCGATCGGTTGCTCGGGACGTCGTCAAAGCCGAGGACATCGTCGATTTCACGGTGCAGGAAAACGTAGCAGAGCGCGTCGCGCGGAAGTTCGGAGCGGCGATGGGGCGAAGTTTGGCGACAACAGCCGGAGGAGCGGTGAGGCTGTGGTAGGTGTTGGAACGCCGGCCTTAGCAAGCACGCTGCCAGGTGTCTCATGAAGTCTGAATCCTCGGCGGCGCCAGGCGGCGTCGCTGTCGATAGAGAGTCCACAGTGCGACACTCAGCACCGTGAATCCCGCCATTCCCGCCGCGAGTCCCTTGAGCGACTGGGCGAGAAATGGCGCGATCGTGCCGGCGTTGACCGCCGCAAGCACGAAATGCACGAATCCCTGCAACGACGACGCCATGCCGCGCATGGTCGGAAACAGATCGAGGAGCAGCAATGTTGCGGACGGCATCACGATGCTGCTTCCCATGGTGTAGATCATGATCGGCAAGACATGCCAGGGAACCCCGGGGGCCACGTACCACGCCACCGCCATCTGGATCGTTGCGCCGGCGAACATCAACAGGTAACCGAGACCGATGGTGCGCGCTGCGGACAGCTTGCCGGCCGCGCGACCCGAAACGAGCGCGCCGATCATCACGCCGCCGATCATCGGCATGAAAAGCCATGCAAAACCGTAGCTCGATACGCCGAGCAAATCCATCAGGAAGGACGGCGCGCTGGCGATGTAGAGAAAAAATGCGGCGAAGTTCAGCGCCGGTATGATTGCCAGCAACAGGAAATCGCGATTGCGCAGGACGCTGACGTAGCTTCGCCACAATTCGCGCGGATGAAGCGATTGACGTTGCCCGACAGGCAAAGTCTCGGGAAGCCTTTTTGCCGACCAGGTCAGCAGCGCTATAACCAGCGCCAGCAATACCCAGAAGATGGAACGCCAGCCGAATGCGTTGAGCAGCACGCCACCCAGAACCGGAGCAACCGCCGGCGCGATCCCGAATACCAGCGTGATCTGAGACATGACGCGCTGCGCCTCGGGTCCTTGAAAGCGGTCGCGGATGATCGCCCGGCCCACCACCAGACCGCTGCCGGCACATACGCCCTGCAGCGTTCGAAACAGCCAGAGCGTCTCGATATTGCCGGCGATGGCACAGCCGAGTGTCGCCAAGGCATAGACACCAAGCCCGACTATGACTACCGGCCGCCGGCCGAGCGCATCGGAAAGAGCGCCATGCCAAAGCATCATGAACGCGTAGGCGAAGAGATACGACGAGAGCGTCTGCTGGACCGCAAGCGGCGCGACGTTGAGATCTCTTCCGATGTCGTGGAACGCCGGAAGATAGACGTCGATCGAAAAAGGTCCGAGCATTGCCAGCGCAGCAAGCAGGATCGCGAGCGGCCATGCGCCGACGTGCCATGGCGTCACGCGAGACTCTTGGGACCCGAGGCTCGCCTGGCGTTTGCAACCCGTTCCGTCTTAGAGCTCATAGCTTTCGGCTTCGCCCCGCAATGCTGCCTCGACGGCCGATTGGTCGAACTGCGGCGCAAACATGGTGATGAAATCGTAAACGAAACCGCGCAGAAAGACGCCGCGCCGCAGCCCAAGGCGCGCCGTGCTGGGAGCAAAAAGATGGCTGGCGTCGATCTTGTCGAACTGCGTGTCGCGTTCCGGGTCGTATGCCAGCGAGGAGACGATGCCAACCCCGAAACCGAGTTCGACATACGTCTTGATGACATCCGAATCGAGCGCAGTGAGAACCACGTTGGGCTCCAGCCCCTTGGCATCGAACGCTGCGTCCATTTTTGCGCGGCCGGTAAAGGCGGCGTGGTAAGTCACGATCGGATACCGTACCAACGCATCGAGCGTCAACGGCTGCACTTTGGACAAGGGGTGTCCCTTGGGCACCAATACGCACCGGTTCCATGAATAGCACGGCAGCGTGACCAGCTCCGAGAGCTCGGCGAGCGATTCGGTCGCGATCCCGAGGTCGGCTTCGCCGCGTGCGATTTGCTTCGCGACCTGGACCGGATCGCCCTGATGCAGCAGCACGCGCACCTTCGGATAGCGCTCGGTGAAGCGCTTCAGCACCGGCGGCAGCACGTAGCGCGCCTGAAGGTGCGTCGTCGCGATGGCCAGCGTTCCGGTGTCCTCGCTCTTGAATTCGGCGCCGATGCGGCGCAGGTTGTTGAGCTCCTGCAGCGCGCGCCGTGCCGATGCGACGATGACCTCGCCGCCGGCAGTCAGCGTCGTGAGGCGTTTGCCCTGGCGGATGAAAATCGGCACGCCGAGCTCATCCTCGAGCTGGCGTATCTGCTTGCTGATCCCGGGTTGCGAAGTGAACAGCGATTCAGCTGCGGCGGAAACATTGAGCCCATGATCGACGATCGCGCAAAGGTAACGCAGTTGCTGCAGGTTCAAGGTAGCTCAGGAATTGACTGGACGGCGGCGGAGGGTCAAATTATATAGTGAAACACGCTGCGATTACCGCGAACGGCGGCTCGCACGGCGTACCTTGCGGAACTCATGGCTCAATATTTTTCCATCCATCCCAGCAATCCGCAGCCGCGACTGGTGCGACAATCGGCTGAAATCGTCCGCGCAGGCGGCGTGATCGCGTATCCGACGGATTCGAGCTATGCGTTCGGATGCCAGATCGGCAACGCGGATGCGGCACAGCGTATTCGTGCGCTGCGCGGGATCGACGACAGGCATCACTTGACGCTGGTATGCCGCGATCTGGGCGAGATCGGCCGCTACGCGCTGCTCGACAACTGGCAGTTCCGCATTGTGAAGCAGGGGGTCCCCGGAAGCTACACGTTCCTGCTGCCGGCGACGCGCGAAGTGCCGAGGCGACTCAAGCATCCCAGGCGAAGCACGATTGGCGTGCGCGTCCCCGAGCACGCCGTGGTACAGGCGCTGCTCGATGAGATCGGCGAGCCGCTGCTTTCGTCGACGCTGATCCCCGCCGGTGCGTCGGAGGCGCTCAACGATCCCGACGAGATCCGCGCGCGCTACGAACACGTTCTCGACCTGATCATCGACAGCGGTGCCTGTCATCTCGAGCCGACGACCGTGATCGACCTTGCGGTATCGCCGCCGGTCGTTGTCCGCCTGGGCCGCGGTGACCCCGCACGGCTGGGCTTGCAAACGACAGCTGCTTGAAGCGGGAACCCTTAAGCAAGATTCCGACAAGCAAGCATCGCCGGTCAGCTACTGGTAGAATCTTGCCCCAATGGATTTGTCCCTCGCGACCATCGTTCTTTGGGCGGTGCCGGTGGTCTTCGCGATAACCTTGCACGAAGCGGCACACGGCTATGTCGCCCGGCAATTTGGCGATCAGACCGCATACATGCTGGGCCGGGTGACATTGAATCCGCTCAAGCATATCGACCCGATCGGTACCATCGCGGTCCCCGGGTTCTTGATCGCGATGTCGGTGCTGACCAAAGCGCCATTGTTCATCTTCGGTTGGGCGAAGCCGGTTCCGGTCCAGTTTGCGAACCTGCGCAATCCGAAGCGCGACATGTTCTGGGTTGCGGTGGCGGGGCCGATGGCCAATCTCGTGATGGCCGTCGGATGGGGATTCCTTCTAAGGGTTGCGTCGCCCGAAGGAACGACAAGCGACGCAGGTATCGCCCAAATGGCCGAAGCCGGTATACAGGTAAATTTGATGTTGATGGCTTTGAATCTGCTTCCTATTCTTCCGCTCGATGGCGGCCGCGTTGCCGTAAGCCTGTTACCGCTCCGCATCGCGTCCGCCTACGCGCGGCTTGAGCGCTACGGTTTCGTGCTGGTGATAATCCTGCTCGTGACCGGCATCCTGGGCGACCTGATGCAGCCGCTGCTTCGTCTGGGCACCTACGCCGTCACCTCGATCACCGGCCTTTGATTCAATCCATGCGGCGATCGACGGTGTTTGCTGACCGCGTCCTGTCCGGCATGCGGCCCACCGGGCGCATGCACATCGGCCACTATCACGGCGCGTTGAAGAACTGGCTCCGACTGCAGGAAGAGCACGAATGCCTCTACTTCGCTGCCGACTGGCACGCGCTGACGACTCACTACGAGACGCCCGAGCGCATCGAAGACAGCGTTTGGGAGATGTTCATCGACTGGCTTGCAGTGGGCATCAACCCGAACCGGGCGACGATCTTTATCCAGTCGCGCGTGATCGAGCACGCCGAGCTGACGCTGCTGCTGGGAATGATCGCGCCGGTCGGCTGGCTCGAGCGCGTGCCGACGTACAAGGATCAGCAGGAAAAACTCTCCGACCGCGATCTCTCCACTTTCGGCTTTCTCGGCTATCCGGTGATGCAGGCGGCGGATATCCTGATTTATCGGGCGAACATGGTTCCGGTCGGGGAAGACCAGGTCTCGCACCTCGAGCTGGTCCGCGAGCTCGCGCGCCGCTTCAATCACATCTACGGCAAGGAAGTTGGCTTCGAGGAAAAGGCCAAAACCGCGATCAAGAAGCTCGGCTCCAAGCGTGCCAAGCGCTACGAGTCATTGCGGACCGCGTTCCAGGAGCAGGGCGATGATGGCGCGCTCGAAGCGGCACGCGACATGCTCGACGCGGCACAGAATCTTGCGCTCGGTGATCGCGAGCGTCTGTTCGGGTATCTCGAAGGCTCGCGCCGCATGATCCTGCCGGAACCACAGGCGCTGCTCACCGAAGCCTCGAAGGTGCCTGGCCTGGACGGGCAGAAGATGTCCAAGTCGTACGACAACGCGATCTTCCTGCGGGAGGATCCGGCGTCGATAACGACCAAGATTCGCACCATGCAGACCGATCCGGCGCGGGTCCGGCGCTCCGATCCCGGCGACCCTGCCAAATGCCCGGTGTGGCCGCTGCACCAGATGTACTCCGACCAGGCAACGCAAGAGTGGGTGCAGAAAGGGTGCACCACCGCCGGCATCGGCTGCCTGGAGTGCAAGCAGCCGGTGATCGACGCCATCATCGCCGAACAGGCGCCGTTTCACGAACGGGCGCAGAAGTACCTCGACGACCCGTCGCTGGTTCGAGCGATCGTCGCCGACGGCTGCGAGAAGGCACGCAAGCTCGCCGAGGAGACCATGCGCGACGTTCGCGAAGCCATGGGACTGAGCTACACGTGAGCAAAGCTACCGCGGTCGTACCGATTATCGATCTTGCGCAGGCCGCGGGGGCGCCGGTCGCGCGCATCTACGGCGAACCGCTGCTGGAGATGCCGCACGACCTGTACATTCCGCCGGAAGCGCTCGAAGTCTTCCTCGAATCCTTCGAGGGCCCGCTGGACCTGCTCCTGTATCTCATTCGCAAGCAGAATATCAACGTCCTCGACATTCCGATGGCGGAGCTCACGCGTCAATATCTTGGCTACGTCGAGATGATGCGCCGTACCCAGCTCGAGCTTGCAGCCGAATACCTGCTGATGGCGGCGGTGCTGATCGAAATCAAATCCCGACTGCTCCTGCCAAAACCGCCGCCGCTGTCGGGCGAGGGGGTGGAAGACCCGCGCGCTGAGCTCGTTCGCAGGCTGCTCGAATACGAACGCATGAAAGCCGGAGCGAGGGCGCTCGACCTGCTGCCCCTGGCCGAGCGCGATTTCTCGCTGGTGCGGGTCTGGTTCGACCGGGCTGCGGCGGCGCGGCTGCCCGAAGTCCATCCCGACGACCTCAAGGCAGCGTGGGCGGTACTGGTTGCGCGCGCGCGCGCGAATCGTCATCATCTGGTTTCCCGCGAGCAGTTGTCGGTGCGAAGCCAGATGAGCCGACTGTTGAAACTGCTCGAGCCGGGACGATTTGTCGAGTTTCTCGCGCTGTTCGAGGAACGCGTCGACGTACCGCGTCTGGTGGTGACATTTCTGGCGATCCTCGAGCTGGCGCGCGAGCGTTTACTCGACATCGCACAGGCGGCGCCCTACGCGCCGATCTACGTGCAACGCAAGGGCGATCCCGCGTTCAACCTGGAAGCGGACGCCGCAGCCTGAGTCGATGATAGCTACCGTTCACTGCACGCGATGATCCGATGACCGACGATCTGACCCGCACCAAGGGCGTCCTTGAGGCAGCGCTTCTGGTCGCTGGCGAGCCGGTGGCTATCGCGCAGCTATCGAAGCTGTTCGATCCGCCGCTCGAGGCCGACGTCATCCGCAAGTTGCTCGAAGATCTGCGAGTCGCCTGGGCTGATCGGAGCGTCGAGCTTGCGCAAGTGGCGAGCGGGTGGCGTTTCCAGGCGCGGCCCGAGATTCAACCTTACCTCGAGCGTCTCTCACCGGAGAAACCGCCGCGCTACTCACGCGCGGCGATGGAGACGCTCGCGATCATCGCCTATCAGCAGCCGGTGACCCGCGGCGACATCGAAGCCGTACGCGGTGTGGCGGTCTCCACCAACGTGATCAAGACGCTGGAAGATCGTCAGTGGATCGAAGCGGTAGGTCATCGCGAAACGCCCGGACGGCCCGCGCTGTACGCGACGACCAAGAACTTTCTGGACGACCTCGGCTTGCGCTCGCTCGCCGAATTGCCGCCGTTGGCGGAGCTTGATACATCCCACCTTCTGGAGTTACCCGATGCCCCAGCAAAGGCCGCCGAGGCCGAACTCGCGCTCGCGAGCCCGCTCCTCGACAAACAGGCAGCCGCATCCGTCGACGTCGGCGCACCCGACGCGCCCGACGGACAGCCGCGCCCGCCAGAATCAAACCAGACGCTCCACTGAGCCTGTCTTTACCGAGCCGCAACGCCTGCACAAGGTGTTGGCGCAGTGCGGCTATGGATCGCTGCGCGGGCTCGAAGAGCTGATCATCGCCGGGCGCATCACGGTCAACCGCCAGCCGGCGGAGGTCGGTCAGAAGGTGGGGCCCAACGATCAGGTGCGCATCAACGGCGAGCTGGTGCGGCTGCGTTTCGCCGCGCCGCGCGTGCGCGTGCTCCTGTATCACAAACCCGCAGGAGAGATCGTCAGCCGTGCCGACCCGGAGGGACGGCCCACGGTGTTCGACAAGCTGCCGCGACTGGGCAGTGCCAAATGGATCGCTGTCGGGCGCCTCGATTTCAACAGCGAAGGTCTGCTGATGTTCACCACGCTGGGCGAGCTTGCCAACCGCCTCATGCATCCGCGTTACGAAGTCGAGCGCGAATACTCGGTGCGGATCATGGGAACCCTGACGCCGGAACAAGAAAAACAGCTGCTCGAGGGCGTCGAATTGGAAGATGGACCGGCGAAGGTGCTCGCTCTTGCCGACGGCGGCGGAGAGGGCGCGAATCACTGGTACAAGATTGTCCTGCCCGAGGGGCGCAACAAGGAAGTGCGGCGGATGTTCGAGACGTTGGGCTTGATGGTCAGCCGGCTCATCCGCACTCGCTACGGCGTGGTCAACATGCCGCCGCAACTCAAGCGGGGGCAAATGCAGGAGCTCGAGAGCCAAGAGCTCGACACTTTGCTAAAGGCGGTGGGAATGCCGTTCGGCGAAGGACGCGACGATCCTTCCGAAGAGAATCGGCATCGCGACAACGGCGGCGAGAGAGATGCGAGCCACGACGGCGAGGTGGACGGAAACCGCGGCACCTACGGCCCTGAAGCCGAAGCGCCGATAAGTGAAGTCGATGGCAACCGGGCGCCGCCCGAGGGCAATCAGTCGCCACGCGACCCGACCCGTGGGCGTCCCCATGGCCCTGGTTCACCGACTGGAAGTAACCGCCACGGTGGCCGCAGCGGTGGCGGTGGCGGTAACGCGGGTGGCGCCGGCGGTCGTGGCGGCGGGTCTGGTGGCCGCGGCGGTGGCTCCGGCGGGCGCGGCGGGTCTGTCCCCGGTGGACGCGGCGGCAGGGGTGGCGGGCGCGGAGGGAGTGGCGGGCCGAGTGGCTCAGGTGGCTCAGGTGGCTCAGGTGGGTACCGCGGCGGCGGCGGGTCCGGCCGACGTGGCGGGGGCGGGGGACAGGGCGGCGGCGGCACTGGCGGGCCGTAGCCGAGATTAACTCAGCGATCATGGCGCCCGGTGCTTGCCCGGGTACCCGTGACTTTAGTCGTCGCCGAAGCGCGGCGTTCGTTTGTCGAGGAAGGCGCTAACGCCTTCTGCAAAATCTTCCGTCGCCGCGCACGCGCCGAAGCTCTCCGCTTCCGATTGGAGCTGCCCCGACAGCGACTGCGATAGCGATTGGTTCACCAGCCGCTTGCCATTGCGAATTGCAAGCACGGGTCCGGTCGCCAGCGCCATCGCAAGCTTGCGCGTCGCCGCGTCGAGCTCGGTTTCCGGAACCACGCGATTGACGAGCCCGAGCCGCAGCGCTTCTATGGCGTCGAATCGATCGCCGAGCAATACGATCTCCATCGCCTTCTTCAGTCCGATCAGGCGTGGCAAGGTGTACGACAGGCCGCCATCCGGGGTGAGGCCGAGGTGACGATAGGCCGAGGTGAAATAACTCGACTCCGAGGCAATCGCGAGATCGCACGCGCACATCAGCGACAAGCCGAAGCCCGCCACTGCACCCTGCACGCTGGCGAGCACCGGATGCGGCATCCGCTGCAGGGTTTCGATGGCCGCATGCATATGCTCGACCATCGCCGTGAAATGGCTCCGGCGATCGTTCGGCGCGTCCGCAAGCTGGCCACCGAAGCTCCGGATATCGCCGCCAGCCATGAAGTGCCGACCGGCGCCCTTGATGATTACGCAACGCACGCTGTCATCGGCCGCGAGTGCGGCGCTGTGCGTAATCAGCGCATCGATCATCTCCGGATCCAGCGCATTGAGCGACGCCGGGCGATTGAGCGTCAAGGTGGCGATCGCGCCGTCGCGATCGAGCAGCAGAATCGAGTTCATTGATGAGTTCGGGAGCTAGGGAAAAGTCTAGCACGTGTTCTTCAAGCGTCCTGCCTGAACGGGCTCGCGCGTTCCAGCTCATCGACGGTGCGTGCGACTTCCGTTCTCTCGTCGACGAGAAAGGCGCCGATGGCGCGCGCGAAGTCGGGGTCGGCAATGGCATGCGCCGAACGCGTGGTTACGGGCATCAGACCGCGCGCGAGCTTGTGTACGCCTTGCGCGCCGCCCTCGAACAACGTGATCCCCCGTTCGATGCAGAATTCGATCGCCTGGTAATAGCACGTTTCGAAATGCAAACCGGGAACATAGATTTCCGTTCCCCAGTAGCGGCCCCAGAGCGTGGTGGCGCTGAAAATATCCAGAGCGGCGCAGATGGCCTCGCCATCGCTTTCTCCCAGCACAAGCAGAACATGGTCGGGAAGCGTCTGCCCCAGCCGCACAAAGAAGTCCAGGGTCAAATAGGGCGTCGAATGGTGCTCGTCGTACGTCTTGGCGTAGCAATGAAAAAAGAAGTCCCAGTGTGCCCGCTTGATCTCGTTTCCGACCAGCCGGCGAAACGATATCCCGGTAGCGGCGAGCTTGCGTCGTTCCTGGCGGATGTTCTTGCGCTTGGCGTGATTCATGGTCGCCAGGAAATCGTCGAAATCCCGGAAACCGGGATTGCTCCAGTGGAATTGCACGCTCTCGCGCATCAGCAGCCCTGCCTGCTCGCATTGCGCCGCTTCCCCGGTCTCCGGAAAGAGAATGTGCAGTGAAGATAGCCTGTATTCTTCGAGCAGCGCCAGTGCGCCGCGGAGGAGCTGGGCGCGCAGCGTCGACGTGCCGGCAATGAGCCGGGGACCGGTGGCGGGCGTAAAAGGGACGGCACAGACGAGCTTTGGATAGTAGCGCCGGCCGTGACGGCGATACGCGTCGGCCCACGACCAATCGAAAACGTACTCGCCGTACGAGTGAGCCTTGACATAGAGGGGCATGGCGCCGACCAGTGCTCCGGCTTGCCACGCGGTCAGATAGCGCGGCGTCCAGCCCGTCCTCGGCGACGCGCATCCTGTCTCGTGCAGCGCGTGCAGAAAGGCGTGCGACAAAAGCGGCGCGTCGCCGACCAGCGCGTTCCACGCAGGCGCGGGAAGCGCAGCCAGTGAATCGATGACGCGGAGCGTGGCGGGAGGCATTCGAGGAAGAGCGGATAGCGATTGTCGCGTTGGCGACTTCGGGCGATTGTCGCGTGCGCGACCGCCGGCGGCAAGTTTTCAGCTGCTGCGCGCATGGTAAGATTTACACATGCGCGTCGCGATCGCTCAGCTGAACCAGGTGATCGGCGATCTGTCCGGCAATGCCGCGCGTATCCTCGACGCCGTCGCCGAGGCGCGGCGTGGCGGCGCGCAGTTGCTGATCACGCCGGAACTCTCGCTTTGTGGCTATCCACCCGAGGACTTGCTGTTGCGTCCGGCGTTTCTTGCCGCGTGCGCTGATGAACTGTCGCGCCTCGCCATGCGCGTCGAAGGTATCACCGTCCTGGTCGGCTTTCCCGAGCTCGCACCGGACGGAGGACGCTACAACGCGGTCGCAGCGTTGCGCGACGGCAGGATAACTGCGCTCTATCGCAAGCGGTGCCTTCCGAATTACACCGTTTTCGACGAGCAGCGCTATTTCAACGCCGGCGGCGAGCCGTGCATCGTCGACGTCGACGGCATTCGGGTCGGCGTCATCATTTGTGAGGACGTCTGGTGTGCCGGTCCCGCGGCAGCGGCACGTGACGCGGGCGCGCAGCTCATCGTCGTTCCCAATGGCTCGCCGTATCACACGCACCAGCAGACGCTCAGGAGACAAGTCGTGACAGAGCGTGCGCGCGAGACCGGCCTGGCGATTGTTTATGTCAATCGTACCGGAGGACAGGACGAGCTGGTATTCGACGGCGCTTCGTTTATCGTCGATGGCTCAGGAACGGTGGCGCAGCAATTGCCAGCGTGGTACGAGACTGTGGCCCTGGCCGAGTTCGACGGCGCGACGCCGAAACACGTTCGCGGTGGTCTCGACGAGCGCCTTGAGCCGAACGTCTATGCCGCCCTTACCATGGGCGTGCGCGACTACGTCGAAAAGAACGGTTTCCCGGGCGTGCTGCTCGGACTTTCAGGCGGCATCGACTCGGCGTTGACGCTCGCGGTGGCCGTCGACGCTCTCGGGCGCGACCGGGTCCGCGCGGTGATGCTGCCCTCGGTCTACAACGCCGCGATCAGTCTCGAAGATGCGCGCACGATGGCCGGCATGCTCGGCGTGCGTTACGACGAGATGCCGATCGATCCAGTTGTCCAGGCGTTCAAGGCGACGCTGGCCGAAGAGTTCAAGGGCCTTCCCGAAGACGCCACCGAAGAGAATATTCAGGCTCGCATTCGTGGGACCCTGCTGATGGCGCTGTCGAACAAATATCGCTCGATCGTACTCACTACCGGCAACAAATCGGAAATGGCCGTGGGATACGCGACGCTCTACGGCGACATGGCGGGCGGCTTCGCGGTGCTGAAAGACATCGACAAGACGCTGGTGTACCGGCTTGCGCATTATCGCAACACGCTCGGGCGAGTGATCCCGGAGCGCATCATTACGCGGCCGCCCTCCGCCGAGCTGCGCGCCGACCAGACCGATCAGGACAGCTTGCCTCCGTACGACGCTCTCGACGCGATCCTGGAAGCGTACGTCGAACAGCACCTGAGTCCGGCCGAGATCGTGGCTCGAGGCTACGCCGCCGCCGACGTGGCTCAGGTCGTGCGCCTGATCAAGATCAACGAGTACAAGCGCCGGCAGGCCGCCGTGGGGATCCGGATCACCCCGCGTGGCTTTGGCAAGGACTGGCGCTATCCGATCACGTCGGCATGGTCGGAGTGGAAGGATATAGAGCCGGGAGCGTCGGGACGGACGCTCCCGGGTCCGGGTGACCGTCCGGTGGTGTAATCTTCAACGTATCGATGCGCGCTTGCGAGGAGTGGTCATGAAGAAGGTCGAAGCAATCATCAAGCCGTTCAAGCTCGACGAAGTGCGTGAAGCGCTCTCCGAGATCGGAGTCACCGGGCTAACCGTCACCGAAGTCAAGGGGTTCGGCCGCCAAAAAGGCCACACCGAGCTCTACCGCGGCGCCGAGTACGTCGTCGATTTTCTGCCCAAGGTGAAGGTCGAAGTGATCCTCAGCGACACGCTTGTCGAGCGGGCGATCGAGGCTGTGGTCAAGGCCGCTCGCACGGGCAAGATCGGCGACGGCAAGATATTCGTGACCACCGTGGAACAGGTCGTGCGCATCCGCACCGGCGAGTCCGGCGAAGCAGCGGTCTGAGTTCCGGCCTTTTTTGCATCACGCAGAGGAGGGATTGCCATGGCGATCATGAAGGAGTTTCGCGAGTTTGCGCTCAAAGGCAACGTGATCGACCTCGCGGTCGGGGTAATCATAGGCGCCGCCTTCGGACGGCTGGTCGATTCGCTGGTCAAGGATCTGATCATGCCGGTCATAGGCCGCGTCGTTGGCGGGCTGGACTTCAGCAACTGGTTCATCATGCTTGGGACTCCGCCCCCGGGCTACAACGGGCCGATGACTTACGACGCATTGAGCAAGGCCGGTGTGCCGCTTTTCGCTTACGGCAATTTTCTGACCGTGACGATCAATTTCCTGATCCTGGCGTTCATCGTTTTCCTGATGGTCAAGCAGATCAACGCCCTGAAGCGCGCGCAGCCGTCGGCACCGCCTCCGCCGCCGGAGCAGATCGAGCTTTTGCGCGAAATCCGAGATGCGCTGATCAAGCGCTGATTTCTGCTGCCGCGACATCGACGTCGTTGCGGCAATCCTCGTTGACCACCCACTCGCTTGATGCCAGAATCCAGCGCATCGAGCGCGCGCCAAGCCAACGCAGCGCGGCGACGCCAGCCTCCCGCTTGCCGCTACTGGTCAAGATTGCGCCATCCGCGTGTCACCATGGCGCGTATCCCGTACGGAGGAAACGATGACAATACAAAAATCCGCGCTTGCCTTGGCGACCCTGCTGACCGCGGGCGTCGCCATGGCCGACATCAATATCGGCGTTACGCTTTCCGCGACCGGCCCGGCGGCGTCGCTCGGCATTCCCGAAAAAAATACGCTCGAAATGATCGGCTCGCCGACGATCGGCGGGCAGAAGCTCAACTTCATCGTCCTCGACGACAAGTCGGACACGACCGAA
>Ga0210402_10001566_pt1 | contig 23514 bp, 25 predicted proteins | sample IncBWC7MmetaG_FD_161055 | JGI IMG/M metagenome (GOLD analysis project Ga0210402, IMG submission 161055) | Forest soil microbial communities from Barre Woods Harvard Forest LTER site, Petersham, Massachusetts, United States - Inc-BW-C-7-M | ecosystem: Environmental > Terrestrial > Soil >... | reverse complement strand
CTTTTTCTACGTGGAACCTTTTCGTGAAACATTGTCTGTCAAGGTAGAGAAGGGGTGGGGTCTTTGTTACATGTTTCCCGTGCTGTAGGTGGACGGGGCCATTGGGGTGTCATATAATCGCCGGTATTGTACTGCGAGATAGCGGAACGCATCGGCGATATGTATTGCCCAGTTCTCTAAGGGTGCCTTCTTATAGACTCCTCTTTTCTCATCGAACTCACGTTGAAATTCGCGTATGGCTCTGATGGCTATGTCGCAGTTGATTTTATCGATTCTCATTCGCGGGAACATGTAGCGTACAGATTCTATGCCGTCTTCGAGTGATACTTTAGGAACCATCTGAAAATGCCAGCCGTACTTTCGGGCTGACATTAAGCGAGACTCAGTGTGTTCCCATCCTTGGTGCTTTTGGTCGATGTCATGCGGCCCAAAGTGGTAGCCCCATTCGCATCCGAAATTCTGGCGTACTCTTTCGGCTTCATCGAGATAGGATTTAAAACCACGGCCAGTATCGTGAATAAGATAAAGGATGTGTACATAACGGCCAGTAACTTGAAAGAGAAGTCCTGCTGTAGCATCTGTTCCCCCTAAATCCCATACGCTATGCAGCTTTAGCCTTGGGTCTGGTTTCAATTGCATGATGCGACCTTCGCGCACCATATCGCTCATTTCTCTGGTATAATAGGCACCCAGGTTTCCGACTTCAAAATCAACGTAGAATTCCTGCCGTATAAGCTCTTCAGACATGCCAAGGTCTTTGGCACGCTTGATGTCTGCCATCGTTATGATAGGCGAGCCATCGCATTTAAAGGTCTGTTCTACGCTTAAATGCTCTACGTGGTAATCAGGAAGGTCTTTGACTTGGTTATAGACTTCAAACCCGTGATTCATTCCCCTGGGGGTGTATTGTAGAATCTCTCGCCCTTTGTTTTGGACGATAATTGGATTGAGGTATTGACGAGCCAAAGGATTGTGAAGGCTGAACTCGCTATAAATAATGGTAACAGGATTAGACCCCATGAGTCCGTTGTAATTATTGCTGCCTGCCAGAATAAGTTTAGAACCATTAAAGAGAGTGATTTCCATTCTTGCTTCATTGCGTTTAGCAACAAGCGACTTCGGTATCGCATCCATGAACGGTCTGCCATCGAAATCGAGTCCATCCCAGATAACCGAACGGGCTTGTTTGTGAAGTGGGAACAGGTACACATGCGTCCCGATTCTACGCAATCCGCGCAGAAGCCATGCCTGGATAGAAAATATGTCCTTTCCTGCTCGGCGATGGATGACCGCGCAGACGTTCTTGTCCTCGACCATAGCGCGGAACATGCGTGCTTGATGAGGGTAGGGATTGATGTTCGGAATCCGTATATAAATGACTTAATCCTTTTCATTATAAGAACTTCTCACCCGCATGATTTTCAAAGAGTTTTGAGTCTCTTACATATTCTAATACCGTCTCTGGTTTTTTATGCCTTGAAACTTCCATCAATTTGAAAATGTCTGCGCCAGCTTGAGCGCCAGAGGTTATAAAACCAGAACGAAGACTATGACCTGAGAAATTATCAATGTTCAATCCACACATTCCAGTATATCGTTTGATTATATTACTTACTGAGCGAGAGCTTAAAGCCTTTTCCTGTACTTTGTTGCCCTTTCTAATTGAACGGAATATTACACCTTGGTTTATATCAGCTTCATAACACCATTTGTTTAACCATTCAACAACACGAAATCGGGTACCATTTAAGATAGCAATGGTCTGTCCTTTTCCTTCCTGGTCGCCTTTGGATTTACGGATTATGACTTTGATACCTTCAGGTGTTCTTTCTATGTCATTAATCGTAAGAGCAACTAACTCTGAACGCCGGAATGCTCCAGCAAAACCTAAAAGTAATAATACTTTGTCGCGCAAACCTATGAGTGTTTTATCACAATGAGAAATTATGGATTCTAAGCGGTCGGCAGTAATAGGGGCTTTTTTGTTTGGAGCTGTCCCCATAGTACGTTTTATGCCCTTTAGGACTGACCTAACTATTTTATGTTGTGTTGGATTTGGCAATGAAAGAACTTCGTGTGCCATCTTGATAGCAGCAAGTCTTCGAACAAGTGTAGCTGGTTTAATTCCGTAACTAGCTTCCATAGATAAAAAGTTAGCAATATTTTCTGGTGAAGACGGTATAGGTTCAATTCCCAGAGATTTGCAGTAATCAGAAAATATTCTGAAATCAATTCGATAAAACTTCTTTGTGCTTTCAGAAAGAACTTGACTTGCGAAAAATCTTGATTCAGTGCTAGCAGTAACAAGTTCGTTCACTTTGTGTTCAATAGTACATATTTCTTTCTCGCTCATAATTACATCCTAGAATGGGACTTATATGAGCTAGAGTATCACACAGACTCATTAATGGGTCTATCATAATTGCCGTAAGCGGGTTCAATCGAATGACGTTCGTCACGGTATGGGTGAGCAGCCATTTCCGCCAAAGGTGGGCGATGACCATATTTCTCAACTTCACGCTGACGGCGCTCTTCAACGAAGTTGTCAGGGTAAAGACTATTTCCCGTACTTGCGTCTCTCATGTTCGACCCTCTCATTATGTCGGGCTTCATGCTCACGCTGATTCGAGTAGCCAATCGCTACGGCTTGCTTGATTGGCTTACCCGCATCAATTTCAGTTTTGATGTTCTCTTGACGAGCTTCATCTGAACCAGATTTAATTAACGGCATAAGAACTCCTATGCAGCTTGACCTTTCTCTAAGTCAGCAATGCGAGCAGTTGCATCTTCAAGCTGTTTATTAACACCTTGAACTTGCTTATTCAATTCATCAACAACGTCTTGAAGTCTTTTGCTTTGCTTCTCTAACAAAAGCGCATGAGCCTTTAATTGAAGGCTTGCAGTTAAGCTTTCATTCAACATGCCTTTGTGAGCATCCAACTGCGCCATTAACGCTTCAGCACCTTGGCTGTGATTAATAACTTGTTGCGTCAGGTTTTTATTAGCTTCAGTTAATTCATTCACTTTCTTTTGCAATTCTTCAGACATGGTAAAATTATCCTTAATTATTTCGACAGTTCTTTGTTAGCTTTGGCATCAATGCGATGTTCCATCTCTAACGAAATGTGACCCTTGTTATAAGCTTCAGACGCACGTGCTTTTGCATTGGCTGCATGAGAACGGTCTTGAACTGGATAGCTTCTATCTGGCCCTGCGAAATCAGACTTCGGTAACGAATTTCGCTCTTTCGTTGACAACTTCGACATGATGACAACTCCTATATAGTGCAAAAAATATACGCACAATTTAATCTCTATATCATACATTAGTTTGCTTAATTATAAAATTCATAAACCACGATTAAGCCTGAACCACCATCTGTACCAGCGGTACCATTAGTACCAGCGTTTCCGTGTGTTCCGCCAGCGCCAACACCATAACTATATGTAGCTGAAGGTGCTGTAATTAAAACATCGCAACCGGCACCAGAACCACCACCACCACCGCCAGGGCCAGCACCAGTACAAGCACCACCGCCACCACCACCGCCTGTGTTTGTTGCGCCGCCAGTACCACCAGCCGTATATGTTGAGTTACTAGAACCGCCAAGGAACGATGCTGCACCATGACCGCCTTTAGAATTAAGCAATCCTGTTCCGGCTGTTCCATAGATACCACCAGAACCACCACCACCAGCAACAGCCATACCGCCAGGGGAAGCCGTGTTTGTTGTTACGACACCACCAGTACCACCAGCCCCACCGTTAACGCCCGCTGTGCCAGCATTACCACCAGCCAAGCTAATGATTGAACCGAAAGTGGTTGCACCACCGGCGGTTTGAGTACCACTGTCTGTCGTTCCTGAACCTGCACCGCCGCCACCACCTGCGACAGCAAGAACGCGGATATATGCGCAATTTGCAGGTGTCGTATAGGTTCCACTTCCTGATGTAAACTTCTGAACTGTTGGTGCTGTGTATCGAACAAATGCTCCTGCCGAACCGGCATTAATAGCTAATGCTGTTGCAACGCCTGTACCCAATCCAGTGATACCACCTACTGCGACAGCCGCTGCCGTAGTTGCATTGCCTGCCGTTAAACCAGCCGCTGTGCCAGTCAGATTAGTTGCTGTCATTGAAGACGGCGTACCACCCGCGCCATTGAATGTGACGAATGCGCCAGCCGAGCCAACATTGATTGCCAAGGCAGTAGCAACGCCAGTACCTAGACCTGTGATACCACCCACGGCAACTGCGCTAGCAGTCGTGGCATTACCGGCGGTCAAACCTGCGGCAGTACCTGTCAGATTTGTCGCCGTCATAGATGATGGTGTTCCACCAGCACCGTTAAAAGTTACGAAAGCACCCGCTGAACCTACATTGATTGCAAGTGCTGTGGCAACACCAGTTCCAAGACCTGTTATTCCCCCAACAGGAACTGAGCTTGCGCTAGAAGAAGATGTCGCAGTTGCAGCATTACCGCTGATGTTTATGCCCCATGTTCCTGAAGCACCTGAACCAGTTTTTCCTGGAAATTGCGCAGCGAAATCTGAATAGTGCATTGCAGCGTCAGTCGTTCCGCCGCGCACAAAATACATTAAATCTGTGGCATTATTTGTCGTTATTGGGTTTGCCGCAAATACCTGAACTAAATTTTCGCCAGCCATAATGCCACCATCCTTAAGTAGTTTTAACCAGTAATAAATCCTGCCCATTCATTAACATAAAATTAGCGCCTGTCATTAACAAAAATGCAAACATTGGCGCGAATGGTTGTGGAATAACATTCGATACACCAAATGTAGAACCCATCATAATGTTATTGATAGGCTCAAGCGTAAATTCATTAATTCGCCTTTGCATAGATTGCTACTCCAACATAAGCACCACCACTATCAGGAGTGATTATGCTTAATGAAGAACCGGCAGGAAGAACTCTTTGTCCTGGACAATATTCTGAATTGCTTGTTGCAAATGCTGCATTGTTTGGAACTGTTGCTGGACTTCCTGAATAATCAACCCAAATATTTGAACCGGCTGAGTAAGAAAAACAAACTTCATAATCTAGTACACCAGTATCTGATGGCAGCGTAATGGATTGAGCAACATTCTGTCCAATCAACGCACGGTAAATTAAGTTAGAAACATTTGGTGCATAAGCATTTCTGCCTTGTCCATCGGTACCAAAATTCAAATTATTCGTAGTCATTCATTTCTCCTTAAGCAGATTCGTAGAAGAACGAGCAGCGTACACCTTTCGTTCCTGAGTTTGTCCATCCTGAACCATTGTCACCTATTACAAATGCGCCAGATGTAGCGCCACCACTTCCAACTGCACCATAAACTTGCGCTGAGTAAGCACTGTTATCGACTGCTCTGCCAACTGCGAATGTTATTCCTAATGCACCACCTGTCACTGGCAAAGTGAAAGCAAAACCTGTTGCATTACTTGTGCCGGACATATCTAAATCGACAAATACTGTTTTACCAATTTGTTTGTAACGCGCAATGTTTGTAGTAGGTGTTCCACTGAAACCTGTGTATGTCGGTGTCCATGTAGACCAAGCACCAGGAAGAAAAGATAAGTTTCCAGCACCATCAGTAATGAGAGGTGCATTTGCTGTACCATCTGCGGCTGGAACTGTAAAAAGTATTGAGGTTGCTTGAGCAGTGGCTACTTTAAATCCGGTGTATTGTGTTATGGCAGCATTGTATAATCTAATCTGTCCGCCTGCTGTTGCTGTGCTATCAATAAAATATGTGTAGGAATTCTTATTGCTTAAAAGCAATGGAATAGCACTATCTGCTCCTGCTGAACCGACAGCCGGTGCATGACCTGTAGCATTGTTTGTAATTTGAATATAATTCACAGCACTTGGTGTCGCTGTAAATCCAACCATCACATTTCCATTAGCATCAAGAATACTTGTTGGTGCGATAGACGTAGCCCAGGTCGGAACACCTGAACTATTCGTTGTAAGCATTGAATTAGTTGCGCCAACTCCCAAACCACTTACCGCAGTTCCTGAAGTAGCATACCAAGCTAATTGATTTTGAGTTCCTAAATTTACAGTTCCCGTTCCAGCCGAACCACTGATTGTGGCAGCAATAATCGCTGTGTTAGAAGCATTCTTAACCCAGAACTGATTAGCGCCAAGGATAGGAAGTATCGTATCTATTACATCCACAATGACGGCTGAATAGTTGTATCGAGGGCCAATCTTCTGGTCTACTAATTGAGCTTGCTGGTCTACAAGCGTGAGAATGCCAAAATCATTATTCAGCATACTAGGAACGAAATTCGTGTTGGTATAGAGGTTCTCTCGGTCAGCCGGTGTTTGACGGGTTACAGTGATAATGTCACCTGCACCTGCACCTGTTACCAATGTGACCTGAACTTCTTGAAGAGCGCCTATAAAGGCGACTGAATAACCGGCAGGATATGCCAGTTTCTGAGTAACATCATTCGGCGAACTTCCCGAAGGGGTTTGATAGACGACAACATCAGAAGCAGCATTAGCTGTCCAGTTCGTACCAAAGACGGTCTGACTCGCTATGGCGATAGCTTGAGTGTACGGAAGTATATCACCTATGACGACTTGAGACATAATTTAATCATCCTTAAATTAACGATTCTGTAGCTCGGCTGCCCTCTTGTTCCTCGGCAAGTCAAAACCTTCGATAAGTTTATCACCTAAGTAATGACCGTACATAGCACCCGATATAGGCAGCATGTGTGCCGCTGTTTTCAAGTCTTTCTCATTCCAGTCACGGCTAGAAATCATTCCTAACACATCAGATATTCGTGTTGCCGTTGAACTGATAACATCACTTGTACCGAAAATACCAGTCTTCATTCGGTTTTTGTATTTATCGTTTTTTAAATCACCTAATAGCTTGTCACTGGTCATTAAGTTGGCAATAGCTAGTAGATTCCCTAAAGAACTGGTAACTCCACTATCTTGCCAAGCTTCATAAGCATGTTGTTCAGGAGTCATGTTATCCGGCCATGCGTCCTCTCCACGCGATATACGCCTCATAGGACTGACCAAGGAACCAGCCCCTAGCATCCACATGGCTTTAATTAATAACGCGCCATCAGGGTGCTGTAATGAAGGAATGAGGTATCTATTCGTGGCAGCGTAAGTCCAGCCTGTGAAGGTATGGAAGAACATACCCAGAAGATTATCAGCCAGGAATGGACTATCAGCCATGCCCTTCCAAACCAAGGTATTTTGAATGCCGCGAAAAACGGCATCATTAAACACGTTAGAAGCCTCTAAATCTTGCCACTGCCAAGACTTTGACATGTAGCCACCTAGCTTAGTCTTAAAGCCCTGCGCTTCCTTATAGGCGTTTACCATGCGCTCACCCCATTCTTTTGGGTCTATCCCATACTTTCTGAGGTAAAGCGATTCTTTATCGGATAAGTTGCCAGCAACCTGTTTGTGAAGCAGCTCCATAAAACGAGACTGAATGACACTACCATGCGCACGTTGGATACCATTATCGATATAGGGGCTTAAATCTGTAAGCGCAGAGAAGTGAGAGAACTTCTCAATGCCATTCACAATCTTGCCCATGTTGATATAGGGCTGTAATTCTGAGTGCCAGTTCCTATCAGCATAGTTATTCAGGACATCCTGATAGCCAAGGTTAACGTGAGGTGCCATTTCACGAAGTGCTTCTGCATCCTTAGTTTTTAAGATGCCGCCTAGACTTTCCATGATTGGATAAATACCATCACGAATGTAAGGCCAGATACCATGCTGGTATCCACCCCATGCCAAATCTGTCAATTGAGTTGCTGGTAGGTTATGTAGGTTTGCGGCTGCCGTTAATGACATCCACGTTCTACGTGCCATAATGTCAAAATCATCACGCTTGTTAATGCCCATCATTCTATTTTCAAAGAGACGTTTCATTGTTGTTTTGATGTCATTGAATTTCTCTGCTTCTTTCTTCAATAACTTCTTTTGTTTTGTAATCTCTTTTTCATCGGTTAATTTCTCAATGCGCTGATTTATGTAAGCACGCCTTGTTTTGTATTCTGTTAAAAGATTTTCTGCTAGTTCTTCAAAGTTTCCGTTAACAGTTACATTATCAAATGAAGTTTTTAAATGAGTTCGTTTTGAAAGATAGTTAACGTAATTTGCAGTCTTAGCAAAAACATCTTTGGTTAAGAAATTATTGTTATAAAGTATTTCATCAGGAATCATTAGCGTGCGTTTTTTCAATGGATTTGATTCGCCATTACCCATCACTTTACCAAAGACATCTGAAACAATATCTTCAGGGTGCATATTCATAATTGAATTGTAATATGCTTTAGCAGCGTTTTGCCTTACGAAATCATTAGTATGAACATCACGGAATTTTAATCTGTCATTCACGTCTTTGAATTTAAAGTTTTCAGGATAGTAAAGCCGTGGATTAATGTTACCACTTCGTGCTTGGTCGTAAAGACGATATTCTTCATCCGAGTGTTGACTTTTAAGTTCGTGCAACTTTGCTTCTTCGGCTTCGACTTGTTCTTTTTGCGCGACAAATTCTTCGGCATGAGGTTTAGCCTTTTCAACTGTTTCTTGTTTCTTTGTCGTGGATAATTTGCGTGACTTCTTTTTCTTTAAATCAGAAACGACAAGTTGCTGCTCATCTATTTTTTTCTGCAAGTCTTTCATCGGCTTTAACAAGCCTTTGAGTTCTTTAGCTTCATCCGCAGAAAGTGCATGAACATTATCAACATGAATGTTGTATTCAGGATTGTTGCGTAAATCATTTTGAAGTTTTTCTTTCATGTCAGTTAATTGTTGGCGCATCTTCGCCAATGTCATGACATGGTCATTCTCAATCCCTGTTCTCTTGTCAGGAATTTCTTTAACCCCAGAGGTTAATCTTTTTTGTTCAGGAACTTGATAGGTTCTAATCCCTGGGCCAACTTCAGTGGTATATGGCACGATGCCAGTACCAGGGTTCTGCGCAGCTTCTCTTTTCCCTAATGCTTCCACTGCTTCGGTATGGGCTGCTTCAAAATCTTTGATTTGAGTTTCCAAATCATGAATGGGTTTCATGGTCTGCGTAATGAAGTCATCCGAATCTGAAAGCCATTTAGAAACGACATTAGTCCATGCAACTTCATTGCCATTTAAAAACTGAGTGTCATAAACGCGCATCAAATATTGTTCGGCAGTTTTTGGCGGCATCCAGTTATCAGGAAGGTTATGTGCTTTACGATAATCCTTCCAGGTATTATCAATCACGTTTCGATACATTGAAGCTGCATCATTAACGGCTGCATGTTTGCTATTTTCACCAGAGTATAAAACTTTCTGAATCTCATCCATAAACTCTTCACGTCCAACGTAATCAGTTGACTGAGATTCTTTGGATAAGGTTTCGATAGACTTTTGCTTTATTGCACTCCAAGCATTCTGAATGTTCAAAGTAGGACGTGCTGTTATTTTATAACCATTGCGTTCTGCATGAAGAGCATCTGTTTGTACTTTAAGTGCTGTTAGCATGGCGCGAGTTTGTTTGACCTTCAATTCAAAACTCTTAGGTCTAACTCCACCAGCCGCTTCACCAGCCGTTGTAATGAAGTGGTCAAAGCCAGCATCAGCAAAAGCATTAGCGGCTTTATAATCTGACATCTTCAATTGAACTAACGGTGAACCGAAAATATATTTGATTCCAGGAATGTTACCTGATATTGCAGCGAGCGCTGCATTACCCACATAAGGAATCTTGAAGATACCACCCTTGTAGAAAGCAGCATCTGCATGTTCCTGTGCGCGTGTGACTTTAGCAGCACTTAATGAACCGCCGGTTGTATCGACAGCTTGAAAGCCTTCTAAGTCACCTTTCTCATTAACTTTGTATTTGAAGCCAATACCATCCAGCCAATCTCTGCCGAATTGTTTTAACTTGCTGAACTCAGCAATGTTAATTAATGATTTACCAGCACCGATTGCGCCGAAGAATGTCATGCCGAAAGCAGCATCAATAAATGTGTCTTTCAGAAAGTCTGGTAAGTTACCATCGACTTTATCAATTTGATTAGCACCTTCATGGATAGCTGCCGCTGCCAAGATTCCAGGGGATGACCTCATGAATGCAGATATAAAGCCAGACGCGACTTTTGCTTTAGTAGCAATGGAAGCTAATGGAATGAAGTTTTCAATGCTGCCTAGAGTAAGTCCTAAACCACCGCCTACAATCTTACCTAATGTGGAACCATTCTGAAGCTCTCTTGAACGCATTGCTTCATCATTAATACTGTCTAACTGATATTTAAAATCATCAGGATTCTTAGCATCCATTAACTTAGGAATAAATCGTGGGTCTACAGTATCGCTTAACTTATCGATTTCCTGTTTAGGCGACCATCCATCAGGAGCAGGATGATAGAACTTGTCATTCACATCAGGGAGAAAGTATTGCACCTGCATTCCGGCAGGTTTTGTCAGTGGTCTATTCGCAGCATGTAGAAGATGTGATTCAGAAGACATCTCTTTAAATTCATCAATCGCAGTTTTGATGAATCCTGTCTTCTCTGGTTCTACTGGAAAGCCAGGATAGGCAACACCTTGGTCTTGACCTTCTTTCGCTGGAATATCCATCGTGAAAGGATTTTGCGGCGTGAACTCAATGGAAGCGTCAATGGGCGCATTCTTCGTTCCCTTGTTAGGAACGTGAATATCACCTACCGCTGATTCAATGACATTGTCTTCCATTAAAACCATCCTTTTTTCTTGTTGGCTTTAAAGTCTTTTTCAATAGCTTCTTTGTTTGGATGATAAGTCGTCACACCAACATGAGGAGCTACGAGGAATAGATTGCGCTGACCATTAGGGGTTTTAACCACGACATCCCATTGGTTGCCTGCACGACCTACCAATTCAACAGGATAACGGAATTCTTTCATGCCATCTTTCGTCATGACATGGCGTGAAACTTCTGGCGCTGTTGTGCTTAAGATTCCACTCTTCTGTGGTACTGATTCCCAATAATCATTGGGGCTAGATTTCTTAGCTTGTTCAAATGAAACTGAAAGTTGATTTAACATATCTCGCTGAACATACGGTGTGATGTCATTACCTTTGTAACCGAGATACTTCTCGATTGGACTATCAGTCTTTTGCTTAAAGCCATTGACGTATGTGTCGCCATAATGCGTATCAACATAGTCCTGTGTCATTTTCAGGGCGGCTTGATAATCACCACGTGTTGCTATGAAGTTTGAGTTCAACTGATTGTAAATATCATTACCGTAAATCACACCAAAGTATGCGCCACCTAATGCAGCATTGTGACGTGAATTCAATCCGACTTCTTGAAGTGCAAAATCAGCAAGTGATTTATTTGAACCTAATCCACCAGCACCTTTGGATGACAAAATAAGATTCCAGGAATTGTCTAATGTCTTTTGCATCTTCTCATCGACATTGGATAAGTTATCAGTAATCTGTCTTGCCAAATCAGTATCAGGCATTGAGCCACGTTGTTGCTGAAACAAAGTTGCAATCGCTTTAGCTTTCGTTGAAACACCTGCGTAAACGCGACCTTGTTCCATGTCATTCAACATATCAATCTGACTTGCAGCGGAAGAGATTGCGACTGGGTTTCCACTCAGCAATTTATTCTCAAGTGATTTCTCAAACACGGGAACTCGACCACCAGCGGAAGCTGCAACTTGAACTTCAGCTTCATCATTACTGATTGGTGAACCTTGTTGTTCTCTTTGCTGAACGTAACGACCAACTTGCATATAAAAAGCTTTGTTAATGCCTTTCTCACTTAAGCGTGCAAATGAACTTGGGTCATTCCACGATGACAATGCGTTATTCACATTACCTTGTTCAGTGTTGTAATTCTTTACTGCATTGATGTAATGAAGTTGGGCTTTCTCATAAGCATCGGCTGAAACATTATTTTTTAAATCCTGAAGCTGAGATGCCATATCAGGTGCCATTGGATTCATGGCAACGCTAGTTTGGAATTTCGCTAAACGAAGTGATTGGTCTTGAGAGCGCATTGCATCTTGATGATTAACGTACTGCATCAAGTTGTTTGTCACTGCCATGTAATCAGGATTACTTTTATCTGACTTCTCAGCAACTGACTTTAAAAATTCTTCGCCTTTGCCTTGAGCGCGAGCTTTCTCATATTCATTAATCTTTTTACCACTGAGATAACTTTGACGTGCTGAATCAATTCTTGATTTTGCATCTTCAGGTGTAATTAAACGGGATGCTACAGCCGCTTCATTTAATTTTCTTGTATTTTCGATTGCAGCAAGTCCAGCTTTTTCATTACCATTAACACCGAATGAATAAGAGTGTTGTGCATTCATATCACTGGCATAAGCCGTTGTGTTCTTCTGGTCTTCTTTCTGCTCTCTTAGCATACGACTTGATAATGATGCGTTCTGGTCAAGCATCGCATTACCAAATTGCAATTCCATACTGGGTTTTACAGCATCAGGCGCATTCTTTAAAATATTCTTTAAACCAGAAGTAATGTTTTGGTTTGTCTTATCAATCAATTCAGGAGTAATACGATTAGCTTTAGCTGTTTCAATATTTGAATCAGTAATCAGTTTATTAGCTTGAAGACTCAATGTAGCTTGAGCTTGAGTATTATAACTATTCTGCATCGTCTTATCGAAATCAGTTAAAGGGATTCCGATATTGCCTTGAGGGTTTTTACCCATCTCACCGCCAATCTTTGTGGCGATTGCAGTAGACGCGGCAGCGGCGACATTTGAACCTATGAAAGACATCCAATTGGTATTGGCTGCATAGTTACTCATTGCAGACTGAAAGTCAGGAAATGGGGTCACTTCAACCTGTGCTTGGCGATGATAAGGCGCTGGCATTTGCTGGCCACCACCTACACCTGGAACGCTCTTAGAAAACTCTAAATCAGCCATTATTACGCTCCTGCCGCTGAAGTCATGCCAAAGCCTTGGCTAGCCGCTGACGCTCCACCTTGCCATCCTGAAAAGCTTGATGGGAATTTGTTGAATGTTCTTTGTGCAAAACTTTGCCATAACTTTGAACTGTCGCCGCTATATTGCAATCTTGACATGGCAGCATTCGCACGCAATTGGTTCTCTTTGCCGAGCAGGTTTAACTTTCGGATTCTTTCATCAGAATTGAAGTTAGCGACAGATTCGTTTAAAAGGCTCACAGCGCTTCCGCCAGCGGTTGATGTGCCACGGGCGGCATTGACGGCTATCTGGCTGCCAATCGTTTGGCGTAGTTGTTTCATGGCTTGCAGGCTGGCATCCTGAGATTCAAGTTTGGTTTGATAGAGATTGGCTTCAATTCCAGCTTGCTGGACTTTCATACCCATCTTCATCATCTCGTCCTGATTCTTCGTGCCGAAGTAGTCGGTTATCATTCCGGCAGCTTGCATAGCTAGCAATAAATAAAACATAGTCTTCCCTTCTTAAATCTCTACTGAATAGAAAAGGCCAAGTAACTGAATATCAAATGGGTCATTATGTTCAATCGTGAAGACTGGGTTATTAAAATCATCCCACGCTTTCATAATACTCATTTCAAATATGCCCCTTTCAGGAAATGGCGGTTCGCCAATATTCGCTTGGTCAAAGGGTGCTAATGCTATTGGCACACCATTAATTGTACCACCGATGGTGTTATTAAACATGAACCTAACCCATTCTATGCGTTTAGGCTTCGTAATCGTTGTCTCTTTAGCCGAAGGGCCGCTAGAGATATTCAGGGGCATCGGTTCCATAACGGTGTTAATTGGGAAGCCTATGAAGGCTTCAGATACCTGAGTCACCACCCCATGAGCATCAAAGACCACGACATTCCCAACATTATCTTCGGCTGGTGAATCAAAGCCAAAGCCATCCCCTACCATCTTCACGTCCTGGGCATTGAATAGAACTCCTGTTGTAATGCTAGAAGCAGGAGCGCCAGCATATTGCACAGCACAATCCAGGAAAACCTCAGTGGTTAGTTCTTCAAGGGTGAAGATGGTTGACAAAGGCCACGGTGTAACCGTTGTAAGGTTGCCAATGTTTATCCATTCGATAGGGTTAACCCCTGCAATCGCGTCTTCTTGGGTAAGGTAAACCTGAAAGTTATCTACCGTTAACCCTACCGCCCAGTAGTAATTGGTCGTAGTGACTTGAGGGCTACTAGCAGCCAAAGTACCAGTCGTTGCGAATTTAACCGCTGTGGGTGAGGTAGTCGATAGATTGACACCCAGAGCCTGTAAAACGAATGGAGAGACGACTGCATTAAGACCCACTGGGGATAAGGCGGCGGCAATCTGTCGTTGAACTACGAACCAGCAACGGCCATTAGAACTGCTTCCAGCTTGCAAGAAGTACGCCGAGCCATAGGACTGTTCCATAACCTGTGGGGTAAACCCTGATACGCCCTGCGTCAGAAGAGTTTGGAATACAGCCATCGTGCCATTAAGATTGATGATAAATACAAAGCGACTGCCAGCGCGATGCAGTGCAGCAAAAGGCGTTTCATCTTGAGGTTCACGTATTGTTTGCTCATTGATAATCGAGACAATATTGCTGGTATAAGCATTGTTTATCCCATCCCATAACATTTGGTGAGCATCATTTCCTGATAATACCAGGATTTGATTGTCAATGGCTTGAGGTTGTAAGACATCCGCAGGGGTTGAATCTTGCAACTGCAAGGTGAAATTATTGGGGGTGATAGCCGCAATATCCGACAATGGGCTTGAATAGATACCCGTGTTGGTGTGAACGGTAATGCTTCGATAAGGCACGATAAATCGAATGAAGTTCATGTTATCCGAGGTTGGATACCATGCAATTGCATCGTCATCATCTGTGGTCAAATCGCCATAATCTGTATAATCATTAATCACACTCGCCCAGAACCCATTAGGAAGACTGGCGGTATTCGCAAAAAGCGCTCGGTTCTGGTAGCTGGAACAGACCTGCGGCCAGCCTCTGACATCACTCCACGCAGGTTCTGCCAGGAATGCAAGGCTGCCTTGGATACCAGCCGTGCTATCAAACGGGGTTTGGGTAGCGACAACAAACTGGCTAGTGCTATTCACATTGATGATTCGGGATGTTCCACCCCCACCAATGAACGCACCCCCAATGTAAGCTGTCGTTAATGGGGCATAGGGCGAGCTTAAATTGATTACTACCCCATTACCTGTAGTGCCAGTAGGGGTGAAAACAATACCGTCATAGGACGTTACAGGGCCGTTAAAATCATAGACTGGCAGGTTCTTAAAGGTCGCAGCGGCAAATGTCCATGTGTTCTGAGGCGCTACAGTCGTAGTTCCTGTGCCTAATCCGGTAATCACAAAGGCACTTGAGGTATCAGCCGGATTAATTAAATAAGCTTTGGCAGCCTCTGGTGTGTCAAATAATGCGGCTTGAGTCGTGGAAATTGCCGCTATGAAGTAAGTGACACCTGCCGTTAGCGGTGGCACTGTAACCATAATCGTACCGCCGGTGACTGCAAAAATCACTGGCATTACCCTATTCGCAATAAAGGTCGGCGCACTGGTTGAAAAGGTTGTCGAGGTAAAGGCATTAATGGTGCCAGGCGAATTAGCTGAACGGCTTAAATCCATTGGCTTAAAGCTTTGACCTGATGTCCTAAACAATTGCCCTAAGACAGTTGTCGACATATTGTAGACGTTCAATGCAGTTAGCGACATTGATACGGTTGCTACCAGTAAACCTTCAAGGTAAATGTAGATATTGCCAGGGGCAAATAGTAACTGGTAAACGCATTCATTCTTGTATTGGAAGGTGTTGAAATAAATCTGGTCGAAGGCTGTAAACCCAGTTAGGGTCGATTCATAAAGTGTACCGAATCTTTTACCCGCTGCGCCTGTCGGGAAGGTCAGGACGTTCTGCGCTGTCTTTAAGCCATTGTTATATTCATTAACAGTGGCACGCGCATACATTAGGGGCGAGAGTTCTCCCTTCGAGAATATATCCTGAGACCATAAAGTGTATGGCATTTCATAATCCCTAACCTATTTGCGGCCCAATAATACCACTGATGTTTCTCTTGGTAAGCATTGGGATTTCCCATTCATTAAACTGAGGTCTATTTTGAGCGTCAGCCGCAGCCGCAATCGCCCATTGTATATTCTTTTGCGCGGTCAGCGCTTGGAAGTAGTCAGGCTTCTGAGCCGTTGCCAGGCAAAGGAAGCAAGCAATTTCATAGATAAAGTAATTTATGAAGTTGGCTGGAAATGTAGCAATTTCCGGCATGTAAGCATATTCCATGTAAACGGGTGATTGTGTTCCCCAATTACACCAAATCTGATTATTAGAATAAATCTCATACACATAGTTTTCGGGAATGATGCGTATGTTCTTCAGATAACCGGCAGGCAATAGGTAAATCTGCGTCCAGTTGGTCTGAGGTGGTGGTATTTCAGTTGTAAGGACTAATTGCTGAATCTTCATGGCAAATCGCCAGTTGCCCGTACTTAAGACGGCTGGCAATAGAATATCGAATGCTTGCTCTGCGGATATGACCATATCATCCGCATCGTCAAGGGTTTGGATAGGCTTATGACCAAGCAGCATTACCGCTAAAGAAATAATACTCGTCTTGGTATAAGCCATTCCAAAATCCTCTCTTCAACCGATTAAGAATTTGTTGGAAGAGTAACGTAGTACACCCAACACTTAAAGGTTGAATCACCCGTTGTAAATGCGCCAGTCGCATTCGAGATGTAAATGGCGGTATTTGCACAGGTTGATATAGGAGCGCCAGTCGATAAACCACCACCGAATCTAAACACGGTGCTAGCAGCAGCGCCGGTATAGTCGGAAGCAGCTTCAGTAGCTGATGCAGCAGGGCCAGCTAAGTGAGCCGTGTTACCGTATTGAAGACCGACAACACCACCAGAAGCATACTGCGCTGATACGAACGTCATGTTCATGACAACTTTGTCAACGACATTGATTTTGTTCGCGCCAGGTGCAGCAATAACTTGGACTGGGGTTGCATACATTCCATTAAACTGAGCAGCGGTTAAGCTGACTTCTACAACGTTTAGGTAGGAAGGTTTCAACTCTAAGGCGGTGCTTGCGAAGTCTAAACCATTACCGAGAGTAACTTCGGAATAGTTTGCTGCGCCGCCAGTTGGGTTTCCAAGTAACACATTGGCTGCCGATGCTTGTTGAATCTTCGCGTAGGTAACAGCGTTATTGACGATATTGGCAGTACCAATAGAAGTCGTTAACCCTGTACTTGCTGTAGTGACTGAGGTAGAACTTACAGCCGTTACAACGAGCGAGAAGCTTGCATCAGTACCATTACCGAGAATCCAGTCGCCAACGCAGAGTGACGCATACTGCGCCAAGAAGTAGTTGGATGCTGAAATCGTAGCAACGGTGTCATTTGGGCTGCCATACATAAAAATGTTAGGCGCGTTTTCAACAGTCGAGGAACCACCAAAAGGCACTATGGTTTCCTGACCTTGGTTTAAGGACGGTGATACACATGTCCAGTTCGCTAAAGTAAAACTCATGGCTAATACTCCTGTTCGTTAATGGCTTAGGACTCTAAACAATCGATTTCGATGATACCGAGATTATCGATTGTGATAGCGCCTGCACTGAAAATACCGTTTACCAACCAGGACGTTTCGCGTGGCAAGTAGTTAATTTCGGTGCGGAAGTCGTGACCGATTCCCATACCAGTTGACTGCTTGTGCCAGAAGAAAGTCTTTCTAACATTGGCAGAAATTGGCAAGCCACCTTCAACCATGTTAGGGATGATAATGATATTCACGCCCAAGTAATCGCGGACAAAGCCCTTATCTAACACACGGTTTTGTGTGTAGAAGGTAGAAACGAACTGGTCAGCCTGTAGCAAGCTTTGGAAGTTGCTAGCAGACATGGCAGCGAATCTTTCCGGCAATGGTACAGCGTTATTGTCGAAGAACTGAATAGCCTGAGTAAACTTGGAATAGGTCATATTCGTTCCGCCATTCACCACAGTTTGACCTGGGCTGACAGCGAGCGAGTTAATGATGATTTGGTCAGAACGTCTGCCGAGAGCATTCGCTACTAACATGGCATTTTCCATCTTAGCATCGAAGTTAACGGTCAATTCCTGAACAGAGTCAACCGCTGTAGGTGCGGTGTACTTTTGCAGGATGGCAGAAGACTGGGTGTAACCAGGGTCTTGAATGACCACGGTTTGTAAGTAGCCAGTAGGCACGGCCTGAATCTGGTTTACTTTACGGAATGATACGGATGCACCAATCACGTCTCGGCGGACGCGAACAGTATCTCTTAACAAGAAACCAAGAGATTGATATTCAGCTTTTACAAGCGCATCAAACTCTATCTGTTGGACGGCTGTTAATGAAGTAGACATGGCTTTTAACCCCTAAAATTATTAATCAAGTTTTTGACTAAATCATCTCAGGGCTTGCCACTTTTTAGATTGTCTCGTTGCCGAGGTCTAGGTAGTAAGTTGTCCTTTCATAAGCCATTTGTCAGAATGGTTCATGGACTGATACATATTATCAGCCTTACGCGCCTACTTTGTCAACAAAGCCAGGTGTATTTTTAGCAGCGACTTCCAGTCTTTTTTGGATGTCTTTACGGTAGTTCTCGTCCGTTTTGTACTTTTGAAGGTTATTTTGGAGTTCCATTTTAACGTCTTCAAGGGATTGGCCGCCACCGACATTGCCCTGGTTGTTCGGTACTTGGGGAGTGCTTGACATCATCTTACCTCTTAATTCTTCGAGTGCCTTAATGGATTCCGCATTGCTTAAGCTATTAGTGAGACCTTCATAGGCTTCTTTTGAAAGATTAGCCTTTGCCCAGTTATCCAGGGTAACGACTCGTTCCCTAGCATTCTCACCTAGCTTCTTCAATTCTTCAGCCGTGTCAGTCCTGAACTCGTCCACATACTTATCGACTGATTCTATCATCTTATCGATGAATTCTTGAGGCACCCGCTTTTCTTTAGCGGCAACCTGAAGTTCTTGAAATGGCACGTAGTCAGGGTCGAGGAATCGAGATTTAGCAAAGTCGTATTCGTCCGGAACAGTACCCAACCTTTTCTCAAGTTCGGCATTGCTGCGTGCCATGTCAGCTACACTCTTAAACTTCTCAGGAAGCCAACCAGGTCTATCACCAGCACCAGGCATCCCTTCGTCTATAAACCACTTTGGTTGTTCATTTTCTTCATTTGACATTGTTGGTCTCTGCTAAAATTTTCTGGTCATGGGCAGTTATTGCCATAAGAATCATTCGTGCGAAGTCTTTGAAGCCTTCAGCCCACATCACATCTAGCTGATAGGTCGCAGTGCCAGGCTTTGCCAAGGCTGGAATCAGGTAGCGCTGAGTGACGATTTCCATGAAACGTCTACCCTGTTCATTCATCTTGAAAAGCTCATAGACCAGCTTGTCAAATTCAATGACTGAAGGGTCTGACTTCATCTTCTCGATGTTTTCTTTGTACTGTTTAAAATAATCTTCGGGTTCTAAAATCGGATTATGTTGAAAGTCGTTTTCCATTAATTCCTCATTGCGACATAGCTATTGGTTGTGAGCTAGGGTTCTGGGGCTGTTCAGGCATACTGCCTGTCGAATTAGCCAGTTCCATCAAGCTTTGCTTATTCTGTATTTGCTGCGCAATAGTCGCAACTTGTTCAGGAGTATTCAAGAACCTTTCATCAATTTGCATCAGATTTGCCAGCATGTAAGGCGTGGTCTTAGGATTGATGTAAAGCTGTGAAGCTTCTGGCCCCATAATGCCCTGCATGACCTGGACGAACTGGACGAACTTCTCGACCTCTGCGCGACCATGAGCCAGCGCTAGAGGCGACTTGTACTTGAACTTCACTGGAAGCCCACCGACTTTTGGGTAGGGCAAGAGACCCATTGTATTGAGGATGTAAGCGAAGCGCTTAACCACAGGCCATAGGAACTCTTGCTGCATACGTGAGAATATCGGGCCAATCTTTTCAGCCAAGGTGGATTGCTTCATAGCAAGCTCATAGGCTGTCTGAGGCTGGACGCTGCGTGAATCTTGGGGCTGTTCTGCGAAGAGAAGCTGCTTAATCTGCATTCTCAAATCAGCCATCGTCATCTGTGCGAACTCAGGAGATGCGCTGTTAGGAAGGGGAATAAGAGGAACCTGCCCATTGCTACCAATCGGAGAAATCGGAATAATGGTGAACGGTTCGAGCTTAAATGTATGAGGATTAAATACAGCGTCACTAAATCCCATATAAGGTCTAAAAGTATTAAGGTTAGCAGAAGCAAGTTCGACCCTCGCCATTTCATTCAAGCTAATGATAGACGGTAGCGCTTCCATTACTGGGCCGCGACCCCACGTTTCATTATTGACTTTCTTCCAACGCCACACGATTCCAGGGCTTGAATCTAGCCACTGGAAGTAAAGCAAATCATTATCAGCCCAGACAGCGTATAGGTACTTCTGAGGGAAATTGGGGAAGTAAGCCACGCCTTCGTAAATGTTTCTGACGACTGCATCTGGGTCACTCGCCATCAAAGCGCGAAGGTTATCGCTGATGACTATTTGCGGCCATCGAGTATTCAGTTCTGAAATCTTTAGGTTCTGCCATGTACGGAACCATGACTCGATATTGCCATTCACCGCCTCTTCGATTGCCAGCTTATCGGCTGGAATACTGGTACACATGAATGGCATCTCATCGCTAATCTGGTTGATGATAAGCGCTGATGTACCAACAGCTAAATCGTAATAGCATTCGTTAATCGTGACATCGAAGTTTGAAGCATGGATGTAAGTAAAGAGCCTACGCATGTATGCGTCAAGAACCATCTGGGCTTCTTCTAGGAGCTTTAAATTATCTTCAGCACCTGGGTCATCAACCATCGCATCATCGATTTCTAGGAAGCCCCATTGCGTCTGTGGGGGTGTCATAGTGTCATGAATCTTGGAGACGAAGTTTGAGACGGATTCTACAGCGGTAGTGTCATAGACACGGGAGTTCTGAATGGTACCCTGGAATTCTTTGCCTGGCAGGTAGTAGCGATTTCTAAATGGGATGCAATAGAAATATGAAGCTTGCTGTATGGGTATCCATAGGTCAGCAACGTACTTAGCTGCGTTGTAGCGTTTGCGTAGCGTTTCGAGTAACGAATTCGCTGGCATCGCTACTGGCGGCATTCCTTGGGTAGTATCCATGTCTTAGCCGCCTAATTGAGAATTCATATCCTGTGATGCTGGATTACCAACGCCGAGCAATCCTGCCCCTTGCGAGCGGTAATTCCGTCTTAGTGAACGAATCTGCTTCTCTTCTACTCGGCGCTTCTCAGCCTCAGTCGATTTGCGTGCTTCATCGAGTTGCTGCTTCGCTAGATTAGTTTGGTCTTGGTAGGCTTTAATCTGGGAATTAACCATGTCTCTTTGGTCACGGTCATTCTGTCTGCTTTTCTTGGGGTCGTACATTCCGGCGGTACCAACGTACTCAACCGTGTCTCTCAAGTCTGTCCACCAACTCATAAGGCTCTCCCTTTATATCCAAATATGAACGTATATGGTCTTTGGCTTAAATTCTTCAGGACAAATTTCTCTGTCCACGTAAACAATTTTCCAAGGAACCTTAATTAATTTACGCAATTCCTTTATTTGTGAAAGGATTTTGGACACCAGTGTTCTCCCTCACAACAGATAAGTCCGATTTTAACTCATCTATTTGTTTTTGTAACTCAAAGACTTGATGTACGTTTAAACCTACATTAACAGCTTCCATCAATTGTTTAAACTCGGAAGCGGTGAAGTCTCCCTCGGATGCTTGCCTTAAAATATCAGCGTAGTGCTTGGCGGGGGATGCTTCAGGATTAACGTTGATTCTTATACGGGCGTTCTTTCCGATGCCGAACTTCGTCCAGCCCATGAGCTTCCAGTGTTCAAACTCATAGTTCATCGTTCCGATTTGGTATTCTCTATCCCGTATCTGTCTCCCTTCCTCATACCAGAGTTGCTTGGCGACCATCCGGCTAAAGTAATAGAGATTGCAGAAGAGTTGATGGGTTCTAACCCACGCAAAGAATGTCGTCTCAGCAATCATGGCTTGAACACAAAAGGCGCTATAGCAGCCATTATCTGCGTCCATCATGACCTTAATGAGAAGCTTACAGTGTTCTTCCTCTTTATATTTTTGAGAGTTCTTATTTTTAAAATGTTTATAGACTGAGTCTACTTCTAAGCCTTTAGTAACTGACATCGTGGTTTCATTCCTTAAATCGATGCTTTAATATAGATTCATTTTAAAGGATTTTAGAATTAATGTTAAACATTAATCAGTTCAGGGAATTGATAGTAAAGTCAAGTCTAAGTGACTTATTGCTTAACTCTCAAGATGCAGAGGAGCTTTTGGTCTTTACCTGCGCCGTTGAATCACTAGGCGGTACATACCTACAGCAAGTAAATGGCCCTGCACTTGGCATCTATCAAATGGAACCCGTCACCTATAATGACATCTGGCATAATTTCATCATACCAGATAACAAGCTAGGCTTACGCCTCTTTAATAATTTTGACGTGAATAGGATGCCATCTGAGGCTCGTCTTATCTATGACCTACGGTTTGCGACAGCCATGACGAGGATTTTTTACCTGAGAATCCAGGAGCCTTTACCATCCGCTACCGATGTGGATGCCATCTGGGATTACTACAAAAAATACTACAACACCCCCAAGGGGGCGGCTGTTAAAGATGATTCTATCCAGCGCTATCGTGATTTTCAGCGACATCAGTGCTAACGTCTGCGTACATCTTGATAAGGGTAGTCGTGTTCACATTGACGAAACAAACACGGCATAGGAAGCGAGAAACACGCTTGTATTCGATTCCTTTGTCATTCTTGATATAGAACCATTCAATCGGGATATAGTCATGAGGCCCACGATTCTTTCCGCATAACTCAATCGTCTCTCTAACCTTACGGGCTTCAGCTTCATCTCTAGCAGGGTGCAAACTCATAGTACAATCTCATCTGGGTTTAATTGTGGTTGTTGAGGAGCCACTTCTTTATTAACTAACTCCCAGTCATTTGCAAGTAAATCTTCAGAGCTAGCAGCGTACATGATACAGCTTCCTAGCGTCCTAACCTCAACGTGATTAATATTGTTGAGTTTATTTTCTACTAGATAAACCTTTGCTTTGCCGCTCCACTTTCCGCGCATGACGGTCTCACCGACGTTAATCGCTTCTAAAGCTTCTGTGAAATTCATCTACTAATTACCTACTAATTTCTACCGAATTGGTAGTTGTATAATTCTCATACAGGAATGACCATGACCATAATACTCTCGGTGAGTGGTCACATGCTGATTTAATAACGCGAGGTATTGATTCCAATTTTTCATACCGGCGATTATATGACACCCCAATGGCCCCGTCCACCTACAGCACGGGAAACATGTAACAAAGACCCCACCCCTTCTCTACCTTGACAGACAATGTTTCACGAAAAGGTTCCACGTAGAAAAAG
>Ga0210402_10001565_pt1 | contig 23519 bp, 21 predicted proteins | sample IncBWC7MmetaG_FD_161055 | JGI IMG/M metagenome (GOLD analysis project Ga0210402, IMG submission 161055) | Forest soil microbial communities from Barre Woods Harvard Forest LTER site, Petersham, Massachusetts, United States - Inc-BW-C-7-M | ecosystem: Environmental > Terrestrial > Soil >... | reverse complement strand
TGGCGAGACTAGTTTATTATTAGATACTAATATTGTTATCGGATTTTTAAATGGAAATGCAGCAATTGCACATTTTTTCAGTCGCACAAAAACACAGCAAATACCACGTTTCGAAAGAGGTCTATTGTTGAACGACTGGCTACGGTTCTCATTTACTCGCAGTAAACTCCGGTCCTCGCCAGTCGTTCGCCGCGAACTTGACTAAATTTCTGAGTTTCGAAAGAGGTCTACTGTTATAATAATTCGCTGTGCTTAAGAGCAGATTAATAAGGTAAGGTAATGTAAAGCTCCCCTCTCTACACGGCAATCTTTCCTATGGTTGCGTATGCTGTATAATTAGTGGAGAGAGGTTCAGTGAGCGTATAAAAAAAAGAGGATATTATGACTCCAGGGCAAATTTGTGCGGTGGTAAACACTGCTCTACAACAATACGAAGCAGGTGAAAAGCATAGTAATCTAGCAACACCTCCTTCCGATTCGTCAACTATCCATAAAATACGTGGTTTTTCTGATGAAGAAAGAGGAGATTTATTTAAGCTTGCGGAGTGTTTTTTGCAAGAACCCCTGGTAGCAGGTAGTGGTACTGAGCAAGTCTTCTTTGCGATATTACGTGAGAGTTTACCTCGTATTAATAAGAGGGTGCATATACCCGCTAACGTATCTTGGGAAGCGGTGGCAGGAGAAGCTTCTCCGGAATATCCATTGAACCAAAGCGACTTGCAGCTTGTATCTCGAACTTTATATTTACTAAGGAGTAAGGAACTCCTTGATGAAGAAAATTTCAGCAAATTTATAAGACGCAGCGGCTTGATTAGTTTCTGCTCAGGTGTACAAATGCTCTCTGACAGTGATATTTTAGATCAAAATAGTTTGGCCGCTTGCTTCAGCTATGATCATCCGATTCATTTGGTCAATGAACTACTGTGTTTTCCTGGTCTAGCAAGACTGTTAACAACACCAGAAAACTGGGCAACGGTTATGTCGCAGCGCACCAAGACGACCTCCACTCACAATTGCGACCAAGTCCCTCCTCTTCCTCCTCTTCCTCCTCCTCCTCACCACCACCACCACCACCTCCTCCACCTCCACCGCCTCCACTACCTCCGCCTCCCCCTCTCTCCCCCCCAACGCCTCCACAATGTGGTAGCAGCGCTAAGTATGCTCTATCAAGCAGGTCTGTTAACATCAGAAAATCAGGCAGCGGTTATGGCGCATTTAGACTCTAGAGGCTTAAACAAAGCACTGTACTTGCTCAAGCAAGCAAGGCTGTTAACACCAGAAAACTTGGCAGCGGTTATGGCGCATGTACAACTTTGGCACTTAGCAGGAATACTGACCACGCTCCGTCAAACCAACCTGCTAGACCAAGAAAATTTAAGTCAAGTGTGTAAGATCAACTGTGATTATTTGATTTTTGAAGATTGTATTGATCTGGTATGGTGGAGGATTCCAGAGAATTTGCGAACACAGGAAATTTTTAATCAGATCGTCGCAATTATTACAGCACCAGATGCCACCATCCCACGCCACGCATATGAGGAGGACATGAATGCATTAGTTCGAAGAGTACTTGATGAAGCAAAAGACCTCCCCGATAGAGCAGTATCTAATCCAGATACTACCATCCAATCCATAGAGAAGGCAATGCATGCATCAGTTCAGAAAGTACTTGAAGCAAAAAACCTACCCGATAGAGCAGCTGATGTGTTTAACAGAGCGCAAAACACACCTACTGTCAGTGATGTCCATCGTAATAGTACATCTGAATTAGCTAGAAGATTCGAACGTTGTACTAGAAGATTCGCATGTAGTAATTTTGGGCAAAAAGTTCAGGCTGCGGTGGCGTTTTTCGTACCTTCTAATTCCCGTGATGGGTATAGTAGATTGAGAGGGGAAGATGATGAACATCAGGAACTTGAAGAAAACACGATAAGGGTACTTCCTTAAAAAACTACGACCCCACAACGAAGGAAAACACTCTGGTATCTGTAAGCGGACTGTATTATAGGCAACCGCATTTTTATTTAGGATGAAAATGTAGCATTGTTCTGCAAATAAGTTTTTATCGCAAACGGTTGTCCGAGTGATACCGTTGTCTCGCTCAGTTCAAAACAACCCTTGCTTCTGAATAAAAGTATAATTTATATTCCTTTCACTAGCTAGAAATAATAGCCCTCTTTCGAAACGTGGTAATTTAGTCAATTTCATTAGACCTCTTGCAAAACGTGGTAATTTAGTCAATTTCATTGTTGAACGCCTGGCTACGGTCCTCATTTACTCGCAGTAAACTCCGGTCCTCGCCAGTTGTTCGCCGCGAACTTGACTAAATTTCTGAGTTTTGCAAGAGGTCTATTGTTGAACGCCTGGCTACGGTCTTCATTTACCCGCAGTAAACTCCGGCCCTCGCCAGTCGTTCGCCGCGAACTTGACTCCATTTCTGAGTTTCGAAAGAAGTCTAATGAATATAATTTTTAGTGATCTAAGAAAGACGATTATATCGCCATATATAGGTATATGTTTCGCACCTTTATACAGGCTATCCATATCCAGTTTAGGGTGGCAAGGTAGCTAGTACAGTTTTAATCTGCTTGACGACGGAGAGTCGATTCGGTAGGGTCAAAACACTATTTCGAAGCACTGGGTAGCCATGAAGTTCTTTTATCGATTAAAAATTTTGTTTGTTTGTTCGTTAATACCTCTTCAAGGTTTAGCGGCCACTGCAGCATCCGATCAATTGGTGAATGTATTAAATCGGCTGCAAAGTATACGTGCTAATTTTATTCAAACTGTAATGGATGGCAGAGGACAGATTTTACAAAAAACCACGGGTCAAATGACCTTACAGCGACCTGGACGTTTTCGCTGGCAGGTTGAACAGCCAAATAGACAATTATTGATCGCAGATGGCCAGCGTATTTGGTTTTATGATGTTGATTTGCAGCAAGTCGTGATACAAAAACAGCAAGTGGTAGATGTCAATTCGCCTGCTGCTTTGTTAAGTGATGCGCCCAAGAACTTGACCAAGCATTTTAATATAGCGTTTCTAGAAAATATGCAAAGCTTTTATTTGTTACCTAAAGACAAAAGCGCATTGTTTCGTTCTATAATCTTGGTTTTTCAACAAGATCGATTATATGAAATGCGACTAGCGGATAAATTGGGGCAACAAACAGTGATTAACTTTTCACAAGTGGAACTAAATCCTGCTGTTAGCCCTCAGATTTTTCATTTTGTTTTGCCTAGCGATAAAAATATCGAAATTGTAAAAGGTTAAAAACGATGTCGCATACACATGATCATCATCATATCTCTTTTGCCGTCGCGTTGAATCTAAGTTTTGCTGTAGCTGTATTACTAAACGCAGGGTTTGTATTGGCCGAGGTGCTCTATGCTTTCGTCGCACATTCCATGAGTTTGCTCTCGGATGCCGTTCATAATTTTGCTGATGTTTTAGGTTTGTTGATGTCTTGGGGAGCAACTATTTTATCAAAAAGACGTTCTACCCAACGCTATAGCTATGGCTATAAAAAGCTTACTATCTTGGCGGCGCTAGCCAATGCATTATTACTTGTGTTTACTTCAGCTCTCATTGTCTATGAATCAATTAATAAACTTAGAAACCCCGTGTCTATCAACGAGGTCATTGTTATGGTGGTTGCTTTTATTGGGATACTGATTAATGGCGGCACAGCTTTATTATTTATGAAGCAGAGTAAATCTGATCTCAACATTAAAAGTGCATTCTTGCATTTAGCTTATGATGCATTGATTGCTGTAGGTGTTGTACTGGCCGGTGCTATTATTTATTTTACGGCCTGGCAGTGGATAGATTCGGTGCTTAGTTTAGTGATAGTGGCTATTATTTCTTGGGGGAGTTGGAATTTGTTGCGTCGCTCAGTTGAATTAATTTTAGGTGCGGTTCCTTATGGTGTTGATCAAAAAGCCGTGACTGCTTATTTAAAAAAGTTACCACGAGTTACGGCTGTGCATGATTTGCATATTTGGGGGTTGAGCACCCAAGAAACGGCGTTGACAGCGCACTTGGTGATGCCAGACGGTGGCTTAACGGATCAAGACTATCAGCAGGTTAACCAAGCGTTGGGGGAAAAATTCCGCATTCAACATGTTACTTTACAAGTGGAGCGGGGAGAATATCCTTGTGAGCAGGCCTCGGCCTGTTAAGGGTCTCCTTAGAAATATTTTTTTCATTTTACATTAGACTTCTTTCGAAACGTGGTAATGTAGTCAATTTCATTGTTGAACGCCTGGCTACGGTCCTCATTTACCCGCAGTAAACTCCGGTCCTCGCCAGTCGTTCGCCGCGAACTTGACTTCATTTCTGAGTTTCGAAAGAAGTCTGTTCTGATTGGCGTATTTTCTGGTTTTCTAGTAGGACCGTTGGCTAGTCGATAAAAATCGACGCACCATGCTATTGCAACTTCTTCAGCTTGTGTTTTATTGTTAGCCACCATAAGGTGCAGTTACATTTACCATCAGTGGTGGGAATTTTCCTGTTAGTGTCGTAGAGAGTAGTGTTTATGTCGCAACATGCTTCACAGGCTATTGGTGTTTTCGATAGCGGTATTGGTGGCCTAACCCTCGCTAAGGCGCTGACGCAATATTTACCAAATGAATCCATCGTCTATTTTGGAGATACTGCCCATGCTCCGTGGGGCGACAAATCGGCCGCCGCTATTCAAGCCTATTCAATAAAAATCTGCGATATGTTACTGCAACAAGGCTGTAAACTTATTTTGATTGCTTGCAATTCTGCTTCAGCAGCGGCCCATGAGCTAGTAAAGGAATATGTAGGTCGCAAAGCAGTGGTTGTAGATGTCATCGACCCCATGATCGACTATTTGGCAGGTAACTATGTTAACAAGACTATCGGATTAATTGGAACTAAACAAACCATCTATTCCAATATCTACAGAAAAAAATTAGATCAACGGGGTGTTAATATACAACTCCATGCCCTCGCGACGCCGCTACTGGTACCTTTGATTGAAGAAGGTGCGGCGGCTAATCAAGCGATTATGATGGAGGCTATTAAATCTTATCTTTCTGAACCTTCTCTGCAAGTCGTAGATGCACTGGTTTTGGGGTGTACTCACTACCCTCTCATAAAACAACATATACAGAAATTTTATGGCGACGAAGCGGTGATTATAGACTCGATAACTATCGTTGCCGAGCTTGTAAAGCATTTACTCGAGAAAAATGGTCTTTTATCTGAGGGGATTACAGCGCCGCAAAAGAAGTTTTATGTTTCAGATTATACAGCAGCGTTTTCAACTCTGGCGCGACTTTTTTTCAAAGGGCCTGTTAGCTTAGAAAAATATCCTTTATGGGAGTAAAGAATAGACTTCTTTCGAAACGTGGTAATGTAGTCAATTTCATTGTTGAACGCCTGGCTACGGTCCTCATTTACCCGCAGTAAACTCCGGTCCTCGCCAGTCGTTCGCCGCGAACTTGACTACATTTCTGAGTTTCGAAAGAAGTCTAATAGACCTCTTTCGAAACGTGGTAATGTAGTCAATTTCATTGTTGAACGCCTGGCTACGGTCCTCATTTACCCGCAGTAAACTCCGGTCCTCGCTAGTCGTTCGCCGCGAACTTGACTACATTTCTGAGTTTCGCAAGAGGTCTAATGTATGGTAGAATGTGCCCATTGCGCCTGGGCTAATCCAATGTGGATTCAGGCGAGAGCGGTTAGACCCCTATTTTATTCATGAAGGAGAAGTAATATGGCTTCTAGTAAAGTCCTCTTAGGGCAGAGACTTGAGTCTGTTTTAGCAACTAACACGGTATTACGTAATACCTATATCCTGCTTGGCCTGACCATGCTTTTCAGCGCATTTACAGCGGGAATTGCTATGCTGAGCAACAGCGCAGCATTGAATCCTTTTGTCACCTTAATTGCCTATTTTGGTCTGTTGTTTCTAACCAGCCATTTACGTAACAGTGGTTGGGGTTTGCTATCTGTATTCGCCTTGACAGGATTTATGGGATACACCTTAGGTCCCATTCTGAATCACTATATGCATGGTTTTTCCAATGGGCAAGAGTTAGTTATGATGTCACTAGGGGCGACGGGGCTTATCTTTTTTGCACTGTCTGCTTATGCGTTGGCTACGCGGAAAGACTTTAGCTTTATGTCAGGATTTTTGATGGTTGGCATGCTGGTTGCCTTCCTTGCCAGCATCGCCACTTTGTTTTTCCATATCCCTGCTTTAATGCTGATGGTTTCGGCGATGTTTGTTCTTTTATCTTCTGGCGTCATCCTTTTTCAGACTAGCCAGATTATCCATGGCGGAGAAACTAACTACATTATGGCAACGGTGACACTGTATGTATCATTGTATAACATTTTCTTAAGCTTACTGAATTTACTGGGCGCTTTTAGTGGCAACAAAGAGTAAATCGCGTAGCTAACATCGCAACGATGTATTAGACCTCTTTCGAAACTCAGAAATTTAGTCAAGTTCGCGGCGAACGACTGGCGAGGACCGGAGTTTACTGCGGGTAAATGAGGACCGTAGCCAGGCGTTCAACAATGAAATTGACTACATTACCACGTTTCGAAAGAGGTCTATTAGACTTCTTTCGAAACTCAGAAATGCAGTCAAGTTCGCGGCGAACGACTGGCGAGGACCGGAGTTTACTGCGAGTAAATGAGGACCGTAGCCAGGCGTTCAACAATGAAATTGACTACATTACCACGTTTCGAAAGAGGTCTATTGAAGTAAAAGAAAAATTTATAGAAGTGCCCATAAAAAGTCTAATAAATCTATGACATTATCCTAATCGGGTGATAAAAGATGGGTTTATTAATCGATGGCGAGGAAATTTTAATTGATGAATATGGTTATCTTGTTCATTTTTCAGATTGGCGTGAAAGCATAGCGACTGCCATCGCGCAAAAAGAAATGTTAACGCTTGTTAAAGATCATTGGCATGTTATCTATTTTTTACGAAATTTTTATCAGCAGTATCATAAAACACCACCCATACGAGCTTTAGTCAATCAGTTAGCTGTGCAAATAGGCGCTGAAAAAGCAAGTAGTATCTATTTGAACAATCTCTTTCCTAAAGGTATATTACAGCAAGCAGGCAAACTAGCCGGCTTGCCACGCCCTGTGCGCTGTATGTAATTCACTCAAAGGAAGATATTATGATTCCAGATCAAATTTGCGCGGTGGTAAACACTGCTCTACAACAATACGAAGAAGGTGAAAAGCGTAGTAATCTAGCAGCACCTCCTTCCGATTTGTCAACTATTCATAAAATACGTGGTTTTTCTGATGAAAAAAAAGGAGATTTATTTAAGCTTGCGGAGTGTTTTTTGCAAGAACCTTTGGTAGCAGGTAGTGGTACTGAGCAAGTTTTCTTTGCGATATTACGTGAGTGTTTACCAGGCATAAATGATTCACCTATTGACATGTCCATGGAAATACCGGAAGGATTAGCGGCCCCGTTACGTGATTTATCGAACCAAAACAACTTGCAGATTGTATCTCGAGCTTTATGTATACTAATGCGTAAAGAACTCTTTGGTGCGGAAAATTTCAGTAAATTGATAAAACACAGACGCTTGATGCATCTCTGCGCAGCTATACAGATGCTCTCTAGCAGTGATATTTTAGATCAAAATAGTTTAGCCGCTTGTTTAAGCTATGATTTTCCATGGTGTTTGGCCAATGAACTACTATGTTTTCCTGATCTAGCAAGGCTGCTGTTGACATCAGGAAACTGGGCAGCGGTTATGGCGTATCGAGAACCCTACTACATGCTATTAGCGCTATCCACGCTCCATAAAGCAGAGCTGTCAACACCAGAAAACTTGGCAGCGGTTATAGCACGTTCATACCCTAATGAATTAGCACAAGCACTGTCCACGCTCCATAAAGCAGAGCTGTCAACACCAGAAAACTGGGCAGCAGTTACGGCGCATTCACGCCCTAATCAATTGGCAGAAGCACTGTCCACGCTCCATCAAGCAAAGCTGTCAACATCAGAAAACTTGGCAGCGGTTATGGCGCATTCATACCCTCAATACTTAGGAGAAGCACTGTTCACGCTCCATCAAGCAGGGCTGTTAACATCAGAAAATCGTATACTTTTTAGTATAGTTATTAGAGATAGCGATATAAGCGATCTAGGTTATCCTGGGGGAGCGAGCCTGATGCTTGTTACCATAAAAAAACTCCATCGAGTCAATCTTCTGAACCAAGCAAATTTAAATCACGTGTGTAATAGCGACCATGGTTATTTGCATTCCGAATATTTTATTTATACGGTATTGCCGAGAATTCCACTGCATTTACTGACACAGGAAACTTTTGATCGACTCGTCGCAATTACAACATTATATACTACTATCGAACGCATAGGGGAGGAAATGCATGCATTGGTTGATAGAATGTTGCAACCCAATAGAGCAGCTGATGTGTTTAATGGAGAACAAAGCACACATACTACCAGTGTCCATCGTAGTTCATCTGAATCAGCTAGCAGACTAGAACATAATCACGGGGAAGCCGTAAGGCGTATTGGGCGGGATAAAATTCTTGAGGAGATACACCAACATCTATCTGCTTCTACACATAAAGACGCATCAGTCGCATTACGCTGTTTACACACACTACGTAATAATGGCTATTCATTCATCGATCCAGTCTCTGGGGTAGCAACAACACAATTATTATCCCTTTTATGGATGGCGTTGCATCGTAGTGAAGAGAGTTTGTTAAATGATGGCATAGAGCAATTAATAACTGCCTGCTATCAAATTCAACGTGAATATTCTGACAATGAGAGCAGTGACGATTGCCCGTGTTGCGAAGCAGGTGAGTTTAATAAATTTATTGAAAGCTTCGTTGGTCTTTTGCCAGAGTGTGAATTGCACTATATCACGCGAGAAGCCGCTTCAGCAAAATATCGGGCTGAGCTGAAAATAAGAGGAAAAACCTATGTGAATCAAGTGATGACTAACATCAAAACAGACGAAGCGCATAGCGAAGCGATAGCGCTGCTCAAAGCTATTGAATCAAATGGGTTTTGTGCTATTGCAGATCGGATTAAGGATCAAATTAGTACAGTCGATTACGAAGTCTCTTCGGAGTATAGCGAAGCTTTTTCTGCAAACGAAGCAGGCAAAATGGCCTTCCAAGAGATGAAAAATAATACGCTAGAATGTCTGATGTTTGATGAGGATACATCAAAGCAATTCAGGGAGTCCTTGGCCTGTTCAGCAGGAGGTCGTCGTCATCAAAAAAATCAGCTAGCTCAGGCTAGGGCGGCATTTTTCTCATCTACTCCCTACCGCGGGGATCATAGAGAGAGAGAGGAGGCTGACACGTTTCGAAAGAGGTCTACTGATGAAGAGAAATGCTCGATGGCAACCCAGAGACCAGTGTGCTAGATAGAAATTGCGTACTAATTTTTTGTTAACCCTCACGCCCGGCTTTTTTACGCTCATGTTCTTTTAGGAACTTTTTACGCAAACGTAAGTGATGAGGGGTAACTTCTAGTAACTCGTCATCATCAATAAATTCTAATGCTTGCTCTAAGGAGAATAAGATAGGCGGCGTTAAGATAATATTTTCATCAGAACCCGCTGCGCGAATGTTGGTTAATTGCTTGCCTTTAACAACATTAACCACTAAATCATTATCTCTAGCATGGATCCCGATAATCATGCCTTCATAGACATCCGTTTGTGGACCTACCAACAGTTTTCCGCGTTCTTGTAAATTGAATAGGGAAAACGCCGTCGTTTTTCCTACTTGATTAGAAATCATGACGCCATTAGCGCGTTTTCCTAGGCTACCTTTCTTAGCCGGACCGTAATGATCGAAGATATGGTGCATTAAACCGAGGCCGGAGGTTGCGGTTAAAAATTCAGTACGAAAACCAATTAAGGCACGGGTAGGAATTTTATAGTCAAGACGAACGCGACCTTTACCATCAGAAACCATATTCAGTAAATCGCCGCGACGACTGCCCAGCTTTTCCATGATGCTGCCTTGATGTTGGTCTTCAATATCTACTGTCAAGGTTTCATAGGGCTCTTGTAATTCGCCAGTAACTTCTTTTAGGATGACCTCCGGACGCGAGACGCCCAATTCATAGCCTTCTCGTCGCATGGTTTCGATCAAAATCGATAAATGCAATTCACCACGGCCCGATACGCGGAAGCGATTAGGATCTTCTGTATTTTCAACTCTTAATGCCACATTATGCAGCAGTTCTTTGTCGAGACGCTCTCGTATTTGTCGACTAGTCACAAATTTTCCGTCTTGGCCGGAAAAAGGAGCATTATTGACCTGGAAGGTCATGCTCATCGTAGGTTCGTCTACTGTTAGGGCGGGTAAAGCTTCTACTTGCTGAGGATCGCATAAGGTGTCGGAAATATTTAATTTATCTATGCCAGTGACGGCAACAATATCACCTGCTTCGGCTTGTGTGACTTCCATACGTTCTAGGCCACGATACCCTAATACTTGTAATATGCGAGCAGGTCTGGTTTTTCCTGCGCTATCTATTAATGTGACTGGCATGTTAGTTTTAGCAAGGCCTCTTTGAATGCGGCCAACACCAATGGTTCCTACATAACTAGAATAATCTAAGGTGCTAATTTGCATCTGGAAAGCGCCTCCCGAATCGACATCGGGCGGTGCTACTTTTTTGACAATGGTTTCCAGAAGAGGGATGAGATTGGTGCTAGGTTTGTTCAGATCCAGCGTAGCATATCCTTGCAAGGCAGAAGCATACACAATAGGAAAATCGAGTTGCTGTTCCGTAGCCCCTAAACGATCAAACAGATCAAACACTTGATTGACGACCCAATCAGGACGAGCGCTGTCCCTATCGACCTTATTCACCACAACAATGGGGTGTAGGCCTCTAGCAAATGCCTTTTGCGTGACAAAACGAGTTTGTGGCATAGGTCCGTCGACAGCATCGACCAATAAAAGTACTGAATCTACCATGGATAGAATACGTTCTACTTCTCCACCAAAATCGGCGTGTCCGGGCGTGTCGACAATATTGATGCGATAGCCCTGCCATTCGATAGAAGTATTTTTAGCCAGTATGGTAATACCACGCTCGCGCTCCAGATCATTGCTATCCATGATGCGTTCGACGGGCGCAGCACGGCTAGAAAGGGTTCCTGACTGTTGTAAAAGCTTATCAACCAAAGTGGTTTTTCCATGATCGACGTGGGCGATGATGGCGATGTTGCGTATATTTTCGGCCATGATGAATGAGGACGGCTTGTTCAAGAAGAGTGCATGATAACGCAAAGCCAACCATTTCCGCTAGCGTGTTCTACACTTGTAGAGCGGGGTGTTCATTTGCGGAGAATTGACTATGAAATCGTTTTCATTACAAGCAACGACGATCGCACAATGGCAGGCCTTGGTCAAGGATGCCGAATCGACGAGCCATTTGACCTTAGATGTGGAACTTGAAAGCTATCTCGTTTTTTTATTGGGCCGTTTTAATCAAAGACCAGATATTGCTAATAGCGTATTGGCAACCGAGTTTTTATCCAGTTTACAAAAAAATCCAAGCAAACAACGTGACTGTTTGCGTGAAGTCGGTGACAAATGTTTACTGTTCGCTGGTTTTTTTCCTGAACAAGCCGAAAAAAGATGTGTTAAAATTAAATATTTTATTGACTTAGGTCGAACGGCTTATGTGCAACTGGCAAGTCTGTCTAAGGCGCAATCGGCTTCACTTTATCACGCGTTGAGTGGTGGTTTTGTGAATCTCATGGAGATTTTACATGCAATTCGTGGTTTAAGTGATCCAATGAATGAATTAACACCTTTACAGGCTATTGAATTGTGGACAGATGTAAAAAGTCAACATGCCCTAGCTGTGCTTCGTCGTCGTACGGCTTCCGTCATTCTCCATGAGCCTCCTCGTAGACAGTAGACCTCTTTCGAAACGTGGTAATTTAGTCAATTTCATTGTTGAACGCCTGGCTACGGTCCTCATTTACCTCGAATAAACAGTGCTGCTTATCAACACCGTGCCTCGCAGCGGCTAGCACGGTAACTTCTTGCTCAAACTAAATTAGGTGATTAAGATGGGATGAGTTATTAAATTTTTCCCATTTTTATGAAAAATTCTGCTTCGCAAGAGGATTTAACAACTGATTTTGGTTATCAAACGATTCCTCTTGCTGAAAAAACAGCACAAGTAGCGGCTGTTTTCTACTCTGTTGCGGCGAAATACGATCTCATGAATGATCTGATGTCATTGGGTATGCATCGCTTGTGGAAGAAATTTACCATCTTCTTAAGTCAAACTCAGTTAGGTGACAAGGTGTTGGATGTGGCAGGAGGATCGGGTGATTTGGCGAAGGCTTTTAGTAAACGAGTCGGTGAAAAGGGTAAGGTAACATTGCTGGATATTAATATGGCCATGTTGCAAATAGGTCGCGATCGTCTTATCGACGCAGGGCTTATAGATATTTGTCAAGCGTTACAAGCAAATGCCGAGGCGTTACCGTTTGCGGACGATTATTTTGACTGCCTAAGTATTGCTTTTGGTTTACGGAATATTGCACACAAAACGGTTGCGCTGCAGTCTATGTATCGTGTCCTTAAGCCGGGTGGTCGGTTATTAGTATTGGAATTTTCTAGGCCGGTGCTAGGTCTGTTGCGAACCTTGTATGATCGCTATTCTTTTGATTTACTTCCTAAATTAGGCCAGTGGATTGCTAATGATGCGCCAAGCTATCAATATTTAGTGGAATCTATTCGACGTCATCCGAATCAAAATGGCTTAAGATCACTTATTTTGGAAGCAGGATTTGATCAATGCGAATACTATAACCTGAGTGGCGGTATCGTGGCATTACACAGAGCATGGAAATTTTGATGCCTCTAAACGGGTTGCTGGCTGCTCAAGAAATGTTTCTTAATCGTTTTTTACAACTCGATCCGGAGGCCATCAACCATTTAACCCCGTTATCTGGAAAAGTTATCCGAGTGGAATTGAATGTTTTGAGCCATTATTGGTTATTTACGTCCGACGCTATTCATTTGACAAAGGATTATAATGGACTGATTGATCTCGTCGTACGTGGATCATTCTTTGATTTTATACGATTAGGATTTATGAAGCGGGAGAGTACAGCGATTCCCATTCAAGTTTCTGGGGACATGGAATTTGCCAAGCAGTTTCAGGATCTGTTTGCAAACTTAGAGATTGATTGGGAAGAACAACTATCTCGCGTAGTGGGTGATACGATAGCCTATCCGTTAGCACGGTTTTTAAAATCTATGCATCACTGGGCTAGACACAGTACAGAAAGTATGGCTCAAAATATCACGGATTATCTGCAAGCAGAGATAGGGTGTTTAGTTGCAGAAGAGGAAATACAGATTTTTTGTTCAGATGTTGATGATTTACGAGATCAGGTAGCGCGATTACAAGCGCGAATCGAACGTTTACAAAGGGAATAGAGGCGATGAAAGCAATGACCCGTTTGTTGCGTTTGTTCCAGATCAGTTTTACTTTACTCCGTTACGGACTGGATGAATTAGTATTATCTTTGCATTTATTTCGGCCGTTACGGTTCTTGATCTATTTTAATCCTTATCGAATTGGCAACAAAAAGCGGACCTTAGGAGAGCGAATTCGACTTGCACTAGAGGACTTAGGTCCGATATTTGTAAAATTTGGTCAAGCACTGTCAACACGGCGAGACTTTATTCCCGAGGAAATAGCGGACGAATTAGCCAGGCTGCAAGATCGTGTGCCACCGTTTTCCGGAGAGCAAGCAAAGACTATTATTGAAACGGCTTTTAAGCGGCCACTGACTGAAATATTTTCGAAATTTGATACAACGCCCTTAGCTTCTGCTTCGGTGGCGCAGGTGCATGCCGCTAAATTATTGACAGGCCAAGCCGTAGTAGCGAAGGTATTACGCCCCGGCATTAATAAGCGTATTGTGAAAGATGTCGATTTATTATACGCCATTTCTGATTTGGCGGTACGTTATTGGCCGGATGCTAGACGGCTTAGACCTAGGGAAGTCGTAGCAGAATTTGAGGCTTGTTTACACGATGAATTAGATTTGCTACGAGAAGCAGCGAGTGCTTCTCAGCTGCGGCGTAACTTTTTAAATTCTGATTTACTTTATATTCCTGAGGTCTATTGGCAATATACAAATCCTCATATATTGGTTATGGAACGAATTTATGGTATTTCTATCGCTAATATCCCTGAGTTAAAAAAGCAAGGGATTAATTTAAAAAAATTGGCAAAGCGTGGCGTAGAGATTTTTTTTACGCAAGTATTTCGCGATTGTTTTTTCCATGCGGACATGCATCCGGGTAATATTTTTGTTTCGCCGGATAAGAAAGACAATCCTCAATATCTGGGTGTGGACTTTGGGATTATGGGAAGTTTAAGCCCTGAGGACCAACGTTATCTTGCAGAAAATTTAATGGCATTTTTTAAACGAGATTATCGGCGTGTTGCTCAATTACACGTAGAGTCCGGTTGGGTGGCCGCCAATACACGGATCAACGAATTTGAAGCAGCGATTCGTACTGTATGTGAGCCTATTTTTGAAAGACCTCTCAAAGAAATTTCCTTTGGTCAATTACTATTGCGCTTATTTCAAACGGCCAGGCGTTTTGATATGGAAGTACAGCCTCAGTTGGTTTTATTGCAAAAAACACTTTTTAATATTGAGGGACTAGGACGCCAGTTGTATCCTGATTTAGATTTGTGGAATACTGCTAAACCTTTTTTAGAAAGTTGGTTGAAAAAACAATTAGGTCCCCGTGCTTTTTTAAGAAAGGTTCGTGAATATGCTCCTTATTGGGCAGAAAAATTACCTGAAATTCCTGATTTGGTTTATCAGACTTTAGTCGATTTTCGTCGGAAGAAAAGAAAAACAAATCCTTATACCGAAAAATATAGTCGTCAAAACAATATGCGGAAAAAAACTTTTTGTTTTATGACTGTAGGTGTTGGTAGCGCTTGTATTGTTTGGGTGTTGTTGAGTTTAACAAAGAATGAATTTCCTCATGTATTATCGACTATAAATTTATTGATACTGGGTTTGGGTGGATTGGGCATATTATTGAGTGCCTTGCTAAATTTAATAAAATTTTCTTCTTGAAGTATTCTTGTAATAATGCTGGTATAGAGTCGAACTTTATTAGACTTCTTTCGAAACTCAGAAATTTAGTCAAGTTCGCGGCGAACGACTGGCGAGGACCGGAGTTTACTGTGGGTAAATGAGGACCGCAGCCAGGCGTTCAACAATGAAATTGACTAAATTACCACCGAAACTCAGAAATTTAGTCAAGTTCGCGGCGAACGACTGGCGAGGACCGGAGTTTACTACGGGTAAATGAGGACCGTAGCCAGGCGTTCAACAATGAAATTGACTAAATTACCACGTTGTGAAAGAAGTTTATTGAAACACGGAGTTGTTTATGGGTTTTCATGGAATAAGTATCGGATCGTTGATTATTATTTTTTTAATTGCGATTTTATTATTTGGCACGAAACGTTTACGCGTGATGGCAGAAGATTTAGGAATTGCATTAAGGAATTTCAATAAAGCGTTGCATGCTCGAGAAGACACATCAACAAGAGACACTAAATTTGAAGATCCTAAAAATGACGTGACTTAATAGATGAGCGTTGTAAAAAAAAATAAAGAATCTATTGAGTTTGAGCGTTCTTGGCTTCCCTTTCTGTTAGAGTTACGATGGCGACTGATCTATTGTATAGCCCTATTTTTTGTCATTTTAGCCTTACTATTACCTTTCTCGTCTCATTTATATCTGTGTTTTGCAAAGCCTTTGTTGAATCAACTACCGGTGGGTAGTCGATTAATCTCCACTACGGTGATGGCTCCTGTGCTTATTCCAATAAAATTTACGGTGATGTTGGCCCTTTTTATCATGATGCCTTTTATACTCTACCAATTTTGGCTCTTTACTGCCCCTGCCTTATATGTGAAGGAGCGGCGGTTATTGTGGCTAGTGTTACTATTAAGCAGTAGTTTATTTTATAGCGGGGTATTATTTTCCTATCAATTTATTGTGCCGTTTTTGATTGGTTTTTTTGTTAAAATATCACCGGATTATATTCAGATATTACCAGACATCAGTTATTATCTCGATCTAGTATTGCAATTGCTATTTGGATTCGGTTTAATTTTTGAAGTTCCTCTTTTGATTATAGTTGCTGTGGCTTCCGGTTTTTTAGCCTTACAAACCTTAGTCGGTTGGCGTCGTTATTTTATCGTATTAGCCTTTATTGTAGCCATGTTGTTGACGCCACCCGATGTGGTATCACAAATTTTACTAGCTCTTCCCTTATGTTTATTGTTTGAAATTGGAATATTTATTTGTCGATTTATTCCTAGGAGTAGCTATGCAGCCAACTTACACGAAAAATAAAAATGTAAAAAAAGTATTATTGGCGGATGACGATGCCATTTTTTTACGAGTCATGACACAATATTTGGATGAAGCGGGATTTCCGCATGTCATTGTGCAAGATGGCCAACAAGCCTGGGACTATTTACAACAATATCATGATGATTTTTTTGTGATTTTAGCCGATAGAATTATGCCTAAACTTCATGGCTTAGAATTATTAGCTAACATGCAACAAACACCGTGGCGCGATATCCCGTTAATTTTATTAACGGGAGAGTCGAGCAAAGAGGAAAGATGTGAAGCCCTTGCGCAAGGCGTGTACGATTTTTTTTATAAACCTGTTTCGAGAGAATTATTATTAGCTGTTTTGAAAAAAGTAAAAAAATTTAATGTTAACTTTTAGTATTTATCTAATAGACCTCTTTCGAAACGTGGTAATTTAGTCAAGTTCGCGGCGAACGACTGGCTATGGTCCTCATTTACTCGCAGTAAACTCCGGTCCTCGCCAGTCGTTCAACAATGAAATTGACTAAATTACCACGTTTCGAAAGAGGTCTAATGTAAAAAATAGATCAATCCCAATTTAAACTTCCGCCTGTTTGATATTCAGTTACACGGGTTTCAAAGAAGTTTTTTTCTTTTTTGAGGTCAATGATTTCACTCATCCAAGGTAAAGGATTGCTGATGCCTGGATATTGTTCAGTCAGACCAATTTGTGTTAAGCGTCGATTACCAATAAAACGTAAATAATCCCACATCATGTTAGCATTGAGTCCCAGGATTCCGCGTGGCATGGTATCTAGCGCATATTGGTATTCTAGTTCTACGCCTTCTTTAACGAGGTCAATAACCGTTTGTTTAAACTCGTTGGTCCATAGATGTGGATTTTCTAGCTTAATTTGATTAATAACATCGATACCAAAATTGAGATGCATAGATTCATCGCGTAAAATATATTGAAACTGCTCGGCTGTACCCGTCATTTTATTGCGTCGGCCCATACTAAGGATCTGTGAAAAACCGACATAAAAAAATATACCTTCAAATACCACATAAAAAGCGATGAGATCACGGAGTAAACGTTGATCGTTTTCCGGTGTACCCGTACAAAAATGTGGATCGCCTAAACTTTGAGTAAAGGGTAATGCCCATTCGGCTTTTCTAGCTACCGTGGGTAATTCACGATACATATTAAAAAGACAGGCCTCATCCATGCCGAGACTTTCGATTACATATTGATAAGCGTGAGTATGTAAGGCCTCTTCAAAGGCTTGTCGTAGTAAATACTGACGACATTCTGGATTAGTAATATGTCGATAAACCGCTAGGACTAAATTATTAGCGACGAGAGAATCAGCAGTAGAAAAGAAACCGAGGCTGCGTTCAACGATCATACGCTCGTCCTCAGTAAGCCCTTTTGGATCACGCCATAAGGCAATATCAGCGGACATATTAATTTCCTGCGGCATCCAATGATTAGCGCAAGCCGATAAATATTTTTCCCAGGCCCAGTTATATTTAAAAGGGACAAGCTGATTGAGATCGGCACGACAGTTGATAATTTTTTTATCATCTACCTGTATCCGCGCAGCGCCGATTTCAATGGTTTCTAAGCCTGTAAAACCGGCTGATACCTTGAGCGTCGAATTAGCAGCAGGCGATACCGTGTTTGAATTGGAGTTAATAATATTCATAGTTTCAAAATTCTCCTCACAAAAGTAATCAGGTTGAACGAATTGGATACTATTGGCATGATTCACAAGCCGGATCCAGAATCGAACAACTTTGTATAGCGGTTGAATTGTTTAGCGACTGTACGGCATTTAAATGGCCTTTTTCTAAGGTTGCTTTTTCTGCATGGCTTGCACCCAATGTCCGCAAGTAATAACTTGTTTTCAAGCCTTTGGTCCAGATCAACTTATACAGCTCATCTAATTTTTTGCCAGAAGGTTCTGCCATATAAAGATTCAAAGATTGACTTTGATCTATCCATTTTATTCGACGCGATCCAGCTTCTACCAGCCAGTGTATCGGTATCTCAAATGCGGTTGAATAAAGTTGCTTTAGTGCTTCTGGAACGCGTTCAATTTTTTGCAAGCTACCATCATAATATTTTATATCGTTGAGCATGACGGTATCCCATAGTCCCAGTGCCTTCAGTTCTTTGATCAAATAAGGATTAATCACCGTAAACTCACCTGACATATTCGATTTAACAAAGATATTTTGGTAAGTAGGTTCTATTGATTGCGAAACACCGCAGATGTTAGAGATAGTGGCTGTAGGTGCAATAGCCATGCAATTTGAATTACGCATGCCATCTTTCATTACTTTTTGTTTTAAAAAGTGCCAATCCAGGGTAGAAGTTCGATCTTGATCCAGCCATTTACCGCGGTTTTTTTGCAAAAGGGTTATCGAGTCCAGTGGTAGAATACCTTGACTCCACAGTGAACCTTGAAAACTTTCGTAGGCTCCGCGTTCTTTGGCTAAATTACTAGAGGCTTCAATGGCGTAGTAGCTGATCATTTCCATAGAACGGTCGGCAAATACGATAGCGGCTTCTGAAGCGTAGGGAAGTCGCAGTTGATAAAGTGCATCTTGAAAACCCATGAGACCTAAGCCGACAGGGCGATGTTTTAGGTTGGCGTGATGTGCTTTAGGTACTGTGTAATAATTGATATCGATGACATTATCTAACATGCGGATTGCTGTGCGTATCGTAGCACGTAACTTGGTGTTATCGAGTTCGCCTGTAGCTGTGAGATGCTGGGGTAGATTAATGCTGCCTAAGTTACAGACGGCTATTTCATCAAGCGATGTGTTTAAAGTGATTTCAGTACATAGATTTGAGCTATGAATGGTTCCGACATGTTGCTGTGGTGAACGCAGATTGCAGGGATCTTTAAACGTAAGCCAAGGATGCCCTGTTTCAAATAATAGGCTCAGCATTTTTCGCCATAAATTAACAGCCGCCAGTGTCTTGAAATTTTTGATTTCACCGCGAGCGGCCTTAGCTTCATAAGCCTGGTATTTTTCTTCAAACGCTAATCCATAGAGATCGTGTAGCTCAGGTGTTTCGTCCGGAGAAAATAAGGTCCAGGTTTTTTCTTGCATCAGTCGTTTCATAAACAAGTCGGGGATCCAATTCGCCGTATTCATGTCATGTGTGCGACGTCTATCGTCACCTGTATTCTTTCTTAATTCTAAAAATTCTTCGATGTCTAAGTGCCAGGTTTCCAAATAAGCACATACAGCACCTTTACGTTTACCGCCTTGATTGACCGCTACAGCGGATGCATTAGCGACGTTTAAGAAGGGTACAACGCCTAAAGATTTGCCATTGGTGCCTTTGATGCGTGCACCCATCGCTCTGACAGAAGTCCAATCGTTAGCCAAGCCGCCTGAGAATTTTGAGAGTAATGCATTATCTTTTATTGCACTGTAAATCTGATCTAGATCATCTGCTACCGTGGTTAAAAAACAACTGGAGAGTTGTGGACGCAAGGTTCCCGCATTAAATAGCGTAGGTGTAGACGCCATATAGTCAAAGGAAGAAAGCAATTTATAAAATTCAATGGCATGTTCCTCTTTGTTTGCTTCTTGCAGTGCTAGACCCATGGCAACACGCATAAAAAAGGCTTGTGGTAATTCAAAGCGAATCTCGTTAGCATGCAGAAAATAACGATCATATAAAGTTTGTAAACCCAGATAAGTAAATTGCTGATCTCGTTGAGGTAGTAAAGCCGTGGATAATTTTTCTATATCAAAGGTTTTTAACTGGGGATCTAATAATTCGAGTGCAATGCCTTGTTCGAGATAACGTTGAAAGTAATCACTATAGACTTTATGCAAGGTATCTGTAGTGATTGTTTCCTCCATGCCAAGAAAGTTTAAAGCTTCTGTATAAAGCGTATGCAATAAAAAACGTGCGGTGGCGTAGGTATAATTTGGATCTTGTTCTACTAAAGAGCGTGTGCTAATGATCAATGCTTTATCAATATCGGCGAGGGGTATGCCGTCGTATAAATTGCGTAGAGTTTCTTGAAGAATAAGAGCAGGATTGGCTTCTGCCAAATCTTGGCAGGTTTCTATGATACGTTTACCGAGGTGTTCTGTATCGAGTGGGCGTTGCGTTCCGTCGTTTAACGTAATCTGCAGTTGAATGCCGGACACAGGGGCCGTTTGTTCCCGCATTTTTCGTCGCTCTTCACGATAAAGCACATACGCCCTAGCGACTTGATGAGCTTCGGCTCGCATTAATGCAAGTTCGACTTGATCCTGTATCGTTTCAATAGGGAGTGTTCCACCCTGCGGTAATCGTTCTTGTAGTATATGGGTGATTTGTTGTGTCAGTTGTGCAACACGCTCGTGAATTCGTGTAGAAGCGGCGGCTTGTCCGCCTTCTACAGCAAGAAAAGCTTTGGTAATCGCAATTCGAATTTTATTAGGGTCGTAATTAACGGGTTTTTTATTGCGTTTGATAACTTGTAACACATTCGCAAAGCTATGCACGGCTTCCCTTTCGAGGCTCGGTATTATCGATTGACTCCCATTCGGTGAAAGAGCAGGGGTGGCTTGTTCGGATGAAAATCCGCTCATGGATACTCCTTAGATTGTAAAAAATAATAGCCGGGTGGTAACCAACACAATATCATGTGGTTTATATCTCATGCAACCACTATATGAGGTTAAAAATGTTTGTAGCGTGAAGTTAGCTGTGAGAAAATCATGCTAGTATAATCTTGCCTTCGTATTCCCAAGACATTCCTCGAGTTAGGTGTTATGCAGCCAATTTCATTAAAAAATGTTTCAAAAAGTATTTTTCGCGCCTATGACATCCGAGGTGTAGTGAACGAAACGATAACGCCAGCGGTTATTAGGCTATTGGGTAGAGCCATTGGCAGTGCAGCACAAGCGCAAGGAGAGCAGACTATTATCACCGCGCGTGATGGGCGTTTGTCTGGACCGCTTTTAATTGACGCCTTACACAAAGGATTGAGAGAAACAGGATGTGATGTTATCGATCTCGGTCAGGTTCCTAGTCCTGTGCTTTATTTTGCAACCCGCACGTTAAAAGCCCGTTCAGGGGTGGTGTTAACGGCCAGTCACAATCCGGTCAATTACAATGGCTTAAAGATTATTTTGGCTGGAAAAAGTTTGTCTGAGGCATCGATTATGGCGCTTTATACCCGAATTCAGGAAGGGGCTTTTACGTCAGGGAACGGCGGATATCAACAAATAGAGGTTTTAGAAGATTACCTGAATCGGATTGTTAAAGATATTCATATAGGCCGGCGCTTACGTGTCGTTGTGGACTGTGGTAATGGGGTCGCTGGTGCAGTGGCGCCAGCGCTGTTGCGTAGGTTGAATTGTGAAGTGATTGAATTATTTTGTGAAGTGGATGGTCGTTTTCCGAACCATCATCCCGATCCTAGCGTCCCTGAAAACCTCACTGATTTAATTCGTACGGTAGCCAAACATGAGGCTGACCTTGGTTTAGCATTGGACGGAGATGGGGATAGATTAGGTGTTGTGACCAACAAAGGAGAAATTATTTGGCCAGATAGACAATTGATGTGTTATGCCATCGATGTCTTATCGCGCCATCCAGGTGCGCTTATTATCTATGATGTTAAATCGACACGACAGTTAGCCAAGCTTATTGAACAACAGGGTGGTCGCCCGTTAATGTGGAAAACAGGGCATTCTATTGTCAAAACCAAACTCGAAGAAACCGGTGCTTTATTAGCCGGTGAAATGAGTGGCCATATCTTTTTTAAAGAACGTTGGTATGGGTTTGATGATGGGCTTTACACCGCCGCGCGCTTGTTAGAGATATTAACGAAGAGGAAACAGACCAGCAGCGAAGTATTTGCGGCATTACCCAACAGTATTAACACACCCGAATTAAAAGTGGCTATACCGGAAGAGAAAAAATTTGATTTCATGCAAATTTTTCAAAAAGAAGTTAATTTTCTCGGGGCTACGATCAGTAAAATTGATGGTGTGCGTGCAGAATTTAGCGATGGTTGGGGTTTAGTGCGGGCGTCTAACACCAGTCCTTATTTAATACTTCGTTTTGAAGCCGATACTCAAGCCGCCTTGCAACGCATTCAAGCCTTATTTGCGCAGCATTTATTAGCCTTGGATCCGCAATTAATATTACCTTTTTAATTATTTTTTTATGCGTGTTATTACTTTGAACCTCAACGGTATTCGTTCCGCGGCAAAAAAAGGGTTTTTTGATTGGGTACAAACACAAAAGGCAGATATTATTTGTATGCAAGAAACCAAAGCACAAGAACGGCAGGTCGGAGAGGTCTGCCGGCTTGCTGGTTATCAAACTTATTTTTTTGATGCAGAAAAAAAAGGTTACAGTGGCGTGGCTATTTATAGCCGTAGAAAACCAGATAAGGTTATTACAGGCTTGGGTTGGAAATCGGCCGATACCGAAGGGCGGTATATTCAATTAAATTTTCCTCATCTCAGTGTGGCATCACTCTACATGCCATCTGGAACGGCGGGCGACGTACGGCAAGCGATCAAGTTTCAGTTTTTGAAAAATTATCAAGCGGTTTTAAAAAAGCAACGACGTCAAAAACGCGAGCATATCATCTGTGGGGATTGGAATATTGCTCATAAACCGATTGATTTAAAAAATTGGCGAGCCAACCAAAAGCATTCAGGTTTTTTGCCGGAAGAACGTGCGTGGTTGGATCTTGTTTTCGGACAGCTAGGCTATCTGGATGCTTTTCGAGCAGTTAATCCACTGCCCGAGCAATATACCTGGTGGTCAAATCGCGGACGCGCCTGGGATAACAATGTCGGGTGGCGCATTGACTATCAAATCGTTACGCCAGGCTTAAAAAACAAGATCCTATCGAGTGAGATCTACAAAGTTCAGCGCTTTTCTGATCATGCACCGTTGTTGGTCGATTATGATCTTAATTGAAATTTGCCATAGCCGCTATATATTAGACTTCTTTCGAACGAAACTCAGAAATTTAGTCAAGTTCGCGGCGAACGACTGGCGAGGACCGGAGTTTACTGCGGGTAAATGAGGACCGTAGCCAGGCGTTCAACAATGAA
>Ga0210402_10001563_pt1 | contig 23526 bp, 21 predicted proteins | sample IncBWC7MmetaG_FD_161055 | JGI IMG/M metagenome (GOLD analysis project Ga0210402, IMG submission 161055) | Forest soil microbial communities from Barre Woods Harvard Forest LTER site, Petersham, Massachusetts, United States - Inc-BW-C-7-M | ecosystem: Environmental > Terrestrial > Soil >... | reverse complement strand
TCCGTTGCGGCGGAAGTAAGCCCGCGCAACCGGATGATCTATAACTCGCTTTATTTCACGCACTATTACCGGCTGACGCCGGACTGGCGGATGTTGTTCGGCGGGCGTGCGGCGTTTTTCCCCGAAAATGAAAATACGATCCGCGAAAGTCAGACGATTCTTCGCAGAGACATGATTCAGATTTTTCCGCAGCTTCGCGAAACGAAAGTGGAGTACGTTTGGGGCGGCACGCTCGATTTTGCCTTCGACATGATGCCGCACGCGGGAAAAATGGACGGATTGTATTATTCCGTTGGCTACGCAGGGCACGGAGTAGCGATGGCTACGCTGCTTGGCCACAAAATGGCGGAGCGAATGGCATCCGGCTCTGCTGTGGTTGATGCCACGCCGTTCGAAGGGATTCCGTTCAAGAGTGCTCCTCTCGGACTTTATCGCCGTAAGCCGTGGTTCTTGCCGCTGGCCGGACTTTGGTTTCGTTTTCTCGATTTGATTAGCTAGGTTCGTTTCGTTTCCGCGCTTTGATTTTTGGGCCTCAAGACCAGATAGGCGGCCGGGCCAAGCAGAATCGCCACAAGTCCCCAATGAAACGCAAACTTGTCCGCGCTCAGAATGCTTCCAGCGGTTGCAACCACTCCCATGAAAATTGGAGCGGCGACGGAATAGAACAACCCGGCTTTTCCACCCGGGATTGTGAAAGAGCGAGGCAATTCGGGGTGTGTCTTGCGGAGACGCGGCGCAGAGAGCGCAGTCATTATCGTAGTCGCGACGCGCAGCCACGCGTAAATCGTGATCAATTGCGCCAGACTGTGAATTGCGAGGAGAGCATAGACGAGGCTGGAAATAACGATGCATGCCGCCGGAGTCCCAAAACGCGGGTGCAAGCGCGTCAGCTGCTTAGGCAGAAAGCCGTCTTCGGCCATGGCGAAGGGCGTGCGTGTTGTAGCAAGGACGGTACTGTTGAGCAAGCAGACGTTCGCGATTACGGCAGCCAGTGTGATGGCGATGGCCAGCCAGGGGCCACCGATCAGCCTGGCGGCTTCTGAAAAATAGCCCGGGCCCCAATCCTGCCAATTATTGAGAGACGCGAGGGAAGCAAACGTCGGCAGAAAAAACGTGGCGATGGACATCGGCACGACAATAGCAAGTGCAAGTGGATAGTTGCGGCGTGGATTGTCCACTTCTTCGGCGACCGTGGAGAGTTGCTCATAGCCGGAATAGAGCCAGACACCGAGCGCGAGGCCAACGCCGAAGACTTGCGAAAAGGGTTTGTGCGGTGGCGTGAGTGGCACGAAGGGATTGTGACGCATATGCGCGAGAGCGATCGCGGTCATTACGAGGATGGGGAGGAACACCGCGATTTCCAGAATGGCGGAGACACGGCCGACAAGGTTTATGCCGCGGACATTGACATAGGCGATGACGGCGATGAGTGCGACGCAAATTGCATAGTGTTTCCAGCCGGTGAGGTTTGGAAAATAAGCAGTGATGTAATCCGCGAAAAGGACCGCGTACGCGCTCCCAAGAAGAAATGATGCCGTCCAATTCCACCAGCCGCAGAGAAAGCCCCAGAAGTCGCCGTAACCGGAGCGCACCCAACGGTAAAAGCCGCCCTGTACGGGCATAGCAGTTGTGAGTTCGGCGGCGACGAGCGAAATGGGAATGCACCAAAAAAAAGGAATGAGCAGGTGATAGAGCAGCGTCATGCCCGGGCCGGAGGTGGTGACTTGTTCTTCCAGGCCGAAGGGGCCGCCCGTGGTGTAGGAATACATGACGAAGACGAACGAGAAGATGCCCGCTTTTTTTACCGCGGATTTCAGCGCATGGTTATTGGCGTTGGCCACAGGAGAAGAGGTTCTTCAGTGGGCGGATATTACGCGCCCCCGCGCGGATGCGCAAGCTGTGGCCGTAATCTAGAATTTGCGGGAATGTTCCTTGGCCCAGCGCTCGACGACAACTTTCTTGTCGGTATAGAACTCGATGGCATCGCGTCCCTGGCCGTGCATATCGCCGAAGAAGCTGTCTTTCCAGCCGCTGAAGGGGAAGTAGGCCATCGGTGCAGCGACACCGATATTGATGCCGATATTGCCGGCGGGAGCTTCGTAGCGGAAGCGGCGCGCGGCGGAACCGCTTGAAGTGAAAAGTGAAGCTTGATTGCCGAAGGGATTCTTGTTGAGGAAAGACATCGCCTCGTCGAGATCTTTTGCGTGAACGAGGCTGAGGACGGGCCCGAAAATCTCGGTGTGTGCAAGTTCGCTTTCGACGGGAACGCCGTCCAGGATCGTGGGCTTCACGAAATTGCCGGATTCGTGGCCGGAGATTTTCGCGTTTCGGCCGTCCACGAGAATTTTCGCGCCGTTTTTTTCGCCTTCGCCGATGAGGGATTCGACGCGGGTCTTGCTATGTGCGGTGATGACTGGGCCCATTTGCACCCCCTCTTCCAGGCCATTGCCGACTTTCAGTTTTGTGGCGGCTTCGGCGATGGCATCGCGGAAAGTTCTTTGAGCATCGCCAATAGCGACCGCAACGGAAACTGCGAGGCATCGCTGGCCCGCACAGCCGAAGGCGCTGTCGCCAATGATCTGCGTGGCCATGGGCATGTCCGCGTCAGGCAAAACGATGACTGGATTCTTTGCGCCGCCCTGGCATTGCGCGCGTTTACCGTTCGCTGCCGCGCGAGCGTAAATATACTTAGCTACCGGCGTCGAGCCGACGAAACTGACCGCGCGAACTTTCGGGTGATCCAGAATCGTGTCCACGGCCGTTTTTCCGCCGTTGACCATATTCACCACGCCTTTTGGCAGGCCGATCTGCTCGAACAGCTCGAACGCGCGCTTCATGGTTAGCGGCACGCGTTCGGAACCTTTCAGAACAAACGTATTTCCTGTAGCAATCGCGTACGGCAAAAACCAAAAGGGAATCATCGCCGGAAAATTGAATGCGGTGATGGCGGCGACCACACCCATCGGCTGGCGGATCATCGTTTCGTCAATGCCGCGCGCGACGTCTTCCAGGTTGTAGCCCTGCATCATCATGGGAATGCCGCAGGCAACTTCAACGTTTTCGATGGCGCGGCGAAGCTCGGCTTTGGCTTCGGTGAGAATTTTTCCATTTTCTATGGTGATGAGGCGCGCAAGCTCGTCAATATGTTCTTCGAGGAGCATTTTCAATTTGAATAGCGGCTGGATGCGATCCTCGGGAGGAGTGCGGCGCCATTCGGGAAATGCAGCAGCAGCAGCCTCGATTGCAGCGTTGACTTCGCTGGCTTCGGCGAGCGGAACTTTGCCGAGCGACGCACCGGTGGCGGGATTGAGGACGTCTTGCCAATTGGTCGAGGTGGACGTGGTCCACTGCCCGCCAATGAAATGCGGGATGCGGACATCAGAAACGGCTGTTGCGCACATAGCTTTTTACCTCTGCGATTAGAAAGAATGTCTGCGGGGCAAAAGAGATTGCAGATTTCCAGTAAAGTTTAGCGCAAATTGTGGGAGCGCGAAACCGAAGTGTTGAGGAAGGCGCTAAGAGTCGCGCAGCCAGGCTTTGATGGCAAAGTCGCCGCCGAATTCGTGTTGGCGATAGCGGTGGCTGTGGATTCGCGGAGCGGGCACGGGGCCTCGCACGAAGGGCACTGTCGCTTGCCCGGCGATTTTGGGCGAATAAAACAGGACAAGTTTGTCCACCACGTTGGCAGCGAGGGCCGCGCCATTTAGAGTGGGGCCAGACTCGAGCAGAACGCTCACAATTTCTCTGAGACCAAGTTCCTTGAGAACTGTTTTCAGATCCAGAAAACCGCGCCCCGCCTTCGTGCGTATAACTTCGACGCCAGCGTTCTGCAGTTTTTTCGCTTTTGGCGATGCGAGGGAAGCAGCTGTGAAGACGAGGAGATCGTCGTCGAGCGTTTTGACGATGCGGGATTTTGGTGAGAGTCGGAGTCTTGTGTCGAGGACAACGCGAAGCAATCTGCGGCGGCGCGGAAGGCCGCTGCGGTCAGACAGGAGCGGGTCGTCGGCGAGAATGGTGCCGATTCCGGTGAGAAGTGCGTCCGAAGCATGGCGCATGCGTTGGACTTCGGCGCGGGACTCTTCGGAGCTGATCCATTCGCGCTTTTTGCCTTTGCCTTGTTTTGGCAAGGCGAGTTGACCATCGAGGGTTAGCGCTGATTTGAGTGTGGCGAATGGTTTTCGAGTGGATGCCCAGCGAAAAAAAGCTTCGTTCAATTCCTTCGCTTCGATTTCAATATCTGGAGGTCCAATCTCTGTTGTAATTCCTGCGGTTTCCAGCCGTTCTATTCCCGAGCCAGTTACTTTGGGATTTCGATCGCGCGTTGCGATCACCACGCGAGCGACGCCTGCTTTGATGATGGCTTCGGTGCAGGGGCCCGTGCGACCGGTGTGGTTGCATGGTTCAAGATTGACGTAGAGGGTTGCGCCCCGGGCTTTTTCACCGGCGGATTTCAGCGCGATGATTTCGGCGTGATCGCGCCAGTCGTATTGATGAAAACCCTCGCCGACAATTTCGCCATTGCGAACGATGGCACAGCCGACCATGGGGTTCGGGCTGGCGAGGCCGATGCCTTTGCGCGCGAGAGCGAGGGCGTGTTGGAGGAAGCGAATGTCGTGTTCGTTCACGGGATTAGTCGAAGAGAGAGTTTACGTAAGTTTCGGCGTCGAAGGGAACGAGGTCGTCAATCTGTTCGCCAGTGCCTACGAAGCGAATGGGGAGGCCGAGTTCGCGCGAGATAGCGACGACAATGCCGCCCTTCGCGGTGCCGTCCAATTTGGTCAAAATAATTCCGGTGACGCCGACAGCGGAAGTAAATTCTCGCGCTTGCGAAAGGCCGTTTTGACCGGTGGTGGCGTCCATGACGAGGAGGATGTCGTGCGGCGCGCCGGGAATAACTTTGGCGGCTGTACGCTTCATTTTTTCTAACTCAGCCATCAAATTGGATTTTGTGTGAAGGCGGCCGGCCGTGTCCACGATCACGACGTCGGAGTTGCGGGATTTCGCCGCCGTAACAGCATCGAATACCACTGCGGCCGGATCCGCGCCAGATTTTTGCTTAATGACTTCAACGGCGTTCCGCTGTGCCCAGATTTCCAGTTGCTCGATCGCCGCCGCGCGGAAGGTGTCCGCGGCGCAGAGGACGATGTTTAAGCCCTGCTTGCGGAGGCGATTTGCCAATTTGCCGATGCTCGTTGTTTTGCCGACGCCGTTTACGCCGACAATAAAAACGACCCGTGGGCCGGTTCCATTGGCTGAGCCGCTGGTGAGTTCCATCTGTGAGGCAGGCTGCATGGTGCGCACGATTTGGGATTTGATTTCTTGTTTCAGTTGTGTGGCGTTGGAGAGTGCGTTGCGGTCCAGTTTCTCTTTGACGGCATCGAGTACTTCGCGCGTTGTCTTTACTCCGATGTCCGCGGAAATTAGGGCGGTCTCAAGATCCTTCAAGATGGAAGGATCGATTTTTCGCTCGCCGAGAAAAATCGTGTCAACGGTTTCTGCCAGCGCGGCTTTGGTCTTGGTGACCGAAGCTTTCAGACGCTCAAGCAGGGATGGTTCAGCCTTCTCCGGTTTATCCTTTTTTCCAAATAGGGAGAACATAGTTCGCTGCGCCGGGTGCGGCGCAAACTCAAATTGTAACAGAGAGGGGAATCGCACGCCGCGCGGGACAGCGCTTCAGACTTGCACTTCGACCGCGGAAAGCCGCAGTCTGCCTGCCGTAATCGCGGCTTCGAGGGCCGTTACGACGACTGGGTCAAACTTCGATCCCGTCAGTGCCTTGATGCGGCCGAGCGCAAAGTCGAGGTCCATCGCGGTCTGGTACGGGCGATTCGTGGTCATGGCGTCGAGCGTATCGGAAACGCCGATGATGCGCGCCATTAGCGGAATTTGCTGGCCGGATAGGCCATAGGGATAACCACGGCCATCAATATGTTCATGGTGCAATTCGATGCCAGGGAGCATTTCTTTCAATTGCGAAACGGGGCGCATGATGTTCGCGCCTTTTACAGTGTGTTGTTTCATCAAGTCAAATTCTTCAGGAGTGAGCGAGCCTGGCTTTTTCAGGACGCGGTCGTCCACACCGATCTTGCCGACGTCGTGAAGCAGCGCGGCGATGCGCAGCTTGTCCAGATCTTCCGGTGCAAGTTTCAGTTCGCGGCCGATAATCTGCGAATACTTTGCCACGCGGCCGGAATGGCCTCGCGTGTACGGGTCCTTTTCGTCGATCGCGGCGGCGAGCATTCGGATCGATCCGATAAACAGCTCGCGATTTTCTTCAGCGGCTTCCTTGAGCTTTTCGATGTACTCTTCGATGTCGCTGGCCATCTTGTTGAAGTTTTCGGCCAGTTCGCTGATCTCCGCCGCGCCTCGTACCGCCGAGCGCTGATGAAATTCACCGCGGCTGATGGCTCGCGTGGAAGCCGCCAACCCGCGGATCGGGCCGCTAATGCCTACCGCAAAAAAGTACCCGACAACAATCGCTGCCAGCACGACGATGCTAACGAATGCCAGCGCCTGCCGGTTCAATTCCGTAACGCCGGCGTCGGCGCGGGCCTCGCTCAAGCTTCGCTCGGCTACGACAGCCCAGTTCAATTCGCTGAGCGTGCTGTAGGTTCCGATCATTTCGACGGGCTTTTTGCCTTCTTTGTCCGTGAAACGCATGGTTTCCGTGTTGTGCAGGTCTCGCGGCAGATTTTTGATTTGCGCTACGACAGGATCGGAACCGGCGTCTTCACCGGGAATAAATTTTCCTGTGTCCGGATGAGCAATTAGTTTTCCACGATGATCAACAATGAATACGATGCGGCCGCGAACGCTGGCGTCATTCAATCTTTGCAGAATCGGCTGGAAGGAAACCACTGCTGCGAGCATGCCTGTAAATTTGCCCTGGGCCAGCAAGGGAATCGCTATGACGAAAGCGGGCTGATTGTTTGGCGCAAGCGCGAGAGGGTCGCTGCGAAATTTCACGATGTTCAGCTTTTCGGATTGCTGGCAAATCTCCAGCGCGCGCGCCAGCACTTTGCTAACGAAAGGATCCTGCTCCGCACGAAAATTACCCTGGGAAGCGCTGGTTCCTTTTCCGTTGGTGCCCACCGCCGTCAGATAGAGCACCGTGCTGTGGTTACTTTCGACAAAATTTTCAAGCAGGCGAGTGACTTTTGGTTCGGCGGCGGGGTCGGCAACGTCCTGAATCGTGCCCGCCAGCTCCAAAACTTGCTGCTCGCTAAGAAGCTGCTGTGTCACGTTGGAGTCAAAAAGTTGAACTTCCTGCGCGAGGGAACGCGTCAAGTCCGATTGTTGCACGCGCTCGGTATCCACCAGTTTGTCCTGGCTAAGCTGCAGAACCTGGCGGTGGTACAGGCCAATGGGCAACGCGCTGATGAGCAGCATTGCTCCTAGCACGAGCCACAGGATGCGTATCCTTCCAGACCGCACCCGCTCCACGCCCTGTTTCCAGTTCGATTCCATATGCCACTCTCCATTTTAGTGGGGAGGCGCAATGCGTAGGGCACCGTTGCGCCAGGGGAGTGCTCATCAGCTAATGGGACTTAGGTACTACTCTGGGCGCGTGGTTTATTCGCGCTTTTGCGGACGCTCCATGATGTCGCGGATTGCCGCGGCGGGCGGTTTGCCTTGGTGCAGGATTGCGTTCACTTGTTCTGCGATGGGTAGTTCGATCTTGTGTTCGCTCGCTAGTGCCATGACAGCAGCAGTTGTGCCAACGCCTTCGGCGACCATTTTCATTTCGCTGAGGACTTCGTTTAGCGGGCGGCCTTTGCCTAACTCCAATCCCACGTATCGGTTACGGCTCAGAGTGCCTGTGCAGGTAAGGACCAAATCGCCGAGCCCGGCCAAGCCGCTGAGAGTTTCCGGCTTGGCTCCCAGCGCTACTGCGAGGCGAGTCATTTCCGCGAGTCCCCGCGTGATCAGCGCCGCAAGAGTGCTCGCACCAAGTCCCAGGCCTTGGCATGCGCCCGCGGCAATCGCGATTACGTTTTTCATGGCGGCAGCCAGCTCAACGCCCAGGACGTCACTGTTTGTGTACAACCGAAATGTTGGTCCGCCCAATCTTTCCTGCAAGTCTTGGGCAAGGGTCGAGTTCTCGCAAGCCAAGACGACCGCCGTCGGTTCGCCGCGCGCCGCTTCCAACGCAAAAGACGGCCCGCTGAGGACGGCGATTCGCTTTGCGCCAGTTCGCAAAGCTGCGACTTCCGCAATCACTTCGGACATTCGTGCATGACTTGCGGGCTCAAGACCTTTAGTGGCGCTGACGAAAATCGTGTCCTCGCGAAAGTACGGTCGCGCCTCGCCGTAGATTTTTCTTGCGTGTGCCGAGGGCATTGCTCCGACCACGATTTCCGCCCCGCTAAGGGCCGGAGCAGCATCCGATTCGACCGATATGGAAGAAGGAAGAGAGTGCCCAGGCAGGTAAGTCGCGTTTTCGCGCTTCTCTCGCATCGCTTGCGCCAAGCCGCGATCGTGTACCCATAAAGAAATTTTGTGCGGCTCGCGGCTGCGCGAAAAGAGTATTGCCAGCGCCGTGCCCCAGCTTCCGCCGCCGAGAATGGCAATGCGGCTCATTCTGCCTTTTTTTCTTTCCCCAGGGAGAATTTCGGTTCCGTGCCTTCCACGAGCCGCTGCATATTCGCGTCATGCTTGTAAATGATGAGCAGAGCCGCTGCCAGCGAGCCGGCAGAGATAGAGATCGGCGGCGCAAAATGCGGCGCCCACAAGAAATAAACGAGCAGCGGCATGGCAGCGGCCGCGGAAATGGACGCGAGCGAAACATAACGCCAAAAACCAACGACCAGCGCAAAAATCAACAGCGCGCCTACCGCCGCGGGCAAACACAAGACAAGAAATACACCCGCGGCAGTCGCGACACCTTTTCCGCCACGGAATTTCAGCCAGACCGGAAAACAATGGCCTAGTAGCGCACCCAATCCCGCCAAAATTTGAAATGCGGCATGTTCTGGGAAATAGTGCCGCGCCAGCCACACGGGGACGGCGCCTTTCGCCGCGTCGAGCAACAAAGTCAAAATCCCCGCGGAAAGCCCAACGCTGCGCGCGACGTTGGTGGCTCCGATGTTGCCACTTCCCGTCTTGCGGACGTCCGGAGCGCCGAGGAGCTTCCCGAGCAAAAGCCCGAAGGGAATGGAGCCGCAAAAATAGGCAGCAAGAAAAACCGATGCAGTTGTGAGCGGGATGTTCATTTCAGTCTTCAGCAACGCCTGGAAACGATCGGAGCGTAGTGTACTCCGCGCCGGTGGATTTTAGCTTGCTCTCGATCAGATGGAATGCCGAAGCCTTCACTTCTCCGAATTCTCGCGTGGAGTATTTTGCAATCGCTTCGCGCAACTTTGGAGAAATGTTTCCGGTTTTGCTTCGTGCCAGCGTAAGATGCGGCGTGAATGATTTCTCCTCACGAGGGACATTCACGCTCACGAGGGCTGCATCGATGCATGCGGCCGTTGCTGGCAAGCTTTGTGGTGCATCAATTCCTATCCATAGCACTCGCGGCCGCCTCTCATTAGGGAAGAACCCCAATCTTCTAAAGGTCAGCGCAATTGGTAAATCGGCGGGCGCTTTGCGCAGGGCTTCCTCGACATTTTTCAATTGGTCTTTTGGAACTTCACCCAGGAATTTCAAGGTGACATGTAAATTGTCCGGCCGAGTCCACTTCCAGGATTCGTCTAGTGGTTTTAGTTCCTGAATAAGCGCGGCAATCGCCTCGCGCAAGTCCTCCGAAAGCTGCAGCGCGACAAAGAGCCGCACCGCTCAGACCCGCTTTGCCGCGCCGTTGTAAAGAAAATGCACGCGCACCAGATCCAATGCCGCCTGCGAGGCTTGCTGCCGGACCATTTCGCGGTCACCAGGGAAGCGCAAAGCCTTTTCTTTCACTCCGCCGGCGCCCGCGAGCGCGACGTGCACCGTGCCCACGGGTTTTTCTTCGCTTCCGCCGCCCGGCCCCGCGATGCCTGTAATTCCCACTCCTAGCGTGCTGCCCACGCGGCGACGAATTCCCTCCGCCAGGGCAATGGCCACTTCTGCGCTCACTGCACCCTTCGCCTCGATCAACTCTTTTGGAACGTCGGCCCACGCCGTCTTCATTTCATTGCTGTAGCAAACCACTCCGCCCAGAAAATAGCTCGAGCTTCCGGCAATGCTCGTGAGGCGTTCCGCAAGGAGACCACCCGTACAGCTTTCCGCGGCGGAAATCGTTGTGTTGTTCAACGTCAGCAAGCGCGCCACAACTTCTTCCAGCGGCGAGCCGTCGCGAGAAAAAATCCTGTCAGTCAACACCAGGTCGAAACCCTGTTCAATATCCGCGAAGGTCTTTTGCGCGTGCACTGCGTCTGTCGTCCACATCCGCAGATGAATCTGTACTTCGCCGGGCGCAGCCAGCACCGTTGTGTTCACATCGGCGTAGCGCTTGTACACCGGCTGAATGCGCTGATCCACCATGGATTCGCCGAGACCGGTAACGCGCAGTTCGCGATGAAACATACGCACACCGGAAACGCGGCGCGCGACGCGCGGTAGGACTGCTTCCAGAAACATCGGTTTCAATTCACGGGGCGGACCCGGCAGCAACGCAATCATGTGCTCGCCGTCTTCAAGCCACAGCCCCGGCGCTGTGCCGCGCGGATTGTTCAGTGGCTCCGCGCCTTCCGGAACCATCGCCTGCCGAATATTTGTTTCCGGCATTTCACGGCCAAAGGAACGGAACCGCGCTTTGATAGCATCCACAATCGCGTCGTCGCGCCTTAGCTTGCGTCCCAACAACTCAGCAACAGTTTCGCGCGTCAGGTCATCCTCGGTGGGACCGAGGCCGCCGCTCGAAATGATTAAAGGCACACGATTCAACGCGTCGCGAAACGCCTCGCTGAGCAATTCGCGATGATCGCCAACGATTGTTTTGCGCAGAATCTCAATGCCGAGCTTGTTGAGCTCTTCGGTAAGGAAAAGGGAATTGGTGTCGAGGCGGTCTGGTGTCAGAAGCTCGGACCCAACCGCGATGATTTCAGCTTTCATCATTGCAAGGGAATTATATCAGCCCAGCAGAGGGAGGCCGTGCACGTCCCAGTCGAGGGTAAAGAGCGCCCCGGTGGTGACGAGCATCGCGCGGCCCGTGGGCAGGAGCGCCATGCCAACGATTTGCGAGCCGGAGAGGACGAGTTCTGCATGACCCTGCGGTGAAATGCGCACAATGCCGCGGCGTCCGGCGTGTGATGCCGCCACATAGAGATTCAGGTCGCGATCGAATGCCAGTCCTTGCGGCCTGCCCAGGCCGCGATAAAAAGTCGTCACTTCGCCGCCTTTGGAGATGCGATAGACGCGGTCAAAGCTCGAAGTTGTTGGTCCGGTTGCGTAAAGCTCGCCATCGGGATGAAACGCCAGGTGATACGCGGCGACGGAAGGCTCCAGCGTCGCAAAAACAAAAATTTCGCGGCTGGGACTGATCTTAAAAATGGTTCCGCTTCGGTCGCCGACATATAAATTCTCGTCGCGGTCGAACGCCAGGCCCGTGGCGACGCCCATTCCTTCAATCCACTCTTCAGCGCGGCCGTCCGGCGTAATGCGATGAATCGTTCCATCGTTCCTGCAGGAGACAAAGAGATTCCCGCTGCGGTTCAGCGCAAGGCCGCTAGGATTCATCAGCGAAGTCACAAACGGTTTCACATTGAAATTCGAGGTCACTTTGTAAAGCGAAACCGGCACGCGCTGGCCGCGCGGTCCGCTGAACGTCACGTAGGTATTTCCCTCGAAGTCCACGGCAGGATTTGCCACGGGCTGCAGGTTGTCGGCAATTTGAACTGCCAGCGATACTGGAAACGGCTGGCTCTTGTGTTCGCCACTTTGGATGGAAACCACCCCGCCGGACGCGCCGTCCGGCACTCGCGCTACAACACGATGGGAACTCACCAGGGAGAGGGCGCCTTCCGATTCGCCAAAGCGAACTACGGGATGAGCGGACGCGCGCGTTGCGAAGCCGCTGCCCATCAGCGCCATTTCGCCGCCGGGAATCGCCGCGTTCGGTGTTACCCGTTCAATGCGCGGCACCCCGTTTTTTTCCGTGGATGTTCCGAATCCAAATTTCATAACCAACCAAAGTGTAGCGCGGCACGCAGCAGAATGGCAGAGTACACGCCCGCGAGCCAATCATCGGCCATGATGCCCCAGCCGCCGGGCAAATCCTCGAGCTTTTTGATGGGATACGGTTTCCAGATATCGAAGAGCCGGAAGAGAATAAATCCCGTGAGCAAATATTTCCAATTCACGAGGCTCAAAGCGGAAAAAATCGCATAGACGGAAAAATCCACACGCGAAGTCAGGTGCGGCATGGCAATCGGAATGAGGGGCAACACAAGAGCCAGATGTTGTCCAGCCACTTCATCAATCACGACGAATTGAGGGTCCTTCAAACCGGAATACTCCGCTGCCCGTTCGGACGCCCATACACCCGCCAGCGCGAGAAAAATCAGCAGCACGAACGCGCAGACGAGCGGCAGCCACATCGCCGCGTCATGAATATCCGAACCCGGCACGAGAAAATGCCTGTCCATCAACGTTGCATCCTGAAGCGGATGAAGGGAAAAAAGATCGGTCCAATGTTCCGGGCGCAGAAAAAATGCGGCCGAAAGAAAAATGGTGACAACGCCAACAAGAGAGCCGAATGTTCCCGGCGCTTTCGGAGCATAACCGACGCCAAGCGCCGTCGCGATGGCGATGGCCAGCCGTGGTTTCGGTTTTTGTCCGAGAGCCTCAGCGTTCGGTGTCATCGGTCTCGTTCAAGTCGAGGATGATGGTCTTGCGATTTTCTTCCGACTTTTCCAATTCCTCTTCGTCGAAGATCGGATCGGAAACGACGTACTTTTCGCTTGCCCAGTTGCCGAGGTCCATCATGCGGCAGCGTTCGCTGCAAAAAGGGAAATCCTTGTGCTTGTCGGAGTCGGTGGCAGTTTTGCAAATTGGGCAACGGTGGATCATCGCAATTGTGTCTCGAAAATTCGACCCCAATCTTTAACTCAGCAGGGTGCCGTTCGTTAGCCTATCACGCGCAGAGGCGCGCCAGTGGCGATTCGCGTCAGAGCTTCCGCGGGCACGGGCACCGGCGAACGCTTGGGTTCGGGGCGAGGTTCAATTTCCACGACGCGGCCGACCAAATCGTAGGCGTCGGTCTTTTCAATTTCCACGCGGACCATGTCGCCCGCCGCTGCAATTTCCCCGCTGGGCAGCTCAATATCCGTCAGATAAAGTTTGCCGTCAATTTCGGGAGCCATGCCTTCCAGGCGCGCCTCCCAGACCAGCGGGTTGTCCTTCGATTCGCCTTCGACCAGCGCGCGGTGCATCTGTCCTTTGAATTTTCGCAAATTGTCGCGCGAGATTTTCTTTTGGATGGCCATTAGGCGGTTGCGGCGGTCGGCGATAGTTTTCGGGTCCACTTTTCCATCGAGCGGGAAACTTGCCGCATTGTCCACGTCGGAATACTCGAAGACGCCCATCCAATCGAGTTTCGCGGCCCGCACGAAGTCGCACAATTCTTCAAAGTCGGCTTCGGTTTCCCCGGGGAATCCCACGATGAACGAGGTGCGCAGAGAAACGCCGGGAATCGTCGTGCGAATTCGCTCCAGCAACTTCAAGAACGCCTCGCCGTGGGAGCCGCGCTTCATCCGAGCCAGCACATTGCGGCTCGCGTGCTGCAGCGGCATGTCCATATATTTTACGAGCCGAGGATGCGCCGCGAGTGCGTCGAGCAAACCTTGTGTCACGCGATTGGGATAGGCGTAGAGAAAACGCACCCACGCGAGCTCTTCAATTTCCGCGAGGCGCGCGAGTAATTTTGCAAGGCCGTCGCGCAGCCCCAAATCTTCACCATAGGAAGTTGTGTCCTGCCCAATCAGAGTTAGTTCGCGAGCGCCCGAAGCGGCCAAGTTTTGGGCTTCTTTCACCACGGACTCAAACCGCCGGCTGCGGAATTTGCCCCGCAGCTGGGGAATGATGCAAAAGCTGCAAGGATGGTCGCAGCCCTCGGCGATTTTGATGTAAGCGGCATGCTTCGGTGTCGTTATGATCCGCGGAGTCAGATCGTGATACAGAAACGCCGGCGGCTGCGCTGGCAGAACCTTCAGGTCGCCTTCGACGGCTTCGATGATTCTTTCCACTTCGCCGGTGCCAACCACCGCATCTACCTCGGGCACCTGTTCCAGAATCTGATTGCGGTAGCGTTCGACGAGGCATCCCGCCACAATCAATTTTTTCGCCGCGCCGAACTTCTTGTGCTCCGCCATTTCCAGAATCGTGTCCACAGATTCTTTTTGCGCGGACTCGATGAAGCTACAAGTATTGACGACTAAAATCTCCGCTTCCGACGCGTGCGGCGTCAGTTCGTATCCTTCGCGCGAAAGAATACCCATCATCACCTCGCTGTCCACGAGGTTCTTGGGGCATCCCAAACTCACAAATCCGACCTTCGTCATGGCGTGCTTTTTGCTCATTTGTTCAATTCTTAATTGTAACACGCGCCTCGTTTGGACCACTGCACGAGCCCTGCGGCGAGAGCGAAGAGATTCTTTAGTTGGTCGGCGGAGTCTGGCGGGCCTCGTTCACTACGTCATGTATCGCTTTGACGACTATGTCTTGCGGAATCGTCGCGTGGGTCGCTTCCGGCACAACGATCTGCCGGCCGTGAGTTGACAACTTCGCTAGCTTCGGCTGAATTTCGTATGCCCAAATCAGTTGGTACGCTTCAGCTTGCCGATTTAGCTCCGCATTGCCGAAATCCGGCGCTTTCCCCGCAGTTAGTACAATCAACGGAATATCTCCCAAGGAAGGAATCGCTCTTGCTTCCGCATAGCTTTCATTCAATACCATGCCCGCATCGACCTTATTCAAAAATGACTTTGGCTGATGCCTGAGTTCCGTAATCAGCTCTTCGCGCGTCATTTGCGCTTCGGTTTTGCCCCCGGAAGGAGAAGAACCAGTTACCCGCAGTAAACCAACTTCCGATGCTGCCCAAAACAAAGTGTGAATCGGCCTCCATAAGGCGCGCGGCGCCTGGTGCGCCAGATAGAATTTCGGCGCGCGCACCGGTTCATCTTCGTGCGCGGAATCGTCCAGCACCATTCCTGCAGTGTCTTTTGCAAACATCCCAGCGAACACGCGCGAGTTCAGCCCGCCGATGGACCCTCCCTCAACGACATACGGAGGTGGCACGCCTGCACGCTTCAACAGTTCGTGCAGGTCCGCGGCAATCGCTGCGCTCGTTCTCGGGTATGGGCCCGAATCGCTCCACCCGATTCCCGCGCGGTCATACCAGCATGCCTGCGTGAACTTCGCTGCCTCAGCCTGTGTTTGCTCCAACGCCAAGCCCGGATTGTCACCGCCCGTATCGAGAATCACCGCCGGACTTCCCGTCCCTGAGCAGAAAATGTTCAGACTGCGTCCGCCAATATCAACGGAACGCCCGATCTGTGGAAGCCGCTCCCGGTCGCGTTTGCGTCCGACTCGTTCGTAGACAAATCCGCAAACTATGACTGCGACTAGCGAAAGCGCGATCACCTTTGTAGTTTTTCTGACCCATCGGGATTGCATAACCGGATCCTTTGCTGTGCGGGGCTCCCACGCTCGCCTAAAAAACTGCACACAACTTGGCCCATAGCTCCTGCCACGGCAGGAAACTTCCAAATCCAGCGATCAGCGAGACCATGCCACCGAGCGTGGCTGCTGCCCACTTCCACACCTGGGCACGGGTCAGCCATTGCCGGGCAACCGATAAGCAGCCATCTGCGAGAAGAGAAGCAGCGCCAAAGCCGGTCTCGCCTTCGTCGAAAATGCAAAGCATCTCGTCGCCAAATCGCTCGCGAAAGTCTGCCGGATGCAGGTTGATGACAAATCGATAAAAACTTCGCATGTTCATGCCTTCCGCGGGTTAAGCCGCAATTTCGCTTTTCCCTCGCGCACTACGCCTTCGAGGCGCGCAAGTTCGGCTGATAACAAGCGGCGTCCCATTCCCGTCAGCCGGTAGTATTTTCGCCGGGGATCTTCTCCTGAAGACGGCCGCGCCGATTCTTGAACGATTCCGCTATCGAGCAGTTTTTCCAGATTGTCGTAGAGCGTTCCCGGCCCGAGTTTGTACTGCCCGCCAGACTGGCGCGCAATTTCCTGCATGATTGCGTAGCCGTGGCGGTCTTCGCCGGAGAGAGCCAGCAGGATATGCAGGACCGCGGGAGAGAGAGGGAGGAACTGGTTCAGATTGTCTTTCATAGTCGGAGTCCGATATATCGGAATCCGAGCTATGTGTCAATGGTTTTTTTTAAAGTGCAAGTGCTAGTGACTGCGCGCGGACGATCGGATTTGGCCGAGCAGCTCCTGAAGGCGGGTGGTGTCGCAGAACGCGCCGCCGAAGCGCGCCGCGGAGTAGAGCTGAGTAAACTCCTGCACCGCACGTGCCAGTCCGGTTGATTTTATTTCGGCGGCAAATTCATTGGGAGTCTGCGTCTCTCCGCGGCAAAAACCTGCGCTCTTCAGACTCCGCAGCATCTCCAGATACAAACGAGACGCGAGCTGCGGGCTGTTGTCCGCGGAAGGCTTCCCTCGCAATTGAAAAAAGAGTCGCACGCTGCGAATCATCCTCGCTATCGCGTTGAAGCGCAGTACCAGCAGGAAACCGACGAGGCTGACCGGCAACAGCATTCCGAGCATGCCATGGCGGAATTGCCAGTGGCGCAGCACGTTTTTTCCTGAAGTTTGCTTGCGTTCCCACCATTCCCGAAATGTATCGCGCCAATTGCGCGATTTGGATTGCAGAGTTTGCGCCAGCTGCACCTGGTGGCCGAAATCGTAGTTGATCACCCATTCGTTCCAGGTGAGTTCGAGCCAATCCGCAATGAGCGCCAGTCGCGAAAACATTCCAGCTTTGGGCTCAGCTGCCGGGGGCGTGGGATCGAAAACGACCCAGCCGCTTCCGGGAAAATACGCTTCCACCCAACTGTGCGCATCGCTTGCGCGAACAATGTAGTCGCCGCCGAGCGAATTGTATTCCCCCGGAAGAAAGCCGTTCACTTCGCGCGAGGGAATGCCCAGAGTACGCAGCATCACGGCCATCGCCGAAGCAAAGTACTCGCAGTGCCCTGCGCGCGTCTCAAAAAGAAAATGTGCCAGCGGATCGCCGCCCGGTTTTCCCGTCAAATCGAGGGTGTAGGAATATTTGGTTTGCAGGTAGTTCTCAAGCACGATCGCCTTGTCGACGGGCGTTTGCGCCTGGGCAGTGATGCTCTGTGCGAGCACGGGAATCCGTTTGTCGAGTTTTGGCAATTGCAAATAGGTGTTGGTGATGTCCGCGGGATAGTCCGTTCCCGCCGCGCGAAGTTTCTCTAGTGGAAACTGTGGCAGGCGCGAGATTCCGAAATACCGTACGGCGACATAATTGTGAAATGGATTGAAGACGGAATCGGAGGAGTCACGGAACAGGTAAGCCCGCCTTCCTCCAAAAGGACTCGAACGGTCTCCAGAAAAATTTCCTCGGATCGCCACGCCGTTGCCCGGAACGAAAAGCGCATCGCTCGCCATAGGTTCCATCAGGACTGAGTACTGCAAAATCTTGGCGCGCTCTCCACTCTTTTGAGCGCTGCCGACTGGAATCCATCCATCGCCATTCGCAAATACGGCGGCTGAACCGTGCCCGCCGGAGGTCCAGCGCGTGCCATCAAAATTTGCGAGTGCAATGCCGCGCCAGCGCAGTCGGTCGTAGGCAACGGGAGCGTCGGTTTGCACACGCATAACGACCGCCGTGAACTGTTTGATTTTGCCGATCTCGCCAAGCTCCACGTCGTCCGTGAAGCCGGACATGAGAGTGGTGTTCATGGTGGTACGGCCCATGTAACCGGCACTGAAGCGCGGAAAGAAAAAGAAAAGCAAACTGCCCGAAAAAATTGCTCCGATGGTCACGCCAAAAACTGCAACGCCCAGCGCTCGCGCAAGCCGCCGCTCACGTTCGCGCGGATTGGCGATTTGTGCGGGTAACGCATCTGCTGCGCCGCGTCTGAGTTCCATTGAGGTAAAGGCTGCGACTGCAAATAGCATGTAAACAAAAAAGAGAACCAGAAACGTGGTGTCAACGGTGAGTACCGCGGAAGCCAAAACCGCGGCAAAGGAGAGCATGGAGAGAAAAAGCGCGTCGCGATCGGTGGACGCGCTGTACAGCCGTACCAGCGTGATGAACAGAAGAAAATGGACGGTCGCAATAAGCGCCGCATAAAGCGGCGGATTGGGGGAATTGGCGGTGAACATCCGCGAAAAGACGAAAATGTCCACGGGGAAAAAGGCGAGATAGCCCGTGACCAGCCAAGTTGCGGCGCGAGCGCTTAGCTCTGGCGGGCGGTGGTTCCACCAGCGGTGCCCCTTGTAGAGAAGTCCGGCGACAATCAGCACAGAACTAAGGAGGTCGAGCTTATTTGTGGCGACCACACAAACCGCACCGGTTAAAATCAGGAAAAAAATAGAAGTGCGAAAGAATTTCTCTGCGGGTAACTCCGCCGGAATTGGATTGGGGACAGTGGTCGCCATGATGAATTTTCAGGATAGCATCGGCTCGCCGTGCGACGGGACGAGGCGGGCGAAAGAATAACGCTCGATTACTCGGATTTCTCTTTTAGGGCTGCGAGGCCGCGTTTTGCAATTTTGCGAGTGAGGTTGGAAATAGCGAGTTTCGTAACGCTTTCCATCGCAACAGTCCTTGCGCCACGGATTTTCGGCAGTCGGGCTACACGAATCAAAAAAGGATGAACCGTGACTTTGCGGTAGGTCACCGAATGGCGCACCGGCGAGAGGCGTCGAATCTCTGAGGGGCCAAGTGTTCGCGCGGGAAAAAATTCTTTCCACGCATGCATGGTCGCCTTCGTGAGATCACCGTTCGCGGAAACTGTGGGGAAGTGCCACAGATTGGAAACCAGGGTAGGCACATGGTCTGCCTGGTCCTTATTGTTTTTTTGCTGAGGCGGTGGCAAAAGCAAGGTTTCTCCGCGCGAATTCGCGACAACGAGGCTAGCGAGCACAACGTCCACAGCCTCACGTTTCTTACACGTTTCTGGCAACTCCTCCGCGATACCTTTCTTGCGTGCTTCACAGTGCGCCGCAACCGGGCACAACAGGCATTGTGGCGCGCGCGGCGTGCAGATCATGGCGCCGAGTTCCATCATGGCTTGATTCCAATCGCCAGGCGCACTCGGGTCGAGCAGGCGGTCCGCTTCGTCCTGTAATAGTTGCCATTTTTTGGTTTCGCGCAAATCGCCGCGAATTGCGCCGAGCCGCGAGAGTACGCGCGCCACGTTGCCATCAAGCACCGCGGATTTTTCTTGAAATGCGATGCTGGCGATCGCGGAGGCGGTGTAGTCGCCAATTCCGGCAAGATCGAGCATCTGTTCTCGGCGCTTGGGAAACGATCCGCAGTGCTCCGCGACAATTTGACGTGCCGCTTTCTGCAGATTTCGCGCTCGACTGTAATAGCCGAGGCCTGACCAGAGTCGCAGCACCTCCTCTTCCGGCGCTTCCGCAAGGGCGTACACGTTTGGGAATCGCTCCAGGAAATGTTCGTAATAGGGAATCACGGCCGCCACGCGCGTTTGCTGCAGCATGATTTCCGAAAGCCAGATTTTGTAAGGATCTTTTGTGTGGCGCCAGGGAAGGTCGCGCTGGAATTGCCGAAACCAGCCGAGAAGGGATTTGCGAAATGATGTGAGCGCGAGTCCGGTAAGCATATTCCGCCCGTATTCTCGCACAGCAATGGCAGAGAGACTCTATTCCACGAAATCGTCGAGGAACAGAACGTAGGACGAATGCCAGAGCATGGCGGGAATGGTGCCGTGTTTCTGGCTGGTGACGATGATTTTGAAAATGTCGGGCTCCGAGGCAAGGTCTTGCATCAGTGCGTGGGAAGGATCGAACGGCAGCGGTTGCACTTTCGCGAGATGCTGGAGAATTGGGAAAATATTCGCGTCGGCCGAACCGAGCGGAGTCTCTAGTCCTGGACTGCGATATTGCAGCTGCGTGCCGCGTTCATAAAAGTGCCAAGCCAGGCCCGCGCAGAGCGTGACGGCGCGCTCAAATCGTTCATTACGAATTTCTGGTGCCGGTGGAACGGCTGTTTCAGGCGGCAGGTGCGGGTCCAGCACGAGCAAGACACGGAAATCTTCCTCGAGCGTGAATTCGCGCACCATCAGCGATCCGAGACGGGCGGACGCTTTCCAGTGCACGTGGCGCGCGCTGTCATTCGGAAGATATTCGCGGAGCGCGTACAAATCCTGGCCGCGGCCCTTGCTCATGCTTTCGAGGGCGCCTTCGATACCGGCAAAAATTTCGGAGAAATCGGCGACCGATTCCACATCCGGATAGACGAGGACTTCCTTCTTCAATTCCAGGCGGCGCGCTTTTTGCAAAAAGCCAAACGGAAAGCGCGTGACAATGCGAAACGTATCCTGACGATAGACGCCACGGCGCGGAAACGTCACCGGCACCCGCTGACGAAGCGACTCCTGCCGTGGCAAATGAGGGAAATAGACTTTTGACTGCAGCATTGCCATTGCCGCATCCGCCCCTTTTGGTGTGACGGCTTCCACCGTCAGCGAGAACGAGGGCATCGTCAGCTTTTCGTTTTGCAATTCCACAGTAGCGCGTTCCGGCTGCCCCGCAAAAATGTGTTCCGGCATTTCGAGGTGGAGTTCCACGCCGGTGAGGCAGATTGAGGAGAGCACGCCGGACATCAAGATGATGGAAATCAGGCAAGCAAGAATCAGAAAGAGAAGGTTGTTACCGGTATTCAGCGCAGCGAGGGCGACGAGCAACGTTCCGACAATATAGATCCATCCGGCGCGCGTGATTTTGTACTCCATCTTGTAGCCAATCCAACGCAGCGGCGTGCGCTTCGCTAGCGTAGGCACAAGTGTGACGGCAACCCATCCCGCGACGGCGAGCGCAAGCAGGGCGCATGTTCCAGCGAGCGCGACGTTGCCGAACTCCGCAGCCACGCCAGAATACAACGCAAGAATCAATGCGACGGTCAACGCGGAAATGGAAAGAAAAAAAGCGCGAACGGCGGGCCGGTCGGCTTTCGCCCAAAGCTGCGCGAGGGTGGATTGCTGATTCACGGAAAGGGTTTAGAGCGGAACGCGGACGGAATCCACGATTTCGCGCAATGCGGTTTCCGTCGTTTCCGATTTTCTTTGCAGCGATGCATGGCGCGCACTAGCCACAACGCGATGCGCAAAGACGGAGACTGCAAGCTGCTTGAAATCGTCCGGCAGGCAATAGTCGCGGCCATCCAGAAATGCGCGGGCTTGCGCGGCACGCTGCAGCATCAAGGTTCCGCGTGGGCTAACGCCGAGTGCAAGCTGATCCGATTTGCGCGTGCGATTCACGATTTCCAGCGCGTAATCCTGCAGGCTGGAATCCACACGTACGTGAGTAACCGCTTCCTGCATCCCCAGGACGTCATTGATGTCCGCGACAGGCTTAAGCGATTGCAGTGGATCGTCGTTGGCGCGCTTGCGCAAGATTTCCTTTTCCGTTTCTTGCGAGGGGTAGCCCATCTTGATGCGCATCAGGAAGCGGTCGAGCTGCGATTCCGGTAGCGGGTAAGTTCCATGATGTTCCACGGGATTCTGAGTTGCGATTACGAGAAAAGGCACTGGCAACAGATGCGTTTTGCCATCCACAGTGACTTGCGCGTCGTTCATCGCTTCGAGCAGCGCGGATTGCGTGCGCGGCGTGGTGCGATTGATTTCGTCAGCGAGAACAACATTCGCAAAAATGGGGCCGGAGCGAAATTCAAATTCACGCGTCTCTGGATTGTAAACGCTGACACCGATCACGTCGCTCGGCAGCAAATCCGAAGTAAATTGCACACGCTGGAATCCGCACTGGAACGATTTCGCCAGCGCTTGGGCAAGCGTGGTTTTTCCGACGCCGGGCACGTCTTCGATGAGCAAATGACCGCGCGCCAGCAGCGTGATCAGCGCCAGCTGAATGGCTTCTTCTTTTCCGTAGATCGCGCGCGCAATGCTTCGTTGCAACTGCGAAACGACCTGAGAGGTTGCGGTCGGCATTGGTTGAAAACCCGGGCCCTTCCTGTTACAAATGAAAGTGGAGTTGGGCGACTAGCTCAGTTGGTTAGAGCGCTCGCCTCACACGCGAGAGGTCAAAGGTTCAAGTCCTTTGTCGCCCACCATTCCCAATTCCATTTCTTATTTTAACGAAACAAATTCATGTCGAACATTTTCCGTACGCTGGAGTTTCTAGGGCTGAGCGTGTGGCTTGGGAGTGACATTTTCCTGAGCTTTGTCGTGGCACCGGGCGCATTTCGCGTGCTGGCCAGCCGCGACCAGGCTGGAGTCATCGTCGGATTCTCGCTTACGAAGATGCATTTGCTCGGAGTTGCTTGCGGCGTAGTGATATTGCTTGTGCGACTGCTGCGGACGAAATCGTTTGAGAGCCTCGCGGCTCCGTCTGCGCTGTGTGTTTTCTTGATGATCGTGCTCACGGCTACCTCTCAGATTGCGGTCAGCCCGCGAATGGCTGCTCTGCGCGTCAAGATGGGTTCGATTCAGGGTACCGCTGCAGACAGTCCGCTGCTCGCGGAGTTCACAAAACTACATCAGCTTTCGGTGACGCTCGAGAGCGGCGTTCTCCTCGCCGGAATCGCGTGTATGTTTTTGACGGTTCGAGAGTTAGCCCGCGTTTAGACTCAAGAAGTCTCTCCCATCGTTTGGTGACACCCCGGTGTTTTTGCGAAGAGTGCGCAAGCTATTGTAATTAAATGATTTGACTTGCCGACACCGACAAAAAAGTGAATAAGAGTGCGCAACCACAACAAAATAGACGATTTAGAGATGCGCTTGCGAAGCGACAACAGATTGCGATGGAAAAGCAAAGCGGGGACCGGCAGTGTGCTCTGGCAGGTCCCCGCTCAAGTATTTAAGGTTTTCCCCACGCAAATAGTAGCGCGGCCGAGTATGTAATTTCAAGAGAAAACCGGCGGCCAGAGGCAGGATAGGACGGGGCTTCGAGGAACCCAGGGGAAAAGAAGCCCCCAAGAAGAAATCTTGTTGACAGGTATCTCCAGCAGTGCTATTTTTCTAGCATTACTGCTAGAAAAATAGCACTGCTATGACGAAAACCAACAAACACGCAGCACTTTCCCGGAGAGAACGCCAAATCATGGACGTTCTTTACAAACTCCAACGAGCAAGCGTGTCGGATGTGCTGAATAGCCTCGGCGGCAAGCAGCACTATTCGACAGTGCGGGCACAACTCCGCGTATTGGAAGAGAAAGGGCACGCCCGCCACGAGGAAGATGGCTCTCGCTATGTGTATTTGCCAACGGTGCCGCGAGATGTGGCGCGGCGCTCGGCGCTGCACCATTTGATGGACACTTTTTTTGAGGGTTCCACGGAGAAGATGGTGAATGCCCTTCTCGGTGGAGAAGGTTCGAAGATTTCTGCCGAGGAGTTGGACCGTTTGGCACAGCTCATT
>Ga0210402_10001562_pt1 | contig 23537 bp, 20 predicted proteins | sample IncBWC7MmetaG_FD_161055 | JGI IMG/M metagenome (GOLD analysis project Ga0210402, IMG submission 161055) | Forest soil microbial communities from Barre Woods Harvard Forest LTER site, Petersham, Massachusetts, United States - Inc-BW-C-7-M | ecosystem: Environmental > Terrestrial > Soil >... | reverse complement strand
AATTACGTCGATCGAACGGTTGCGCGGACAGAAGGTCAATCTCGATGAAGTCGGCAGCGGCACCAACCATTCCATGCGCGACGTATTCCAGCGGCTGGACATCAAGATTGAGGAAGTCAACATGGTCCAATCCCAGGCGCTGCCGAAGGTGAAGAATGGAGAGATCGCGGCAACCGTGCTCGTTGCCGGCAAGCCGGCTCAGTCGATGTCGCGATTAACACTTGCCGACGGCCTCAAATTTCTGCCGATTCCTTACGATTCGGCGTTGTCGAACGACTTCCTGCCTGCGGAGCTGACCCACGAAGACTACCCGGAGATGATTCCGGAAGGTCAATCGATCAAGACCGTTGCAGACGGGGCCGTGCTGATCGCATACAATTGGCCGAAAAACACCGATCGGTATCGTCGAGTCGAGACGTTCGTCAACGCCTTCTTTTCGAAGATCGCCGAGTTTCAAAATCCGGCGCATCATCCGAAGTGGAGCGAGGTTAACCTCAATAGCAACCTCTACGGATGGAACCGGCTAGAGCCCGCGCAGAAGTGGCTCGACAACCATTTCAGCACCGCAACCGACGAGGAACGCGCGCGCTTTCAGGCGTATGTCAATTCTCATCGCGTTTCCGGCTCCGAGCGCGTGTCGGAATTGTCTCGGCCGAGCGAGGCCCTGTACCAGGAGTTCCTGCAATGGAAGCGGGCTCGTCCGGCTCACTGATCGCCAGTTCCTCGAGGACGGGTTTCCACTTGAGGTCTCGCAGCTAGTCGAGTCGCGTTCGCACAATCGCCTAAAGCCGCAATTGGTGCGCCCCCGCCGCGTTTCGAGCAACGGTGATGCTGCAACTCCTTACCTTTGAAACAGCTCCTCAGCCCGGGGAGCCAAAAATCTCGCAAAAGTCAGTAACTTAAGTAACCGGCCTCGCCGGCCTTTGCCCTGCCGTCGCTGGTTCGAACGTCCGCGCGGCCTGTGCCTGCCGCACCCGCGGGATTACCTCGAACGCAAAGCGCCGCATCTCTGCTTCGAACGGCTGGAATTGCAGCATGAACAGTTCGATGCCCGCCTCATGGAACGCGCGGATACGCGCCGCCACTTCGTCATAGTTGCCGACCAGCCCGGCCGCGGTGCCGCCATTGGTGCCGACACGCGGCGTCTTCTGCATCGTCTGCATCATCACGACCTTCGGATCGGTGTTTTGCCGCTGGATTGCCTTCATCGGCGCGTCCTTTGCCGCAAGCGCCAACAAACGCTCGTGCTCGGCATTCGCTTGCGCGTTGGTCTCGCGCGCCACGACGAAGGCGGAAAGCCCAAACCGCAGTGGTGGTGCGCCGAAGCGTGGGCGAGCCGCCGCATCTGCAATGAGCGCAGCCACATCATCCAGCGGCTGGCCGTTGATGAACCAGACGTCACCGTGGTGAGCGACCAATGCGCGGGCGGGTTCGGACTCGCCTCCGACATAGATCGTCGGCCGCTGCCGATAGAGGTTGGCCGGGCGAAGCACATAGTCGCGCACGTCAAAATGCTCTCCCTTGTAGGTGAGCCGTTCACCCTGCATCAGGCGCGACACCACCGAGATCCATTCGCGGCCATAAGCATAGCGTTCGTCATGCTCCGCAAAGCCGATCCCGGCCTTCTCGAGCTCGGGACGGTTCCAGGCGTTGACCAGATTGATCGCAAAGCGGCCACGGCTGATGCTTTCGATTCCAAGCGCCATCTTGGCCAGCACGACGGGATGATAGAGATAAGGCTTGATCGCCGCGATGATCTCGATCCGGCTCGTCAATGCTGCGATCGCGGCCGCGGCGCTCCAGGCTTCGAGCTGGTCGAAATCCTCGATATGCGGGTTGATGGTGTGCTGCGCGATCAATGTCGAATCGTAGCCAAGCTGTTCCGCGGCAAGCACGAGATCGCGATTGCGTTCCCAGGAAGCGTCGTAGGGCTCATCGGGATCCTGGTATGCGCCACGTGAACCGTGCACCACCGCCCAGATGCCAAAGCGAGGAGACGTTGCTGCCATGGAAGCTTCTCTTCGTAAGCGCTCGCGTCGTGTCGTGCGCGAAGCGGCTCGTTTTGACCAACGGATGCTCCGATTTCAAGCACATCCGCATCAAAAGATATTCTTTGCCGTCCGAACAGGCGCGGAGAAACCAGAAAACTCCGGAGCGAATGACAATTGAAAAACCACTCTATTTCTGTTCGCGCCAATTCATGGGACATTTTGCACGCGTGATGAATGTTGCTGTCAGCAACAGCGGAGCGGTCGCTCGTGCCTGTCTTGTGCAGCATCCTCCATCACACGCCACGGCGCAACAGGAAGTATCTTTGAGCAATATCGACCAGGCCGTAGCACCGGCCAATCTTGATCAGGTGCAGACCGCCAACGGACAAGCGTCCGCTGAACGCGGGTCTACACTGCTGTTGGGCAAACGCAGCCTTCTGCTGCTGCTGTCCTGGCTTGCGCCAGCGGCGCTCGTGATGAGCTGGGAAGTCCTGGCGCGAGCGGGGTGGATCTCGCCACAGGTGTTGCCCGCACCGAGCAAAGTCATCGCCACCGCCATCAGGCTAGCGACGACCGATAGCCTCCCGAACGATCTCTGGGTGAGCCTGTTGCGCGCTGCCTGCGGATTTGCGATCGGCGGCAGCATCGGGTTTGTGCTCGGCATCCTGGTCGGCTTCTCGCGTATCGCAGAGGCTGCGATCGACCGCAGCGTTCAGATGATCCGCGCCATTCCGTTCCTCGCGGTTCTCCCGCTCGTGATCGTCTGGCTCGGCGTGGGTGAAGCCGAGAAAATATTCCTGGTCGCGCTCGGCGTGACGTTTCCAATCTATATCAACACGACCCTCGGAATCCGGCAGGTTGATCCCAAGCTCATCGAGCTCGGACGAATCCAGGGGCTCGGCTCGCTCGAACTGATCCGGCGCATCGTTCTCCCTGGCGCCCTGCCCTCGATCCTCACCGGCGTGCGCTATGCGCTGGCGACCGCATGGCTGGCACTGGTCGTTGCCGAGACCATCGGCGCGCAATCAGGCATCGGATTCCTTGCCATGGATGCGCGGGAATTTCTGCGCACCGACGTGATCGTGCTGACGATCGTGATCTACGCCCTGATCGGCGTCGCGGCGGATGCGATAGCACGCCTGCTGGAGCGGCGTCTGCTGGCCTGGCACCCGAACTATGGAGGCGGACGATGACCGTCCGCGTCGCGCCGCCCTCCTCCTCCGCGGTCATCACTCCGGCCGTGGTGGTGAGCAACCTTCGCCGCGCCTACGGTGACCGGGTCGTGATCGACAGGCTCAACCTGCGCATCGAGCGCGGGGAGTTCGTCGCACTGCTCGGCGAAAGCGGCTGCGGCAAGACCACGCTGTTGCGGGCGCTGGCCGGCCTCGACCCGATTCAGGGCGGACGCATCGCTGCACCACGACGGCCGGCCGTCGTGTTCCAGGAACACCGGTTGCTGCCATGGGACAGCCTCTGGCGCAACGTCTCGCTCGGCCTTCAAGTGCCTGACGCGCGCGAACGCGCCGCCGCCGCGCTTGCCGAGGTTGGTCTCGGCGATCGGCTCGACGACTGGCCACGAAACCTTTCGGGCGGACAGGCCCAGCGCGTGGCGCTTGCCCGCGCATTGGTACAGCAGCCCGAACTTCTGCTGCTGGATGAGCCATTTGCCGCACTCGACGCGCTGACACGGATCCGCATGCACGAGCTCGTCCGCGCGCTCGTCGCCAACCATCGACCCGGTGTGCTTCTCGTGACGCACGATGTCGACGAGGCGATCGCGCTGGCCGATCGCATCCTGATCATGCGCGACGGTGCGATCGCCTTTGAGCACCGCAAGCCTGACGACACGACATCGATAGGAAGAACCGCGCTGCTCGCCGAACTCGGCGTGCTCGTCTCTCATGCTGCCGCATAAGGTTTCCCGAAAGGATAGCCTCCATGTCCCGCTCTTCGTTCGTCAATCCGTCCCGGCGCCGCTTTCTCGGCACAGCCGCAGTTAGTATCGGCGCACTCGCCGGCCTTCGTCCCCAACCTGCTTGGCCGACGACTGGCCGCACCACCGATCTGGTGCGCCTGACCTGGGGGCTCAGCGGCCTCAACCTGATCGCCAAGGAGCGCGGCGAGTTCGAGAAGGTGCTGGCCAAGGACGGCATCAAGGTGGAATGGCTCGGGCCATTCCCGAACCACGCGCCGACCTTGCAGGCCGTCACCGGCGGCAGCGCCGATTTTTCCTTTGGCGGCAGCACGACGCCGGCGCTGGCCGCGATCATCGCGGGCTCGCCGCTCGTCTTCACCCAGTTCGTCGTCTACGAGCCGCGCACAACGGCGATCATCGCCAAGGATGATTCCGGCATCAACACGGTCGAGGACCTCGTCGGCAAATCGGTTGCGGTCAATCGCTCGGGACTTGGCGAATTCCTGCTGGTCGCGGCGCTGGAAAAGCACAAGGTCGATCGTTCGGCGGTGAAATTCATCTATCTCAATCCGCCCGACGCCGCGCCTGCGCTGGCGTCGGGAAAGGTCGACGCCTGGTCGATGTGGAGCCCTGGCGTCGATATCGCGCGACTTGAATACAAGGCGCACGACATTTTCCTCGAGGGCCGCGACCTCGAATTCCAGATCGATTACACGTCCTATCTGACCACCCGCAAATTCGCGATCGACAATCCCGCGCTGGTCCGCGCCGTCAACGATGCCTTCCGCGCCGAAGGCAAGTGGATCTCGGAGAACAGCAAGGAGGCGGAATACATCGCGCAGAAAGCGGGCAAATACAGTGATCAGGTTCGCGATCGATTCATCGCGATGAATCGGCAATACCGCTATTTCCCTGCCAATGACGAGAAATTCCTATCCGAATTGCAGCGCGCCGCGGATTGGCTGGTCGCGCGAAAAGTCCTGCCCGAGCCGATCAGAGTCACCGATCATCTGGCGCAGCTCTGATCGAAGCTGTCCTCAGCGATCACATCCGGATAAAAAAATGAACAGACCCGTATCCGCTATAAGCCTTTCCGCGACAAGCCTCGCCCCGTCCGGGCAAATCGGCCTTCGCTCCTCCGAGCTGGACAAATTGCTCGCGCAGATCGCTGAAGGCGAAAGCGAGCGCGAGCGACAACGCGTCCTACCGTTCGAGGCGATTGATCTCATCCGGCGCGCTAAGCTTGGCGCATTGCGCCTACCGGTTTCAGCCGGTGGCGCCGGCAGCACGATCCGCGAATTGTTCGAGGTCATCATTCGCCTTGCCGAGGCCGACGCCAATGTCGCGCACATCCTTCGCAACCATTTCAGCGTGGTCGAGCGGCTCGTGCGGCGGCCCAGGGACGAGCAGAGCCGGCAATGGCAGCAAGCGGTCGCCGACGGCGCCATTATCGGGCTTGCCACGACCGAGCTGGACACTCCAAAGGTCGGCGACATCATCCCCAACACGACGCTTACGCCCGATGGCAACGATTACCTGCTGAACGGCACGAAATATTACAGCACCGGCACGCTCTATTCCGACTATGTCCTGGTCCGTGCGGCCGCTTCCTCGGGCCGACCGGGTGCGACCATCATTCCGGTAAAACGGGAAGGCATCGAGCTGATTGACGACTGGGATGGCTTGGGACAGCGTTTGACTGCGACCGGCACGACGCATTTCCGCAATGTCCGCGTCAAGCGCGAGGAGATCGTGTTCGACGCGCCCGACGTTGGATATGGCGTGCCCTACTCGAACACGTTCGCCCAGCTCTTCCTGACTGCGATCGTCGCGGGCATCGCCCGGGCCGCCTTGCGCGATGCCGCGGCACTGATCCGCTCCAGGAAGCGCACGTTCTATTATGCGCCGAGCGAGGTGCCGACCGATGATCCCGTGCTGCAACAGACCATCGGCCAGATCGCCAGCGGCGCGTTTGCGGCCGAGACCGTGGTACTCGCCGCGGCCGACGTGCTGGATGTGGCGACCGACGCTTTCGATGCAGGAGCACAGGACGCGACCGAGGCCGCCCACAAGGCAGCGCTCGTGTCGGCCAAGGCGAAGATTGTCGCCGATGATTTTGCCATCCGCGCCGGGAGCCTGCTGTTTGATGTCGGCGGCGCATCCGCCACCAAGAAGGCGACCAATTTTGATCGGCATTGGCGCAACGCGCGCACGCTGTCGTCGCACAATCCGACCACCTACAAGGCGCGATCGATCGGGCAGCACGTGATCAACGGCACCCCGCTGCCGGCCAAGGGCTACTTCTGAAAGGAGCCTTCAGCCAGCGAGGCGTGAAGCGATACGAGGTGACAAATGGAGGAGACAGATGGCCAGATCGGACTTCCATCTCGTCGATGAGACCGACGAAATCGAACAGCAATTCCGTTCGGTCATGCGCCGCCTCGCTGGTGGCGTCAGCATCATCACCGCCGGTCGTGGCGGCGACATCACGGGCATGACCGTCACCTCGCTCACTTCTTTGAGTGCCACCCCTCCCCGGCTCTTGGTCAGTATCAACCGGCAGGCATCCTCCTTTGCATTGATTGAGCGCCACCGGTTGTTTGGCGTCAACATCCTGGGATCCGACCAGCACTGCGTCGCTGGCCGGTTCAGCAATGGCCGGCTGAAGGGCGGCGAACGCTTCGAGGGCATCGAGTGGGCTCCCGGCTCGTCCGGCGTGCCGCTGCTCGGCCATTCGCTTGCGACAATCGAATGCCAGGTCGAAGAAATCATTGAGCGCCATTCCCACGGCATCGTCGTGGGGAGCCTCTTGAGTTTCGAATTGTCCCCGCGCCTATCGGGCCTCGTCTATTGGAATGGCCAGTATATCGAGATCAATCCCGACAGTGACCTCGACCTCCTTGCCGAAGTCGGCATTCCCCTTGCCCATGCACGGTGATGCATGAAACGCGAAATCCCGCCGGACGAGAGAGCCATCGCAAACAGTCCTGACGGCTCGGCGTTCAAGCGATGGCAACTCGACCATATCGTCGCCGAGCTGCGAATATCGCGCGAGGAAACGCACAGTATCCGCCGCGACGGCGAGGCGCGCCGTGCCCCCTCTCGCGAGGCACTGGAAGATATCCTCAACAGGCTCACCGAAGCTCTGTTTCCGCGCCACTATGGGCGGTTCGATCTTGATGGGGAGAATATCGACTATTTTGTCGGCAACACGCTAAGCATCGCTCTCGACCACCTCTGTAAGCAGATTCATCGCGGCGCCCTTTTCGTAGGCGACGAGCTGTTGCCCGGCTTTCGTCGCCAAGACGCGATCGATCTTACCCGCCAGTTCGCGTCCGAGCTACCGGCCGTGCGCGGCCTCCTCATCAGCGACCTCCGAGCAGCCTTTGTCGGCGATCCCGCCGCACGGAACTTTCCGGAAATCCTGATCGGCTATCCCGGGATGACGGCGATCATCCACCATCGGCTGGCCCACATCCTGCACCGTCTCGATGCGCGGCTGGTGGCACGGCTGGTTGCAGAGATCGCCCATGCCAGGACCGGAATCGACATTCACCCGGGCGCCAGCATCGGATCGGGCTTCTTCATCGATCACGGCACCGGCGTCGTGATCGGCGAGACCGCGATCATCGGCGACAATGTGCGCATCTACCAGGCCGTCACCCTCGGCGCCCGCCATTTCCCCAGCGACGACGAAGGCAATCTGATCAAGGGCGATGCCCGCCATCCGATCGTCGAGGATGACGTCGTCATCTATGCCGGCGCCACGATCCTCGGACGGATCACGATCGGCCGCGGCTCGACGATCGGCGGCAATGTCTGGCTGACGCAAAGCGTTCCGCCAATACCGTCGTGACCCAGGCAACCGCGCGCAACAAGCCGGGCGCTGGCTAGACCGCCGCCTTCGCTATGCTCTTAACAGCGGCGAAGCAAATTGGTCGGACCGCGCGGACTGGACGGCGGGAGCGGCAATCCGCGTGGCGAGCAGATTGCGATCGAAACCGTGCTCGGCGCGGATTTGTGGCGGTCAAGGCGGACCCGGGCAACTCGAAAACGCCATCCTCAACCTTCGGGTCGCGAACTTGCCGATCGCTTGCGGCAGCGCAATCCGGCGCCGAAGGTACTCTACACGACCGGCTACACGCGAAACGCCATCGTGCATAACGGAATCCTTGAGCCAGGCACCACTCTGCTGAGCAAACCATTCAGCATCGAGGAACTGGCAAGGTGCGCAACGCGTTTTCTTCACGCGAACCGCTGCCCACCCCGCTATCCAAGTGCGGGGCAGGCTTTCGCTCGAAAACGCTCTAGACATTCAGCCGCGAGCGCACACCTTCCTCTTTGGGCTGAACGACTCTTCAACCTAGCCGAGCCACGCGATGCCCACCGCCAAAGTGCGAGCGGCCACCATCCTGGCCGAATTCGATCAAGCTCAAACCGAGCTTGTCGGCAAAGCCGTGATCTTGACTGATGGCAAGGCCGGCACCGTGGAAAAAGTTTGGCTGGACGAACTCCACGGACTGCGCATTTCCATCCGGGGTCACGTGGGCAAATGGCCGGTGTCGACGATCAAGTTGGCGCAGACTTGATTGACACCTCAACCCACTCACCCATTTTCGCAATGCGCGCTAGGGGTACCCCCTCTGAGTGAGTTCCGTAGGAGGAACCATCTGCATGCGTCGCCGTTAACATCTGGGCCACACCCTTGCCCCAGCGCCGTGGCCCCAGCACGGCCCTGCCTCGCGCCTTCCGATGGAGGCAAGGGCCGTGCTCCCACTCCGCCGAGCAGAGCGCCCCGATCTCATGGGTGGGCGACACCCTTCAGCGGACGACAAGCGCGAGCTGCGCACAGGGCCGCCAGCTTGCGTTGACCCTATGAGTGCTGCAGGCTGGTGAGCGAGTTGGGGCAGCCATGACGGTATTCTCAGTCCACCACACCACGACCTATCGTTACAAAAACCCGATCAGGCCCGGTGTCCATAAGCTCATGTTTCGTCCCCGCGACAGTTTCGACCAAAGGCTGCTCGATTGTCGTTTGGAGATCATCCCGACGCCGGCCGAAATCAGGTGGATCCATGATGCCTTCGGCAATTGCATCACCTTGATCGATTTCTCGGAAACGACCACTTTGCTGCAGTTTGAGACGATCATTCGGCTCGACCATACGCCCGAGAATGCCCCTGATTTTCGTATCGAGGACTATGCACGAACTCATCCGTTTGCCTACGCGGATGAAGAGCTGGCGGATCTCGCACCCTATATCCGGCGTCATCACGCAGAGGATATCAATGTCGAGGAATGGCTCTTCAAGTTCGTGACTGCGGGAGTGAGCAGGCCGACCGGCCGGCTTCTCATGACGTTGAACGAAGCGATTGCGGAAGGCTTTTCCTACAAACGCCGAACCTCCCAAGGGACGCAAACTCCCGGCGAGACAATCGAACGTCAGGAGGGTGCATGCAGGGACTTTGCCTTGCTGATGATGGAGGCCGCGCGGTCGCTCGGCTTCGCCGCCCGCTTTGTGACGGGCTATGTCTACGTGCCCCATCGTGATGGATCGGTTCGCCTGGGGGGAGGCTCAACTCATGCCTGGTGTCAGATTTACGTTCCGGGATCAGGGTGGGTGGAATTTGATCCGACCAACGGAATCGTCGGCAATCGCGACCTGATCCGCGTCGGTGTTGCTCGTACGCCAGAGCAGGCCATTCCGTTGTCCGGTAGCTACTGGGGTGATCCGGAAGATGAACTGGGGATGGAAGTGACCGTGAACGTGAAGACCGAATGAAGGCGGCCGGCGAGGGTCCGGCGCGCGCCAATGACCGCGCGCCGGATGGGTCCACTCACTCGAATTGAGCGCGCTTGTAGTAGCCGCTGTCAATCAGAACCTTCTCCCAGTTGCCCTTGTCGACCACGACAGGCTTAAGCAGATAGGATGGCACCACCTTGACGCCGTTGTTGTAGGTCTTGGTATCGTTGACCGTGACCTGCTTGCCGCTGAGCGCCGCATCGACCATGTCCGCCGTCACCCGCGCGAGGTCGCGGGTATCCTTGAAGATGGTGGAATATTGCTCGCCGCGCAGCATCGCCTTGATCGACGGCACTTCCGCATCCTGTCCGCTGATGATCGGCATCTTCTGATCGCCGCTGCCATAGCCGACGCCTCTCAGTGAGGAGATGATGCCGATGGAGAGGCCATCATAGGGAGACAGCACCGCGTCGACGCGCTTCTTGCCGTAGAACGCGCTGAGCAGATTATCCATGCGCGCCTGCGCGGTCGCGCCGTCCCAGCGCAAGGTCGCGACCTTGTCCATGCCCATCTGCCCGCTGCCGACGACGAGCTTACCGCTGTCGATATAGGGCTGCAGCACCGACATCGCGCCGTTGTAGAAGAAGTAGGCGTTGTTGTCGTCGGGCGAGCCGCCGAACAGCTCGATATTGAACGGCCCCTTGCCCTCCTTCAGGCCAAGCCCCTGCTCGATCGACTGCGCCTGCAGCACGCCGACCTGGTAATTGTCGAAGGTCGCGTAGTAATCGACGTTGGGCGTGTCGCGGATCAGGCGGTCATAGGCGATCACGGTGATGCCCGACGCCTTGGCCTGCTTGAGCACGTCGGAGAGCGTGGTGCCGTCGATCGCGGCGATCACCAGCACCTTGACGCCCTTGGTCACCATGTTCTCGACTTGCGAGAGCTGGTTTGGAATATCGTCCTCGGCATATTGCAAATCGGCCCCGTAGCCGCGCTCCTTCAGCACCTTGACGATGTTGTTGCCATCATCGATCCAGCGCGCGGAGGACTTGGTCGGCATCGCGATCCCGATGGTCGGCTTGCCCTGCGCGAGCGCGCCGCTGCCCGATGCCACGGCGGTAAAGGCCGCCAGCACCCCCGCGAGCAGCGAGGTCTTCAGATTCAGCATGTTTCACTCCCCTTTGTTTTTGACCTGTACGTAGAACGAACGAATGTCTCGACGCCTCGTCAGCGTCCCCAGCGCAAGACGACCGGATCGAGCCTGCGTGCGATCTCGATCAGCCCGGCGCGCGTCGCCGGATGCATGGCCAGCTGCGGGCTGCGCAGCGTCTCATGGGCAATGACGCCGCCTTCCTTCATCAGCACCTTGCAGGCGGCTAGCCCGCATTGCCGGTTCTCGTAATTGATCAGCGGCAGCCAGCGCTGATAGGCATCCAGCGCCGTGGCGCGGTCGCCTGCGAAATAGGCGTCGATGATCTGGCGAATGCCATCCGGATAGCCGCCACCGGTCATGGCCCCGGTGGCGCCTGCGTCGAGATCGGCGAGCAGCGTGATCGCCTCCTCCCCGTCCCACGGGCCTTCGATGGCTTCGCCGCCCGCCTCGATCAGCGCCCGCAGCTTGGCTGCGGCCTGCGGCACCTCGATCTTGAAATAGCTGAGATTGCCAATCTCCTTCGCCATGCGGGCAAGGAAGGGCACCGACAGCGGCGTGCCGGCGACCGGTGCGTCCTGCACCATGATCGGAATGGAGATGGCGTCGGAGACGCCGCGATAGAACTCGTAGATTGCCGCCTCAGGCACACGGAAGGTCGCGCCGTGATAGGGCGGCATCACCATCACCATCGCAGCCCCGTGCTGCTGCGCGCGGCGCGACCTTTCCGCGCAGACGAAGGTCGAGAAATGGGTGGTGGTCACGATGACCGGCACGCGGCCGGCGACGTGATCGAGCACCGCGGTCATGACGGTGTCGCGCTCCTCGTCGGTCAGCACAAACTGCTCGGAGAAGTTTGCGAGGATACAAAGGCCTTGGGAGCCGGCGTCGATCATGAAGTCGATGGCCCGCTTTTGGCCAGCAAGGTCGAGGCGACCATCGGCATCGAACACGGTCGGAGCGACGGGGAAGACGCCCTTATAGGGCTGCTTGGCTGGAGTGGTCATTCGAACGCTCCCTTTGTGATCGTCACGCGGCGCAAGCCATCCGCTGCGACCGACCAGGAATCTGAAATCTTGTCGCTCATAACGGATCCGTCGGTTCGATCCACTGCGCGTGGCGCCGCTTGCCGTTTTGAATCACTTCGATCATGGCCGCGGACGCCGCCTCGGCGTCGCCGGAAGCAATCGCATCGACGATGCGCTGATGCCAAAGCAGGACGGTCTCGCGGTCGTCAGGCTCGACCGGCGCGCTGAGCACGAAGGAGGCGCGCAGCGCCGCCTCGATCACCGCGCCAATCGAGCGCATGAACGGGTTGCCCGACGCGTTGGCAATGGCGAGATGCAGGCTGAGATCGGCATCGGCGAAGGCCGCAGAGGAACCCGGTTCGCGCGTCATCCGCTCCATGGCCTTTCGCATGGCCGCAAGATCATCATCAGGCCGTCGCTCGGCCGCCAACGCCGCCGCGCGCGGTTCGACCGCAAGGCGAATCTCGGCGAGATCGCTGAGGAAGCGTTTGTCGATACCGGCGTCGAGATGCCAGGCTAGAACGTCGGCGTCGAACATGTTCCAGGCGCCGCGCTCGCGCACCACGGTGCCGACCCGGGCCTTGGTCGAGAGCAGCCCCTTGGCAACCAGCGTCTTGACACTTTCACGCAGCACCGGCCGTGACACGCCAAACATCGCGATCAACTCGGCGTCTCCAGGCAGGCGCGCTCCCTCGGGATAGCGGCCTGCAATAATGTCGATGCCGGTGCTGCGCGCGACCTCTGCATGGTTTGAATGCGCGCGTCGTGTTGGGATGACGACAATCCGCGATGTCATAGCCTTGCTCTCGGTCCTGTCCTTGGTCTTGTCCTTGGCCCTGTTATCGCCCGCCGGGCGGCGAGCTATCGCGACTCGCTCTTGCTGCAATGCGATGAAGACGAACAGCACAAAGCCGGTTGCGACGTTAGAGCCTCTATTATTATTTATTGTTCCGACGATTACTGTCCTGACGCTTCTGACGCGTTTTCTCCCGGTAGTACTATCTCACAGAATAAGACGTACAACTAGTCATATTATTTTATTGTTTGACTATTTGGCTGTGACCTTACCGCGATCGCTGTCGCGGGTAAGGATGACGAGGCGACGCCGCGTCGGAAAGAGCGTCAGATCATAGCGCTCGGAGATGAGGCCCCAGAGGCCCCTTGGTGCGAACAGCATGACAAGAATTCCGAGCGTGCCGAGGAGAATAAGGTAGGCGGCGCCGAAATCGGCGAGATAGCGCTGCATCAGATAGAAGATGATCGCACCGACGACCGGGCCTTCCATCGTGCCAATGCCGCCGATGACGGTGATGAAGATGACATAGGCGGTCCAGTCGAGCACCGAGAAGGCGCTGTCCGGCGAGATGCGCGCCTTCTGCAGGTAGATGAGCGCGCCGACCATACCGGTCATGCCAGCGCTCGCGACATAGACGGCGAGCTTGATGCGATAGATATCGACACCAAGGCTTGCGGCCGCGCCTTCGTGGTCCCGGAGCGTGCCGAGCGCAAGGCCGCGGCGCGAGCGAAGGACAAGATAGACAAAGGCCAGAGTGCCGGCGATCAGTGCCAGCGCCAGCCAATACGAGATGATGTCGCGCGCGGCCGGCGTGCGCACGTCGAACAAAGTCTTGACCCACTCGATGCCGGGCACGGACGATGTGACCGACGGCGCGAGTGACGCGCCCGTCCCCCCGCCAAGCGCCTTGAACTGGGCGAAGACCAGCCGATAGACCTCGGCCACGACCCAGGTGCCGATCGCAAAATAGGCGCCGCGCAAGCGGAAAACGATCAGCGCGCTCGGGAATGCGAACAGCGCTGACACAAGACCCGCAATCGGAATCGCAAGCAGAGGATTGATGCCGCCAAGAAGCGTGAGTGCGAACAGAAGATAACCGCCGAGTCCGACGAAAGCCTGCTGGCCGACCGACATCAGACCGGCGTAACCCGCGAGCAAGTTCCAGCATTGCGCGAGCGCCAGCATGTAGAACAGGAAAATCATATCCTGAATCAGGTTGCGGCCGGCGAAGGCCGGAAGCAGCACCAGCACGAGCAGGATGACACCGGCAGCAGCGACAGCAAGGCGCGGCGCGCGTCCCGCGGTGTCGATGCCGAACGCCTGCGTCGGCTTGGCTGGGTCAGCATCCATCATCGATCCACTCAATCAAGCGCACGGGGAAACAGGCCGCGCGGCTTGAGCACCAGCACCGTGAGGAAGGCGAGATGGCCCGACAGGATCTGCCATTCCGGATCGATGCGCGCGCCGATGGTCTGTGCCATGCCGAGGACAATGCCGCCCGCCAAGGTGCCCCAGAAGCTGCCGAGACCGCCGATGATCACGGCTTCAAAGGCATACAGGAGGCGTGCAGGACCGATTGTCGGGTCGAAGTTCGCCCGGAGCCCAAGATAGAGCGCCGCAATCGTGATCACGATGAAGGCAAGGCCCATCGCAATCGCAAAAATGCGGCTGACATCGATGCCCATGAGCTGCGCGACCTCGAGATCATCCGAGGTCGCGCGGAAGGCACGGCCGAGCGGGGTATGATAGAAAAGGAGATTGAGGAACACGATCACGGCGATCGCGGACAATAGCGTCAGCAACGGCACCACGCCCACGGCTATGCCGCCGCCAAGCGCGATCGACGCGGTTTCGATCGCTCCGGAGCGAAGACGCTGGCTGTCCGCCGAGAAAATCTGCAACAACCCATTCTGGATAATGATCGACAGCGGTGGCAGCAGATCGCGTCCGAGTGTCCTGTTCAGAAGGACGTACTGAAGTGCCAAGCCAATAACGAACATGACCGGAAGCGCAACCAGCACGGCGACAAAGGGGTCGAGACCGAGCTTGCTTGCAGCTAACAGAATCGCAAAGGCGGCGAGCACGATGAGGTCGCCATGGGCCAGGTTGACCAGCCGCATCACTCCGAAGATGAGCGAAAGCCCCGCCGCGAACAGCGCATAGAGGCCGCCCAACAGGACGCCCTGGATGAGTGCATCAAGCCAGCCGGTCATTTCATGAGCCAAAATAAGCACGGTGGATCTGTTCGCGGGTCAGCTCCTGCGGAGAGCCTGCGAGCGAGAGACGACCCTCCTGGAAGCAGTAGACGCGGTCGGCAACCTTCATCGCCTGCACGATATCCTGCTCGACCAGCACGACGCTGGTGCCTTCGGCCTTGATCTGCGGAAGCGCGGCGTAGATGTCGGAGATGACGATGGGTGCGAGCCCAAGGCTGATCTCGTCACACAGGAGGATGCGGGGGTTGGACATCAGTGCGCGGCCGAGCGCCGCCATCTGCTGCTGCCCGCCCGACAAGGTCGGCGTGGCGGATGACCGCCGCTCTTTAAGGATCGGGAACAGTGAATAAACGCGATCGAGCGACCACGGCCACGCTGTCTTGCGGCCATAGCCGCCGATCAAGAGGTTCTCTTCCACAGTCAGCGACGGAAATAGCCGTCGCCCTTCGGGCACGAGCGCAACGCCGAGCCTGACGATGTCGGCCGCAGCGCGCGAGCCGATCGGCTTTCCATCGAGCAGAACGCTGTCGGCAGGACGCTGAATGAGACCCGCGATCGCCTTCACAAATGTGGACTTCCCTGCCCCGTTTGCGCCGATAATGGCGATGGTCTCGCCGGCGTCGAGCGTCGTGTCGATGCCGTAGAGCGCCTGGAAGTCGCCGTAGAATGCCGTGAGCTTACGGGTCCGAAGAAGCAGCATGCTTCACGCCTCGATGCCGATATAGATCTGATGCACCTCGGGCAGTTGCATCACCGCCTTCGGCGGTCCCTCCGCGATCTTCCGTCCGAAATTGAGCACGACCAGGCGATCGATCACGGCGAGCAAGGCGTGCACGACATGCTCGATCCACAGGATCGCAACGCCGGAGCTGCGGATTTCGCTGATGGTGGCGACAAGGTCCTGACACTCGCGCTCGGTCAGCCCGCCGGCAATCTCATCCAGCAGCAGAAGCCGCGGCGCCGTTGCAAGCGCACGGGCCATTTCGAGCCGCTTGCGCTCCAGCAGCGTCAGCGCACCCGCCAGCGTGTTGGCGCGCTTGAGAAGACCAAGCCGATCGAGAATCTCGCCGCAGGATTGCGCGGCCTCGCGCTCCGTCTTGCGGCGGCCATGGACCGCGCCGACCAGAAGGTTCTCGAACACGGTGAGCTTTTCGAACGGCTGCGGAATCTGGTACGTGCGGCCGATGCCCGCGCGGCAGCGCGCCTGCGGTGGCTTGCCGGCGAGGTCGCGGCCATCAAAGCGGATAGTGCCGCTGTTCGGCGAGAGGCCGCCGGCAATCAGGTTGAACAGCGTGGTTTTGCCAGCACCGTTCGGCCCGATAACGCCGACCGCCTCGCCCTGGGCGATCGCAAGATCGAGATCATCGGCGACGACAATCGAGCCGAAGCTTTTCCTCAAGCCCGCGACTTCCAGCAGCATGATATGTCAACGCGTTGTGCGATCAGGCGATGACCTCCATCCGGCCTCCCACCGGAATGGGCGGCGCCGTCCGGTTGTCGGTGATCACGATATCGTACTTGCCGTCCTTGAACCGCCACTGGCCGCCGACGAGCGGCGTCTTGGCGACGTTCTTGGCGGCAAAGGGCGGCAGGTTCGCGCCGTTCCACGCCACCTTGCCGACGACCGTATCCAGATTGGTGGCGGCGATGGCCGCAGCGACCGCTTTGGGGTCGCGGTCGGGAGCGCGCTTGAGCACGTCCACCGCGACTTCGAACAGCGCATGGATGAAGCCGATCGGCTGGGTCCACTGCTTCTTGGTCGCGCCCTCATAGGCGCCCGCGAGATCCTTCGCGCTCATTCCGGAGAGCGACGACTTGAAGGGATGGCTTGGCGACCACCAGACTTCCGAGGACAAGTTGTGACCATCCTTGCCCAATGCCTCGACGGCGACCGGAAACAGGATCGCCTTGCCGATCGATGCGACCTTGGGCTTGAAACCCTGCTGCAGAGCCTGCTTCCAGAAGGTCGTGAAATCCGGCGGCAGCACCACGCCGGTGATGATCTCGCAATTGGCTGATTTGAACGCACCGATCTGGGCGGAGAAGTTGTCGGTGAGATTCTGGTAGCGACCGGGATCGGTGAGCTTGTAACCGTCCTTCTCCAGGACCGGCGGGAAACCGACGACCTTGTCGCCCCAGGCATTGCCGTCGCCATCGTTCGGAAACAAGCCGCCGACGGATTTGTTGGTCGCAACCTGGCTCCACATGTTGGTGAAGACGGCGATGACGTCCTCAAGCCCCCAGAAGAAATGATAGGTGTAGTTGAAACCTTTCCACGCTGGTGGTCCGCCGGCGGGGTTGGCCTGACGGCCGATGAACCAGGGCTGCCAGGGCGCGACCGTCGAGATGCACGGCACTTCCTCGATCTCGCATTGGGTCGAGACCGGGTTCGTGGTCTCAGGCGTTGACGCCACCAGCATCAGATCGATCTTGTCCTGGACGATCAGATCCTTCGCGACCTCGGCGGCGCGGTTCGGATTGGACTGGCTGTCCTTGACTACGACCTCGACCGGCACGGTCGCGTTGCCGAACTTGAGTCCGGACTTGGTGGCTTCCTTGAAATTGGCGAGGATGAAATTGTCGGCCTGGGCGAAGGCTGCAAGCGGCCCGGTGACCGGGCTCACATAGCCGAGCTTGATCGCGCGCGTCTGCGCGATGGCCGGCGACTTCACGCCGACCGAAAGCATCGCGCCTGTTGCGGCCGAGTATTTCAGCAGCGAACGGCGGTCGATCGAACGGCGATCGGCCGAGATGGTCTTTTGGCAGGTTATCTGCTGACAGGTCATCTGCGCGTCCTCCCCTCGGGATGCGCCGGTTCCGCGGTGGGATCGTTTGACACTCGCGCCGGCGTTCGATATTCGAACATGCGTTCGTTAGTCGAGCAGTCTCCGCCAGAGGTCAGATGGAGTCAACAGGCCGCGGCATGACGCAACCACAGATGCCAAGTACGGGCGATCCCGCGGGCGATCCCGACGACAAGGAATTTATGACCACACTCGCGAAGGGCCTCGCGGTGCTTGGCGCGTTCGGCCGGCAGCGCCCGACGATGACCCTGTCTGAAGCTGCCGAGGTCGCCGATCTGTCGCGCGCGACAGCACGCCGCGTGCTGCGCACGCTTTCCCTGCTGGGCTATGTCGAGCAGGAGGGCCGGACGTTTTCGTTATCGCCGCGCATCCTGGATTTCGGTTTCGCCTATCTGTCGACGCAAAGCTGGATCGATCGCGCGCTGCCGCTGATGCGGGAGCTGAGCGAGCGTCTCGGCGAATCCTGCTCGGCCGCGATTTTGCAGGGCAACGACATCGTCTATGTGGCACGCGTCCCGGCGCGGCGCATCATGTCGGCCGCGCTGTCGGTCGGCAGCAGGCTGCCTGCCCTGCACACCGCGCTCGGTCGAACTCTGTTCGGCTATCTCGATGAAGCCGAGATTTGGCGGCGGCTGAAGTCGCAGCGCATCGAGGCCTACACCCCTCAAACCATCACCGACCTGCAGGCATTGTTCGATCGCATACGCGCCGACCATGACCAGAAATTCTCGATCGTCGACGAAGAGCTGGAACGCGGCCTGCGCGCACTTGCCGTGCCGGTGCTGGACCGCAGCGGGCAAGCCGTCGCCGCGATCAACCTGTCGACACACTCAACCCGGACGACCCGCAACGAAATGCGAGAGCGGTTTCTGCCCGAGCTCGACCGCATCGCAGGGCAGATCTCCTCGATGACGGTCTGATGCGGCGCCGCTTTCTTGCCATTCGTCACTTCCATTCGTCCCTTGCCATTCGGCGGGTGCAGCCGTATCGTCGCGTCAAGTTCGGAATACGGACAGTAGTTCGATAATCGAACACCCTGGGGAGATGCGTGATGGCAGGCAAGGCGCAGGGCGACGCGGCATTGACAATCCCGCCGGAGCATACGGGCGACGTCAAACGCCCGCAAACCGGTCAGGAATATCTGGAGTCGCTGCGCGACGACCGCACCGTCTACATCTACGGCGAGCGGGTCAAAGACGTCACCCAACATCCGGCCTTCCGCAATACGGCTCGCATGGTTGCGCGGCTCTACGACGCGCTTCACGACGAGAAGCGCAAGCACAAGCTGCTGCTGCCGACGGAAACCGGGAATGGCGGCATGACGCACGCCTTCTTCAAAGCCCCGAAGAGCATGGACGACCTCATCGCCGGCCGTAGCGCGATCGCTGAATGGGCCAGGATCACCTATGGCTGGATGGGACGTGCGCCGGACTACAAGGCCGCATTCCTCGCGACGCTTGGCGCGAATTCCGACTTCTACGAGCCTTACCAGGACAACGCCAAACGCTGGTACAAGTTCAGCCAGGAGCGCGTGCCGTTTATCAACCATGCGATCATCCATCCGCCGGTCGATCGCGATCGTCCTCCGAACGAAGTTGCCGACGTCTGCTGCCATGTCGAAAAGGAGACCGACGCCGGCATCATTGTCTCAGGCGCAAAGGTCGTCGCGACCGGATCGGTGCTGACGAACTACACCTTCGTCGCGCATCACGGCCTGATTCCGCTGCAGGACAAGAAGTTCGCGGTCGTGTTCATGGTGCCGACCAATGCGCCCGGCGTAAAGTTCATCTGCCGCACGTCTTACGAGATGAGCGCGAGTGTGATGGGAAGTCCGTTTGACTACCCGATCTCGAGCCGGCTCGACGAAAACGACGCGGTGTTCATTCTCGACAAGGTGCTGGTGCCCTGGGAGAACGTCTTCGTCTACGGCGACATCGAGAAGGCGAACAACTTCTTCCCGCGAACCGGCTTCCTGCCGCGTTTCGTCGTGCACGGCTGCACGCGCCTTGCCGTCAAGCTCGACTTCATCAGTGGGCTTTTGTTGAAAGCGACGGAAGCCGCCGGCACCAAGGATTATCGCGGGGTGCAGGCCAATGTCGGCGAGGTGATCGCCTGGCGAAACCTGTTCTGGAGCTTATCGGACGCGATGGTCCGTGATCCCAAACCCTGGATCGGCGAATATGTGTTGCCGAACATGGATCCCGGCAACGCCTATCAGATCATCGCGACGATCGCCTACACCAAGGTGAAGTATCTGATCGAGCAGACCGTCGCTTCCGGCCTGATCTATCTCAACAGCCATGCAAGCGATTTCAAGAACGGCGAGATCCGCCCCTATCTTGATCGCTATCTCCGCGGCTCCAACGGCTACAAGGCTGAGGAACGCGTCAAACTGCTCAAGCTGTTGTGGGACTGTCTGGGCAGCGAATTCGGCGGGCGCCACGAGCTCTATGAAATCAATTACGGCGGTTCGACCGAAGAGATCCGCCGCTATTGCCTGTTCGGCGCGCAGGCCTCCGGCAATGCCGACCGGTTCAAGGGTTTTGCCGAAGATTGCATGGCGGAGTACGACCTGGACGGTTGGAAAGTGCCGGATCTCACCGATCCGGGAGAGCTCAGCTATCACCTTCTGCGAAAGTAACTGACAGTGTCCGAAGCCCTTTAGACAGACACGCGCCACAAGGACGTGGCGTGCTACGCTGTCACGCCGGGCAGATCGAGCCCATGATCACGCGCACAGGCAATCGCCGCTTCATAGCCCGCGTCGGCATGGCGCATGACGCCTGAGGCGGGATCGTTCCAGAGCACGCGCGCGATGCGGTGCGCGGCCTCCGGCGTTCCGTCGGCGACAATCACCATGCCGGCGTGCTGCGAATAGCCGATCCCCACGCCCCCGCCGTGATGCAGCGAAACCCATGTGGCGCCGCTGGCGCAGTTGAGTAGCGCATTAAGGAGCGGCCAGTCCGATACAGCATCCGAGCCGTCCCGCATCGCTTCGGTCTCCCGGTTCGGGCTCGCGACAGAGCCGCTGTCAAGGTGATCGCGACCGATCACAATGGGCGCTTTCAACTCGCCGCTCGCGACCATTTCATTGAATGCGAGGCCAAGACGGTGGCGATCACCAAGGCCGACCCAGCAGATGCGCGCCGGCAGCCCCTGGAACTTGATCCGCGCTTTTGCCATGTCGAGCCAGTTGTGAAGATGCGCGTTGTCCGGCATCAGCTCCTTCACTTTGGCGTCGGTCCGAAAGATATCCTCGGGATCACCGGACAGAGCAGCCCATCGGAACGGCCCGATGCCGCGGCAGAACAGCGGACGAATATAGGCCGGGACGAAGCCGGGAAAATCGAAGGCGTTCTGCAATCCCATGTCCTTGGCCATCTGGCGAATGTTGTTGCCATAGTCGAGCGTGGGAACGCCCTTTGCGTGGAAATCCAGCATGGCCTGGACGTGGCCGACCATGGAGGTCTTGGCCGCCGCTTCCACCGCTTTCGGATCGGCCTTGCGCTTTGCGTCCCACTCCGCGAGCGTCCACCCTTTCGGCAGGTAGCCGTTGATCGGATCGTGTGCGCTGGTCTGGTCGGTCACGATGTCCGGCTTGACGCCGCGGCGCACCAACTCGGGAAAAATCTCGGCGGCATTGCCAAGGAGCCCGACCGACACCGGCTTCTTGGCTTGCGTGGCCTTTGCAATGGTCGAAAGCGCCTCGTCAAGCGTGCCCGCCTGCTGGTCAAGATAGCCGGTGCGCAGACGCATCTCGATCCGGCTCGGCTGGCATTCGATTGCGAGCATCGAGGCGCGCGCCATCGTCGCGGCAAGAGGTTGGGCACCGCCCATTCCTCCAAGACCTGCCGTCAAGATCCACCTGCCCGCGAGATCGCCACCGTAATGCCGCCGGCCCACCTCGACAAAGGTTTCATATGTGCCCTGCACGATGCCCTGACTGCCGATGTAGATCCATGATCCGGCTGTCATCTGCCCGAACATCATCAGCCCGAGCCTGTCGAGCGCGTTGAAGTGATCAAGCGTTGCCCAATGCGGCACCAGATTGGAATTCGCGATCAAGACACGCGGCGCATCGGAGTGGGTCCGGAAGATTCCGACCGGCTTGCCCGATTGAACGACCAGGGTCTGGTCGGTCTCGAGCTTGCGCAGCGAAGCAACGATCCGATCAAAGCACTCCCAGTCGCGGGCCGCGCGGCCAATTCCGCCATAGACGATCAACTCGCTCGGCCGCTCGGCGACATCCGGATCGAGATTGTTCATGAGCATCCGGAGCGGCGCTTCCGTCAGCCAGCTCTTGGCACTGATCTCGGGCCCGTGGGGAGCGCGGATCGTACGGTCGTTGTCCAGCCGTCGGTTCATGACAAAAAGCCCTTCTCGGCAAGAATTGGAAACGGATCGCGGCCGAGCACGGAAATCGCCGTGTCGAGCAACCTGCCGCTTTCGACCAGCGCGGTCGCCTTTGCGAGGTCGCCGCCCATGTAGCGATCGTGACCCAGCGCCGGCACCTGCTCACGCAACATCGCAATGACCGCCGCGAGCGCGGCACTGGTCGCATGCGGCCGACGCAGCTCAATGCCTTGCGACGCAACCAAGAGCTCGATGCCGAGAATAGCGGCCAGATTGCTCGCCATGTCCGAGAGCCGGCGCGCAGCATGCGCGGCCATCGACACGTGATCTTCCTGGTTGGCGCTGGTTGGCGTCGAGTCGATCGAGCAGGCCGAAGCGCGTTGCTTGTTCTCCGCGAAGAGCGCGGCCGCCGTCACTTCGGCAATCATGAAACCGGAGTTGATACCGGGCTCGGGTGTGAGGAATGGCGGCAGGCCGAAATTCAGCGCGGGATCGACAAGGGTCGCGATGCGCCGCTCGCTGATGGCTCCGATCTCGGACAAGGACAGTGCAATCTGGTCGGCGGCGAAAGCGACCGGCTCCGCATGGAAATTTCCTCCCGAAACGATCTCCTTGGTCTCGACCAGGACCAGCGGATTGTCCGTGACGGCATTGGCCTCGACGATCAGCGTGCGCGCCGCCTGCGTCAGCAGGTCAAGCGCGCTACCCATCACCTGCGGTTGGCAGCGCAGGCAATAAGGGTCCTGCACGCGCTCATCGCCCTCGAGGTGCGACATGCGAATATCGCTTCCTGCCAGCAACGCCGTCAGCGCCGCCCCGGCGGCGATCTGCCCGGCATGCCCTCGCAGCTCTTGAATCTCCGGGCGAAACGGGACCGTCGATGCCATGGCCGCATCGACCGACAAGGCGCCCGTCACCAGCGCGGCGCAGGCGAGGCCATGCGCGCGCAGCAGCCCGGCGACAGCATAGGCCGTCGAGAACTGCGTGCCGTTGATCAAGGCAAGGCCTTCCTTGGGTCCAAGCGTCAAAGGCGCGAGGTCAGCGGCCACCAGTGCCTCTAGGCCGGACACCACGATCCCACCTATAAGCGCGTGCCCCTCGCCGATCATGACGGCCGTCATATGCGCAAGAGGCGCCAGATCACCCGATGCGCCGACCGAACCCTGCTGTGGCACCAGCGGATAGACATCTCGTACCAGCATCGCCTGGAGATGCTCGATGACGTCACGGCGAACGCCCGAAGCGCCCCGCCCCAGCGAGACGATCTTCAGCGCCATCATCAGACGCACGATCGGTTCGGGCGTCGGTGGCCCCACCCCGCAGCAATGCGACACGATCAGATTGCGCTGGAGCAACGCCGTCTGAGCTGGAGGAATGCGTGTCGACGCCAGTTTCCCGAATCCCGTATTGATGCCGTAAGCAGGCGCCTGCGCGCTGGCGGCCTCCGCGACGATCCGAGAAGCGGCCTCAACGCGCGGCCAAAATGATGGATCGAGCACCACCGCAGCGCCCGCGAGCACCTGCGCCAGATCTTCGAGGCT